>ERZ869925.49-NODE-49-length-66638-cov-38.789796_pt1 | contig 66638 bp, 80 predicted proteins | sample MGYA00579311_ERZ869925 | MGnify/ENA primary metagenome ERZ869925 (study PRJEB32216, sample SAMN09231817) | wastewater metagenome | place: USA: Maryland | collected 2016-07-30 | study: EMG produced TPA metagenomics assembly of the PRJNA472060 data set (Reclaimed...
CACGATGCCCTCGTTGATCGCCGTCTGCACGTCGACAGAGTAGTCGCCAGCGCTGGCCACGGCCTTGACGCCGAGGTACAGCGGAACGTGCCCCTGCGCCGCCTGGGCCTCGCTACGCGCCACGCTGCGCAGCACCTCCCAGTCGCCCGGCCAGACCTGCGTCGGCGCCGTCGCGTTCACGTCCCCGGTGCCGGAGCCCACGGCGACCAGGATGCCGGCCGTCGTCATCGTGACCGTGCCGCTCGTGTGCGTGTGCCCAGCGCCTGCGGCCGTGCGGTTGACCACGCTCTTTCGCGTGCCGATGGTGCCGCCCGACAGGGCGATCATCGCCACCGTCAACTCCTCGGCCGCCCCGCTGCTCTTCGTCACCGTCACCTGGTGATCGCTGCCGCCCGCGGCTGCAACCGTCGAATAGGCGCGCAGGGTGTACTGCGTGAAGGTGGGCCCGTAGTCCTGCGACTGCTCCTGCGTGCAGGTGTTGCCGTTGTTGGCCGTCGGAGGTCCCGCAAAAAGCGAAGTCTTCACGCCGACCCACGACAGAATCAGCGCGCCAGAAGTGCTGATCCCGGTGATTGAGAGATTTCGAGTCGCGACCCCTGAGCCTTCGTTGTCGGCCAACAGGTTAGACCCAAGCACTGACAAAGAACCACCGGGATTCCTGTCCCCTTGAGGACTACTCGACCAGCCTTTGCCGTCCGAATTGACCTTCCAAGCCGCCCAGCTTTTGTAGATGCCCTGCTTTGGCATCGCAGATCACCACGTGTAGACGATGCAGTAACCGACCCCGCCCACGCCACCGGCACCGCCGACGCCCGGGTTCATGCCGGCGCCGCCACCACCACCGCCGCCACCGGCCGCACCGCCAGCACCACCAGCCGCGCCAGCAGTCGAAGCCGTGACCGTGGTCCCGCCGCCACCGCCACCGTGCCCGCCGCGTCCGCTGTTGCCGGCAGACCCAGCCGTGCCCGCAGTGGGGGCCGCGCCATCGGTGCCGACAGCGCCACCGCCGCCGGCCGCATAGGCGCCGCCGCGACCGCCTGCGCCGCCGGCCACGTTCGCCGGTGTCGCGCTGTGCGAGCCGCCAGCACCGCCACCGCCACCGCCACGCAGCGAAGAGCCACCGAGGGACGACGCGACAGGGGTCGCGGCGATACCGGCGCCAGCGGCGCCGCCGGATTCGGCGTTTCCGGTAGTGCTAACAGCAGCCGTGCCAGTCACACCCTGCCCGCCGGCCCCGTTGGTGGCCGCAGTCGGAAGGCCGCCCGTGCCGCCGGACGTGGACCCAACCCCGCCCGCACCGCCGACACCGCCGCCGCCGCCGCCACCAGTGACAGCAGCCGAGATAGCGCCGCCAGCCCCACCGCCGCCACCAAACGCGGTAAGCCACGAGCCGAAGGTCGAGCTAGCCCCAACACCACCCGCCGACCCCGCAGCGCCGGCCGTGCCGCCAGCGCCTGAGGTGCCGCCCGTGCCAATGGTCACGGTCTCGGTCGATGCGAGGTCCGAGGCTTGAAAGACGCCGCGCACCCAGGCACCGCCACCACCGCCACCACCGCCCTTGCAGACAACGGCCGTTGCAAGAGAGCCACCACCGCCACCACCGCCACCACCGCCGATAATCTCGACGATCACGACCTTCGGCGTGAAGCTCGTGGGCTTCGTCCACGTCTGGGCCCCCGACGAAGAGAACACCTGCACATCCGGAGCTTGCGTTGGCAGCTTCGGAACGCCATTCGTGTCGTAGTGGACCCACATTCCACCGCTATAGCTACACGATTCGCCAGCCAACAGTGTGGCTTTGTACATCGTGTCAGTGTTCGTGCCGTCAGTCCGCTGGAACGTCACATCACACGATTGCGAGGCGTGGTTGTTCCGGGTCTGCAGCTCGTCAACACGAATCACCCGCGAAGCGATGCCCGTCACAGCCGCGGTCGTCGTGGCCGTTGTGATGCTCGCCAGGATTACAGGCGCAGTCGTGGCCCCCTGAATGACCGGGGGGCTTGATTGATCGACGACGACAAGCGACCCGCTGACTTCAATGTCAGCAGCCGCCGACGTGACGACTTGCAGAATCTGGCTGGTGCCAGCGCCGATAAACATGGCTCGGGCCTCTCTCAGCTTCTACGGTCAACCGTTGAACGTGTAGGTGACCAGCAGGCTGTCGCCGTTGTTCACCGCCTCGTCACCGCCCGTGAAGTTCACCGCGCTGGTCAGCACGCCCGTGGTGTCGTCCTTGGTGCTGCTGCCGCCGTTGTTCATGAACAGCCCGCTCACCGTGCCGGTGGACGTGATGGCGAACGTCTGCTGCGGGCTCACGCTCGACTGGCTCGACGCCGCGCCCATCGTCACCGCCTTGCGGTTGCCGGTGTAGGTGGGGGCGTTGGCGCCACCCACCTCGCTCCAGCCGGCGTGGGACGCCTGGGTGTCGCCCGCGGCGGGGGAGCCGGTGCCTTTCAAGCCCATGACCACCGTCTGGGTGTAGGAGCTGCCGCGCCAGTACTTGTCGAGGATGTCGTTGCGGCCGACGTTGGTGACGAGGTTGGCGTTCTCGTTCTCCCAGGCCTTGTACTGCAGCGGGCGCATCTCGCGGCTCAGGGCTTCGATCTCGAGGCCGAGCGCTTCGTGACGCAGACGGTGCTGCTCGTGCGCGACCATGTCCTTGCGCTTGGCCGCATCGAACATGAGGTTGGCGACTTCGCCCTGTTCGATCATCACCGCATTGCGGCGCTCGAACAAGACCATGCCCTCCGCCTTGTCGGCGTCCTTGAAGCGCAGGCACGTGGTGCGAAGCACGTTCGGAGCCTTGGCCACGGCGGGGTCCTTCGCTTTGGTGACGACTTGCATGATGTGAGGTTCCTTCAGTTCAGGGGTGTAGATGCGGCCGCTTCAGCGGCCAGGGATTCCAGCGTCATCTTGCCGCTGGTGGGATCTTTCGAGATGGCATACCGGCGCGGCGCGGTCTGCGCCTTGAGAATCTCGGCCATCGCAGCGAGCAGCAACTCCTTTTCGCCCGCTGCCTCGTCGCCATCGGGCTCCGCCGCGCCGCGCGCTGCGGCGTCGGCGTCAGCTTGGTCCTGCTGGGCTTGCAGCCGCGCGCCGAGCTCCTTGATCTGAGCCACGAGAATCTCGGTCTTGTTGTCGGCGTTGTTCCTCATTGTCTCCATGAACTCGGCGATCATCTTCGACTGCGCCTCGCGCTCCTGCTTGGCGCGCTCGCTCGCCTCGGCCATCTCGGCGTTGCGGTTCGCCACCGCCATCTCCTCGGTGTGGCGCGTAGCCTCCTCGGCACGACGGCGCTCCTCCGCGGCGGACTCGGCCTGCGTGCGTGCGGCTTCGGCGGCAGCCTTGGCGTCCTCAGTGCGCTTGGCCCGCGCGTCCTCCGCGGCGAGCCGCTCCTTCTCTCGCGCGGTGTCGCCGTCTTGGCGCGTTTTCTCGATTGCCTGCGCCGACTGAGCCCGCACTTGCTCCGCGGCGACTTCCGGCATCGGCGGCGGCGGGATGAGCTGTGCCATCTGCTGCTGCAGCTGCTGCATCACCGGAATGACGTCTTTCAGTTCCTCGGCCATCTTCTTGTCGGCGGCGTTGGTCGCGGCGGCAATCAGAAGGTCGGAGTTGGTGACCTCGGGGAAGTCGCCAAGATGCGCCTTCAGCGCGATGCCGGCAGCTTCCACGTTCTCCTGGTAGTAAGCCAGCAGATGCTTCCGACAGTGCTCCATGAGCTTCGGCAGCGCGGGGGCCGCCATTGTCGGGTTGGCGCAGAAAATCGGGCTCGCCATGAACCGCACGTGCGCCTGAAGGTGCGCGAGGTGGTCCTGCAGCTCGTAAACCTCGAGCTGCGACTGCGGGTTCGAGGCCACCACGTTCTCATCCAGCGCGGTGCGCTCCTCGGCCTCGAGCGGCGTGTTGAGCACGTCCTCGTAGTTCGGGTAGTTCAGCAGGCGCATGGCCTGCTCCAGCAACGCGGGGTCCTTGAACGACCCAGGCGGGAAGAGCTGCTTCAGCTGCAGCACCGCCTGAAGCTGCGCGTATCGCTGAGTCTCGGAGAAGATGTTCGGGTCGCTGACGGGGACCACGTCCATCGGACCTTGGAAGTCCGCGCGGCGCACCACCAGGTCGCCCAACTCCTCCACTGTCACTTCATCGTCGATGGTCTCGGCGTCGATGCGGTGCAGGATGCCGAGCAAGCGCTCCATGAAGTTGTGCAGGCGCGCGTGAATGGAGCTGTAGGTGATGGACCCCTGCTCGATTACGGCGAGCGTGGTGCCGACCGGGGCGTTGGCGCCCACGTCGGCGATCTTCTCCTCGGCGGTGTTGATGACGCCTTTGCCGCTCTCGACCATGTACTGCAGCAACTCGTACAGCACCGTCGAGGGCGGGTTGAACGGGAACGGCATCGCGAGCTTGCGAATGTCGTCCATGCCCGTGGGGCCCTCGATCTCGGTGATCTCGGTCGGCCCGGCCGACTTCGACTGCCCCGACATCTGTGCACCCTTCAACTTCAGCGCACCGGGGAAGTTGTTGATGAGTGCGGAGTCGAGCAGCGCACGCAGCGCCCCCGTGGCGGCGCCCGCCAGGCTGCCAGCGATGTGGAGCAGCCCGAGCCCGTACGCGCCGCGCCACGGCACGAAGATCGCTTCGGCGATCCATTCAAGCTCTTCGTATTTCGTGACGTCGGAGGGCTTCTTCCGCTCGCTCCAGTTGCGGTACAGCGAAAGCAGCACGCCCGTCGAAACGTCGACCGAGGCGATGTACGGCGCCAGCCGGCCGTCGCCCGGCGCGAGCTTGTCGCCCTTGACGTCGAGCATGACGTAGCTCTCGTAGATCTGGCGGAGCCCGTCTTCGTTGTAGCTCGTGTCGGTGACGCCCTCGATCTTCTCGGTGGCTTTCTGCGCTTCGGTCTTGTCGGGCGGAACTGCGGAGTCCGTACCGACCACGGCGTCCTTGTCGTAGAGCTCGCTCTCGATGCGGCTCTCGAACTCGACGCGCGTGATGTCTTGGATGTGCGTCTTGCGTGTCGCGGAGAAGAAATTCGCGGCCGCAGCCGGCAGCGCGAGCTTGTCGACCGGGATGAACTCGGCGCGCGGGCGCCCGTAGCGCTTGTCGGGCCAGACCTTCACGTACTGCGAGCCGCCGAGCGGCAGCTGCGTCAGCATGACCTCGACCGAGGGCCGCAGCTCACGAACCTGTTTCGTGCACTGCCAGTTCATGTACGTGCGTTTGCGGTCGGCCTTCTCGATCTTCTCGCGGCTCGATTTCCCGATGATGTGCGACTTGACCGGCCCCTTCGCCGGGAAGATCTCCTTCATCGTACGGGCCGCGAAGTCGATGCAGCCTTCGGTGAGCATGGGGTGCACCACGCGGCTCGCGCCCGGGAAGTCTGCGCCGCCCGGGGCCTCGCCGCCGAGGCCGGTGCGCTTGATCCCTTCGGCGTAGGTCTTGTCGCGCTCCGCTCGGTCCTGCAGGTCGCGCTCGACCGCGTCCAGCAGCGCTCGCGCGATCTGCGCACGCTCCGCCGCTTCGATAAGGGGAGCGAGGTTCTCGCGGAACTTCTTGCCCTCCGCGCTGCGCGTCGGCGCGGCCTCGGGCTCGCGCACCACGGCGGACCCGTCGTCTAGCTCCTCGACCTCCATTTCGGCCCCCGGGCTGAGGGCCACCTCCGCCGAACCGTCCTCGAGCTCCTCCACGGAGCCAATTTGGACCCCCGCGGACGACTTTGGACCGTCAGGTGCGCCGGGCCGCGGCCCCTCGGCGACCGAGATGAGCGGGGACCGCCCCGCGACGTCGTCGGCGCGCAGAGCAGGAGTGGGCTTCTTGGCCATCAGGGGAGGTCCTCTTCGTCGGAGTCGAGAGCCGCGTAGTTCGGCCCGTCGCCGTCGGGGTCCGGTCGTCGCGCGCAGCCAACGGCGCGCTCTTCAGCGCGCAAGTTTAGCTGCTCTTTGTCGACAGGGGTTTGGTCAGGCAGCGCCATGAGCATGGAACACGCGCTCCGTATAGTCGACCATCTCGTCGAAATCGCGAGGCACGAAGCCGGGAGCTTCGTCGGGCTGGACACTGCCGCCGCGAGCGTAGCCTCCGCGAGAGGCTTGGAACGCCGCACGATACACGTCGTGCTGCGACGGATCCGCCAACTTTAGAACATCCTCGAGTGTTACATAACGATCGGCCTCCGAGATGTCTTTTCCGATCAGCCCGCGTGAAGAAAGCCCTTGCAACTCCGCCGAGCCGAACACGTCACCAAGCCTACGCAGCCCCGTGTTCCTCAGGTCCCCCACGCGCCCCCATTTCCCGCTGCGGACGAAATCCTGCACGAACGGCAGATAGTCCGCGACGGGAGCGGCGTTGCCTTTGCCCTTGATTTGGACGATTTCGGGAGCGGGCACAAACGGCTCCGACAGCTGCTGGCGCACCGCTTCTTCTAGTGCGCGCACGTCGTTCCTCCCCGGCCTCACCTCAATCGTCACATGCGGCCGCCCCTTCGCGTCGCGCAGGGAGTAGATCTTCGTGCCGCGGCTCAGCACGTCGTCGCAGTACCCGCCCACGCAGTGGCCCATCGCATCGCCCTCGGCGCCGAGGCCTTCGCTGATCGCGGCCTTATGGTGCAGCCGCGAGAATTCCGCAAGTGCGGTGTCGGCCGCATAGCCCTGCGAACCGCGAAAATCGTTCTCGTACGGCGCACGACCATCCGGGCCAACCACACGGTAGTGGTAAGCACCCGGATGGCCCTCTGGCAGCGTTCCATTCTTCGTTTTGGTGAGCTTGTAGCCTTCAGGCAGCGTCGCTTCCGTAAACACGGCGGCCTCACCTTCTGGCGCCACAAACTCCACCCACCGCATGCCTTTCCCGGCGTCGCCCGGGTACTCTTTGTGAACCTTCCAGCCCTTGGTCAACGGGCCATCCGAAACCGCCTGCTCCGCCATGAACTTGTTCCACTGCGCGGTCTTGCGCACAGCGTCGGCTACGCTGAGGCGGCCGAGGCTTGCGGGGTCGAGCGTGAGACCGGCGTCTTGAAGCGCGAGCCAGCGCTGCGCTTCCGCGCGCTCCGCGGTCCCTATGGCGTTCGGGTTGGCGATGCCGTGACGAAGGTAGGGCTCTCCAAGACCCGCACCCGCGCGGCGGATGCCGGAGTGCGCCCCCGTCGCCGCCTCCAGGTAGTCCAGCACGTGGTCGAAGCCGAGCGTTTCGCCCAAGCCTCCGTAGAATTTGGTGTCGGGTGCGGCGCGGGTGAGCCACTCTGGGACTCCGTCAGCGATGGCCTGCTGCATGTACCGCGCGTGGGCAACTGCACGATCCGGACCACCCTCGGCGATGTACTTCGGGCTGCCGCGCTTCCCGCCAGGCAGCAAATCGGCCATGTGTGCGCTCTCCGGCATCGCCTCCCGAACGTACTCGGCCGGGCTCCCGAACTCGTCGATCGCGCGGCCCGAAATAATGCCCCAGGCGGTCATGGGGTCCTGAGTCAGCGCGGCGTGTTTGCTCGCGATTTTGCCCAAAGTACCTCGGCCGCGCACTTGGCTCAGTGCGACGTCGATCGCTGCCTCACGCATACCCTCCTCCGGCGTGGCGCCTCCTTTGCCGTAAATCTCGCCAGACACGGGGTCGAGCGCGCGATACAACCCATCCGTCTCGCTTTTATGCGGCCGGAACGTATCCGGCAACGGCGGCGCGTTCCACAGCGCTGCGAGGTGCTCGTTCACACGCTCGGCATCGAGACGGTAGTGCGTCGCAAGATCTCCGTCCTCCGGAAAGTGCAACGTCGGGAACTCCCGCTCCACCGCGAGCAATGGGTCCGTGGGCGCGCCGAGATCCTTGCGCGCATAGTTGGCGAGTTGTTTGCGGCCCCAGGCCTGGACGGGCTGCGCGCGGCCGTCCTCCGGCACCCAACGCCGAGGTGCGGAATCGTCCGTCGGGTCGGGATAGATCCCGAGGTCCTCGAGCCAGCGCTCCAGCGCGTTCGGATCGAAGTTCCCGCCCCGCGGTTTCACGGCGCGAGCCGGCGGCTGCGCCAGCATGGGGCCGAACTTCCGCACGAGGTCGCCGCGGATGCCGGGGTCCTGCAGCGCGCGCTCCGTGGCGGCCTCGATGCCCTTGCCCGCGCGCACTGCGCCGCTCCTCGCCGCGCGCACGCCTGCGCCCACGGCGCTCGGCGGCACGAGCGGGATGAAATCTCCGAGCACCTCGCCCGCCCGCTCGCCGGGAGTGCCGGCGCCCCGCGCGAGGAAGCCCCGCTCGCCCTTCTTCAACTCCTCGGACTTGGGGAAGAGCGTGTGCTCCTGCATCGCGGAGAGCGTGGCGAGCGGCCCCTGCGACGCGGCCATGGCGCCGCGCCCGAGGCTCTGCAGGTCCCCGGGCAGCCCGATCGTCGCGGCCGAGGCGCCGCGCAGAGCGCCCGCAGCCATGTCGAGCTGCTCCTTCAAGTTCGCCGCGCCGTTCACGCCACGCTGCCCGCCGTAGTACGGCGCGGCGCGCTCCGCCATGTAACGCAACGCCTCGTCTCCTTTCTTGCGCAGATAGCCCGGCGCGGCGTCGACCATTTCGCGCAGCAACGCGGACCACGTCGGGTCGGTGAACCCGGGCTCCGGTGCCCACGGTGCACGGCTCTCGGGGACGCTGCCACCGCCTGCGGCGAGGAAATGCGGGCCGAGTCGGTCGCCACACGCGCACAGCGCGCCCTTGGGGGCCCTCGTCTGAGGCTTGAAGTTCTTCATACCGCACCCCCCTGAGCAAACTCGTCGTACTCAGGCTTGCCGAGCCGCGTCTGGTCGTGGATCACGAAGTTGAAGTCCTCCGGGCTGAGCACGTCCGGCAGCTTGCCACGCTGCCCGCCCCGCAAGAAGAACGTGGCCGGCACCCCGGCCTCTTTCAAAGCCCGCATCTTGTCGATCGGCTTGCCGCGCAATGTGTTGATGAACTCCTGCCCCGTCATGCGCGGGCGCAGGAGGTCGAGGTCGCCATGCTGAGCTGCGAGTTGCGTCAACGCACCCATGAGCTTCGGCGTGACGGTCTCGATCGGGTAGTCGTACGGCAGCATGTCCGCCCATGAAGCATCGAGCGGCGCGCTGTACAGACGGCGTGCGAATTGGTCGCTGTCTTGCTGCGCCATCGGATTGCGCAGATCGACGGTGCCGCCGCTGTAGGGGCCGCGTGAGGCGGGATCCATGCTGATCTTGATGCCGGTGTTCCCGGGCTTGTCGTTCAGCACGCGCCACGTGGAATTCAACGCACCGCGAATCGGGTTATCGACCAGCCGCGGATTCCAATCGTAGCGCTTCAACGTCGCGAGATCCTCGAGCGAGGGCCGCGAAACCGTCTCGCGCAGTTGCGGCCGCAGACCAGGCGCGCGGGACTCGATGACTTTGCGGAGTTCGTTGCCCATAGCTTTCGCGTCATCGGGCCCCATACCGCCGCGACCTACGCGACCACTCTGACCGAGAATGTCGAGCGTGTTCGCGCCGAATCGCGAGCCCACCAACTCTGCGTACTGCTCGATCGCGGAAGACTCCCGGCTGCGCTTGACCTGCCAACCCGGCACGTCCTTCTCTATGTAGGCGCCCGTCGAGCTCGCCATCGGGTCCCAAACCTTCTCTCGCTTGAACGAGGGTGCGTCGAGCTGCGACGTAAGCCACTGTGGCAACCCTCTGGCGCGTTCTTGTATGATGGAGAACGGCTCGTTCTGACCTTTCTGCAGCGCCCGCGCAACGTTGACCATGCGGAAATACTCGGCCATCGCTTTCGGATCTTCGGCAATGGCCTTGCGGGTGCTCTGCAGCGTCGGCGCTCCGCCAGCGCGGCGGTCGTAGAGGTTCTTTGCGTACGAGCGCGCCAGCGGCGCGTGGCCCGTCATGTACCCCCCGGGCCCGAACGCCAGCGCACCCTCGCCGCGTAGGAGGTTGTTCTCGAAGTCGAACTCTTCGAATTTGTACGGCGACCCGTGGTACAGCGTCAGCGGCCCCGGCGGAGCCACCGCGGGGTCCGCGAACTTCGCTTTCGCCGCCGCGGCAAGCTCGGCCTCCTTGCGCGCGGCGGCCTGCAGCGCGTCCATCTCAGCCTGCCGCTTGGCGAGCTTCTCGAGCGCGCCAAACATGAGCTTCTGATAGCTAGGCATCGTACACGTTCCTTTTCGGCTTGCCGTATTCGACTTCGAGAGGCTCGTCCTCCGGCACAGTCGGCAGCTCGAGCAGCTGCGAGTCGCGAAGGTAGATCATGGCTTGGGTGAACGTGTCGACGTAGTCGTCGTGGGCGCTCACCTTGTGGCCGAACGTGGTCAACTGACGCACGAACGGCTGAGCCCAGCTGACAGGGTGGCCGGGCTGTTTCTTACTCTCGAGGACGTAGACCAAGTCGAGCTCGAAGATGGGGAGCGCCATCTGAGCTCGCGCATATTTGTCAGCGCGCCCCGGGTTGTAGGCATGGACCGGAACACGTGCCGCGCGCATGTCTTGAAGAAGACTGATGCCCGAGCCCTTCTCCTCGACGAGCACCACGTCCGTGCGGCGCCCCGGGTGCAGCTGGTCCCCGGGCGTGCCACCGTAGATGGCCTTCCAGTCCTTGATCGCCCGCTTGCGCAGTTCGGGGTAGTTGAGGTTCTCGTCCCACGCATCCATGAGCAGGACGCAGCGCTCTTTGCGCTTCTTGTGGTAGAAGATGCCCCACGCGGTGAGCGCCGTCGGATCGTTGGCGGTCTTCTCGGTGAAGGCGGTGTCGTAGCTTTGAACCACGAACTCCAGGTCCGGTAGCGCGGCGTCGTGCGGCCAGAGGTTGACGAACTTCGTCTTGAAGAGGCCGCCGCCCCGCGGCGTCGGGCGCTGCTGCAACTGCCCAGCCGCGCCGTATTCTCCGAGCACGGTCTCCAGCCCGACGACCCCGGTCTCGCTGAACCGCTCCGGGAATAGCAGCTCGCCGTCCTTCGTCCGCGGATCGCGAAACCCGATCGATGTGGTGCAGCGGCGGTCGGGCTCGAACCTCATCGGGAGCATGAGGTGGACGTACGGCAGCTTCTTGTCGAGGATGATCCCGCTCGTGTCACCATCGTGCAGCCGCTGCATGATGACCACGATGGCGCTGGACTCGTTGTTCACGCGCGTTGGCAGCGATTCGAGGAACGTCGTCTTCGCGTTCTCGATCTCAGCCTCGCTCAACGCGTCGTCCACGCTCAGTGGGTCGTCCAGAATCACGCGGTCTCCGCGCGAGCCCGTCATCGAGGTGAACGCCATCGCCTCGCGGAACCCGGTCTGCGCGTTCTCGAACTTCGTCTTTGCGTTCTGATCGCTGGTAAGCTCCAGCGGCCATCGCGCCTGGTACCACTCGCTCTGAATGAGCCGGCGGCACTTCATGTTGTCGCGGATGGCGAGGTCCTGCTTGTGTGACGTGCCGAGGTACCGATAGTGACGCAGCTCGGTGCGAGTCCACTCCCAGGCGGGCCAGAAGACTCCGACCATGAGCGACTTCATGCACCCCGGCGGCACGTTCATCAGGAGCCGCGTGATCCGCCCGTCGGTCACCGCCTCCAAGTGGGCGCACATGGCGTCCAGCGCCCACCCCCAACGTAGTGGAGCCGCAGGCTCCACCACGTGCCACGCCGCCTTCACGAAGTCGCTCAGACTCTCGCTCAGCAGCGAGGCCTCGAGCACCAGCGCGAGCTTGGTGAGGCGGGGTGGGTTCTGGCTCATGGCGCGTCAGCCGACGAAGCCTCCACCGAACATGGCCGCGCCGCCCACGAGCGTCGCTGCGGCCTGCGTCACGGAGCCACCCTCGACGGGCGCGAGCGGGTCGCGCTTCTTGGCGATGTAGGCCATCACCTGGTCGTAGAAGACCTTGCCCAGCGCCACGGTCACGACGCTGCCGCCGCCCATGAGCGAGGGCTGGAAGCCCATCCACTTGCCGACCAGCCCGGCGACCAAGAACGCCAGCGCGCCCGCCGCGAAACTCAGTGCGTTGTCTTTCAACATGCTGCTCTCTCCTTCAGGTTTCTGCGGGGCCGAGATTGACCCCGAGGGTCTTCAACGTCTCCAACAGCTCGAGCCGCTTTCCGCGCGGCAGGGCCGCTACTGCCTTCAGGTCGATTGTCAAGTCCTCGGTCTTCTGCTCGATCGAGATCGGCATCTTCTTGTCGTAGTACGGCGCCGCACCCTTCGCCGCGTCGAGCCGCATCGGAAGCGGCAGCAACGGATCGAGCGCCACACGCTTCATGAGCTTGGCGGGGGAGTCGACCGGGCCGCCAATCAGCTGCTCGGCGTACTTGATCTCGGCGTCCCGCGCGCCCGAGAACGACAACAGCACGCCCATCACATCCACGAGCCGACCGTCCGCATTGCGGTACACGCCCTCCTCGCTCGTGGGCGTCAAATGTGGCATCGGCGCCGCAGGGGGCGCCGCACCAAGAGCGTTGACGTCGCGCAGAGGCGGGGGCGCTTTCGCTGCACGCTTCGCCGGAGGCTTCTTGCGTGCGGGCGGCACCGCGATCTTGACGTTCTTCATGGCGGCGGTGTCAGCGCGTCGTACCGGGCTTCGCACTCGAGGCCCCGAGCGCGGGCATCTCCAAGCGCCGCAGCTCGCTCTCCACCAGCACGCGCCAGGCGTCCGAGCACGTCGGCAAGCACAGTGGCTCCGGGCTCGCCTGCCGCGCCGTCGGCGGTAGCGGCGGCGGAGGGGGCGCAGGCTCGGGCGGCAGCCGCACGGGCGCTACGCTGCAGCTCGTCAACAACGCGCTCAGCGCCAACACGCGCCAATTGCTCCGCGTCGCGGGCCCGTTGACCGAGCACGGCCGCTTCCTGCTGCTTCTTGAGTACACGATCTTGCTCCACGAGCTGCCTACGCAACTCTTCTTCACGAGAGATGGCCTCAGCGGCGAGGCGCTCCTTCAACTTCAGACCTGCGCGCTCGGCGCTCCATTTCTGCACTTGGCCATACGCCAGCGCGGCAGCAAGAGCCCACACGAGAAGCGGGATCTTGCCGAGGAGGCCGAAGAAAAAGTCCATTCAGAACGTCGTCGGCTGTGCGATGGCGCGGACCAGCTTCGTGTAGCCAGTCTGCAGGTCGATCTGGGCCAGCGCGGCCCACCTCGCGGGGTTGGTCACTTGCGACTGCGGCGCATGTCCTTCGGGCAAGGGCTGCCGTGCTTGCTCCTCCAGGTAGTGCTGCACCCGGGTCACGAGTGCGCGGGTCTGCTCCGCGTGCTCCTTGACCTCGTTCATCAGCGCCGCTTCCTGTGCGTTGAGTTGCCGATAGCCGGCGATCTTCGGTTGCTGGAACGTTTCCATTGTCATGCCACTCCGTAGTAACGTTGTCGAACTCGTCGATATAGGATGTACCCCAGCGCCACTACGAGCAGCGCGCTCAGCACCCACGCGGGCGGCAGCCCCGTGAGGTCGGCGAGCCCGGTCTTGAAGCTCGCCACGATGGGCCGAAACGACTCCAACCAGCCCACTTCCTCCGGAGCCTTGGAGACGACATCCGCCGCCCCCACCACCCCCGCCGCCGCGGTGGTCAAGACCGTAGGGCTCGCCGCGAGAGGCTTCTCGGGCGCGACCGCCTGCGGCACGGGCGGCTCGTACGCACCGACCGGCGTCCGAAGGTAGCGTGCACCTTCCTTCAGTCGCCGCGAGACGAGCCCTGGGAATTCGGTCAGCACGCCGTTCACACGGCCGTACTTCCACTGCGACATGGCGGCCGGCACCGCGTTGAAGCGCCCTGCGTTGTGGAGCTTCAGGACGTTGCTCTTCGCAAACGCAGCGAGCCCCACGTTGTAGGCGAAGGAGACGCACGCGGCGACGTGCGACTCGTTGGTCTCGGCGTGCGCCATGAGCTTCCGCACTGCGGCGACGCGCTCGGTCAGGTCCTGCAGGAACCAGCGGTCCACCTGCTCCAGCGTGGCGGTCATGCCGCTCGTCACCTTGCGGCCATCGGGCTCGGTCTCGCCGTAACCGATGGTCCAGACGCGCGAGGGGCAGAGGTACGCGATGAGCGCGGGCCCCGGGTTGCGCAGATCGGGGCCTTTCTCTTCGGAGGCGATCTCCTGCACGTCCGAGTACGGCAGCGGCCACGGTAGCGACGGGTCGGGGTAGCGCATGATGCTCAGAACCTTGCGATGCGCACGCCGAGCACCGTGCTGTAGCCGAGCATGTGCTGGCGCTGCTCGGTCAGCAGCTCCTGATCGGCACGCGACAACGTCAGGAAGGCCTCGGTGAGCGCGAACGAGGTGAGCTTCGAGATGCGAGCATCGAGTTCGTTCTTCTCATCGATCACACGCACCTGCCAGTCGCGCAGTAGCGTGATCCCGCTCATTGCGGACCCTGCGGCCGCGTGGGCTCGGGGCCTTCGGCGTCGGAATGGAGCGCGGGCTGCTTCACAAGTCGGCCGACCACACCCGCCGCGAAGCAGACGATCGCCACCGTGGCCATCACCTTCGGCGAAATCGTGGCCTTCCACTCGTCCGGCATGAAGACCCACGCCCCGACGAGCGCGGCGCCGACCGCCTGCGCCTGCACGCTGAGCATCTTCCACCAGTCGCCTGCGTTATCGATCAGTTGCACTCGCATCTTCCTCTCCTAACTCGGACAGCCTCGTGCTGTCGACGAAGAACTGTGAGCCTTGCGTCAAGGCGAACCAGAAGATGACCGCACACCGCGTCGTGGCGTGCGCCTCTCGCGGACGTTTCTCGTCGTGATAGCGTTCTCGAAGCTCCAGCATCGACAGAAGCGCGAGCTTCTCGTTGAGCGTGAGCCGAGGGTCTTCGCTGTCGATCCTGAGGTTCGGTAGGTCGAGGTGCACGCGGCGCTCTTCCGGGAGTTGGACCGAGCGACCGGAGCGCCATGCGCGCTCGTCTGCCCGCGCGCAATATACCTCGCAGCGGCGGACAGCGGTCGTCGGCCGGGGCCGCGGGGCTCCAAACTCTGGAGACTTTCGATCGTCGCACCTCGGTGGAGGGTAGCGAAAGGTCGCTCGAATGGGGGAGCGAATACTACCAGAGCGGAGAATCTCAGCACTCCCACTAACAAGGGAGTATTCGAACTTTTGCTAAAGTGATACTTTTAGAGTCAATTCGATCCATTGAAAATGGCCCTATAGCCTACTAGGTTACAGGGTCAATTTTGAGCTCCATGGGACTTGGTCCGCGCGGCGAAAAGTTACGAACTACGAAAACTCCCTTGTTAAGCATCCTGCGAAAAGTCCGAAATCTAGCGCCAGCGCTGATCATCTACTGGTTTTGAATTTTCGCTGGTAGTATTCGCTACGACCATTCGCTCCAGATCCGTTCGGAAGCGAATACCACTTCCAGAGTCATGAAGACCCTATTACCTAGTAAGGCAGAGGGTCTTCTATAGGTGGAAACCCTACGTCGCTCGAGCGGACAGAAACTCGCCTCCTGGAGACAAACTGCGTAACCGCAGAGTTAACCTGCGCAAACGGAACTAGAGTAAAGTAGGGTCAAAGGAGGTCACGATCCATGGCCGCACCGTATCCAGACCATCACCACGCCCTCGGCTGCCTACGCCGAGAATTCCCGCTCAGCGACGAGCCCTGCACTTGCGGTCGCGGCGCCGTCTCCAACAACCCCTGGCCGCTCCCCAAACCCGCGACCCCGACGTTCTCCGCCGACCCTGCCGAGGACACAGCCTTTCAAGCCTGGGTCGAAGCGACGCGCCCCTCCGGCAACACTGAAGAAGTCCATCGCGGCTGGCTCCGTAGCGACGCGCGCCACGAATTCCTGGTTGGAAAGCACACCGCCGTGGAGGCGGCTGCGGCCCGGATCTTTCACAAGGCGTTCTCCCAAGCCCCAGCCACGGAACACCAAGGGCTCCCCCGCTACGAGTACAAGCTCGTCGAGGCCCCGGGCGTTGCGACGCCCAACGAGCTCTCCGCGCTCCTGAACCGGGAAGGCGCGGAGGGCTGGGCGCTGTGCGCCATCGTGTACAGCTGCTTCATCCTCATGAGGCCGAAGTCATGACCGGCGCTAGCATCCACGTCAAGAAGTCCCACTTCGATGCGCTCGTGGCCGCCGCTCAACGCGCGTACAACGCGGGCGCTCTCATCGAGGCGGCCGACCTCGACGAGTTGGCACGGCGCACAAAGGCCTCGCTCGACGTTCTTCCCTTCCGGTTCGCACCCAAGGAGGTGCGTGCCAAGCTGCCGAAGTGGCAAGACCTCCCGTCTCCGCTCCAGGCTTACGTCTATGCCAAGTCGCAAGCGTCCTAAGCGTCACGACGCCACGGTACGCGCGCTCGCGATCTTGCGGGACCACGGGCCCATGACCCGCAAGCAATGGGCCGAGAAAGCCAAGACTGACTTCAAGGTCGTCTATCGCGCGATCACCGCGGGCGAGAAGTACGGGTTCGTGTACCAGGACGGTCGAGCCCCGAAGCTTCCGAACTCGCCCGGCGCACCCGCCATTCTCTGTCACTTTGGAAGGAGACCCCCGCCATGAACACCCAGTGCCCTCGCTGCCTCAGCAGCTCGTTTCCATTGCTGGCGTTAATCGGCTGCACGCACTGCAAAGACTGGGAAGTGGTGCGACGCCAATTCGGCGGCGTGCTGCACACCGTGTCGTTCTCACCATATTTGGAGGATGACCCGAAAGTCGCCTCACTGCAGAATTACCGAGCTAGGAGAACCACCCCATGATCCGCCGCCGCTTCCTTCAGACCACCGCGCTCATCGCCGCACCATTTTTGCCACGTGCGTCAGCGAGCCCCGCCGAGTGGCGCTTCTTCGTCATCGAGTATCTACCGCTCGACGACGGCCCGATCGATGTCGTGGCCGGTGACCGACTCATGATCCGGCACACCATGCTCGACGCCCCGCTCGAGTTTGACATCGACCGTTCCGGCACAATCGTCGGGGTCGCGCTCGAGCCGCGCACCACCCTGGTGTATCAAGCGCGTGTCAACGCACCGTTCAACACCTCTCGGGAGACCCGCGTATGACCGCCGGCCGCACAAATCACACCGCGTTCGCAGCACCGGCTCTGGTGCCCATCGACATGGTGTTGCACTGCCCGGCGTGCGGCCGGCGCGCGCATCTGTCCAACCCGCCCGAACTCATCGAGATCGTCGGACAGATCCTGGATGCGGGCCACCTGAACACCGAGGACCTCGCGCGCCTCCGCGACACGTGGGAGCATGCGCAGCCATGACCCTCGCGCCCTTCTCCCGCTGGAAACGCCGATGCGACGGCCGCGTGCTGCGCACTCGGGTGTACCTCTTCGGGCTCTGGACCCCGTTCGTGCGTGAGTGCGCGGTGGGCGAGGGGCCGCTGATCGGGTGGCTGCTGCGATGACCCGCCTTCTTGGTGTGCCGGTGGTCGGCCGCACGGAGCGCGAGCTGCGCCGCCTGACCGACGGCGCGCTGAGCGCCGCGATCGCCGCCTATGCCGCCGAGCAGCGGAAGTTCCTCGCCGCGCACGACGCGCACATCGCGATGTGGCGGCGCGAGCGCAACCTGAGCCCCGCGGTCAAGCGCAAGCGGCGCTCGGTGGCGAAGAGCTATCGACGCATGGCCCGCGCCTGGGCCGATGCCGCGCGGCGGGGCCGCGAGATCCGGCGTGAGCGCGAGGATGCGCGGCGCGAGGAGCGTGCGAAACTAAAGCGCACTCAACTCACAGAGACGTCACTCGAGTACGAGGCGAGGCGGTGGCACCGTGCGGAGCGGCTGCTGGCTTCCGTGCCGAACGCAGTTCAGGCAGGCTACGCTCGCGTGCTGACCCTATTGCGCGAAGAGCGTCGGCGCCGAGAGCCGGATCTCTACCTCGAAATATGCTTACGTCTACTGGCCGAGGATCTTCGGCCGCGGGTCAAGGGGGCCCGAACACGATGAAGCGCCACGAACGCCGCTCGCGCGGCAAACCACCCAAGCGCGTCGCGCGGAGCCACCCGCTGCTTCATCCGGAGCGCGTGCCGGTGGCGCGGCGCTACCGCGTGATGCCGGACCCGGTGAGCGCACCGCGATATCTCGTCGAGGTCTACATCGCCAAAGATCGACGTCACATGCGCTCGCTGGCGAACCTCAAGCACGACCCGCTCGAACACGAGTGCATGGGGCTCGTGCGCCACTATCGCCACCGCACCACGAGCTGGCGCCGCGCCGCACTCGCCAACGGGGTGATCGCGCGCATGTACCTCAATCGGCGTGACCTGCGCGCACGCCCGAGCGAGATCGTGGCCCACGAGAGCACCCATGCCGGCATAGCCTGGGCCCGGTTCCGGCGCGAGACGTTGTACGGCATGCGTAGTGAGGAGGTCCTGTGCTATGCGACGGGGCGCCTCGTGTCTCAGATCAACCGCGTTTGTCACGCTGAAGGAGTATGGAGATGAGTAAGCTGCTGCCCCCTACCGCTGAGCAACTGCAAGCCGCGCGCGCCGAGGCCGAACGCCGCGTCCGTGAGGCCACGCCGCCGATCACGCAGGCTCAACTCGACCTCTTCGCCATGCGTGCCAACGGTCACCGCGTCAAAACCGGTGGAGACGCGATGGGGCTGTCGGAGAAGGCGGCGCTGCGCCACATGGCGGCGGCGGCCCAGTCGTTGGGCACCAGCTCCAGCTGGGAGACCCTGGCAGTGCTGCTGCGCGCGGGATTGATCTGAGACTGCAGTCTGCGGATAAAGACCCTGCACCACAGTAGGGAATTCCCGCAGATGCTGCAGGAGGCGCATAATTGCGCCAGCAGCGAGGCTGCTTCCCTTCAACCGAACGAGCGAGGTTCATCATCATGTCCCTGACCCTGAATAGCCCCAAGATCGAAGTCGCCGCCGCCACGATGGGTGAGCTGGTCGCGTTCTACAACTCCGTGTCGGGCCGCCCGGCGATCAAGAAGTTCGAGACCCGCGCCAAGGGCGTAGAGCGCGTCAACGCGCTGATCGAAGCGGAAGGCGAGCCGAAGGAGCCGAGCGCCGCCAAGGTCGCGCTGGACGCCATCAAGAAGGCTTCCGCGAAGCCCGCCCCGAGCGCGATGGCCCAGATGGCCAAGGTGATCGACAAGGTCACGCCGCCCGCCAAGGCCCCGGCGCCCGCCAAGAAGACCAAGGCGCCTGCGGCGGCGACCAAGGCCCCGAGCGGCGGCCGGGCGAGCTTCACCGTGGCCGACATCATCACGGTCATGCACAAGGGCGAGAACCCGAAGCGCGGCACCGCCGCCGAGCGCTACGACCTCTACAAGTCTGGCATGACCGTCGAGGCGTACATCGCCGCGGGCGGCCAGCGGCGCGATGTGGTCTGGGACCAGAAGATGGGCTGGATCACGGTCAAGCCCGCCAAGTAAGGAGCGCGAGACATGACGCAAGCCGCCCCCGACGACGGCGTGATGCGCCGCCTGAAGAAGCTCCTCGCCATGGCCATGGACGGTCGCGGCAACCCCGCCGAGGCCGAGAACGCGATGCGCATGGCGCAGAAGCTCATGGCCGCGCACGGCATCACCGAAGGCGGCGTGGCCGCCAGCGAGGTGGATGAATTCAGCTACCAGAGCACGAAGGCCGCGGTCCCGTCGCCCTGGGAGTCCGCGCTCCTCCGCTGCCTGGGCCGCGCGTTCGGCTGCAAGCACTACTGGGTCGGCGGACGTGGCATGAAGGGCGCGCGCGACAAGGGCCACTGGCACGTCGTCGCCGCCAAGCACCAGCTCGAGCTCATCCGCTACGCGTTCGACGTGGTTCGTCGCCAGATGATCAAGGCGCGGGCGGAGTTCGTCGCTACGCTGCCCGACTACTACACCCGCCCGCGCAAGGCCGCCGAGGGCGACGCGTTCGGACTGGCGTTCGTGGATGCGCTGGACAAGAAGATTCTCGCGCTCGCGGACCAGGACCCGCTGGTCGCGAAAGCGATCGACGAGCACGTGCTGCGCATCTGCGGCGGGAACACGGTCAAGCGCTCAGCCACGATCGCCTGGACCAGCGGCGCGGCCGAGGCCGGCGCAGCGGCGGGCGCCAAGGCCAGCATCCACCGCCCCATGAACGGCGCGGGCGAAGGCCCGCTGAGGATCGCACGATGAACCGCAACCAACGAGCCTGGGCCGCCGCGGGCGCCATCAATCGCGCGGGCCTCGAGTCGGTGAAGCGCGTCCTGCGCGAGCTGCTCGAAGCGAGCACAGCGCCTGCGGCGCACATCCCGTGCGCGCATCCGATGCCCGCCGCCCCCAGCGCGAACCAGTGCGAACGCTGTCTGGCGAGGTCGCGGCTCATCCTCGCCGCCAACGCGGCGCGCAACGTCCTGAAGGACCCGCAATGAAAGCCTGGCACTTCCTCTCCGAAGGCTCCGAGATGCGCGATGGCCGTAAGGCCCCGCCCGATGGCGTCAAACTCATCCACACCGACCGCGTGATTCCGTGCAAGCAAGGCCTGCACGCCAGCGAGCATCCTTTCGACGCGCTGCAGTTCGCACCCGGCCCGGTGCTGTGCCTCGTGGAGTGCGGCGGCATCATCGTTCCGCACGGGAACCCGGTGGACAAGATCGCGTGCAGTGAGCGCACGATCATCGCTCGCATGGACGCGACGCCGCTGCTGCGGCTGTTTGCGCGCATGCGGACCCTGGGCGTGGCGCATCTGATGGGCGACGACCCGCCGGCCGTCGTGCTCGATTTCCTGATGACCGGAGACGAGTCGATCAGAGCCGCCGCCAAGGCCGCCGCCAGGGCCGCCGCCAGGGACGCCGCCAGTGCCGCCGCCAGGGACGCCGCCTGGGCCGCCGCCTGGGCCGCCGCCTGGGCCGCCGCCAGGGACGCCGCCAGTGCCGCCAGGGACGCCGCCAGGGACGCCGCCTGGGACGCCGCCTGGGACGCCGCCAGTGCCGCCGCCAGGAACGCCGCCAGGGACGCCGCCAGTGCCGCCGCCAGTGCCGCCGCGCGACTCGACTTCGCTGCGCTCGTCAACGACGCATTCGAGGACTGGCTATGACCCCCACCATCATCCTCTTCGCGCTCCTGGCGGTCGCGCTCGTCTTCGCCGGGTTCTGGGCTGGCATGGACGGCGACGATGCGGCCGCGAAGAGCTGTTTCGCCGGGGGCGTGAGCTTCTGGGTCGCGGCGCTCCTCATGGGCATGGTCGGCAGCTGCAGCGCGCTCACGCTCGGGGCCCAGTTGGGCGCCACGCACCTGGGACCCATGAACTACGGCGCGCACCGTACGCTCGCCACGCCCGGCGCGTACGTCGTCCTCGACAACGGGCTGACGTTCGGCGCCTACCGCAACACGTTCAAGCGCACCTCGGTTCAAGTGGGGTACACCTACGACTGGACCGATCGCTGGAGCGTCAGCGGCGGGCTCGTGACAGGCTACCCCGGGACGCGGACCGGCTACGCCAACGAGCCCTCCAGTCGCTACCCGCTGCCGTTCCTGGCCGTGAGCTACCGGTTCGGCGGTGGGCCCGTGGGGGCGCGAGTGATGTGGGCGCCGCAGCGGACTCAACCCGTTGGGGTGGCGGTGGAATGGGGGCCGCCATGAACGAAGTCGTAGTCTACAAGAGGCCGAGATCGAAGCCCCACGTGCGGCGGGTGCTGATGTGGGCGGGCTCGCGACACGAGACCTGGCTCTGGGGTGAGTTCCGTACGCACGCCTCCCCGCGGCCCTACGCCTGCGCGCACGACGTCAGGCTGCTACCGATCTGCCGGAAAGCCCCCTCCACCGCAGTAGGGATTGTTGCAGCTGCGGAAATCCGGCATAATTGCGGCACCAACCACCCTGACGCAAGGACCCGAAGCATGACCAAGACCCAACAACTCCGCGCCGCGCTCGAGAAGCTCGGCTTCAAGAAGATCGAGACGCGGAGCCAGCGCGGCTGCCTCCGTGGGTTCACCGTTCACGGGCGTGACGTGTACGTGTACCTGAACGATGTCGGTGGCGGGCGATACAGCTTCGACGTGCCAAGGGCGTCGGGCTCGCTCGCCATCAAAGACAAGTCGATCGCGCTGGTGCTGGCCGGCCAGCCCTCCAACCTCCTTCACCACGGGTGAATCGGGCCATGTACCGCATCCGCACCGTCTACGAAGAAGAGCGGCGGACGCATGGAGTCTACGACTCCATGGTCCGGACCGCCGAGCGCACCGGCAAGACGCTCGAGGAGGTCGCCCGCCGGCTCGGTCTCGAGACCCTGCTGCTCCGCCGCCGAGGGGTCGCCAAGTGACCGCCGCCCACCTCCTCGAGCGGTTCTACGGGCTGCCGCCCAACGCGCCGCTCCTCCCGTTCGAGGTGCCGCCCCTGGTGGCGGCGGTCCAGGCCGAGGCAGCCAAGCGCGCGCCGGACCGGGCGGTCGTGGCGCTGGCGGCCGAGCTGCGTAAATACCCTACCGCGGCGAAGGGCTAATTCCCGCAGATCTGGAAATCCGGTGCATAATGAGGGCACCAACCCTGACGCAAGGAGCTCGCTGTGACCCTCTCCTCCGCCAACCTCGCCAAGCTCGGCGGTCCCGCCGGCGCGCCGAAGCCTAAGTTCGAGCCGAGCCCGCAGCAGGCTGACTTCTTCACCTGGGTCCGCGACGGGCGCGGCAGCTGCGTCCTCGAGGCGGTCGCTGGCAGCGGCAAGACCACCACCCTCATCCATGCGCTCGGCCTCATGCGCGGCGACGTCTTCTTCGGCGCCTACAACAAGGCCATCGCGCTCGAGATCAAGGAGCGCGTGGCGAACCTGCCGGCCGAGGCCAAGATCGACGTCAGCACCTTCCACGCTGCGGGTTTCCGCTTCTGGCGCCGGGTAGCGCGCGACGTTCAGATCGCCGAGGACAAGTGCCGCAAGATCTACCGCGCCGCCAGCGACCGTCACCCCGAGTACAAGCCCCTCGAGAGCGCCGTGCTCGCCCTGGTGAGCCTCGGCAAGCAGGCCGGCATCGGCGTGCTGCGCCCCTCGACCGAGACCGAGTGGGCCGCCCTGATCGAGCACTACAGCATCGAGGTCCCGCGCGACGCCGCGACGAACGAGGACCGCACCGGGCTCGCCATCAAGCTCGCGAGCCGCACGCTGAAGGAGTCGGTCGCGCAGGACATGACGGTCATCGACTTCGACGACATGATCTACGCCCCGCTCGTGCACAACGCCCGCGTGTGGGAGCACGACTGGGTTCTCGTCGACGAGGCCCAGGACACGAACGCAACGCGCCGCGCCCTGGCGCTCCGCATGCTCAAGCGGGGCGGGCGGCTCATCGCGGTGGGCGACCCTCATCAGGCCATCTACGGGTTCACGGGCGCCGATGCCGATGCGCTCGACCTCATCGGCGAGGCGGTGAGCGCCGTGCGCATGCCGCTCACGGTGACCTACCGCTGCCCGAAGGCGGTGGTCAAGTACGCGCAGACCTGGGTCAGCCACATCGAGGCGCACGAGTCGGCGCCCGCGGGCGTCCTGCTCCGAGGCAAGATCGACGACCTCGCGACGCTGGCCGCCCCGGGCGACGCAGTCCTGTGCCGTTTCACCGCGCCGCTGATCACGAACGTCTACGCGTTCATCGCCGCCGGCATCCCTGCTCGCGTCGAGGGTCGCGAGATCGGAGAGGGGCTCAAGACCCTCGCGACCCGGTGGAAAACGGACTCCTTGGCCCAGTTGGATACGTACCTGGAGGCGTTTCTGGAGTCCGAGACCGGCAAGCTGCGCGCCAAGGAGAAGGAGTCGCAGGCGGCGGCGCTCGAGGACAAGGTCGCCTGCCTCCACGTGATCATCAAGCGGGTCCGCGAGCGTGACAAGGCGAGCGCCACCGTGACGCGCGTCTGCGACGAGATCGACAGCCTCTTCGGCCCCGAGAATGCGCGGAAGCCGGCGGTGACGTTCAGCACGATCCACAAGTCGAAGGGCCGGGAGTGGAAGCGCGTGGTGTGGCTCGAGACGGGCGCCTCGCCCTGGGCGCGCAAGGCCTGGGAGATCACGCAGGAGGCGAACCTCTGCTACGTGGCGGCGACCCGCGCCAAGGCAGAACTCGTTCTGGTTCCGGCCAAGTAGACTAGACTGACGACCCGACCGAAGGAGCGGGCCCGATGAACCCTCACCCCGTCCTGATCGAAGCCCCTGTGCTGGTGCCCGCCTCGGCGCTCGTCGCCTTCGGGCGCTCCCTCCTCGAGAAGGCCGAAGCCGCTCGACGGGTGGGGGTGGGCGACGGCCCGATCACGCAGAGCGGCGAGCCCGACGGAGACTACGCGGCCGCGACGTTGCTCATCTCGGGCGCGATGCATCACCTGGACGAGTCGCTGCCGAACCGTCAGGTCGAGCGCACCCGGGCGGCGCTCGGCGCGCTGCAGCTCGGCACGGTGCTCCTTGCCGATTTCCTCGCTCGCCACTGGGACGTCTCGCCCCCGCGCGCCACCGTGGGTGCCAAGGCGGAGGTGGCCGGCGGTGGTTGACTTCAAGAAGCTGCTGGCCAAGAACGTCCTGCCGCGCCTCGCCGCCAAGACGACCCACTACGGCGTACTGGACGTCTCTCCGGGGGAGTTGGTTGGGGGCCCGAAGGAGGTGGAGTCGGTTCTGACCGAGGCCCGGCGGCGCGTCATGCGCTTCGCGCACCCCGACCGGCTCACGAACCAGGTGGAGCTGCTGCCGCTGGGTCAGGACGTCTCGGCGCGGGCGAACGTGGCGTTCGACGTGTTGTCCGACGCGCGCGAGCGCCGAGTTTACGACATGAAGCTGCCGAAGACGTATGCCAAGTGTGGCCGCTGCAGCGGGCTCGGTGTGTTTCGCAAGCAGAAAGGCTTCTCCGTGGTATTCACGCCGTGCGAGACGTGCGACGGTGAAGGGTGGGTGAAGAAGTGACTGTCTACGTTGACGATATGAAGGCCAGCCTTAGGCGCATGGTCATGTGCCACATGCTGGCCGACACCGACGAAGAGCTGCATGCCATGGCTGACAAGATCGGGGTAGCTCGACGCTGGTGGCAGTCGCCAGCGAAGTCCAGCGGGTCGCACTACGACATCGCGCTTTCTAAGCGCGCTCTTGCGGTAGCTGCGGGTGCAGTTGAAATCTCACTTAAGCAGTGTGCCGCGATGAACTTTCGTCGTCGTGTGCTCGGAAGTCTCGGGGAGCCAGAGGCAGCGCTTGAGTTGCTTCGAAACAAAGAGGCCTCGATCGGCGACTGGTTTCATGAAGAAGATTCCGGGCTCGTGATGTACGACAAGCTCTGGTACGTTCTGTCGGATTCGGGCGCGGCGTACTTCTCGTATGGATTCCTTTCTGCCGACGAGGCTCAGAAAGCACTGGTAGCCAGCGTTGACTACGACGCGGTGCCGACGGTGCCGAAATTCCTTGGGGCTGCGGAAGGTTGGGACGACATGGGAGAAGCCAACGTGCTGCTCGGCGCGAATCTTCGCTCTTTTAATGAGTCGATCCAATGAACTTCAAGCCGATGCTTTCCGCAGATCTTGCTAAGATCGACAACGACGTGACGCAACTGCGCTACCCGATACTCGTGAGCCCGAAGCTCGACGGAGTGCGCTGCATCGTGTGGGAGGGCGTGGCGTACAGCCGCAACGCGAAGCCTCTGCGCAATAAGTTCGTGCAGTCCTGGGCGCAGAACCTCCACAACCTCGACGGCGAGCTGATCGTCGGCCCTCCGACGGGTGGGCAGGTGCTGGGGCGTTCGATGGCCGTGACCGCCATTGAAGGCGAGCCGGACTTCGCGTTCCACGTGTTCGACGTGGTGAACCGCGTAGCCCAGGGTTACTCAGCGGCGAGAGACCGGTGGATGCGCGACCTGGTGCGTCCCCACGCTCCGCGGACTTCGCTCGTGCCTCACGTTCACGTCGGCACCGCGGCGCTCCTGACCGAGCTGGAAGAGCGCTGGTGCGCCGAGGGGTTCGAAGGCGTCATGCTCCGTGCGCCCGACGGCCCCTACAAGCACGGCCGCAGCACGTTGAGCGAGGGCTACCTGATCAAGCTCAAGCGGTTCATGGACGGCGAAGCGGTGGTGATCGGGATCGAGGCGGCCGAGGAGAACACGAACGAAGCCACGAAGGACGAGCTCGGCCGTACGAAGCGCAGCAGCGCGGCGGCGGGCAAGGTCGCGAAGGAGATGGTCGGCACGATCGTCGTCAAGGACAAGAAGTGGGGCGTCATGCGGCTGAGCCCCGGCGTCATGCCGCACTCGGAGCGCTCGGCTCACTGGGCGAACAGCGGCCGCAGCCTCGTCGGGCGTACGGTGCACTGGCGGGCGTTCGGCTACGGCGTGAAGGACAAGCCACGCTTCCCCCGCTACTACGGCATCCGGGAGGACAAATAGGTCACGCTATAGTGATCGCCCGCTAGCTTTGTTTAGGGCTGGCTCCGTCGGTGAACCCCTGCTGGGTCGGCTGTCTCGCGATGATCTACGCGCTGTGCAGCTCGCTCCTGGACTTCGCTCATTGACTTCGCGCCCACGACCGCCCCGCCAGGATCGTCGGAGCCAGCCCTAAGCAACCCCCGTCTGCGTTGAGCGAGAACCTCCGGGAATCCTGTGCCCACTCCTAGTCCGAAGAAGCCCACCCCTGCGGCGCGGGCCGCCGCGAAGCGCACCGCCGAAGACGCCCGGCCCGTGGCCGCCAAGCGCGCGGAGCCCGTGGTCGCCGCGCTGCACAAGGACATGCTGGCCGACTTGGCGCGGTCGGGGCTCACGGCCGAGGACGCCAAGGTCATGCGGCTGCGGCCGCTCACGAAGGGCGAGCGCGACGACATCGTCCCGCCGGGTGCCGGCTACGTCATCCCGTACTTCTCGCTGGACGGAGCGCCGCGTAGCGACATGTTCCGCTACCGCTACCTCGAGGACACCCGCGGTAAGGGGTTTGCGGTGCTGGGGTCACGCAAGGCGCGACGCTACACTCAGCCCGCCCACACCCCGCCCGGCGTGTACTGGGCGCCGTTCACGCGCTGGGACCTCGTGGCGACCGACCCGAGCGTGCCGCTCGTGGTCACAGAAGGCGAGAAGAAGGCTGCCATAGCGACCAAGATGGGGCTCCCGACGGTGGGGCTCGGCGGGGTGTGGTCGTTCCGTAGCAAGGGCCTTGGCGTCCGCCTATTGCCCGAATTGAAGACCGTGAACTGGGAGGGCCGCTCGGTCCTGATCGCCTACGACTCTGACGCCGCTCTGAACTCCGACGTCTGCCGAGCCGAGCTGGCGCTGGCCGAGGAACTTGTGCGCGAAGGCGCGATCGTCAAGGTGGTGCGTCTGCCGGAGCTAGTCGAAGGCGAGAAGTGCGCGCTCGACGACTACCTCGTCTCGGAAGGCGTTGATCGCTTCGTCGAGCTATCGGAGGCCACCGAGCCGTTTGCGCTGGGGCGCGAGCTGCACAAGATGAACTCCGAGGTCATCTACGTTCAGGACCCCGGGTTCGTCTACGTCAGAGCTACCTCACAGATCGTACGCCCGCACGACTTCTCGGCCCACCGTTACGCGGACCGCCAGTACGCGCGCCAGGTCTTCGACGCCAAGGGCATGCCGAAGATGGAGGTGCGCCAGCTGGCGCCTGACTGGATCAAGTGGCCTCAACGGGCGACGGCGACGAAGCTCGTGTTCTCCCCCGGCGAGGACGAGATCACCGCGGCCCGGGAGCTGAACACTTGGAAGGGTTGGCCGTACCTACCGCACCGCGGGGACGTCAAGCCTTGGCGCGCACTGCTGGATTTCCTCTTCGATGGCGAACCCGAGAGCCGCGCGTACATGGAGTCGTGGGCTGCCTACCCAATACAGTACCCTGGGATGAAGCTGCGCAACGCGGTGGCGCTCTGGGGCATTCGAAAGGGCACCGGCAAGAGCCTGGTAGGCTACACGCTTGGGGACCTCTACGGCGACGCGTTCTACGAGATAGAAGACACTCATATCGAGGGCACGGTCCAGTTCAACGAGTGGGCCAAGAACCGGCAGCTTGTGATGGGCGACGAGATCACCGGCAACGACTCGCGCCGCGTAGCGAACAAGATCAAGCACATCATCACGCGCGAGACCGTCGAGATCAATTCGAAGGGCGTGCCTCAGTACAAGTTGGTTGACCGCATCAACTACTACTTCACCTCGAACGCGCCGGACTGCTTCTACATGGAGGAAGACGAGCGCCGCATCTTCATTCACGAGGTGCGCGGCGCCGCGCTGGAGGACGCGTTCTACGCCAACTTCGACAAGTGGCGCCGTTCCGAGGCGGGCCGACGCGCGTTGATGCACCATCTCATGTACGAGGTCGACACCTCGCAGTTCAACCCCATGGCGCGCCCGCCGGAGACGTTGGCCAAGCTCGAGATGATCGCCAACACCCGCACTGAGCTCGAGTCGTGGCTCATCGGGGTGCGGGATCACCCCGAGCTCTACCTCAAGCGGTTCGGCAACTCGGACCTCATCACGATCACCGAGCTGGGCGTAATGCACGAGGCCGAAGGCTACAAAAAGGCCAGCCCGAACCTCCTCGCTCGGAAACTGAAAGAACTCGGACTTGACCCGCTCTACCCGAGCGACAACCCTCAGCGGGCGCAGCTCTTCGCCGGCGGGAAGCTCGTGCGACTCTACGCGCTGCGCAATCGCGACAAGTGGCGGCACCGTACGACCGACGAACTGCGGAAAGAGTTCGAGCGGACCCGGGGCATGGGCGCGGCGGCCGATAAGAAGCAGAAGTTCTAAGCTGCTCGCGAAATGCGACTATAATGCAGCTACCGCAACTACCAATGAGCGAGATTGGTCAATGGACAAACGTAAAGACAAGTCACTGCCGCGCAGGCGGCGGTTCACGCTGTCCGAGATCCGCGTGCAGCAGATGGCGTGGTACCTCTGGGTCGCCGAGGGCTACCTCGCGAACCTGCGCCACGCGCTGCAGGTCAACAACTTCGCGCTCATGAACGCCGACGTCCGGCTCGTGAAGCGCATGATCCGCAACCAGGAGCAGATCGTCTCCGTGATCCGCGCCGAATTCTTCCCTCAGGAGGGCTGAGCCATGCCGAGCCGCCGCACCAACCTCGAAGTTCCCGTGAAGGAGACCGCCGCCGCGAGCAAGGCGGCCGGCTTCACGCTCCCGAAGACGCTCGCCGCCTGCGCCGACGTGCTCTACGAGACGCGCCAGGAGCGCTACGCGCTGCAGAAGCAGGTCGAAGCGCTCGCTGCCAAGGAGACCGCGCTCAGCGAGCACCTCATCGAGAACCTCCCCCGCTCGGACGCCACGGGCGTGAAGGGCCGCGTAGCCACGGTGACGATCAAGGACAAGGAGATCGTCGAGCTGTACGGCACCGAGGTCGATCGGTTCGAGAAGCTGTACGACTACATCCTCAAGAACGCCCGCAAGGACCCCGGGGTGTGGAGCTTGCTGCAGCGCCGCGCAGGCGACGCCGCGGTCAAGGAGCTGATCGCCGCCGGCAAGGGCGCCGCCATCGGCGCGCGGCTCGGCACGGTGCCCACCGTCAGCGTGACGAAGCTGTGATCTCGATCGAGGACCTTCGCGAGTTGAACATCTTCTATTTGGACCACGACCCCGTGGTGGCCGCCCGCGCTCACTGCGACCGCCACGTCGTGAAGATGATCCTCGAGACGGCGCAGCTGCTCAGCACCGCGTGGCACGTCCTCGATCCCGACGCGCTCGAATCCGACATCGACAGCACCGATCCCGCCTTCCCCCGCACGGACGTTGAGCGGGCGAAAGCCGCGGGGCTGCCGTTCGATTCGAAGTTCTACCGCCGCGGCACGAACCAGCGCGTCTACGCCCCCACGCACGCGCACCATCCATGCGCCGAGTGGGTAAGATCGAGCAGCGAGGCCTACGCCTGGGCCTGGCGACTCGGGATGAGCCTGCTCGACGAGTACACATTCCGCTACAAGCGCTCGCACGCGACGGCGCCAATCATACGCACGCTAGAGATGTGGCCCCCGTCGATTCCACACGAGACTCACGCCGAGCCACCGTGCGCGATGCCGGAGGAGCACTGGGTCTACGACGGCGGCTGCCTCGACGCAGTGCTGAGCTACCGCGCCTACTACCACGACGGAAAGCGCCACCTCCTGCAGTACACGCGCCGCGCGCCGCCGACGTGGCTACGGGGCGTAGCTGTTTACAAAGCTGCGCCCGGGTAGCGCTATAGTAGGCGCCCGCCCACGGAGAGAGCGGTAAAGACGTCTCCGCACCCAAGCCACTGTTCGAAGCCCCACTGTTCTTAGAAAGGAACTCGGCTCATGCCCACGAAGAAAGCAGCACCCTCCGCCTCCCGCGCGCTCACCGTCTGGGAGCAGCGGATGGCCCAAGCCGCGGAGAAGTCCGCGAAGGCCGAGCGCCCCGTCAGCGGGCTGAGCGGCATCTCCACGAAGAGCGGCGTGCTCACGGTGGACGAGAAGCCGGTCCCCGGCAACGAACTCGACGTCGTCGTCCTGGTGGCGGTCCACGAGAACCAGAAGTTCGACGGCCCCTACAACCCGAACGCCCACCAGATCCCGTCCTGCTACGCGTTCGGCGACCCCGACGCCGAGGACCCCGAGGGCTCGATGGCCCCGCACGAGGAGTCCACCGACAAGCAAGGCGACGACAACGGGCTGTGCGCCAACTGCTGGGCCAACGCCATGGGCTCGGACCCCGGCGGCGGGCGCGGCAAGGCTTGCAAGAACGTGCGGCGCCTGGCGCTCATCACGGCCGACTGCCTCGAGTCCGCCGCCGACATCCGCGACGCCGAGGTCCGGGTGCTGAAGGTGCCGACCATGAGCACGAAGGGCTGGGCCATGTACGTGCGCCAGACCCTGAACGAGGAACTCCACCGACCCTACTGGGGTGTCGTGACCACGATCAAGGTCGTGCCGGACCCGAAGTCCCAGTTCAAGATCACGTTCGCCTTCAAGGAGTTGATCGACTTCGACGACGAGAAGTTCGAGGCGCTCGAGCGGCAGATCAACGTGGTCAAGCCCCAGCTGACGACCCCGTACGTGCAGATGGCCGAGGCCCCGCCCCCGCCGCCGCCCGCGCGTGGTCGCGCCGCGCCAGCCCGACCGGCCCCGGCGGCCCAGCCGCTGCGTCCGCAGGGTCGCGCCGCGCAGGCGATGGCGGCCAGCGTGGCCGGCAAGGGCAAGCCCGCTCCGGCGGCCGCACCGGCCAAGAAGGCGAAGTACTGAAGCGTCAATGCCCGACGGGCCGAGTGGCAGGTGGGGCGAGGCGGTGCCTGAACCCACCCATTCGGAACCCGTCGGGCGCCATTTCGGCCGCCGCGAGTAACAGGTATTCATCTCGCCGCCTTGTGCGGACGCCGGTTCGACTCCGGGCGGCGGCCACCTTCTAGGAGCCTCTCTTCATGCACACCATCAAGCTCGTACGCCTCTTCCACCTCGCGTTCGCGCACCCGGTGCGCACCGTCCCTACGACCCCGAAGCCGCTGGAGCGGCTGCTGCGGTTCCGGCTCATCTTCGAAGAGCTCATGGAGTTCGGCCGCGCCATCGGGATCGACGGGCTCGCGAACAAGACGGAAGAGGAGTTCGAGCGGATCCTGAAGGAGACGATGGCCGAGTTCTCGATCAACGAGGACTGCCCCGTCAACCTGACGGGCGCCGCGGACGCGCTGGGCGACATCGACTACGTCACCGCGGGCGCCAATCTCGTGTTCGGGTTCCCGGCGGAGGCGGTGCTGGCGGAGATCCAGCGGGCGAACATGTCCAAGCTCGGCGACGACGGCCGCCCCATCCACGACGCGTACGGCAAGGTCGTCAAGGGCCCGAACTACAAGCCGCCCAACGTGGCGCAGGTGCTGCTCGACGCCTGCCGACCGGACGCCGACGACCAGGATCGCATCTGGGGGCCGCGATGAGCAGCCCGCAGGAGATGATCGAGGACCGGCGCGCGGTGCTCGCGCTGCTGACGATGTGCGTCCGGCGCATGGGCGGGAACGTGCTGCTCACTCCGACCCCAGAGGAGCGCGCGATGGCCGCCGCTCCGGACGATACGGACGTGGGGGTGCTGCTCCTCTCGTTCGAGCCCGGCGGGGTACGGCTCCAGGTCGTGGACTCCATCGCGGCCGCCAACGACGCGATCGCGGGCCAGCCCGAGCCGGGGCTGCATTGAAGCTCCGCCCACGCCCCCTCGACTTCGAGACGCTGCCCATAGGGCTGCGCCCGAAGCGGTACCCCCCGAAGCCAGTGGGCCTGGCGCTACGCCTGCCGGGCGCCAGGAAGCCGACCTACCTCTCGTGGGGCCACCTGACGGGCGAGAACAACAGCTCCAAGGAGGAGGCCCGGCGGGCTCTGGCGGCCCACTACGCGGCGGCCACCGAGGCGGAGCCGCTCCTGGCGTTCAACATCAAGTTCGACGGCGAGGTGGCGGAGGCCCACTTCGAGTTGCCGTTGCCGGACTGGCGTCGGTGGCACGACCCCATGTTTCTGCTCTTCCTGGACGACCCCCACCAGCGAGACCTGGGTCTGAAGCCGGCGGCGGCGCGACTGCTCGACATGCCGCAGGCCGAGAAAGACGAGGTCGAGGACTGGATCCTGACGAACAAGAAGATGCTGGAGTCCGAGTTCCCCGAGATCACGCGCGACTACGGCGGCATCAAGCCCAGCACCGCGAGTTCGTTCATCGCCTACGCACCACCTTCGGTCGTCGGCCCTTACGCGATCGGCGACGTGGTACGTGCGGAGAAGCTTTTCGAGTTGAAGTACGCCGAGATTCTCGAGCGCGGGATGGGTCCCGCCTACGACCGCGAGCGGCGTCTGCTGCCTATCCTGCTCAAGAACGAACAGGAGGGCATCCGCGTCGATGTGAGCCGACTGCAGGACGACGAGATCCGGTTTGCCGCCGCCCAGCGGGACGCCGACGCCTGGATTCGCAAAGCGCTCAAAGCCCCGGACCTCGATCTCGACAAGGACCACGCGGTCGCCAAGGCGCTGAAGGCGGCCGACGCGGTGACCCAGTGGGCTCAGACGAAGACGGGTCGCGACAGCGTGAGTAAGAAGAACCTCAAGCTGTCACATTTCCGAGACAAGAAGCTGGCCGCCGCCTACAGCTACCGACAGCGGTGCGCTACCGCGCTCGAGACGTTTATCCGCCCGTGGCTCGAGTACACCTCCGACAGCTGGATGCACACCCACTGGAACCAGGTGCGTCAGTCGAAGAACGACCGCGAGACCGGCGGCACCCGCACCGGGCGCCCCTCCACCGACACGCCGAACTTCCTCAATATGCCGAAGAAGGTGCGCGAGGGTGAGATGGCCGGGTTCGCCATGCCGACTCACATCAAGGGGCTCCCGGAGTTGCCGAAGGTGCGGAGCTACATCCTCCCCGATCAGAAGGGCTGGATCGTGGGGCGGCGCGACTTCAACCAGCAAGAACTGCGCATGCTGGCGCACTTCGAGGACGGCGCGCTGCTGCAGGCGTACCTCGAGAATCCGCGGCTCGATGTGCACGACTTCCTCATGCGGCGCATCATCGAGGACCTCGGCATCGACGTTGACCGCGGCGTGACCAAGACGCTGAACTTCGGCTACATCTACGGGCAGGGGCTCGGCTCGTTGGCGGAGCGCATGGACCGCACCGTCGAGGAGGTGAAGCAGTTCCGCCAGGCTCAGATGAGCGTGCTGCCCGGGCTGAAGGGCCTCAGCGACTCGCTCAAGGCGCGGGCGCGGGCCGGCGAGCCAATCCGAACCTGGGGCGGGCGTGAGTACTACGTCGAGCCGCCGCGCTGGAACGAAGACCAGAATCGCTGGATGACCTTCGAGTACAAACTGCTGAACTACCTGGTTCAAGGCAGTTCGGCCGACGTGACGAAGGAGTCGATCATCCGGTACCACGACGTCCGCAAGGACGGGCGCTTCATGCTGAGCGTCTACGACGAGAACGACATCTGCGCCCACGCCAAGGCCATGAAGGCCGAGATGCTTAGGCTGCGCGAGGCGATGATGTCGATCGAAGTGGACGTACCTCTCCTGTCCGATGGCGAGATCGGGCCAACCCTGGGCGACCTGGAGGACCTCTCCGAACCGGCGCCCGACCTCTCTCGCTGGGGACTCTGATGGCCACCAACCCGAAAGCAAACTTCGTCACCGCCTGGTCGTTCTCGCGGTACATGGACTGGCGCGCGTGCCCTGCCAAGTTCATGTACAAGCATCTCGAGAAGCGCCCCGAACCCCCGAGCCCCGCCATGGCTCGCGGCGCCGAGATCCACAAGCTGGCCGAGGACTACACCAACGGCAAGCTGCGCACGCTGCCGGCCGAATTGGGCTACTTCAAGGAAGGGTTCGCCAAGCTCCGCAAGGAGAAGGTGAAGATGGTCGAAGAGCAGTGGGCGTTCAAGGCCGACTGGTCGCTTACGTCGTGGAACGACTGGAGTGGGTGCTGGCTCCGCGTGAAGCTCGACGTGGCGTACATCAACGTGGAGCACAACGCGCTGGTCCCCATCGACCACAAGACCGGCAAGTTCCGCGAGGAGAAGAACGAGGAGTACCTGCTGCAGCTCGACCTCTACGGCACCGCGGGCTTCGCCCAAGTGCCGACGGTCGACGTGGCGAGCCCCCGCCTCTGGTACCTCGACCTGGGCCGCATCTACCCCGACCCGGAGCAGGACGAGCCCGAGATCGAGTTCTTCAAGAAGGACGCCCGCGCGATGCAGAAGAAGTGGGAAGCGCGCGTAGCCCCCATGTTCCGCGACCGCACGTTCAAGCCCACCCCGGGCGACGCGTGCCGGTTCTGCCACTACCGCAAGTCAAACGGCGGCCCCTGCAAGTACTGAAGCTACAAGGAGAGAAGCGATGAAAGGTTGGATCGGCGTCGATTTCGATGGCACGCTCGCCCACTACGACGGATGGGTCTCCGCGACGCACTGCGGCGCGCCCATCGAAAAAATGGTCAGCCGCGTAAAGCAGTGGCTCGCGGAGGGTCGTGAAGTGCGCGTCTTCACCGCGCGTATCTGGCCTGCGTTGTACTCTCCGCCCGGAATGAGCGGGCGCGACACGCCGAGCCAGAAGAGCGTCGGGTTCTCGGCTGCGGCGGACCGCGACGCTTCCGAAGCTATTGACGCAGTACGCGCATGGTGCAAAGAGCACATCGGCCAGGATCTCGCCATCACCTGCGTCAAGGATATGGCGATGATCGAACTGTACGATGATCGTTGTGTTCAGGTCCGTCCGAACTCGGGCGATCTCGTTGGCTACTCGACTCGGAGTCTCTGATGACCCCCGGCACCCCGTTCCCTCAGATCAGCCTCAAGTACGCGACGCCCGCGGAGGCTCTCGCTGCGCAGGAAGCTCTGAGCCTCGTGCAGTTGGCGCTGTCATCTCACGCCGACGTGCTCGTGCGCCAGGCCCCGACGGTGCGCAGCGAAGTCGACCCCGCCACGCAGAAAGCGACGCACTTCGTCGACACGCGCTTCGGCGTGCGCGCACCGGTCGGCGAGAAGCCGATCCTGCTGCGCGTCGAGGGTGGAGTCTTCCCCGAGGTCTTCACGTTCTCGCGACCCCCGATGGGGGCGGCGCACGTCATGGTCGACCTCGAGACTCTGGGCCGGCGCGCGGGCTGCCAGGTGCTGAGTCTGGGTGCCGTCTTCTTCGGCCCGGATGGGCTGGGCGACGAGTTCTACCGCAACCTGAAGCTCGAGGAGCAAGCCGACATGGGGCTCACGACCGACGAGGACACTGTCAAGTGGTGGTCCCGCCAGTCGCCGGAAGCTCGCGCGGCGCTCGAGGTCGACCGCGTGCACCCAACCCGCGCGCTCATCGACTTCGGCGACTGGCTCAAGGCACGCTCGCCCGAGCCGCGGTTCTGGGGCAACGGGGCCAGCTTCGACGAGCCGATCCTGATCGCGGCGCACGAAGCGCTCAAGGTCAGCGTGTCGTGGAAGTACCGGAACTCCCGGTGTTTCCGCACGTTGAAGGAACTGCACAAGAACGTGCCTTGGAAGGGCGACCGTGGCGTTGCGCACCACGCGCTCGACGACGCCAAGTCCCAGGCGCTCCATGCGGTGAAGATCCTCAATTCCATCCCGAACGGGTGGGCTACGGTCTGAAGCCTCTCGAGTCCTCCATCGAGCGCCGCGCCTGCGAGCGGGCGCAGATGGAGCTCGGAATCGAGAGCCTCAAGCTCGTCAGAAAGAAGGGCCGCCCGGATCGGCTGTTTCTCGTTCCGGGGTGGCCTCTACTGATAGAATTCAAGCGGCCGGGCGAAGAGCCCACCAAGTTCCAGAACCTAGTCCACCGCCGCTGGCGCTCCTATGGCTATCAAGTTGAAGTCTGCGACACTGTTGAGGAAGCCCTCGATCACATTGTCGCAGCGATTGGCCGCGGCAAGGCTCTCCGCGCGCCCGCCGGAGCCCGAGACCTGGAAGCCTCATCGCTACCAGCTGAAAGCGCTCAAGTTCCTGCTCGAGCGACTCAGCGCCGGGCTGTTTCTCGACCCCGGGCTCGGTAAGACCTCGATTGTCTACGCGGCGGTCCGCGTCCTGAAGAACAAGGGCGAGCACCACGGCACCCTCGTCGTCGCCCCGCGGCGCCCGGCGGTCATGGTGTGGCGCCAGGAGCGGGATCGTTGGCGCGAGTTCCAGGACATCAGCGTAGGGCTCGTGCACGGGCCGAAACGCGACGACGTCTGGGCCCAGAAGCTTGACGTCTACGTCACGACCTACGAAGGCCTCCTGTGGCTCATCAAGTCGGGCGAGCTGAAGAAGGCCCTGCGCGCGGGGAAGGTGCGGAACATCGTCTTCGACGAGCTGTCGAAGATGAAGAACACGCATACCGTCCGGTTCAAGACCGTCAAGCCCTGGCTCGCGAAGTTCGACCGGCGGTGGGGGCTCACCGGCTCGCCTGCCGCCAACGGACTGCTGGACCTCTTTGGGGAGTGCTTCACGATGGATCTCGGGCGCTCGCTCGGGAAGTTCATCACGCACTATCGGTTCCAGTACTTCCAGGCGTACGGCGACGAGATGCACCCCCAGTACACGCCGAAGCCCGGCGCCGAGGAGGCCATCTACGCACGCCTGGCGAACCTCGTCATCCGCATCGACGCCGAGGACCACATCAAGCTTCCGAAGCTCATCCCGAACAAGATCTACGTCGATCTGCCGGAGAAAGCACGCGCCGTCTACGACGAGATGGAGGCCGAGTTCATGGTCGAGCTGGAAGGCCAGCCATTCACGGCCGACGGCGCGGCGGCACTCAGCCAGAAGTGTCGTCAGATGGCGAGCGGGGCGCTCTACGAGGACATCGTCGACCCCCTCACCGGCATGCCACGCACCGGGCGGCGGAAGTACGCAGTTCTGCACGACGAGAAGCTCGACGCGCTGGAGGATCTCATCGACGAGATGAACGGCAAGCCGCTGTTCGTCATGTACGAGTATGGCCACGACCTCGAACGGCTGCTGAAGCGTTTTGGCAAGGACACGCCTTTCATCGGCGGCGGCACTAGCGACAAGAAGGCTCTCGAGTACCAGGAGGCGTGGAATCTGGGGTGGATCCCCGTCCTGTTCGGCCACCCGGCGTCCGTGGGCCACGGACTGAACTTCCAGCGCGGCAACGCCCATCAGATCGCCACGTTCAGCCTCACGTGGAACTACGAGTACTACGACCAGTTCATCCGCCGGCTGCGGCGCCAAGGCAACCAGGCAGCCCGGGTCTTCGTGCACCACATCCTCTCCCGCGATACCGTGGACGAATTGATCATGACCGCGCTGGGCCGGAAGGGCGCGCTGCAGACCCGGCTACACGACGCGCTCAAGAACTACTCCGCTCGGCGGAAGTACACCGGGCTTCTGGCGTGAGAACTGTCTACTGAAATCGGACTATAATCGCGGCTCCATGAAGCTCATCTCCAGCATAGACGAGTTCAAGAAGGCCAAGGCGGCGTTCGTCGCGAAGCATGGTGAGAACATGGTCGTCCCGACAATTGCCGAGCACGACCGCATGCTGGCCGAACTGGCTCCGCTGGCAAAGTTCGCCAAGCTCCCGGTCGACAAGATGCTGAGCTGTCTCGCGAACCGCTGGCTCGAGGAGCACCCACTGTGACCACCGCACCAACGATCCAGAAGTACTCCGACCCGGGCGTGTTCCGCGACGAGCACCGCCATACCTGCATCGTGGTCGGCGCCGACGCTCGCTACGTCAAGTTCGTCGAGATGTCGGCCGAGGAGTTCTCTGTGCGCAAGATGGCGCTCCCGGGCTTCGAAGCCAACTACGAAGCGATGCCCGACTACGCCCCCGGGCGCGCGGCGCGGCTCTACCTGGAGACCGCCCGCTCCCACAAGATTCCGATCACGCGAGAGGCCGAGACGCTGCTCTCCGCGATCGCGGACGCGAAGTTCGATCGCGCCGCGGCTTTCCCAGCGTCCAAACCCACAACTGAAGACGAGGATCCTGTCATGTCCGACGAAAAGCCCAAGAAGAACCCCGCACCCGCCAAGAAGGCGGCTGCGGCCGAGAAGCCCGCTGCCAAGAAGACCGCCGCGCCCGCCAAGAAGCCCGCCCCCGCCGCCAAGAAGGCGGCTGCCGCCGCCGAGCCCGCCGGCACCCGTGGCCGTGCGCCGAACATCAGCGGCGACGCGGTGATCACGCTGGTGGCCAAGGAGAACCCGAAGCGTGGCGGCGCGGCCGAGCGCTTCGCGCTCTACAAGAACGGCATGACCGTCGACCAGTACATCGCGGCCGGCGGCAAGCGCGCGGACGTCAACTGGGACATGAGCATGGACTTCATCAAGGTCAAGGAACCCAAGTAGCGCCCGGTGCGCAGGAGCGAGAAATGCGCATCGTCATTCCGACCTACGGCCGCGTCGCCAAGCAGACGACGCTGGCCAACCTCCCGCTCGACATCCGGCGGGAGGTCTTCCTCATCACGTCCGACCCGGCCGAGGCCGACGCGCTCAAGAAGGCGTGGAAGGGCCAGATCGCCGGTGTCAAGGACGCCCCCGTCAAGACCATCGCCGACAAGCGGCAGTGGATCCTGGAGAACATCCGGGACAACGTGTTCATGCTCGACGACGACATGGACTTCTACCGGCGGTGCCCGCTGCGGCAGCGCTCGTTCGATCCGAAGATCGGCCGCTGGAAGCCAAAGCCCGGCGTGCTCGGTATGAGCAAGGACTACGTCCGCGAGAGCGACCTCGAGCAGCTATTCCTGTTCCTCTTCGGGAACATTAACGCTTCCTACGTTTCGAGCGGGATCAGCAGCCGTTTCGGAAACGATCTGGAGCCGGAAGAGCGCCGCGAAGGCGCCAACCGTCTCATGCACGCGTTCGGCTACGACCGCACGGTGCTGCGCAAGCTGAAGTTCGCGTTCAACGCGGTGCAGTTCCGCGAGGACTTCCACATGGCGCTCACGCTCTACCGCGCCGGCCACCCGAGCTACCAGGTGTACGACTGGTGCGTGGCGCCCGGGGCCTACGGAGCACCCGGCGGCTGCAGCAGCGAGCGCACGGTGGCAGCCAGCGACGCGGCGGCCCTCAGGCTCGCCGAGCTGCACCACCCCTTCGTCCGCGTGGTCGACAAGGCGTACAAGGGCGTGCCGCGCAAGGAGGTGGTGGTGTCGTGGAAGAAGGCCCTCAAGTCGGGCGGAGGTCTCTGAGCATGGTCGTCGTTCGCAGGCCCAGCGGGGCTTCCATTCGGGCTCTCAAGACCTTTGCGCCGGAGAAGGCGCGCGATTGTCGGCTGCAGCTGGCGGTCATGATGGCGGCGCCGCGGAGCGCGGTCATCGAGGTGGAGCCCATCTCGGACATGTCCTACGCCATGCCGCTCGGCAGCCCGCTCCCGGCGGACGCCATCGAGGACATGGGCGCGTGCTACGAGCGGCTGTGGGCGGCGCGACCGATGCGTCCGTGCGATCGGCACGAGTACCACAGCTACGTCTTCATGCGTACGCTGCAGCCGCCGACGGGGTCCGAGTCGGAGTACCAGACTGCACGCGACGACGTGGCCCGCGCGTACAACCTCATCCGCGACCTGCGAATCACGCAGGAGGCGTTCGTTCACGGCGACGCCACGCTGAGCAACGCGCTGATGACCTCCGACGGGGTGCGGCTCATCGACCTGTCGCCGCGAGCGGCCCCGCCGGAGATCGAGGTCGACATCGCGAAGCTGATGTTCAGCGCGCTGGGATTCGACGCGCATGGCGAGCACGCACGGCGGCTGTGGAACCTCGTCATCAAGCTGCGGCAGAAATTCCGACCCGACCTCGCGCTGCTGCGCTACTACCTCGCTTCGCACGCGGTGCGTGTCTTCCTGCGCGAACCGCCGACGACCCCCGAACTTCGCAAGTTCTACCGATTGGTGAGCCACCATGTCAACTCCAGCTTCCAGTGACGCGCCGCGCAAGTTGCCGCACAGCATGAACGTCGTCGTCCTGGCGGCCGGAAAGGGCGAGCGCTTCCTCGCCGAGGGTGTCACGATTCCGAAGCCGCTCATCTCCTGGAAAGGCCGCACGCTGCTCGAGCACTCGCTCGACGTGGCGCAGGAACTCGCCTACCCCGACGGGCGCATCGTCGTGGTCACCATCGACGAGGTAGCGCCCGAAGCGTGGCGCTGCATGATGAAGAGGGGTTGGTTCTCGTCGGACAACCACGCCCGCGTCATCCCGGTCAGCGTCATCCAGCCGGGCCCCGTGGCGAGCGGACTTCTCGCGCTAGCGCACCTCCCGCCCGGCGAGCCGGTGGCGTTCATGGACTGTGACAACTACTACGCCGATCGCTCCTGGGTGCCCCGTGCTCGCGAGATCGCCATGAAGGGCGAGGGGTTCATCACGGTGGCGCCGCTGCGGCCTGGCATGGTCCGCACGGACTACTGCAACGTCGACGTCGCTGACGACGGAACCGTTCGCAGAATGGCGGAGAAGGTGGCCCTGAGCGACGCCGCAATGCTCGGGACCGGGGTCTACGGATTCTACGACGCGAAGGTCTTCGCCCACGAGGCGCAGTTGCGCTACGGGGCCCCGATGAGCGTCGTTTGCGAAGCCGCGGCGCCGCTCTTCCTGAACGCGATCGTGGTCTACGGCTGGCAGCCGCTCGGGACTCCGTCGCAGCTGGCGAGCGCCAAGTGAGCCGCGTGCCGCGGATCCCGTACGCGCCGCTCCTGAAGTTCATGGAGGCGCGACACCGCATCTATCTGGAGCGCGAAGCCGGAAATCCGAAGCCCTGGACCAAGGATCCGATCCTGCAGAACTACCGATTCTGCAACGTGTATCGCGAGCTCGACACGGTCACGATCTGGATTCGGGAGAACATCCGCGAGCCCTACGCCAACCATCCGAACCTCTGGTTCATGCTCTGCATGGCCCGCCAGATCAACTGGCCCGACACGCTGCAGGAGATCATGGACGCGGGGGCATGGCCCGACACCAGATACGACTGGCGCAAAGTACGCAAGATCATGCTGGCGCGACAGGCCCGCGGCGAGAAGCTCTACACCGGGGCGTACATGCTCAATGCGCACGGAACCGCGCCCGACGACCCGAAGGACAAGGCGTTCTTCACCACGAAGCTCGTACTCGACAGCGTATGGCAGGCGCAGCGCGACGTCGGACGCGCGTTCGAGCACGGCGGGATGCAAGAAGCTTGGGCTTCTCTGCTCCCATTCCACGGGTGGGGCGGGTTCACCGCGTATGAGGTCGTGTGCGACGCCCGTCACACCCGCTACGGTCGCAACGTTCCGTGGTCGCAGGATGCGCGTACGTGGGCCCACGCTGGGCCTGGCGCCAAACGGGGGTTGAACCGCCTGCTCGGGTTTCCGGCCAAGGCCCCGATGCGAGACGCGGAGGCGCTCGTATGGATGCGGCTGCTGCTGAAGTCGATCGGGTCCCGCTGGCCTTACAAGCCCGCTCTCGAGATGCGGGAGATCGAGCACTCACTTTGCGAGTTCGACAAGTACGAGCGGACTAGACTAGGCGAGGGAAGACCCCGCGCCACTTACCAAGGAGCCAACTGAACCATGCAAGTCATCTTCGCCATCGATCCCGACGACGCGCTCGCCAAGGGAATCGAGCTGCTCAAAGCAAACGGTACGACCGAGGACAGTCGTGTCGGCCCCGTTCTCGTGGCGACGACGCCCGTCGCGACCGTCTACCCACAGCCGCGAAGGCGAGTGTCGTTCAGTGCGATCCGCGACGCCAACCCGTTCTTCCACCTCGCGGAAGCGCTGTGGATGCTCGACGGCCGCAACGACCTGGCGTTCCTCGAGTATTTCGTTCCGCGGTTCCGCGAGTTCTCCGACGACGGCCGCACGCTCAACGGGGCCTACGGCTACCGCTGGCGCCAGCATTTCGGAGGCGACCAGCTCGAAGAGATCACCAAGGAGCTGATCAAGAACCCCGGCACGCGCCGTGCGGTGCTCTCGATGTGGGACGGTGGCGAAGACTTCGAGTCCGCAGTGCGGGGCTCCAAGGACGTGCCGTGCAACACCCATGCGTATTTCCGCCGGCGAGGCGACGCGCTGGACATGACGGTGCTGTGCCGCTCGAATGACATCGTCTGGGGCGCGTACGGCGCCAACGTCGTGCACTTCAGCTTCCTGCTGGAGTTCATGGCGACGACGATCGGCGCCCGGGTCGGCACCTACACCCAGGTGAGCAACAACTATCACGCCTACATCGAACGCCCCGACACGAAGAAGCTGTTCGCCGCCGACTACGATGAGTTGGCCCCGCACGCCAGCCTGGCGGCCGGCGCCCCGCTCATCGCGCCGGGAGCCGCAGGCGGCGGGGAGTTCCTGGATCGGCTCTCCGACTTCCTGCAGCATCCGTCACCGCACCAGCGGCATCCGTTTTTCCTGCGCGAGGTGGCGGCTCCGATGTTGGAGGCCCACAGCCGCCACAAGGCCGGGGATACCTCGGCAGCCATTGGCCATCTTCAGCTTCGCGCGAACCTCGATCCGTGGCTCGTCGCCGGGCTCGCGTGGCTCCGGCGCCGCCTCGCCAAACAGACGTCGGTGCAGGAGGTACGTCCATGAACGTCGACGCGCTCCGCAACCGCCTCCGGGCGGGCGGGACCCAGCGGTACCACACGAACACGGCGGAGATGCTCAAGACGCAGGACGTCGCTCAGCACGTGTACGGCGTCATGTGGCTCGTGACGTCGATCATGTTCAACCGTCCGAGCGCTGCGCTCCTCCTGGCTGCGCTGGCGCACGACGCTGGGGAGCGTTGGACGGGCGACGTGCCGAGCCCCGCCAAGCGGCGCATCCCGGGCGTGAAGGAAGCGTTCGACGAGGCAGAAGTCGAAGAGCTCGCTATCCACTGCGACTTCAGAGCGCCGGCTCTAAGCGAAGTCGAGTCGGCGGTGCTAGACCTCGCGGACGCGCTCGATGGCGCCTTCTTCTGTTCCAAGGAATCGGAGATGGGGAACCGCCGCATTCGCAAGACGTTCGCGAATTTCATCGACTACGCGGACCGAGCCGCTGCGAAGTTGTTCGAAACCACCGCCGATAATGTCGACATCAACCTCGTTTCGAACGTCCTCAAGCAACTTCATCGAGAGTACGACCATGACTTCCACGGCAAATGACCGCCAAGTGGGCGGCACCCACTACAAGGCCGAGGCCTACCAGCACTGGGACTTCGCCATCGACGCAGGGCTCCCGTACCTCGAAGGGCAGGTCACCAAATACATCGACCGGCACCAGCGCAAGAAGGGTCGCGAGGACTTCGAGAAGGCGGCCCACTTCCTGGAGAAACTTCGCGAGGCTCACATCGAGGACCGCGTCAGCCCGCCGTCGGTGCGCCGGGCCACGTTCGCGGCCCCGTTCTTGAAGCGGTTCCTCGACGAGCACACGCATCTCAGCGCCGAGGAGCGACAGATCTGCGCGTTCATGACGCGCTGGCTCTCGACGTCGGACCTCGACTGGTGCCTCACCGCGGCACGACACCGGCTCGAGGAGTGCTACGGGCCCGCGCGGCTCGGTGAGGGCGGCTAGACCCGCCCGCCGGCTCGGTACTCGAGCCCTTGGAACAGGTGGCGGCGCGCTCCGGGGCGCCCCTCGACGATGTCGCTCACGAGCGCCGCTCGCCGCAGCGCCGAGTCGCCGATCGTGTCGTAGAAACGAGGCTCGGCCTCGCTACGTCGAAGCAGCCCGGCGCCCCTCTTGAACTCGGCGGGGTCCTCGATCCGTGGAATGAGGTCCTCGTAGAGTGAGCGCAGCGGACCGCGCAAATCGCTGTCTCTCGGCTCTTTGCCATAGACTCTCTCGAGACGGGAGAGGGTCTGCAGGGCCCCAGAGCCTTGCAGAGAACCGACCTGGTCCGGCGGCGCTCGACGCATGAAGCGCTCCGGGTCCCACTCGCCGGCGGGCCCCCACAACTGGTAGGGGTCGACCGCGATCTGTCGCGCGAGACGGGGTTCGCGGAGTAGTGCTGCCGCTTGGTTGAAGTTCCGGCGGTGCTCGTTGCGGCTGCTCAACGACGACGTGACGTTCACGAGGTCGGGGTTCTCGAGTAACGAGCCGAACATCGCGCCGTAGACCCCGCGCCCGCTGCCCGTCCCGGTCCCAAATGCGCCGTTCGTTATGGAGCTTGGGCCAGCGAGCAACGACGTTTCGAACTCGACGCGCGGGCGGCTGTAGGGAAACTTGAACGAGTCGGACGGATCGGGATGAGGAACGTAGCTCATCTCAGCCGGCCCGCGCGCAAGTCCGTCTCGGGAGTAGACTTTCGCTGAGTAGGGATCCGGCCGCCGAATCTCGACGCCGAACTGCTTGCCGAGATCCTCGTCGCCGCGAGCAAACTGGCGCCCCCGCTTGAACATGTCGGGAACCGAATCTGCCGCGTCGTAGAACGTCTCACCGATCAGGCGCTCGAGCGCGCGGGCCTCCTTGCCGCCCGCCTCCATGATGGCCCGTAGCTTGTTCAGCGCACCGCTCATTCGCTCACTCCTCCGGCGGGCCGCGGAAGGCGTTCACGCCCGCTTCGACGACGTCGCGGCCCCGCGGCGCCACGATCCGAGGGGTGAGCTGCTCGATGTGCCGAATGGCGTCCGGCACCACCAAGTCCCGCGCCGGCACCGCGAGCCCGCGACCCGAAGTCGCTTCGCGCGCCGCGGACTCCTCCATCATGCGCCGCAACGGGGCCATGATGTTCGGGCCGGCGATGGGGATGTTCTGAGATTGACTGAGGAAGTCCTTCAGATCGACGAGCGAGTTGGAGCGGTTCACGAAGTTGCCCGCGGGGGCTTCACTCGTGAGCCGGAGGTACTCGAGCGTGTTCCGCAGGCTCTTCAGCTCTGCGGGCTTGAACATGAGGTCGAGCTTCTCTTTCGGGAACTTCCGCAGAAGCTCGGACGCGGCCCCCGCTGCGCCCGCCGCCTGCGACTGGGTCTTGTTCATGGCGGCGCTCGCCACCGTGTCGACAAACTGGCGCTTGATGCCCTGCTGGATCTCGGCCGGGATGGTCTTCCAAAGACCAGAGAAATCGTCGACCGACCCGCTCATGATGTAGCGGTCGAAGATTCGCTCAGTCGCCACGCGTGGGTTGCGCTTGGCGAGCTCGGCGATGGCGGCGGACGAGTCCTCCCACTTTCCCATGCTGGCGCGCTCGGCGCCCGCGCGTCGGAACGCGTCGACCACGGCCCCGCCCGCTACAGGGTCGCGAAACTGCGGGGCGTCGAGAAGCGCGTTCAGATTCCGCTTGACGACCGCCAGCGCGACGTTCGCAGGATCCCGCGCGTCGGTGGCCAGCCCGTTGATGTTCTGCAGCATCTTGGCCGCTTGGCGAGCGGTCAGCTTGTAGCGGCCGTCCTCGTTGAGTAGAACGCGCAGCTGCGTCTTGATCCCGCTCGGCAGCTCATCCCAGAGTTGTTCGGTCTTCAGGTCGCGCACCGCTGCCTTGGCGAAGTCGGTCGTGTTCTGAACAATCTGGTATCCGCCTTTATTCGAGCGCGCAGATTCGTAGAGCGCGTTGATCGCCTTGCGACGCGCTTCGGACTGCGCTGCGATCGTGGTCTCGATCTCTGACCCAAGCTCGTAAGGGGTGCGCTTAGGGCCGATGCCCTCGCCCACTTCTCGCAGCCGCTGAGTCGCAGTGTCGCGCTGTGAGCCGAGAAACGCTCGCAACCCTTCGTCCGGGGAGTTCATCTCGCGGCTGAACTGCACGGGGTCTCGGGTTGCCTGTCCGAGCGTGAGCTGCGGCAGGCCTTCTGCTTCCGCTACAAGGCGGTTGCGGATCGCGTGCTGCGGGAGTTCGCCCGTCGTCACGGTAGCGCGCCGCGTGGCCTCGCGCAGCGACTCCTTGATCGTGTCAGGCAGCCGCGCCCAGTCGACCCCGGTTGATTGCGCCTGCTGTACGAGGTAGTCTTCCAGCGCTTTCGGGTCGCTCGCGGTGCGCTGACCTTCGGAGGGCGCCACGGTACGGCGAATGGTGTCGCGGACACCAGCACCGAGACTCTGGCCGGCGGACACCAGCTTGTCGATACCGACCGAGACGAGCGGCGCGGCCACCGCGCCGAACGCCCCGCCGAGTGCGGCCTGCTTCGCCTTAGCCCATGCCAACTCGGGCCCGCTCATCCGCTCGCTCTTCTCTACCGGCCCGGCCGGGCCCACGATAGCTCCCGCGGCGGCGCCCGCCTTAGAGACGTCGGCGAGATTCTGCGGCTTGACGAATTCCGGCCGTCCAGCGGCGCGAAAGATGCCGCCCAGCGTAGCCATGTCGGCGGCGGCCGTGCCGGTGAGCGCCGCCCAGTCAAACCCCTCGGATCCGGCGCGAGCACGGCTCGCCGCTTGATCCGCCACACGCCCCGCGTTGAGGCCCTGGACGGTCTTGGCATCGGACTTTGGGAGCCCAAGGGCGTCCGAAACTCGGTTGACGTAGGGGGTGGCCCCGGTGGCGTCGGAAATTCTCGCCAAAATCTCCGCGCCCGGGTCGACTCGGTTGATCAGGGCGCCGCGCCCGGCTCGAGCCAAGAAGCTGTCTGCGATCGAACCCGCGCCTCCGGGCGGCGCCCCGACTCTTGGCGAAGACTGCGGCAGCGCTGGCGGGCGAGCGGGGCCCCCGTACTGGGCCTTCACGCGCTCGATGACCTCGGGCGGCGTGCCGGCGGGAAACTCGGCCTTCTGGCCGTTCGGAAGCTCGACGATGATCGGGTCCATGGCTCAGCGGCTCCCGGGCTTCGGGTTCTCGATGGGACGGCCGGTGGCGTCGAATCGCAACGTAGGCTGCACCGCGGCGTCGCCCTCCTCCACTGTCAGCAGCGGTGCTACCCCCGCGAGGCCCGGGAGCTTGGCGAGACGAGCGGCTTGCTCGTTGTAACGCTTGATGCGGCGGCGCGCGACGTTCTGCAGTGTGATGGCCAGCGCTCGGATCTCCTGAACGTCGTCCGTGATCTCGCCCGAGGCGGCCCGCTTCAGGATCGCGCGCTCCGAGTCGGTGATCGCGCCTTGGCCCTTCATGGCGCTGGCAGCGTCGAGTTCCAGCTGCGACATCGTCTGAATGGCGACCCGCGTGTTGGAGAGCCGCTCGCGGTTGTCCTTGCCACCGAAGCCTCCGAACTCCGCCAGCCGCCCCAGCACCTGGCCGGCCGGGGCGCCGGGGCCAGTCATGATGTTGGGGCTGTTGAGCAGGTCGAGAAGTCGCTGCGTGGTCCCGATGGTCCCAGTCGCAGCCTGCGCGGCTTGGTACGCCTCGCCAGCCTGCTTGCCGATGAGGTCCATGAAACTTCCGATCAGCGGCTTCTCGGCATTCACAGTCACGCTGGTCGGAAGTGGGTGCGTAGTGGCCTTCTTGATGGCGTCGAGGTACGTTGCGCGCGCCGGGTCGTTCGGTGGGAGTGCGTTCATTTCGCGGATGAGCTTGGCGACCGAGGTCTCCTTCGCGCCACCGGATGCCACGGTGGTGGCGTGACCCGTTACAGGGTGGATCGAAACAAGATTCGCGTCGGCCGCGACGTTCTTGAGCTCGGGCTTCGCGACTGCGCGGTAGGGGTCCGTGCGAGAAAGCGCCGCAGTCGTGAGCACGGAGCGCAACTGCGCCGGGTCTTTCGGGAGCCCCTCGAGGTATTTCTGCGCCAACTCGCCGGGCACTCGGCCCTGCTGAGCGAGACTGATGACCTGAGATTGAAGCTTCTCGATAGAGAGCTCCGGATCCATGAGCGAGGCGGCGCCCGCCGCGTCGAGCGTCGCACGCGCTTGCGCCTCCTGCTGCAGCTTCATCTGCTGCCGCTGTTGCGCAACACGGGCCACGACCGGGAAATAGCGCGCGGCGATCTCGTCTTGTTTCGTCTTCGCGTCGTTGTACCCGCTCAGTGCGTTGCCGAAGCTTTCGGAGAAATGTCCGGTCTTCTTCGGCGCGAGGAACCCCGCAGCACGAGCGCGATTCGGCGCGTCGACGTCCGTGAACGCCCGCGCCTGGTCCATCAGCACTTCAGGCGCTAGGCCCCCGAAGGCGTCGCCGGAGAGCGTCGCCAACGCTGCCAAAGGGCTCGTGGGCGCCCGCGAGTCCGCGGGGTCCGCACGCGCCGGGCCGGCGGGGGTGTCCTCGAAGTCGTCGTCCATCTCGTCAGCCTCCCGCTACGAGAGCGCCGTGCTCGCCCTGCCTCGGCGCGCCACCGTAGTATCCCGGAGTGCCACCCGCGAACGTAGCGCCCCCACCAGCCGGCGCCGTCGTACCGGGTTGTTGCTGCGTCGGTATCTGATTGATCAGCGAGCCCATCCACTCCAGTGGGCTCGCCCCGTACCCACCCGTTGGCGAGTTGGAGACCGACACCGCACCGGACGGCAGTTGCATCCCCGACATGAGCTGCCGCAATTGCATCAGCTGCGTCATGTCGTAGTTCTGGCCCGTCTGCCAGTCTTGGAACGCCGTATCGAGACCGCGTTGCTGCTGCTGTTGCTGCAACCCGCCGAGCCCGGCCAGCATGGTCGCGTCAGCCGAACCCAGCTGCTGCTGCAACTGACCAAGCGCGCCAAGCTGCCCCGCAGATTGTATCTGGCGGCCCGCGTCGGCTCCGAAGATGTCCGCGGCGGAGCGGTAACCAGATTCGAGCGCGTTCGCCTGAGCGCCGGTGATGTTGTCCTGAACGTCGCGTGCCGCGCGTCCCATGGCGTCCGCGTTGCGAGTCGACCCGAACTGCCCCGCGCCGATGAACGCCCCATTCACCTGAGGCATGATGTTCTCGGTGAAGTTGCGGTTGCCGCGCCGTGCGATCTCGTCCACCACCGCCGAGGTGTGCGGCGAGGTGTACGCAGCCTGAGTTGCTGGGTCCGTCCAACTTGGGATCGATCCGAGCCGGCTCGCCGCTTGCTGCAGCATCGGTTGGTACGCGCCCGCGTTGTTCTGGGCTTGCGTAAATGCCAACTGCTGCAGTGGCGAAGTGCCCGCTACGCGGGCCCCGTCGTAGGGTGTGTAGGGCCGAGAGGCGACGTCGATCCCCCGCGCACTGAGCCCCGTGAGGAAGTCGTTGTACCAGGGTGGCAGCTGTTGCTGCGTGACCGTCGTTGAGTTTGCGGAGAGCGGCGCCGCGGGGTCGAGCAATCCCATCACTGGTCTCCCATGAGGTACTCTTCTGGCGGGCGGGCCTTCGGAGGAATCTGCGTCGGCGGCGCGCTGCGGTTGTGGGCTCGGATCCGTTCCCGCATCTCGTCCAGCCGGCGCGCGCCTTCCTCGTTGGAGCCGTCGCCGAGCGCGGAGACGACGTCCGCGTCGAACACGTACTCGCCAGGGCTGAGCGCAGCCTGCACCATGTCGTCCTGGCCCCCGCCTTCGCCGCTCGAGACGAAGCCCGGCCCTTCGTGCATCGCCGCCATCTGCTCGAGCGGGCCGCCGACTTCACCGCCCTCCGCATACATCTCCGCGCGCCGCAGCCGCTCCACCGTGACGCGGGGTGCGGTGTTGGGATCGTTCGGCCGAGCCACCCCGCCCACCGTCCGCGGCGGAGCGCTCGCCGCCTGCACAACCGAGGCCAGCGCGGCTTCGCGACTCGGCGACACTCCTCGCGGCGCGCGCACCGGCCCTCGCGTCCCGACCACGGGGTCGCCCGCGCGCCGCGGCGGCAGATCGACCTCGCCACCGTCGGCGTATTTCGGAGCCATCGGATCGACCCCGTACCGTTGGAGCGCCGAGGCCCCGCTGGGCTGCGCCAGTTGGGTCAGCGGCGAGGTGAAGAAGCGCTGGGCCGCGGCTTGCTGCGCGGCGCTCCACGTGTTGTTCTGCTGCGGCATCAGGCTCTGAAGCTGCGCCGGCGTCTGCGCCCCGCCACCGCGCGAGCCGCCGCGCATCGACTGCGCAAGGCCGAGCAACCCGAGGATCATGTTGGCTTGCCCGCGCGTCTGGTTGTTGCCCTGCCAGAGCTGTTGAAGCCACCCGCCGATGGAGTCCAGCGGACTCCCACTTCCCTGTCCGCCCGAACCGCCCCCGCCGAGCATCGGGTCACCAGTCGCGCCGCCAGGCGCCCCCGCGAATTCGTTCGGATCGAACCCCGCGAAGGGGTCTCCGCCGTCGCCCGAGCCGCCGAGCCCGGAGTAGTCCTCGCCGCCATAGCCGTACCCTGGCGCGAGCCCAGCGAAAGGGTCCGTCTCGGCCATGCCGGGATCGGAGTTGTAGGGGTCGCCCGTGGCGCCGTAGTAGTCGTCGAACATGCTGCTGTCCTCTCCGCCGGCTCCCTGCCTCGTGACGTCGCCGCCGCCCGCGTCGCCTCGTGAAGCTATGCCAAAGTAAGAGCTCGGGTTCGTCGCAGCGCGTGTCAATGCCAGCAGCGCTGCGTCGTCGAAATTCTGACCACGCGCCATGCCTCCGACGGTTCCGGAAGCCGCGCGCCCCGCAAGCTGGCCCAGCGCGCCGCCGCCTGCCGCCACGTTGGCCCCGCCGCCCGCGCCGCCACTGAGCGCACCGGAGAAGATGTCCTCGGAGGAGGCCCCCGGGCGCAGCCCGGCGCCCACCGCCCCTGCGGCCGCGCCGCCGAGCGCGGCGGACCCCGCCGCTCCGAGCCCTTGTCCGGCGCCCCAAGACGTCACGCCCGCCCCGATAGGGGCCGCCACTCCGGAGAGCGCGCCCGCCCGTGCTCCGTCCGCGAAGTTCCCGCCTCTCAGCTCTGACATCGTGCCGTTGATCAGCGCGTTTCTTGCGGCCGTGCTCGCCATCTGAGTGAGCGCTCCGCTGCTCGCCGACCCGGCCCCGACCCCCGCGCCAGTCGACGCCCCGGCGGCTCCACCAGCCCCACCAGCGGCTCCAGCAGCCTCTCCAGCGGCGGCAGCCGAGCCCCCGGCCCCCGCTCCGGCGAGCCCGGCGCCTGCCATCGTTCCAATCGCGGCGAGCACCAGGTTGCCGAAGTCCTCGTTGGAGCGCATGCTCTGATGCGAACCCGGGACGATCATGCCGTTGTTGTCGACGGTCCAGCGCACCCCGTTGCGGTCGTCGAAAGCGTAGGCCGACCCGTCAGGGCGGACTTGTGCGAACGAGCTGATCGGGGCGCCAGTGTTCTCGTTGACGCCGTAGCCCATCGGGGCGTCCCACTCGCCGCGGGCGCTGATGTCGTCGAATGAGTCGAGCCGCAGCCCGAGATCGGCGGCGCGCATCCCGCCGTAGTCCCATTCTGCTCGCTGCGGAGCAGAAGCGGGAGCGACAAAGCCGGCTGCGGTCGAGAAGAGAGAAACAGGCATCTACGCCACGCCTTGCAGGAAGGCTACGCTCCAGGAGCGCCAGCCTGAGAACTCACTAGGCGTCGGCACGCCAATGCTCTCGAGCGGCGGGAGCGAACAGATTCGTTCAGCCCAAGAAACCCATTCGGCTTCAGGCCCCGGCAGAGGAGGATTATAGCTCGCCAGCTGGTTGCACAGGTCGGCAGCCCAGCGTTCGAAATCTGTCTGGTTCGGGTCGACTACGATCAGATCAACCACGCACGTCTCCTGGCTCGAGCGCGACGAAGACGTGGCCCATCTGGAAGTCCCCGCCGACCTCGTTGCTTTCGAACCGCAACGACATCTCGCGCCGTTGCTCTCGAGAGTCCACGAACTCAGTGGTTGGCGTGATGGTGTACGGCGGCCCGTCGACGACCGGCGACTGCGCGTAGCTCGTGCCTCGCACGGTCAGCTGCAGCGAGCCAGACAGAATGAAGTCGGGCTCGAGCCGCGTGAGCCGCGTCTGAACGTTCGGACCCGCGGGCGCTCCGCCACTGGGCCCACCACTCATGAAATTGAACCGATCGGTCTCGAACGCAGCCGGGATCGCGGTTTGCTCTGACTTGTAGACTCGGTCGGTGCCTTTCTCATGCGTCCAGAGGGAGTTCAGCTCGACTACGGTCACCGATGTGATCATGTTCGAAGTTGCGGAGCCCCCGAACGCGACATTGCTCAAAAGCTGTCCGACTTCGGGCAGGATGCCGTTCAACAGCTCTATTTCTGCGTAAGTAGAAGTCAGTCGGCGGATCACGCCTCGCGCGAGAAGCGCTCCGGGCACGGTGAGCCCAGTGTAGACGTTCTGGCCTATCGAGAAAAGCCCGGACGACATGGAGCCGAACTCGCACCGATACACAGCTCGGGCATCCCCGCCCGCCAGGATGGGGCGAGTGAAGATCTGCGGAGAAGCGCCCGCGCTGCGCGTCAGCGGCGTGTCGTACCAGGTCTTCTCCTTGATGTTGTAGATGATGGCGTGGTTGCACTCGGTGCTGTCTCCGAACGGGAAGAACCACCAAATCTCTCCGAAACGCGGCACCTTCGTGGCCCAAACCTTGTTGCGGTGCGTGGGGTTGACGTTGTCGAAAAAGAAGTTCAGGTTCATGTCGTTCGGAAGCTCCTGCACAACCCCGTTGTACAAGAAGAACCGATCGACCCCGGGCCAGTAGTAGACCCCGTCGTGCTCTACGACGCCGTTTTTCGCAAGCATCGAGATGGCCGCGCTGACCGTGTCGTATCGCCAGACGGTGGTGCCGTCGTTCTGGAACGACACCCTGATGAGCGAGTCGAGCGACCAGAAAAGACCCGCGGGGGAGTTTCCGCCGCCCCGCATCGGCAGCCCTTTGACGATCTTCGTGGCGGCGACGTTAGCGGTGTTAGAGAACCCGCCCGTCCAGCCCGTGCCAGCCGAGAAGTCGTTCTCCTTGGAGTTTCGGATCAGTCCATTACTTCCGTAGAGAAAGAGGAACGGCTGCAGAACGCAGCAGCCACCCGAAACGAGGATCGGCGACCCGTCCGACACCGCCGCAAATGCGCCCGTGCCGCCGAGGTCTCCGTAGTAGACGGGCCCCGCCACGTCGCTCGCGATGTTGAGCGCATCGGGGGCCGCAGCACCAATGAGATACGCCCCGCCGCCGCCTCCACTGTCGAACATTGATGACGACTGCCAAGTGTAGTCCACGTTCGCCGCGAACCCACTTGGAGTGCGAATAGAGAGCCCCCCACCATTACCTTCAGCGTCGAACACAACACGCTCGATTCCGAACGGGCTGAAGCAGTGGGCGGTGTTTACCGTGCTTCTTGCGTCGACGTAGACCTCACGCACCGGGCCCGACACGAGGTCGCTCATGAGCTGGTAGCCGCCCATCTTGCGAGGCTTCCCACGCTGGAACCGCGTCCACACCGCATCGCTGTAGAAGCGACTGTCGAAAACCGTCCCATCTCGCCGCACGCCTGGCAGCGTGCCGAGCGCGAAAGCGACCCCAGGTTGCGGTGGCGGCGAGTTGGGCGGCATCTTCAGGTCTCCACTGTCGAACGATCGTAGGAACGTGTGGCGTCCTCGAGCTTGAACCCGGACAACGAAGTGTCGTAACTCTCGCGCCACTCGCGCGCTTTGTCGAAATTCTTGAGGAATAGCGAGGTGTGGTACATGCAGCAGTAGAGAAGAAGCTGCGGCGCGTTCGTAGTGAACCAGTTCTCCTGGTTCGCTTCGGAGAGCGGGTCAAGCCGCGCGAAATAGACGAGTTCGAACTCGTACGCCAGCTCCGGCGTTGGCGCGACGATGAAGTTGTTGAAATCGTACTCTGCGTAAAATCGCGGGATGCCCCGCTGTGCCTCTACAGGCCAGAAATTACGGATGAACTCGTACGTTCGCTTTTCCAGCGTTGTGCGGCCCGCGATCGGCACCTCGATTGTCATGCTGGTAGTACGACGCCAGTACTTCGGCTTCTCGAACGAAGCCTGGCCCTCGATGAGCTCCGATCGTGCGACGATCTCGCTTCCGAGAACTTTCAAATCTGTTGCCAGTTCGTTCTCGGCGAGAAGCACCAACCCCGGTATCTGCGCGTTGAGAGCTTCGTCATTCGGCCGCTCGGAGTACGACTTGATGTCGCGCACCAGCGATTCGTAGGTCATGGTCAAGTCAGGCATGGTCACTCCTCGACATCAGATTTTCGTTGAGGACGCTTCTGGTAGAAGCGTCGCTTCTTTTCCTCTTCGAGAAAATGCCGCCGTTTGGCCTCCAAACGTGCCAGGGCCCGCCGACGCAACAGCGAATGGTGGGGCCCTTTCTGTGGCACGCCGTGCTCACTTGAAATGGACGTGCTCTCGAAACCACACCACGAACTGCCATGTCCCGACCGCGAACGCGGTAGCTAGCGGCGCAAGCCATTTGAGCTGGCGCCCGAGCCAGTGTATCCGCTGCTGGTCCCGCAGCCACTTTCGGAACGCCAGGCGCTCATCGCTCGTCAACTCCTCTTCGCCACTGAGCGGCATCGGATCAGAGTCTTTCATCATGGACGCCCCTATTTGATGATGTAAGAGAACTCGATGTTGTACACCGTGGCTACGATCGTCGTCGACACGAAAGACGCTGTTGCGCGGTCGTTCGCGGTGTCTCCAACAACACCGATCGACTCTCCGGCCCCAGTGCTTACCATCCTTCCAAGCCCGACGCAGTCCCCGGTCGCAGCCAAATTCGATGCAACTGGAAGCGAGATGCCAACTTGGGTCAGGGTCGTTACGACTGTCGGGGTCCCAAGAAATTGACCGGACACCCGCATGACGTTGCCTACACGAGTCCAGAACCAAAGCGCGCCAGCGCTCAGTGCAGTGATGTTCGCGACGCCAGTAAACGTTGGTGTGTACACTCCGGACGTCGCGCCGCCTGTTAGAATGGTGGTCATGTTGATGACATTCACACCATCGCAAACGAGGACCGCGCTCTCGCCTGGAGACAACGTAACCGCCGCGCCGGGGATCGCCGTCTGAATCGTCGCAACGAATCCGCCGGTCGTATCGTTGGACGCGTAGTACACCTGGACAACCGAGGGTACAACGACGGTGAAGTTCGAAACAGGGGCCCCCGCGTAGCTCTGGATGACGTTGGCGGCTTCGGTGTTCGTCAACGTGTTGGTACCGGCGGATACCGATTTAGAGAGCCGCGTGAAATTGAACGCCTGACTACGACCGCGCCCGATTGTCAACCAGCCAGAACCGCCGTTACTCACGATGATGAACGACTCCCCTGGCTGGAGCGAAGTACCGGTGCCAACAGGGCCGCCATCGATCGTATCTGCTCCGCCCGACACCAACACCGCGTACGTGCCGGATCCAGTATTGCGTATCGCGCACCAAAACCCTTGGCCAAGCACAGAAGCCAAACCAAGTTGGCAATTCGTCGCGCCCGCACTCGGCCCGATGAGCCTCGCACGGTAAGTGGCGTCGATCACGGTTCCGGTCGCCACACTGGACGAAGGCAGGTCCGACTGCAGCGTGGCCCCCGCCGCTTCGAGCCCATAGCCGGCAGCGGCAGCGATATCGACGGAGCCCGTTCCGACCCCATAGAGAACCGTGCGCCAGACGCCGGCGGACGTCGTGTTGTCAACCAAGTAGACAAGCCGAGAGGCGCTCGCCGCGATCGTCCCGATCGTGGTGCCGTCGGTTGACTTCACCGTAACTGTGTTCGCGGAGAGGTTCGTGAAGAGAATCGACTCCCCCGGGCTGACGACATTCGCGGGCGGCATCGTCACCACAGCGCTGGCAATCGACGAAATGATGTCGATCTTGTTCGCGGTCTGCTCTGTTCCCGCGACCTCGTAACCAGGCCACGCGAGTTGGGTCGTCAACGTCGCGATCGTCAATTCACGGAAGCTGACGTCGGAAGGCTTGATGACGCCGCCGCCGAAAGGGTTGGTGTATCCGCTCATGGTTTTCGCTTTCAGAAGTTCGGGAACGGCGCAGTTGGCGGGGAGAAGCTGGCGGTGTAGCGGGTGGCGTTCGTGATCCTGTACTCTGCGAAGTAGCCGTTAATCCCGTAGGAGGCCGACAAAGATTCCCGTCCAATCTGGAGGTTCATTCCCGCCAAGGTCAAGTTCGTATCGGTGGACACCCCGCTGGCGACGAGCGCGCCATCCACGAACATTCTCACCGTGTTGTTGAGGCCAGAGCCCTGCTCGCATGTCACGGCCAGATGCACAAAGTCAGCAGAGGAGATGGCGGAAGGGCTTTCCAGCGCGAGCGCACCGCTGAGTGTGACCTGGAACTTGAAAGTCCCGCCTCCGGCGTCCCCGTCGAACAGCGCGCAGAAATTCCCACTTGCAAAGCTGAAGAGCCCGAAGAAGTCGAAGGCGGGTTCGCGCTTGACCCATGCTTCGCAACACCAATTGCGGCCCGCCGCCTCGGGCACAGAAAGCGTCAGGAACCCGGACCCAGTGCCGGTGCTCCGGATGGAGGAGCCATTGAACTTGCTGTCGACCGTAGAAGTGAACGTGCGCGAATCGATGCGCGTAACTGTTCGCACGTACTGGCTATTGTCAGTGAACACGGAGCCGTTATTGGCACCGTTTCCGTGCAGAAGTAGCAAAACCTCATCGTACAGCGGGTCCCCGACTTCCGCGACCACGGAGTCCGCAAACGTAACCGAGTCCGAAGCGACCACGATGGTCTGAACTTCCCCGGTCGCGCTGTCGCTGAAACTTCCTGAGTCCTGCGCATCAAGCGTCCGCGCTGAGAAAGAGAGCGCGGAGTCCGAAAGCGCCAGCAGATCGGAAGCTTCCGCGGCGCGTGTCGCGTCAGAAACTGCAGAGTCCGAAAACGCAACGGAGTCGACCCCCGAGCCAAACAATGCGACAATAGCGCTTTCGCTCTGATCCGAGAACAGTACGCCGTCGCTGGCAACGACAACGTGCTGAAAGAGGCTGGTCGGCGGTTCCGGGACCAGCGGAACGTCGGGCCGCGGGTACCTCAGCGCGATGTCTTCAGTACGCCGTGCCGGCAGCCGCCAGGGATCGAAGTGATCGCGACACCCAGGCTTATCGACGCAGACTCGCAACCCCGGGGAGTTCCCATCTGGCACAAGGCGCCCCAGTGGGCGCTTCATCTTGCAGCGATCGCAGATGCCGATCCCTACGGAAGCCTCTCCTAGCGTATTGAGGAAGAGCGGCATGGCGGCGCCGCCCCTCTACTGCGTGTAGCAGCCGATGCTGGGCGCCAGCCGGATCGGCGCGCCGTCCGATTCGGAGTCCTCGGCGGCTGCGAGGGTCTCTTTCGCGATCTCCTTCAACTCGGTGTATCTGTTCGAGTCGACGAGCTCTTTCGGAAGCTCGAGGAAGACCCGCGGCGCCAGCATCGAGATCACCGCATCGAGCCAGCGTTGCGGTACTTCCACTGCGTTGGTGAACGCCCCGGGGTCCTGCACTTGGCGCTGCAGGAAAACCTGCGCCACCGCATCCGCCTGCGGCACGGGCCAGAGCGTGATCGTCGGCTGGTAGAACTGTTTGTTGTACCAGAACTGCAGCGGCCACTGCGACTGCGACGACTTGTTCGGCAACGCTGCGTAGTCGTCTCGGGACATCTTCGACATGATGTAGTCCGAGACGTTGGTCAGGAACCGCGCACTCAGCAGTGTCCTTGTCGGGTCGAGATTGTCCGAGACGCGCCAGTAGCGATAGGAAACGAGTTTCTGTGCGTCGAGCCCAACGGGGTAGCCAGTGTACTCGACGCGTTGCGGCCCTCCTACGGCGTACCAGACCACCCCATCCTCGGAGCCCTGCAGCACCAGCTCGTAGGAGCCGACGGCCGATGGCGTCGCTACGGCGCAGGATACGATTGCAGGCGACGCCAGCCCGACCCCGACCACCCCCGCGCCAAACGAGTCGCTAGCGTAGCTCGTCGCGTTGCGGTAGTTGATCTTCAGCGTATCGATCGTACCGACCGGCAGCGCGTACTCGACCACCCCCGCTTGCAGCCCGAACGTGAACCGTTGGATACACCAGAGACTCAGCCCCTTTGTCGCAAGGTTCGACAAGATGAGGAAGAGGTTGTGGCGCGCCGACTTCATCTGCTCCGAGGTGATGATCGACGCGCTCACGCCGCATCGGCGCACCGCGTGCTCGATGATGTCGATGACGTCGAGGACCGTCTGCCCGACGGTGCCCGACGTGTCGTCCAGCGAGGTCGCCATGGCTCAGACGATCCCGGGGCAGAGCACCTTCATGGTCGACGCCGCGGCACCCGCCGTCTGGTTCAGACGGACCGCGCGAGCCGCCATCCCGAGCGATGCCGCAAGGTCCGTGGTGGCCCCCACGAGAGCAGCCACGGGCGCAGCCACCCAGGTGGCCCCGGCATCCGCTGGATCGTCCAGCGTAACCTGGACGGTGGCGGTGCAGCCGGCGCCCAGATCGAGCTGGATGCTCGGGTAGGGCCCGACCGAGTTCGGATCGAGCAGGAGCGCGGCCGAAGCCGCGACCCCCGTGACCGAGACCGTCTGAGTGCGCGAGCCCATGGCCGCCTCAGACCTGCGCCACGCCGAACGCGCCGACTCGGGTGGCCTGCGGCCCGCTGGCGAGCGCCGGGAGCGCGATCGTCATGACCAGGCGGCGCGTCCCGTTGGCGGCCGAACTCGGCGTGTAGCACCCGCGCACGTCCGTGGTGGCCGCGGTGGCCGGGTCCGTGGTGTCGGCGGCGACGAACGTGCCTGCGTCCTGCGCGAGCGCGGTGTCCCACTTGACGCTGACCACGTACGGCGCAGCCGTGACTCGGAACGGGAGGCCGAGCTTGTCGTTGAAACCGGCCGTGATGCCGTTGGTGCCGGCGGTGGCGTTGATGTTGACGATGCGCGTGACGGTCTTGAACGCTTTCGTGGTGGCGACCGTGCTGGTGCTCGGAGCCGCGAGGTTGGCCGTCATCGGCTGGCCATAGGCGTCGTAGCCCTCCACGCGGTACGTGGCGGTGTTGGCGCCGGCAGCGGTCAACGTCACGCAGCGAGGCGTGTCGAGCACGTACTCGATGGTGCCATCGGCGCGCGTGCGTGCCGTGACGCCCGTGCCGGCGGCAAGCGTGAACGCCGCGCCGGAGCCCGGGTTCTGCGAGGACGCGAGGCCTGCCGCCTGCAGTGTGAGCGGAACGACGTCGAACACGAAGACGCGGCCCATCGGACCCACCCCGCGCTCCATGGGCGCGGGGTTGCCGGGGGCGAGCGCGCTGAGAGGGCCCGGAGCGAACGCGGGGCCGAGGAAGAGGTCGTCGGAGATCTGCATGATGTCAGCTCGCTTTCATGAAAAAGTGTGAGCAGCGATAGAAGAACTCAGCCCGCCGGACCCTTGAAGGCTACCCGGCGGGCTCTTCACGCGCGAGGCGCGTCGGTCAGGCGCCCGGGGTGCCGAAGAGGGCGCGCCAGTCGGTCCAGCCGGTCTCGTAGCGCTCGGTGGCCTTGTAGCGGACGCTGTCGGTCTCGAAGTCGCCTTCCATCGACTTCTCCATCGAACGCCGCATCAACACCTTCATGCCCTCGGGGGCGTTGGTGCTGACCCACCAGGCGGTGGGCGAGGTCAACCGGCTCAGGACCGCCGGGTCCGCTTCCAGCACGCCCATCGATTTCACGGGGTTGATGTCGTTGTTGTTGGTGCCGGAGCGCAGCACGCTCTTCAGCAGGACTTCGGCCTGGAAGATATTGCTGGGCGACACCACGAGCCGCTTCGGGTTCAGGCGGATGGACTTGCCGTTGTTGTCCTTGCTCTGGCGGATCTGGATGAGCATCTGCTCGAGCGAGGTCTGCGACAGCGCGGCGGCGGTGGCCAGGAGGTTGCTCAGCGTGCCGCCGACGATGGGGTGGTTGCTCACGTTGAGCGCCACACCGTCGCCGCCGAGGTACGAGCCGTTGAACGCGCGGTTCAGCTCGTTGGCGCACTTGGTCTCCTTGGTCTCGATCAACGACTGCGCCAGGTGCTTGGCGTAGGTCGATCCGAGCCGGACGTGGTCGCCGTCCTCCACCAGCACCTTCGTCATGGCGTAGGCCAGGCCGAACACCTTGTAGACGTAGCGCTTGTTGAACAGGATGCCGCCCTGTTGGTACGTGACCGGCATGCCGTCCGGCAGTTCGGGCGCGGCACCGAACCCGTACAGCACCGGCTCCTCGTGGTAGGCCCGCGGAGTTCCGTCCGACACCGTGAACACTCGCTTGAACTCGTCCTGTCGGAGGTCGTAGACCCCGTCGAAGGCCTGGTTCAAGATGGGCTCGACGATGGCGCGGAAGTCCGTGCTGCGCATCGGGGCCGCGGCCACGACGAGCGCGGCAGACGGGTCGACCGCGTGCCAGAGGAAGACCGCCAGCGCGAGGAACAGCACGGTGTTCGCCACCGGGTTGATCCACGCCATCAGCGTGGGAAAGCGAGCGTAGCTCGAAGGCGACTGCTTCATGATGGATGTTTCCTTCACTCGGTGGCCGGCGATCAGACCGCGACCTTGTTGGAGATGTACTGGCTGCGGGCCAGCTGGACCTGCACGATCGTGAAGGCGTCGCCCGGCGCGTTGTCAAGCTGCTGGCCGAAGCCGACGATCCGGAACTGCGCCTGCACCCCCGCGCCGGCCAGCGTGGACGACAGCGTGGCGGTGCTGAGACCCGTCTGGGTCGAGCCGGTGCCCACGTTGGTGACGTCGGCCTGGTCGCCGACACCGGCCTGCGGAATGCTGCCATCGGCCTGCACCTCGTAGACCTCATTCGGGTCGGCGTACACCCAGGCCTTCGGAACCGAGTTGGCCAGGATCGCCTGCGCGGCGGGCCAGTAGTTGCTGTAGGTGGGCTTGCCACTGCCGTCGATGTACTCCACGCCGGCGAAGATGCCGAGCAGGTCGGCCGCGGCCGTGCCGGCGACGATGGTGCCGTTGGTGTTCAGGATGACGGGCATGCCCTTGTAGATCGCGGTGCCGTAGCCGCCAGCGATGGTGTACAGCTTCGCGCGATCCAGCCCGATGGGGTTGTAGGCGGGGCGGAAGCCGAACGGAGCAGACGTTGCGCTCATGTTGGTTCGTCCTTTGGGTCAGTTGATCGGATGTCCGGCTTCGCCCGCGACCGTTCAGTCGGCGAACACGCCTTCCTTCTTCTTGCCGAGTTCGTTGAAGCCGTCGCTGTCCTCGGAGATCTGCCCGAGCTTCTTGCCAGTGCGGTCGCGCGAGCCTTCCAACTCGTCCAACTGGCGGCGGAGAGCGTCCTCCTCCTCCAGCGGCATGTTGTGGTGGAACTCGGCCATGATCGCCTGGTAGACGTCGGATGGGATCTTGAACAGCAGCATCTCGTTGCACGAGACGCAGCCAGCGAACTCGCCGCTCGTCATGCGCATGGAGTCAAACCCCGTGAGCTCTTCCACCTTCACCGGCACGTACCCGAGGCGCATGCGTTTGTGAATGGGGTCGTAGCTGTTGGTGGTCGATAGCCAGCACAGGTGCCAGCCCGGCATCTCCGGCACACGCGGGAGCGCTTCCTGCAGGAACTCGCTCCGGATCATGGCCCGCCGCTGCTCGAGCGTGAACGCGGTACCATCGTCGGACACCCGGGCGGCGTCCTCCTGGCTGCGCGCGCCGCGCACGGCGGTGGCTGGGTCGTGATGGAGACGAGCGTCCTCGCGCGGATTGGTGGCGCCAACAGCGTTGCGAGCGGACTTGGATGTGGCCATGGTGTCAGATTCCTGTGTTCAGTGGAGCATGTTGAGGAAAGAGAGCCTCAGCCGGCGCGCTGCTGGCTGTCGAACTCGCGGTACCGGCGAATCGCCTTGGCCCGGACTTCGGGGTCGTTCCACATGCCCGCGTCCTTCAAAGCCTGCACCCGTTCGGGCGAGAGCACGTATCCGGCGGAACTGTTGGCTCGCCCTGTCGGCGCGCTCAAACCGTCCTGCCCCGATCCGGCGACAACGCTGCGGCTGTCTGGCTTTATCTGACTGGCGACGGCATTATAGCCGGAGTTGGCAGACAGATCATCGGCGGCAGCAGCCGAGGTCGGCGCGGCGCCGCGAGCGCGACGATGCGGGAGGTGGTGCTCGACGCGGCGCGACAATTCCTGCCAGTACGCGGGCGTGTTCGGGGCGAACCCTTCCTCGGCCAGCCGCTGGTCGAGCACCATCACCTGGCGCGTGTCGGCGTCGGGGTTGCGCGGGTTGTACCACGGGTTCTCTCGCATCCAGGCACCCGCCAGCACCACCATGCGCGGATCGAGCTGCGGCGCTGCGGGTGTGGCCGCCGCGCGCTCGGCGGTCTGCTTGATTCGCTCGAGCTGCTCGATGTTGCGCTGGGCCTGCCCGAGTGCCAGCGTTGCCTGCGCGACCGCCTCGCCGTTCTGCGACTTGGTGCCGTCGGCGATCACAGAGGTGAGGTACGTCAGCGCATCGCGCTCTTGCTTCAGCCGAGCGTCGATCCTCGCCACGTCCCCCGCGCCCGACCGCCGATCGCTGGCGTCGAGCCGCTGACGCATCTCGTCGATGATCTGGTCGCGCGCGAGGATCTGCGATTGAAGCAGCTCGAATCGCTGGTTGACGCGTTCGCGCTTGGCCTTGCGCTCTTCGCGGCGGCGGATGCGCTTCTGGACCGTCGGATCGTTCGGATCTTCACCGTCTTGCAGTGGCGGCTCGTCGACGTCGTCTTCCTCCGTCGTGCTTGCGGTGGTGTCCTGCGTAGTGGGTGCGGCCGCGGCCGGCGGTGCGGGAGCCCGCGACGGCGCCCCCTCCTCGAACCCGGTGATCAGGGCGGAGCCGTCGTTGGCCTCCTCGACGTGGATGACCCGCGCGTCTTCCGCGGGAGTGGCGGCCGGGCTCGAAGAAGGGGTGGTGTTTTCGGTGCTCATTTACGAGCCTCCTTCAAAGGATGTAGGTCTTGACGCGGAGCGGGTCGCCCGTGATCCGCATGATCAGCTCGTGGTCGTTGAACGCCACGAACGTCACCGGGTCGTCGCTGCCCTGCACGGGCACCTCGATGCGGTCGCCGTTCCACCGCGGCACGCGGACGAAGTCCCCGGGCTTGACCCAGATGCCTTCGAGCCACGGCTGCAGCGTCTCTCGGTTGCGGAACGCGAGGGGGCCGAGCGCGACAACGCGAGCCACCTGGTTGTTCCAACGGACGGTGTCCTTCGTCTCTTCGACGAGGACGATGCCGCCCTTGGTCTTCTTGGCGGTGCGCCGCAGCTGCACCAACACGCGGTTGCCGAGCGGCTCCGCATCGGGCCGCACGTCGGGAAACGCATCGGCGAGCGTTTGCCCATCGTCGGCCAGAAAACTCTCGGTACCCATTGCTAAAACTCCTACAGATGAGGTGGTCAGGAAGACGCCGTGGGGGTCTCGACGACCTCGCCAACCGGCACCGTGCTCTCGCCCGAGCCCGAGCCTTCGCCCGAGCCCGAGCCTTCGCCCGAGCCCGAGCCTTCGCTCTGCGCTTGCTGGTCGCTCGGGGTGTCGGCGAGCGCGATGGCACCCCCGCCGTCCACGAACGCCTGGTAGGCGGAGCCGAACTTCTCGTTGATGAACGCCTCGAGGTCGCTGGCGTCGGTCACCACCTCCTCTTGCGAGCCGTTTCCGTACTTGATCAGCAGCCGTGGCATGCCGTTCTCCTTCAGTCTTGTTGACGGGCTAGTTTGCGAGTGAGCTCTTCCAGCTCGAGGATCTCGCCATACTTCCCCACCGCCTTCATGAAGCCCGCGTAGTCGGGCGGTGGGGCCGAAAAAGTGTCCTTCATGAGCACGTCCTTGCGTTGCGCGAGCTCATGTAGGATCTTCTGCGCATCGATCAGCACGTCTTGCCGCCGTCCTTCATCCCGCGCAGTCCGTTGTTGCGTCGCGCGGCCGTCAGCGGGCTCTTCGCGGCGGTGGAGGGCTTGACCACCGCGGGCGCCACGGCGCACCCGATGGAGCCGCCCTTGGCGTAGCCCTTGATGGTGTCGCCCATGGCGAGCCGCTTGTGGAGGTTGGTGGGTTTCTCGATCGGCATGCTTCGCTCCTTCGTCAAAGGTTCAACATCTGCGCGACTTGGAGGAGAGTCTCCTCGTCTTCTGCAGTCAACTCAGCGCGCGCTACTGCGCCCGCGACAGGGTTCAAATTCACCGGCGCCGGCAGCTCTACGAGCACCGAAGCCGGAGCTTTCGCCACGGTCAACAGCTGCCGCAATGTCGTCTCGAGCTCCCGCTCAAGTGAGCTCTTTGCACGCCGAGCGGCAGGACGTGGCGCGGGCGGGGCGGCCGGCTCCGAAAGTGGCCGCGCCGTCGTAGCCAAAGGGTCCGATTTACGGACTTCGGCTGCACGTCGGGCCGCCGCGTAGGCTTCGAACTCGCGTGTGTAGCGCTCCTGCAGCAACGACCTGAGCCAAGCCCGGCCCCCGCCAGCAGTAGGCGCGATCGTTACTGCGACCGCCGAGTCGTCAAGATTGATAGTGTCAGCCGCTACCGCCGCGGGCTGCGTGCCGGCGACCGCGCTGTCGCTGAAGACCAGCGCATCGGTAGCCGTAGCGACGCGATCTGTCGCGCTGACCGCGCTGTCACTTGGCGTGAACGTATCGGCGGCGTCGGCCCCACGCGCGCTCACGCTGACCGCGGAGTCCGTGAGCGTGATGGTGTCGGCCGCGTCTACCGCGATCCCGCCCGCGGCCGAGCCCACCGCCGAGTCGCTGAACGTGACGGTGTCGTCGGCAACAGCAGGCCGATCCGTCGTGCTGACTGCGGAGTCGCTAGGCGAGAACGTGTCGCTGGCGGCCGCAGTCCGATCGCTCGTGCTCAGCGCGCTATCGCTGAACGTGACGGTGTCAGCACCGTCGGACGGGATCGCGTTGAGCGCGTCCGCGCTGTCACTCGGTGAGAACGTGTCGCTAGCGGTAGCGGGTCGATCGCTCGTGCTGACCGCGGTGTCGCTCAGTGAGAACGTGTCGCTGGCGGTCGCGAGCCGATCACTGGTGCTGACCGCGCTGTCACTCGGAGCGAACGTGTCCGCCGCGACCGCGAGTCTATCCGTCGTGCTGACCGCGGAGTCGCTCGGCGTGAACGTGTCGGATGCTTCCGCCGCAAACGCGGGCGTCTCTACAGCGCTATCGCTGAACGTGACGGTGTCGACCGCGACCGCGACGAGCGCGCTGACACTGACCGCCGAGTCGCTCGGCGCGAACGTGTCGCTGGCGACCGCCAGCCGCTCGCTTACGCTGACCGCGCTGTCGCTCGGCGTGAATGTGTCCGCGGCGGTAGAGAGTCGCTCGCTCGTACTGACCGCGGAGTCGCTGAACGTGGCGGTGTCGGCGGCATCCGCAGTGATGCCGCCACCCGTCGCTACCGTCAGTTCCCACGCGAACCATTTCTCTACGCCGGTCTTAGACCCGACGATATCGAAGGGGTCTGGCGCGGCCCTAGGCCATCTGCGTTGAATTCTCGGGATCTGCGACGGTGGTTGCGGCGGGGTGCTGAACGCAGGGGCAAGGTACTGAGTGAACACCGCGCCCCAGCCGTCGGCGCTCGTCCACACCTCAGCGTCGAAGGATCGGATCGCGCCGAACGTCCACGAGAAGGTGCCGTCGTTCGCGACGACCAGGCCGCCGGCCGTCTGGTAGGCGATCTGGTCGCCGACCGCGAGGTCGGGCCTCGTGATGATGCGCCACGCGGCCGTGCTGTTGACCGAGGCGAGGTCAACATAGCCCCAGCCGGTCGGCGGCGTCAGCGTGACCGCGTAGCCGCTCGAATCCGCGCCGCCGTTGTCACGAACGACGATGTTCTGCGAGCCGTACTTGGCCGTTCCCCTGACGACCGTGATGGTGATGCTGGTGTCGGCCCACGAGGTCACCGTCTGCGTGACCCCGCCCAGGGTGACGTAGCCAGCGCCCTGCGACGCTTGGAAGTCCGTGCCGGTGATCGTCAGCGAATCGCCCGGCACCGGCGTCGCGCTGCTCGTGGTGGTGATCGCCGGGCCGCCGCCTGCGATGCTTTCCTCGATGACGAGGATCGCCATGCCGGTCGTGCTGCCGGCCGTGCCGCTGCGGTTGAAGCTCGGCGTGACGGCGCCGGTCCCGCTGGAACTCGCCCACGAGACGCCGTGCGTCCAGAAGCTGCTGACGGTCCCTTCGCTGTGCAGCAGCGTAAAGGTCGGCGTGCTTGCGTTGGCGCTGTAGGCGCCGTCGCTGCCGGTGTTGTTCGAGCAGATGGCGCCGGCCGACCAGTTGCCAGAAGGCATCGTGCCGCTCGTGAGCACGAACGGCTGGCCGCCGCTGTCCTGGCCCTGCGCGCTTCCGCTGTGCGCCGAACTCGCACCGTCGGTGATCTGGTAGAACGAGATCGACGGGAAGGCCGAGCCGCTGAAGCTCACCGTCGCCGTGTGGCTCGCGCCCGCCGAGCCGCCGGCCGAGAAATACCACTGGCACAGGCCGCCCTGCCCGTCCGCCTGGGCCGTGCCGACCGCTGAGTAGCTGTTGCCCTTGCTGTCGACGACGCTCGAGATCGTCTGGCCGGCGTCCCACGCGATAGCGACCGCGAAGCGCGCACCGCTCGTGCTGGTGCCGCCCGAGGTCGGCGAGCCGCCCGTCGTGCCGCTGCCGAGTAGGGTCCAGGTGACGGCCACGCTACTGCACCCCGAACAGCGAGAGCACGATGCCCTCGTTGATCGCCGTCTGCACGTCGACAGAGTAGTCGCCAGCGCTGCCCACGGTCTTCACCGCGAGGTACAGCGGCACATGGCCCTGCGGTGCCTGGGCTTCGCTACGCGCCACGCTGCGCAGCACCGACCAGTC
>ERZ869925.50-NODE-50-length-64376-cov-14.508807_pt1 | contig 64376 bp, 88 predicted proteins | sample MGYA00579311_ERZ869925 | MGnify/ENA primary metagenome ERZ869925 (study PRJEB32216, sample SAMN09231817) | wastewater metagenome | place: USA: Maryland | collected 2016-07-30 | study: EMG produced TPA metagenomics assembly of the PRJNA472060 data set (Reclaimed...
CAATGGAAAAAGAATTTGTAAGCTACGAGCAAGCAGTAGCATTGAAAGAATTAGGTTTTGATGAAGAATGTTTAAGGATTTGGAAAAAACAAATACCTTTTAATTCTTTTGACATACAAGATTTTAAAATAGTTGGAAGTGAACGATGTATATTATCACCACTAAAACAACAAGTATTTAGATTGTTTAGGGAGAAGTATAATTATTGGTCTTATGTTTACCCATATATTCACGATAAAACTTGGCATTTTCATGTTCAGTTCTATGATTCTGATATGTGGGGAGAGGTATTCTTAGGCAATAACTACTCTAACTACGAAGAAGCAGAAAATGCTTGTATTGATAAATTAATTGAATTAGCTAAACAGCATCATGAAGACTAAAACAATAATAATCATTTGGATCGTGACCTTAGCGGTTGCATTAATCGGACATTTACTATGAACACACTACATTGGATTGCGATTGCATTGTTTGTAATGGCATTATTTTCAGGCTTGTTATTATTTATTGAGGCCACGTTTTTATTATTCACCACTGGCGTGCTGGTATTAGCCATCGCCACTTATGTAAAAGATCGTGCAGAATCAAGGGACTAAGGCGACTATCTTACTGGTAGGTATCGCAGTATTATTAATCTTATTTTTTATTATAGTATGATAATATCAGACGTAGAAAAAATCGATAGGATCGCTAGGCGAATTTGTTATCGGCATCGTATCCGCAAGAGGGATATGTTTTTAAACACGAAGGCTTTCCCGATCGTATCGGCCAGGCATCATTTTTACACGCTATGTGATATGGAGGGCATAGCGATATGGGAGATACAGAGGTACTGCGAGCGGTACGGGTATCCGATCGACCATGCGAGTGTGTTGTATGGTATCACTAAGATGAAGGAATTTGAAAAGAATCAGACTGGCACTACTAACCTGGTGACGGCTAAATCAAAACAAGAACTAGCAAGAGAACGCGATGGAAGAAAAATTTAACGTGGCAGAGATTGCCTTCAAACAATTTACGATCGGTGTCATCATCGGCATCACCGGCACATTGAGTGCATTATTATGTGTTTACATTTTAATTAATCTATCATGAAACTAATTAGATCACGCAATGGATTCGAGGAGTCTGACATGCGATGCCCTTGGTGCAAGCACGAGCACGACCTGGTGGTGGTCGAGAAGTTATTTGTCAAGTCGGGTAATAAACTTACAATGAACCTAGTATGTGATGAGTGTGATAAAACGATGCAGTTGCAAAAGCATCGGCTTGGCCACTTCACATTTTACCCATACATTGACCATAAGAAGCGTAGACTACGCAAGGCAGGTTGGGAACAGACTAGATTCTATGCACCTATTGACTACTCAGAAGAATGGGCAAAAAGATAACAACAACTGGCCTTGCAAGCAAGGTCAGGCGTTACCTCAGGGAGAGAGGTATAGGCTATTCGAGTGTGCTTGGAGGCAATAACATTCTGGTGTTAAAGTCGAGTGGTGAGTACCATTACCTGCTTATCCAGTTTGAGGAGCTTCCTGCGTACTGGTCACACGACCAGAGGCATTTTAATTTCAAGATAGCATATGCTATCAGTTACGAGCAGATTTTAAACGCAATAGATAGATATGAAAACATTGATAATGTTGCTCGTGTGCCTGAGAGTGGGGCACGATCCGAAGCGGTCTGAACCTGAGGTGGTGACAGATGCATTTATGATGGACACTTTTGAGCCCATCACTGATTTTGAGAAGGTATATTTTGACGAACAAAAAGGATTACAGCAATGGACGAGAATAAACTGTACACAGCCATAGAACATGCTATCGTCAAATGGGTTATTGATGGTACCAGGACAGCAGGTTCGTTAACAAGAGAGATAATTTTAATAATAGAACAACATGAATAGAAGAGGCATTAGTGGAATATACATATTTTACAAGTTTGAGGACGAAGATCGTTCCAAGCCAACGGCATTTGAGGACTGCCCCGAGGAAAAACAAGATGAGTGGTTGAGCTCATTAAATCCAGAAGCAGTCAAAAACCTAGCGAAGCAATTAGGTAGAACTATAAAGCACATAGGTGATCAACTTGATATTTCATATAAAGACTAAACAAATGACACAAGAACAAGAAGATAAACCAGGAATGTTTTTTCGACAAATGATTGGTGATGCAATAAGTTTTGGCGAGGCTTGTAAGATTTTAAATATTGAAAAATACTGTGAGAGAATTTTTAATTGTCACCCTGAAGGTGAATTGTATTTCTTACAAAGTTATATTGAATTAGCTAAAATTTTAAAAGACAAGGATGACTCAATTAGTTTTTTTAATAGTGTTTTAGATAATGTTATAAATGAATCAAATGATAAGGATATTGATTTACTATTCATTGACCTACCAAATCAATTTATAAATAATTTAAAAGAATTTTATAAAAAATAAAATGACACAAGAACAATTTAACGAGGCGTACGATACGCTATTGAACCACGCAATGTCTATACGAAAGGCAAAGCAACCTGAGTATACGCTTGAGAATACAGATGTGCTCAACAACTTTAAGGAGTCAGCTAAGAGAGCTGGCATTAGTCCATTGCAAGTGTGGTCAATCTTTTTTGACAAGCAATTAAGCTCGGTGCAGGCCCATATTAAGAACCCTGGGCTACCTCAGGCAGAGCCATTGGAGTCTCGATTTGCAGATTTATATAATTATTTATTGCTAGGCTATTGTTTATTCCAAGAAAAAAATTAAATTTGTGCATCATTTTAACTTAATATAATAATGGAAAAAACGAAATCAGTATTCGAGGTACTCTCCTCGATCAACCTCTCGTCTAAAGTAGAAAAGAGGGGTAATTTGTCCTACATCAGCTGGGCAAATGCTTGGCACGCTGTTAAAACACACTACCCAGATGTTCAGCGTACAGTTTTTGAGACAGAGAATGGCGTCAATTATTTTCACGATACCCAGACTGCGTGGGTGAAAGTTGGTATCACGATTAATAACATCGAGCACATAGAGATGTTACCAATTATGGATATGCGTAACGCATCTATTAGATTGGAGAAGATCACATCATTCGAAGTAAATAAATCCATACAAAGATGCACGGTTAAGGCGTTAGCTTTACACGGTCTAGCACTTAATATATATTCGAAAGAAGACTTTTTTGAGGAACCAACGACCAAGTTGCCGACTAAGACACAGACCAAGGTGGAATTATCTGTGGGAGATGAAAATTGGAGCAAGGTGGTCAATTATGTGGTGGACAACATTGGCCTCAAGTCTGAGGATGTGTTTAAGAACCTATCCAAGAAGTATGAGTTATCAGATCAGGTAAAGTCAGCAATCAATAAACTTAAGAAGTAATGGAGACTATATTTAAAGAAGGAGATAGAGTATTTGACATTATATATGGGTGGGGAACAGTTGAAAGGATTGTACCTTCCGAGTATGTATATGTTTATTTTGATATAGATAAAAGTTTATCTGTTTGGTATGGGGATATAAGTCTTCGTATTCTTTCATTCACCGAATACACCCTTAAAGGATTCAGCCAAGAGCGACCTGAGCCAGCACCTAAGTTAGGGGATATTGTTTGGGGAAAAGGTTTTCATACTACCGATTGGAGTATTGGGCATTATTTAGGAAGACAACATGCTTCTTATAAAATTTCAAGTACACCTAATGGATTAAGCTATTGGCTTGCTTTTACAATAACAACTAAAAACCCATACGCAAATGAGCAATAACATATTTAAAAAAGGAGACAGAGTATTCCATTATGATTATGGATGGGGTATTATTGAATCAATATCAAATACTAATATGAGTGCATACCCTATACTTGTGAATTTTGAAAATTCAAATTATCGTTGCTTTACAGATGATGGCAGAGAATTGTTTTGTGAAAAACCTTCTTTATCATTCACCAAATATACATACACCCCAGAAGGTTTCTCTCAAAAAAGACGAGAAGATTTACCCAAAAGAGGTGATGTTGTTTGGGTTAGGGATAGTGAGTACGATGAATGGATGATTTCTCTTTTTGTGCATAAAAAAGAAAAAAGATATGGAGTTACGGATGGAAATCCGTTTAAAAGTGAGGTTGCAGATCTTTATTTTGTACATATGATAACCAAAAACCCATACGCAAATGAGTAATAACATTTTAGAAACATTGAAAAACGATTCAGAATACTATTCTGGAATTGGTAAGCAGTACCTATCTAACTCAGATATTGGTGCTCTATTGTACAACCCTACGCAGTATGGTGTGCCAAAAGAAAAGACTCCTGCTATGCTTGCAGGGTCTTACTTTCATACGTTCATCCTAGAGCCTGATAAGTTAAAGAACTTCATGGCAGTGGAGGCATCGACACGTACGACTAACTTGTACAAAGATGCGTTGGCCTCATCAGGTGCTGACATGTTATTACTTCAGAAAGAAGTTGATGATTGTGAACGCATGGCTAAGGCGTTGATGGGAAACCTCACGTTTTACGACATGATCCGTGACTCAGCTAATGCGTACGAGGTTCCAGCTATCGGTGAGATTGGTGGCATCCAATGGAAAGGTAAGTCGGATATTGTAGGCGATGAGATTCTTATTGACCTCAAGACCACGGCTAACCTTGATGACTTCAAGTTCTCTGCACGCAAGTATAACTACGACTCCCAGGCTTACATCTACAATCAGTTATTCGGTAAGCCTATGGTGTTTATCGCAGTAGAGAAAGATAGCTGTCGTACGGGCTTATTTGAATGCTCGGATGAGTTCTTAGATCGTGGCAGGGAGAAGGTATACAAGGCTATCGATGTATGGCAAAAGTTCTTCGGGCCAAATGCGACCGATGACATTACTCAGTATTTTAAATTAGAAACGTTATGACGGATCATGAAAAAGACACGAATTTCAATACCATTATATTTTCAGGAATTAGATATTGTTATTGTTGATGATTTCTCAAAGTTAAATACATTTTATAATACTAGTTTTTCAAATGAGAATTACGATGGATTCGTATTCAATCATGGTGATATTATTGTATTAGTAATTAAAAGACCAGACTGGTCTGTTATTTCCCATGAGATAGTTCATGTAGTAAACGAAATTTTTATAAAGTGCAATATACAATTAGATCGAAACAATGATGAGCCACAAGCGTATTTAACTGGATTTATCGCGGAAGAAATAAATAAAATAATTTGTAAAATCGCTGAAATGCATGATAATTAATAATATCATTAAAATGTATGATAATTTAAATAAACAATTTAACAATAAATAAAATGAAAAAAGAAACAGATTTCCCAATTAGCGAAGAAAAAAGATTAGAACTTATTAATAATCTTCAAGAATTACCTGAAATAGGTCAAGTAGTTTGGGTAAGAGATAGAGATATTGATGACTGGCAAGTATCTCATTTTATTGAAAAAATAAGCGATAATTATTATCTCACATCAGATTCTAACAATGATAATTCTAGAACAGATTGGATATATTTAACAACTAAAAATCCATACAAAAATGAAAATTAATGCAACAGATAAAGGCGAAATATTATTAACAGAAGTTTACTCCGGAGTTCTTTTAAGAACAACTGATAAAGAAATAATCGGTATTTGTATGAGGGACTCAGGGTTTGAGTTTATTTACAATGGGGATTGGTACGAAGCAAAAAATGGAATAGTTAAAAAAATGAAAAATGAAAATCCTAATATAATAGATTATTTTACAAATGGACAATAAAACAATTAAACAATTAAACAAACAAACAAATTATGGCACAATACAGAAAGAAGCCAGTCGTTATCGAGGCAATACAATGGAACGGCAAGAATTTTGATGAAATTGAAAAATTCGCACCAAAGAAAACAAATTGGGAGTTAAACACATTGAAAAACATTAATATTTTAGAGATATCCACTCCCGAAGGTATTCTTGAAGCAAGCATTGGAGACTACATCATTAAAGGTGTAAAGGGAGAGTTTTACCCTTGCAAGCCCGACATTTTTGAAATGACTTACGAATTAGTAAACAATTAAACAATAAATAAAATGAAAAAGATTGCATTATTAATCACCGCTGTCGTAGCATTTGGATGCACAGACGCAGAACAATCAAAAATTGGAGGACTTGGAGACAAGTTCTCTGTTGAATTAGTTAACTGTGATGGGACAATAACTCACAAATGGATTTCTTCTGGTAAAGTTTTAAGTGAAGCAAATTCTGATGGGTATTATTTCATGGAAGACAACACAGGCAAACTAGTAGAAGTAACGGGAACATTAATTATTACTAAACAATAAACAATTATGGCACAATTATTTTCAGCATCATTAGATGTAAAAAAAATCACTAAATCTAAATTAGTGGAAGGCAAGAAAGGTACTTACGCAAATGTAACTATCTCGATTAATGACGAGGCAGACCAGTATGGCAACACTGCTAGTATATACGAGTCTCAAACACAAGAAGAACGTGAGGCTAAAGCCCCTAAAGTTTACTTGGGTAATGCGAAGCTAGTCTGGTCATCCGATGGTGGCTCTGCGGCCAAGCAAAGTGGCTCTACGTCGAAGCCAGCTACTGCACCAGAAGTGGTTGAGGATTCATTAGATCTCCCCTTCTGATCCTAGGTGTACAAATGTACAAAGTAGAGGAACATTAGCTTATATATAATTTTATATTTCTACATGAATTATTTTTTTCTAATATTCTCCTTTATTTTGTACATTTTGTACATTTAATCATAAAAAGAATATATAACTAACTAATAATAAGTAAGTTAGCTTATGCAAACTTTAAAAAACTTTCTACACTTTTAGGTGTACAATTGCAAACTTTAATCTAATAAACGAGGTGCAAGTAACTATATTTTCAAACATCAAGGAAACGTCCGTACCATTCTATCGGGATGTCCTAGCGATACTAGCCAGGGTGAAGGACGGCAAGTCCAAGGATCTAGTCCGTAAGATTAGATTAGAGAAGGACAAGGAGACCCGCAATAAACTAAAGCAGGAACTGCCAGCAATTTGCTTCTCTGGAAAATTCTCTAAGCGTGAGGACTCAGCATTGTTGGAGCATAGTGGTCTGATATGTTTGGACTTCGATGACTTCCCATCAAATGATGAGATACTAGCCAAGAAGGATGAGTTGGCTAATGACCCATATACATTTGCTGTGTTTATCTCCCCATCAGGTAATGGCCTGAAGGTGTTGGTTAAAATACCAGCGGATACCTCTAAGCATAAGACATTCTTTAACGCCTTAGAGAACTACTACAACTGCGAGCAGTTTGATAAGACATCCAAGAACGTGTCACGTGTGTGCTACGAGTCTTACGATCCAACCATTTACGTGAACATTAACTCACAAGAGTGGAACAAGATTGAGGAAGGCGAGATTGAGCACATGACCAAGGACATGCGACCAACGATTGCGATCGATGATGAGGACGAGATAATTAGCCGTTTGGCTAAGTGGTGGGATAATAAGTTTGGGTTCGTGTCAGGTGCACGCAACAATAACTTGTACGTACTAGCGATGGCGTTCAATGAGTATGGCATACACAAGGGTGATGCGATGTATCGCTTAATGAACTTTGCTACTGAGGACTTCCATCAAGATGAGATTAAGTCCATTGTGGATTCGGCTTACAAGCATTTGGACAAGCACGCTACGAAGTACTTCGAGGACACAGTACGTATTGACTACGCAAAGACACAGCTAAGTAGAGGTGTGCCAAAAAAAGAAGTCCGTTCTCAACTGCAAGCCTCCGGGGTTAAGGACGGGATTATTGATTCAGTGATGACTCGAATCGAGGAGGAGCAGAGTAAGAACACGTTCTGGACTAAGAGCGACAAAGGTGTGGTGAGTTTGGTGCACTATGAGTTAAAGACATTCTTGGAGAATAGTGGATACCGAAAGTATACACCGGAAGGAAACAAGGGATTTATTTTTGTACGCATCAATCAGAATCTAATTGAGATGTGTACTGAGGATGACATCAAAGACTTTGTGCTTGACCACATCCTTAATAACTTCCAAGACCTTAGTGTGTACAACTACTTCGCAGATAAGACCAGGTTTTTTAGAGAAGACTTTCTGTCTATGCTTGAGTCGGTGAGCATCTACTTTGTGGAGGACACAAAGGATGAGGCGTACCTATACTTCAGAAATGGTGTAGTTAAGGTGACTAAGGACAAGACAGTGCTTTTAAACTACGAAGACCTTGGTGGCTACGTGTGGTCAGACCAAGTTATCCAGCGTGACTTCAAGTTTTGCCCATCTGATGAGTGTGACTACAAGACGTTTATCCGCAACATCGGTGGCAATGATGACCAACGTGTGGCATCCATCGAGTCGACTATCGGGTTCATACTTCACGCATTCAAAAATGGTGGCTACTGCCCGGCAGTAATCATTAACGATGAGGTAATCTCAGAGAACCCTGAAGGTGGTACTGGTAAGGGCTTGTTTATGAATGGCATCAGCCGGATGAAGAAGGCGGTGACTATTGATGGTAAGTCGTTCTCGTTTGACAAGTCTTTTGCTTATCAGCTAGTGAGCACAGACACGCAGGTGTTGGTGTTCGATGACGTGAAGAAGAACTTTGACTTTGAGCGTTTGTTCTCGGTAGTCACTGAGGGTATTACGGTTGAGCGTAAGAACAAGGACGCAATAAAGATTCCATTTCACAAATCACCTAAGGTGGTGATCACAACTAACTACGCTATCCAAGGTAAGGGTAACTCGTTTGAGAGACGTAAGTGGGAGATGGAGTTCAAGCAGTTTTACACCAAGGACTTCACGCCCCAGGATGAGTTCGGCCGGTTGCTGTTCAACGATTGGAACGAGAAGGATTGGTGTGCCTTTGATAACTACATGATTAAGTTATTGCAGAGTTATCTAAAGACTGGACTCGTGAAGTGCAACTTTGTGAATCTGAAGGAACGTAAGTTCAGGGCAGAGACGAACGCTGAGTTTGCGGAGTGGGTACATGAGTTTGGTCCTACATTGATGCCGATTAATCATCGCTTCAGACCAGATGATGTGTTTGATAAGTTCATAGCGGACAACAACGGAATGTTTAGGATGTTGTCTAAGCAACGATTCAACTCATGGCTACGCACGTACTGCTTGTATTTAACAGGCATGAATCCATTAGAGAGTAGAGATGGAGCCGGTAAATCAATGGTGTTCCCATCTAAATCCAATAAACAATTAGACTTGATATGACACAACCAATTATTTTAACAATTAAAGTCGACGGTAAGGAGCTTACTGTTGAGACGCCATACGATAGCGATATGGATGATTTGACGCAAATCTTTCACGTGATGAGTAGATTTGCTGGGCTAGAGTTTGAGTCTACATTTGAGAAGGCTTACAAGTCTTGGAATTCAGGAGTTAGCGATGATGACATTCTTGCTGAGGCACAAAACAGATACGCTAACGAGGTAAAAAATTATATAAGAATGGAAGACAATGCACCACTTAGATTAGCGTTTCAACAAGGAGCACGCTGGGCTAGAGCTAAACTAAACGAGATATGAAAACCATAGCAATCGGAGATATCCACGGAAGAACAATCTGGCAAGATATTGTAGCAAAGGAAAAACCCAATAGAGTTATATTCATTGGTGACTACTTTGATAGTTACGATGATTATACTGCGGCTGAGCAGATGAGTAATTTTAAGAATATTGTATTCTATAAAGAAGTAGCCGAAGCAGTTGGCGATGAAGTGATTATGTTAGTTGGAAATCATGATTATCATTATATGAGAGGTGTGCCTGAGCATTATTCAGGATATCAGAGTGGTGCCGCTCCAGCCATACAGCAATTGCTAGAAGATAACAAAGAGCATCTGCAGATGTGCTATAAACTAGACGACTTCTTATTTAGCCATGCAGGTATTAGTCACGATTGGTTAACTATCCAGGGGTATAGTGTTGAGCACGATGTTTTCGAATGGGTTAATGATAAGTTTAAGTTCACTCCTAAAGTGTTTGAATTCTCAGGATGGGAACCTCATGGAGATAGTCCAACATCTTCACCTATTTGGATTAGACCTTTATCGTTAGTAAGATCAAATGATGGCACCAGGTTAAAAGAAAAATACACTCAGGTCGTTGGTCATACGCAAGTCACTAGAATAGATGTGGCAGGCAAGTCTACTGGCGGTAAATATTACCTCATTGACACACTAGGCACATCAAGAGAGTACTTAATAATCGAAGACGGTGAAGTAAAATTCGGCACAATATGAAAGCAAAATTAATTTTTAATCTACCAGAGGATAATGAGGATTACAAGAGATGTAACCTGTCATTAAATATGGCCTTAGCTATCAATGAGTACGACCAATGGCTAAGAGGTCAGTATAAGTACGCAGACGATGAGGAGGCTGTAAGGTTCCGAGATAAGTTCAGAGAAATAATGAGTGAAAATGATATAGACGTAAATACTTTACTAAGCTGATGGAAGATAATGTAATCAACAGATTAGTGCCTAGGCTTAAGAAGATAGGCATTGAGGTTCAATTGTTTGGCAATTACCCTTGGGTATATCTTGATAGCGTAAACGGAAATAGAATCAAGAAGGAAGATTATTATCTTGGCAACCATGGGTTCACGATTGCATTCTATCCCAATAAAGAAGGTAAGGTAATGCAGTTAAATGATATTAAAAAAACGTTTGAAGTAATTAGAAAATATAGATGATATGAAGACAGCAGTAGAATGGCTAGAAGATAAATTATCAAGATGTATCACGGCAACAGATAGAAAAATAGTATTCAGAAAAGCCAAAGCAATGGAGAAAGAGCAGATAATTGATGCTTGGGAAAACGGATTCATGTCAACGGGTGAAGGTTGGAATGGGGAAATCCCACCTGATTGCCAAGGGGAAACTTTAGATACAGAAGAATATTACAATAAAACTTATGGAAAATAAAATTGAATTTGTAAACGGTTTAATTATTAAGGGGAGCCCTAAAATTACCAAAACATTAAATGGGATTAGAATAATAAATGATTTAGGTCTTGATATTGAATTATCTGACTTATTGTGGAATATTTTAACAAATAACAATGGAAAATAAACAAACAGCAGTAGATTGGTTAATAAATAAAGTTGAAGAACACTTTTGCTTATTACCTGTAGATTTAATTGAACAAGCCAAAGCAATGGAGAAAGAGCAGTCAATAAAAGATTACAAAGCTGGGGCAGTAGGCGAACTATGGGAGCTTAATATTAACGAGAGTGCAGAATCTTACTATAACAAAACATACGCAAATGATACAACTAAGGGATTACCAGAAGAAAATAGTAAGCGACGGGGTTGGCATTATTAAGGAGTATGGGATGTTGTACCTCGCAATGCAAGTTCGTTTAGGGAAAACAGCTACGTCGCTTGCTATTGCAGATGAGATTGGTGCAAATAATGTTTTATTTTTGACTAAATTGAAGGTTGTTCCTGGAATTCATAAGGATCACAAGGACTTTGGGTTTAAAAGTAAAATAACTTGTATTAATTATGAGTCCATCCATAAACTTGAGTCACAAAAATGGGATCTTATAATATGTGATGAACATCATACGAGTAGTGCCTTCCCAAAACCAAGCAAACGAGCGAAGCAGGTGAAGGATTTGGTACATAAGAACAAGTGCAATGTAATCTTCTTGTCGGGTACACCAACCCCTGAGAGTTACTCGCAGATATACCACCAATTGTACGTGCATCCTAATAACCCATTCAAACAATACGCTAACTTTTATCGGTGGGCGAATGACTATGTGAAGGTTAAGGTTAAATATATAGGTCAAATGAGGGCTAACGACTACTCAGGTGCGATTAAGGATAAGGTGATGGATGCTATTAAGCATCTAATGATATCTTTTACTCAAGAGCAAGCAGGTTTTACCACATCAGTGGAGGAGGCTGTACTGAAAGTCAACATGAAGCCTATCACCTATAAGCTAACCAACAAGTTAAAGAAGGATTCAGTAGTCCAAGGTGATGACGATACAATTCTTGCTGACACCGGAGTGAAGATGATGAACAAGTTGCACCAGATGTACTCTGGGACCATCATCCTAGAGTCAGGTAAAAGGTTGATATTCGACAACACCAAAGCTGAGTTTATCAAGTCTCACTTTGAAGGCAAGAAGATAGGCATCTTCTACAAGTTCAAGGCTGAGTGGGATGCGTTGAAGGAAGTTTTTGGTGACAACCTAACCGATCAGCTAGATGAGTTCAATACCACAAACAAGAACATCGCACTTCAGGTGCTGGCAGGACGCGAAGGAGTTAGTCTTAAGAACGCTGACTATTTAGTGTACTATAACATTGACTTTAGTGCTACGTCATACTGGCAAAGCCGCGATCGACTTACGACGATGGAACGAAAGTTCAACAAAGTCTATTGGGTTTTTGCAAACGGAGGCATCGAAGAGAAAATTTATGAGGCAGTACAACAAAAGAAAAATTTTACACAAGAGTATTTCAAAAAACATTTCTTAACTTAGCATGCTCGAATCGAAACGACAAACCAAAATACGCAATGCACTAATCAAAGACGGCTACTTCGTAACTAAACTTACAGTTACAAGTACTCCAGGAATACCTGATCTGCTTGCGATAAAAGATGGCAAAGCCTTATTCATTGAGGTTAAGCAACCGGGTAATGACCCAACTGAGTTACAATTATTCATGCACGATAAGCTGAGAGGCTTTGGATGCGAAGTTAAAGTTTGGACAGACTATGGAACAGATTATGGTAGCAGTACCAACGAGCATAATCAAGTGGATGGCAGCGATGCGGAAGGATACTTTTGATCAGGTAGCAGACGCATTAATCCACTTCTCGAATGAGTTGGAAGAAGATTACGAGAGAACGATTGTGTTCAGCGTAGTCGATGATGAACCGAAGTACTTTAGGTTTCACGCCTCTCCTGGAGAACTAACCTTTGATGGTGAAGACGAACCCACGGAGATGGTGTCAGTGGAGTTACTCGAGCAGATAGATGTAGACGAGTTCTTAGATGAAGTCCTAGAAGGCAATCAAATTATTAAAGACAACAATTTAAAACGATTTATCGCAAGTTATGAGTTTATTTGAAAAACGTATCGCATATAAACCTTTTGAATACCCAGAGTATTTTACTGAAGGGTGGTTAAAGCAAGCCCAGGCATTCTGGTTATATACTGAAATCCCTATGTCATCCGATGTAAAGGATTGGAATGAGAATCTAACAGAGAATGAGAAGCACGTAGTAGGTAATATCCTATTAGGTTTTGCTCAAACAGAATGTGCTGTGTCTGACTATTGGACAGGCATGGTGACTGATTGGTTCCCTAAGCACGAGATTATTCAGATGGCAATCTTATTTGGAGCACAAGAGACAGTTCACGCAGCTGCTTACTCGTATCTGAATGATACCCTTGGTCTTGATGACTACGAAGGATTTATGCACGAGCCTGCGATTGCTGGTCGTATTGAGTCGTTGACATCTGTGCCACATAATTACAACTATAAGATTCTGTGCACATCTGCACCAGCACGTAGAGATGTGGCTAGATCACTAGCAATCTTCTCGGCGTTCACTGAAGGAGTGGCCTTGTACAGCTCATTCGCTGTGTTGTATTCGTTCCAAATGAACAATAAGCTAAAAGGTATCGGACAGCAGATGAAGTGGTCTGTAAGGGACGAAGCCTTGCACTCTAAGATGGGATGTCAATTATTCCGTCATATGTGTGAGGAGTTCCCTGACCTAAAGACAGATGCAAAGGATGCCATTATGGAAGCGGCTAAGTTGACCTTAGATATGGAGATGAAATTCATCGACAAGATATTTGAAAGAGGTGACCTAGAAAACTTAAAGGCTCACGACCTTAAACACTTTATGCACAAACGCATCAACGATAAGTTATCAGAGTTGGGCTACGAACCCATCTTTGCTTGCGATCCTGCGGCAGCTGAACAATTAGATTGGTTCTACCAATTGACAGCAGGCGTTGAGCACTCAGATTTCTTTGCAACAAGACCAACAGCGTACAGTAAAGCCAACGAAGGCGAAGACTGGAGTGATATGTTTTAACTTAAACTAAATATAATACAATGGAAGAATTATCTTTTGACCAACTAATTATTAATGTACACGACTGGGCTAACGAGAAGGGTTTAATAGACCCATCATTTGTAAAGTCTCAATTTGTAAAATGCGTCGAGGAGTTAGGTGAAACTGCCTCCGCTATCAGCAAGAATAAGCCCGATGAATTAATCGATGGCCTAGGTGACACATTCGTGACGCTTATTATCCTATCTCTGCAATGCGGAGTTACTCCACAAGAAGCATTGAACGCAGCGTGGAACGAGATTAAAGATCGCAAAGGGAAAATTGTTTCAGGTACATTCATTAAGCAATGACAAAGCACCATCCTATCCATGAACAGGACCTAATAGACTTAGGTTTTGAGAAAGTCTTTGTCTCTAAACACGAGTCAGGACATGAGCACGACTTCTACTACTATGTTTATGTAGTATCGAAGCACACCACAATGATAACTAACGCTGATGATGAGGCGAAACTTAGTACATGGCAGGTGTTTTTATTTGATGATGACTTTTACTTTGATGAGATAGAACCTCTAACAACTTTTTTAACATCCTTCAAATATGTCAAACTCCCCGATAAAGATTGAGATAGTGTTGCCAGATAAGTCAAACGCCTCAATCGACGCAAGCAGTGCCGAGAGTGCTGTACAAATGATAGAATTTTTACTTGAACTAATAAAATCTTTAGAAAATGATTAATCACGCAGAAAACCTAGGATGGGAACTAGATGTAGACTTCCCAGCTTGGGGTAACTCACCCGAATACGTAAAGACAATCTCAGGTGGATACCTGTTAGCAGGAGAGAAACCAATAGATGCTTATCGCAGAGTGTCTAAGGCTGTAGCCGAAAGGTTAAACAAACCAGAGTTAGCAGATAAATTCTTTGACTATATCTGGAAAGGTTTTTTAAATTTAGCCACACCTGTGTTATCTAACACAGGCACTGATCGTGGCTTACCAATCTCGTGTTACGGCGTTGACATTGCTGACGCTGTTTATGACATTGGTACCAAGAACTTAGAAATGATGCTACTTGCAAAGCACGGAGGTGGAGTAGGCATAGGCTTCAATCGCATCCGTCCTGCAGGATCAAAGATATCTAAGAACGGAACATCTGATGGTGTTATCCCATTTACTAAAATCTTTGACTCTACTATTCTTGCAACATCACAAGGCAATGTACGTCGTGGTGCGGCATCAAGCAATCTTAACATTGAGCACAAAGACTTTGAGGATTGGTTAGAAATCCGGGAGCCTAAGGGTGATGTGAATCGCCAGTGCTTAAACTTACACCAGTGTGCTGTGGTGGGTGATAAGTTTATGCGTAAGCTAGAAGATGGTGACCCAGATGCACGTCGCAAGTGGGGCAAGTTATTACAGAAGCGTAAGGCTACAGGTGAGCCGTACATTATGTTCAAGGGTAACGTGAACAAGCAGAACCCTGAGGCATACAAGAAGAATAGCTTGAAGGTTTACATGACTAACATCTGCTCGGAGATCGTGTTGCATACAGATGAGAGCCACAGCTTCGTGTGTTGTCTATCATCAGTCAACTTAGCTAAGTATGACGAGTGGAAAGACACAGACTTAATTTATGTAGCTACATGGTTCCTAGATGGTGTGCTTGAGGAGTTCATTCAGAAAGCCAAGAACATGAAAGGCTTTGAGAACGTAGTTCGCTTTGCTGAGAAGGGCCGTGCTATTGGACTAGGTGTTCTAGGATGGCATACATACTTACAGCAGAAAGGTATTCCGTTCGAAGGATTGCTTGCTCAGTTTGAGACACGTAAGATATTCTCTCAAATTAAGATTGAGTCTGAACGTGCATCACGTGACATGGCTGTAGAATATGGTGAGCCATTATGGTGCGTGGAGACAGGAATGCGTAACACACACTTGCGTGCTATTGCACCTACGGTATCTAACTCTAAGCTAAGTGGTAACGTGTCAGCTGGTGTTGAGCCTTGGGCCGCTAACGTATTCACAGACCAATCAGCTAAGGGTACATTCATTCGCAAGAACAGAGAGCTTGAGAAAGTATTAAAGAAGATTGGTATTAACACTAAGGAGGTATGGGATAAGATTCTTGCCGATGGTGGATCAATCCAAGACATAGCGGAACTAGATAACTGGTTCTATGTGAACGGAAAGTTAACTGAGAATCCTGAAGGCGATGACCATATACCAGTAAAGGATGTATTCAAAACATTCAAGGAGATAAACCAATTAGAATTAATTAAGCAGGCAGGTATCCGTCAGCAGTACATTGACCAATCTGTTTCATTGAACCTAGCGTTCCCATCTCAGGCTACACCTAAGTGGATTAACCAGGTACACATGGAGGCATGGAGACAACGTATTAAGACATTGTACTATATGCGTACAGAGTCGGTGTTACGTGCTGATATTGCTACACGCGCAACTGATCCTGATTGTTTAAGTTGTGATGGTTAATATACTTTTATAACTTTACAAAAAAACAGTACTCGGGTTCATACCATAAGAACTGAGCCCGAGTCATTTTCACCTTAATACAATATAATCATGAATCCATTATTATTAACTGACGGTTATAAAACCGGTCATCACCAACAATATCCTAAAGGAACAACTTTAGTTTACTCAAACTTCACTCCACGTAGTAACAAGTATGCTCCTAAAGGATGCGACAAAGTAGTATCATTTGGGCAACAAATGGTTATTCAGCAAATACATGAAGCGTTTCAAAACGAATTCTTTAGCAAACCTAAAGATGATGTATGCGGTGAAATGAAAAGAGAGTTGTCAATGTACTTAGGTACTGATTATGACGTGTCTCATTTTGAGGCACTACATGACCTAGGTTACCTGCCTATTAGAGTTAAAGCTATTAAGGAAGGAACACTAGTTCCAATGAAAGTTCCTGTGCTTACGATATACAATACACATCCTGATTTCTATTGGATAACTAATTACCTAGAAACAATCATATCTAATTTGTTATGGAAACCAATGACGTCGGCTACGATTGCACACGAATACCGTAAGGTATTGACTAAGTGGCAGCAGAAGACTGATGCTGAGAAAGGTTGGTTCATTGATTGGCAAGGACATGACTTCTCTATGAGAGGAATGGATTCTGTGGATGCTGTTATTAGTTCGGGACTTGGACACCTAACATCCTTTAGTGGTACAGATTCATTACCTACACTTTACGGTGCCAGAAAATATTACAATGAAGATGGATTTATCGGTGGTAGTGTTAACGCAACTGAGCATTCCGTCATGTGTGCTGGTGGTGCTGATGATGAGGTTGGTACGTTCAGACGTTTATTGGAAACATACCCAACAGGAATATTATCTATTGTTTCGGATACTTGGGATTTATGGAAAGTTTGCACTGAACATCTAGTTACTTTGAAAGAGGAAATTCTTGCTCGTGATGGTAAGTTAGTTATTCGTCCAGATAGTGGTGATCCAGTGGATATTTTATGTGGTGATAGAGGTCATTCTTGGTATAGATCCAATTACAAGGAAGTAAAAGATAAAGATGGAAATTATTTAGTAGATTTTTATGGGGATTTAGAAATTAACGAAGGGAAGACAGTTTCTCCTCATCAATATAAAGGTGTGATTGAATTACTTTGGGATGTTTTTGGTGGAACAATTAATGAACAAGGTTATAAAGTTCTTGACCCACACATTGGGGCAATCTACGGTGACTCAATCACAATATATAGAGCAGATGAAATATGTGCTAGATTAGAAGCAAAAGGTTTTGCATCAACAAATGTAGTATTAGGTATTGGTTCATTCACATATCAGTATAACACTCGTGATACTTTTGGTTTCGCAATGAAGGCGACTTATGTTGAAGCAAATGGTGAAGGTCGTGCAATCTTTAAAGACCCAATCACTGATGATGGCACTAAGAAGTCAGCAACTGGATTATTAATGGTGTCAGATGAATTGAAATTAATAGATAAAGTATCATGGGACTTAGAGGCACACGGTGCGTTGCAGAATATTTACCTTGATGGATATTTTATCAATAAAACAACATTAACTGAAATTAGAAATAGACTAAAATGATATTAAACCTAGCACACCCAGAAAAAAGCGGAATTAAATATAAGATATCCAAGTTCCCTGATGGCCAACAAACAATTGATATTGATTATATGCCTACCAGTGTAATTGAAATAAGATCACGATTTAATTCATTCAAAGACCTGGAGCTTATTATCTGTGCAACACAAGCATTGAGAAATATGGGGGCTACTGATATTAGCCTTTATGTACCATACTTCTTGGGTTCAAGAAGTGACAGAAAGTTTCAGGATGGAGGTGTTAATTATTTAAAGCAAGTAGTATGCCCCATTATTAATAGTCAGAACTTTGAGAAAGTTGTTGTAATGGACCCTCACTCAGATGTATTAGAGGCTTGTATAAATAATTTCCATAAACGAGACAATAGCTATATTGTAACGGAAGCAATTTTAAATTGTAACATAGGTGACATTGCTTTAGTATCACCTGATGCAGGTGCTTTGAAAAAAATATATGACATTGCTGAAATGTTTAATATTGATAATGTAACAACAGCATCTAAAATTCGTGACATTAAAACAGGAAACATTATTAGAACCGAACTACCTGAAATTAAATTAGATGGCATCGAGTCTGTAATTATTGTTGATGACATTTGCGATGGAGGAAGAACATTTGTAGAACTTGCAAAGGAAATAAGAAAACAAACACATAAGCCTATTTACCTAGTTGTTACACATGGTATATTTAGTGCAGGATTAGGATTGTTATCAGAATACTTTGATAAAATATACTGTACAAATTCAGTTTCAGATATAGAACAAAACGACAAATTGGTTCAATTAAATATTTTCTAGAAAAAAGTATACAAGTAATTAGATATTTAACTAAATTTACAAAGGTTAAAGTGATAATTATTTTGAAAGGGGAGGTGTTTATCGTTTTACATCTCCCCTTACTTGTTTATGAAAGAGCATATAGACTATACAAACACAACAATTCGCTTCATCAATAAGATGACAGACGAGATATACGAGGCTCTTATCGACAAAGAGTACGAAGATTTACAAGACTCCATTTCAATTTTAATCGAAAAATTAAATCAATTACGCAATGAAACCTTACCTAGAATTCGCACTAGAGTTGCACCAACAAGGCGACCTTAACAAAGCCGAGATTGCCAAAAGAGTTCAAGAGCATTACAACATGCACGATCGAAACGTCGAGACTCTTCGCAAAAGAATATCCGCATACATTTTAAAATCAGAGCACCGTGGCCTTGCTGATGAGTGTGAAGCTGCAGGTATATCGCTGGCAGACACACAACACTATTGGTATAAAGGAAAGCATTACTCTGTTTTTGCAAAGTCAAATGTAAAGACGGAAGACGTTCCTTATGAGAATGTAATTCGTGACATCATAGGTTCTTATAATCCATCAAAGATACAATCAATAGCCAAACACAAAATCTCCTCTCCTGTCGCAATTAAGGCTACTGTATCGGATTGCCACGTAGGATTAGAGCCTAATCCAGGTGGAACTTCTTTATTTGCTTACGAATACAATGAACAGATTTTTAAAGATAATTTATCTAAAGTGTTTAACTCTTTATGTAAAGAACGAGACGCTAATGGTAAATTTGACTTATTGGTTATTGATGATCTTGGTGATGGCCTTGATGGCTGGAATGGTCAAACCACAAGAGGTGGTCATGGTTTAGACCAAAATATGAATAATGAAGAGATGTTCCGAGTTTTTGTAGAAGGTAAGCTAAATCTTATTGAAAATTGCATCAAAGAGGGTATTGCTAATGAAATTGTAGTTCGAAATGTAGCTAATGATAATCACTCTGGATCATTTGCATCCATTGCAAATATGACTATTCAGATGCTATTAAATAGAACTTACTCGCCTGATGATGTGTCATTTTACATATTAAATAAGTTCATGGAGCATTTTGAATACGGAGACCATACATTTATCTTGACTCATGGCAAAGATGCCAAGCATATGTTTAAGGGTTTGCCTTACAACTTAAATGACAAGGCAGTGTCTTTTATAAATGACTACATAGATCATTATGATATTCGTTCAAAATATATCCACGTAGAGAAAGGTGACTTGCACCGAGTTGGGTATGATAGAACAAAGAAGTTTGATTACCGAAATTTCATGACATTTGCACCTCCTAGTGCATGGGTTAGCCACAACTTTGGGGATTGTTATTCAGGTTATTCAATTCAAACGGTGCCTAAATTTAATGGAGAAATTAGTCATACAGATTACTATTTCGACATGAAAAAGAAGATTTAGTATTTTTGTTGTAATTATAACTGTTGCAGAGTTAAATTATAAAAACATTAGCATTGGAGAGTAAGGCTGCAACCCTGAAATCCAATGCTTTTTTATTATGGAAGAAATATTTAAAGACATAGCTGGATACGAAGGCCACTATATGGTGAGTAATTTAGGAAATGTAATTTCATTAAAATACAATAAAGTTCGTAAAATGAAATTAAGGTTAGATCAACATGGTTACCCTACGATATGCCTATGGAAAGATGGTAAAAGCACATTTCCTAAAGTACACAGATTGGTATATGAAGCATTTATTGGTCCGAGAGGAGACAGTATGACTATAAATCATATTGATTATGATAGAGCAAATAATAATGTAAATAATTTAGAGTCAGTCACATATAGGGAAAATTCTTCACACAGAGCCTTAAGGGAAAATAAATCATCTAAATATCTTGGCGTGGACTATAAACGAGGCGTATGTAAATGGGTTTCCAGGATAACATTTGAAGGAAAAAGATATCACTTAGGTATATTTAAAACAGAAATAGAGGCATTTGAAGCTAGAATGAAGTTTGAAAAAGAAAACAATATTATTAATAAATATTTTAGTAATTTTACAGAAATATATGAAAATGACAGTACAAGAATACGTTAGTGCATTAATGGAGATTGAGAACGTATCTCATATCGCACACCTACAGACATCATCATTTGCAGAGCACAAGGCTTTGAATGAATTATACGATGGGATTGTTGACCAGTTTGATGCATTTGTTGAAGCATACCAAGGTAAGTATGGTATCATTAAGGGATACAAGTCCTTTAAATTAGAAGAAGGAGTCGATATGATTTCTTACTTGAAAGAAAAAATGACAGCATTTGATGCGTATCGTGGCACGTTAACTGACGGATACTTACAGCAAATGGTTGATAATACGCAGGAGTTATTGAGCTCTACGTTATACAAACTAAGATTTTTAAGTTAGAATTGCGTATAAGGCGATTAATTAAAAAGGGGACTCTTGGTCCCCATTTTTATTACTGTTGCTTATTAAATTCAGCCTCCATTTTCTTCTCGTAATCCTCTCTCTTTCGAACATCTTTCTGAAGATTTTTCTTGCGTCTCTCCTGTATTGACCTGTATTCAGTAGGCATTACAGATATTTCGGCTGGAACTAAATACATTCTGTTTTTAATCCTTTGTTTTTCCTCCTCTGTGTATGGATGAAATTTATCATATTTATCCGTAAATCCTCCATCGTAAAGTTCCTTTATATTCTCAAATATAATTTTCTTCATAACAGTGTATGAGACATCTGTTGTACCGCCTATTAAAGACATAGCCATATCAACCATACTTTCTGCTTCAGGTATATATACTCTAAAAGGTTTATCTATTTTTTCTTGTGTTTTCTTACGCTCTTTTTCTTCGTAAGTTTCAGGCATAGATTCTTCTCCGCCTGATTCAAACTTTTTCCAAGCAGCCTCTTGTTCTGGGCTAAGTTTACCGCCTTCTTTTTTCGTGACAAATCCAATTAAATAGTCAATGAAATCAAGTGTAAGATTCATTGCATATTGTTCTGCTTGTTCTTCTACGAAAGGCAAAGATCCAGTAAACGACTGAACCACGCCCAGTCCAGTCCTTTGGGCCTCCTGTATGTTTCTTAGTAATTTACTCAACATATCCTCGTCTTCATCGTCAAACTTATTTGCTGCATAAATAACAGCACTTCTAATACCCCACTTTAAAGCATTAAACATTATTTGCTCATTTAGTGTAGCAAGCATTGATTTAGCAGCCTGAGCTTTTTCCTCTTGCGTAGAAGTGAAGTTTGTATTAAATAAGATAGCGGCATTAGCCTTTATTTTATCCTTCATTGACATAGAGTATCCAGAGAACGGACCAAGAGCCATCCTTGTTACCTTTCTTGCTGAATCTTTACCAGAATATAATCTTGGAAGCAAGTCTGCTAAACTTTGATTGTGCTCCCTTTTAATCACTCTTTCCGCTTCTTTGGCAGCTTTAATGCTTTCTGGATTGTCATAACCCTGGAAGTCAAAATCGTTGACTCCAAGTTTACTCAATTCATCTAAGTAAATGGCGAGCCATGAAGCCCTAGCAGTATAAACGTCCGCAGGAACTAAACCTTTCTCTATATAACCATCTTGAGCTTTCTTTAACAACTTCAAGGTCTTATCTTTTGTGCTATAATCGCCTTTATCCAATAAGTTTGAAGCAAACTCGATAGATGTTACTGCTTGTTTATCTCTAGCACTAACAGTATAAGGCATATTATTCATCCAATTCTCCACCTTAGGATCACCTAATATCTTCATGGCCTCGACTAACTTTGCGGGATTACCATTAAGATAAGTAATAGTGTTCATCATCAAAGGAAGCGACTGGGTACCTGCAGCAAAAGCAGAGCTAAGACCAAGTCTAGCTCCAGCTTTACCTAAGTAAGTATAAAGAGGAGCCAAGAAGTCAAATATAGCACCTGATTTAGGGGTTTTAACGTTCTTTGTTAAACTTCTAATAGTGTAATCCATCTTATCCTTAAATAATTTTCTAGAATAAGAGTCTTTAATTATGTATCTAAAGTCAGGCGAATTAACAAACCCGAGATACTGATTCATTCCAGGAGCAGTCTTAACATTACCAATGGTAGACGTAAGTGCTCTAGTATTATTTTGAAAGAAATCAAAATTTACAATCTTAGAAACACTCTTGTCTGGATTAAGTGGCAATCCATCTGGGTATTTTGGTTTGATAAAGTTGCCCGCTTTTTCCGCTTTTAATATATCTTGCTTTGTAGCAAATCCTCCTTTAGAAAATACATCTGCCTCAGGATCATAATCAACTGTTGCCTCCCAGAAATCAGGTAAATAATTAGTGTCTTGAGAAAGAATAATACCAAACTGCTCCTTAGCTATCCTAGCGAACTCGGGATACCATTTTTGGTATTCGGCTATGTAATTATTTAACGCTTCTTGAACAACAGGATTAGCTTTGTCAAACACTTCCTTTCCGCTAGTAGCATCTTTGATTCCTAGTTTATCGTAAATATCGCGAAGTCTTTCAGCAACTTCCTCTTTACCTTCTGTTTTCTCTAAGTATTCTATAGTCTCTGTAATATTTTTCTTTCTTTCTTTGAAATACTCTTGACTATCTTTGTCTGTTGATTCTCTGTATAAAGTTCCCACCATAGCTAACTCATTAGCTGTATAGGATGTGAAGAATCCATGAACTCCGTTTTTTCTATCCTTATACTTCTCTTCTATTTTCTTAGAGAAATCAGAAACCTCACGCTTAGTATCAACCGCACCTTGTTCTATTTGATCATATCCCATCGCCTCTTTCATTTGCTCCCAAGGTTTTACGCCAAAATAAGTAGATCCAAAGTTATCTAAATGAGACAATTCTCTCATCCAAGTTTCTTGATATACATCAGAAAGTTTCTTAACTCTTTTTTGACTAGCATAATTAATAATGTCTCCTATTCCATAAACATATTTCTTATAACCACCAACTTTTACTTTTTTATCTACAGTTCTTTTCATATACTCAAGCATCTTGAGCATTTTAGCTGCATTTAAAGAACCTGTATAGTTCTTTAAAATCAATCCCATGTTTTCAGTGGACCCATTAACAATAAAGTTCTCTAATGCTTTTGCCGCTTTATATGCTTCTGCAGAAGATAAACGCAGAACATTAATATCAATAAAATCCTTGATTAATGGTAAGTCTTCTTTGCTGACCTCACCATTTTTTATCATGTCAAGTATTTCTTTTTTAGCATCCTCAAAAAACTCCTTAGAGTCTTTCATTACTTGAGCTGACTTAGGATAATCAAATTTCTCAGGATCCTGCTCGATACTTGTTACATATGCCTCAATCTCGTCAAGAGACATGTCTCCAGTTATCTTACCTTCTTCAACTAAATAATCATATCTAGCTAGTGCCGCTTCTTGTAGGTCTTTGCCTTGATCTATTACTAAATCGTTTAGGTATTTATTTACTTCTTGATAGTTTACAACAGTTGGTTTAACAGTTTTACCTTCAACAACTTTTGGTGCTGCCACAGAATCAATAAACTCTTGAGCTACCTTAATATACTCTGTTAAATCTTTTACATTCTTAGGGTCTACTTTTGTAAATCCTTTAGCAATATTTTTCTCAGCATCACCCAATCCTTCTCTTGTAGCAATTTTACCAATACGTGTACGCAATTTATTGGCATCAGACAAATCTTTTACGTAATCTGCTCTGTTAATAATCTTATCAACTTTATTTAAGAATCGCTCTAGTATAACTGGATTTACAAGATTGGATTTTAATCCACTAAAAATACTTGACTGTTGAGATGGTGTAATAGACCCCCTTGAAACCATTGTTTTTAAAGTCTCACCTACACTCTTTGTTATTTTTTTAACAAAATCCGCACCTCCTTTATATGCCTTAGTCTCAAGTTTTATTTGGTCTTGAATAACTTTAAGTTCATCTACGGCAATCTTGCCTTCTGATTTTTTGAATATAGCAATTACCTTACTAATAATAGCACGTCTTTGTTCAGGAGTTTCAGCATTAGCATCTAGTGCTGTTAATAAAGCATTAGTTGCTTTTGAGTCTAAAGCACCTTTATTTAATCCCTTAATAGTACTGTTTACAATCTTTTTAGCTTTGTTAGCAAAATCAATGCCACTCTTTGCTGCTTTTTCTTGTAACAATAATTGATCCTTAAGTGATTTCATCTCATCCACTGTGATCATATTTGGCTTAATACCAAGTACGGTCTTAGCAGATGGTGCTGATTTCTTAGGAGCTAAACCTAATGCATAATTAATTTGCTTAGTCATCTCATCTCTTTGAGATTGATCCGCATCAATATACTGTTGGTTTTTCTTTTGAAACTTTTGAAGTGCTTTGTATTTAGTAATTAAGTCGTCCTGCTTAGGATATCTTTTTACCATATCATTGCCAAGTTTTATCCCTTCTTGAATAGCAGAATTTTGCTCATCAGATAGCTTAGTGGCTTTAGTCTGTGGTTGCTCTTCAGAAGGTTTTACTTTATTTGATAATAGTTTTTCAATAGTTTGAGGATAATTCTGTTGAAGTTGTAAATCATTCTGAGAAGTAATTTCTTCTCCATTAGAAATTCTATCTACTAAATCTTGGATTTGAGTCCATTCTTCTTTAGACATTTCAGTTGGCTTAACTTCTTCAGTCACAACCTCTTCAGTAGGAATTACTACTTCTTCTGTTTTAACTTCTTTGGCAGTGCCTTGAGGTTCTGCTTGGGTGATTCCTTCCTCCACTTCTCCGCCAACTCCGGCTTCTGGCTGTATAAAAACTTCACTTGTTGTTTGCTCTTGAATGGCATTTTTTGGTAGTTTAGATAGTTCTTGGTTATTTTTTTCTATTTGCGCTTCTTTTTCTTTCATTGAAGCAGTAATATCTGTAACTAAATTAGGGTCTTTACCTGCAATAGATTTAGACATTTCTTCTAACTCAGTTTGAATCTTAGCATTGTCAGCTAATATATTAAATGCTTTTCTCTGACTTTCTACAGGAATTTGATCAGGTATTAAATCAAGAATTCGCTTAGACTCGTTTAATGCTTTCAGTTGATCATCAGCATATTCTTTTGTAATTGTACCAGTTGATAAATCGGTAGTTATTTTAGATATTGTTAATTGCGCATTTTCCGGGTCTTGAATTAAAGACTTCATTGCAACAAAATCATCATTAGATAGGTCTTTGCCACTTAAGGCAGATTGGGCTGCCATAATAGGAGCCCCCATAATCAAACCTCCAATACCTTCTATATTAGCATCGTATATAACTTTTCCTAAAAATTCTTTAGAAAATATTTCAGGATTCTTAAATAAATCTATGTTATTTGCTTTGTCATAAATCTCTTTAGTAATCATTTCTGCAGAAGATTGTAATGCTCCCGTTTCAGCCTCAACTCCATAAGACTTTGCAGCACTTTCTGCACTCTTTAATAACAATTTACCAGCAGTACTTTCGGCAAATTCCTTTGTTGTTTTGCCTATTAGATCCATTGTTGCGTTGGCAGGTATTTTTGATAATACCGCAGAAACAAATTTTCCAACAACAGGAGTCAATGCAGGAGCCCCTTGTTTTAATAGTTTACCAAAGCTAACATCTTCTAAATAACCAGATATAATTGCAATAGGTAATGTTATTTTTTTTCTTTCATTTTCATCCATTGATGCTAATGAAGGATCATTATCCATTTGTTCGTTTAGACTTGCATATGTTTGCATTGCGCCTGTAGCAAATCTACCATATCCTCCAGATGCCATTATAGGTAAACTTTCAGCTATACCTAATGTAGCAAGTGGAAGAATTCCTTCTTTCTTTTTCTCTTGAATAAATTCTTCTGTAGTTCCTTTTGACTTTACCTCTTCGTATCCTTTTTTAAGAATAGGTTTGAATGTATTTATAACTTCTTTTTTAGATAAGTCTTTAATTTTTGAATTAATCTCCTCTTCAGTAAGTTTGCCTTTCCCTTCTTTTATAATTTGGTTTCTTAATTCAGACTGTTTTTCCTTACTTGCATAAGGCACACCCATTAAATCAAGCAATTCAATACCTGCATCAATAGTAGATCGTTGAAATCCTTGGGCAGAACTTTCTAAACCGTTTATAATTGAATTCCAAAAAGCTCCTCCCCAATTACCTTGCTCTGCTTTTTTCTTATAATTTGCTACCGCTTTCTTTTTTAACTCTAAATTTGCTACATCAACCTCACTTGCTTGGTTGTTAAGTGCCTGAGATCTTTGATTTAATTCATCTTGTCTTTTTTGCAAATCCCTTTGAAGTGTAATTAACTGAGGGTCAGATGGATTCAATTCAGCTAATTGCTGAAAAGAACTCAAATCATCTTGAAATAACTTAGAATCAGTATTAAAAGCCTTTATATCAGAAGCAACCGTTTTTGAACGATTAATTACTTCTTTGCTCAACACATTAACATCCTGCTTATTCTCTAACCAAGATTTATCTGTTAAGTCGTATGGCTTTGGTTTTTCAGGTGTACGAAGAAGCTCTCCTTCTGTTGAAGGTAGTTCTTGTGATTTAGGCTCTTGCCCTAATAACTTACTTCCTAATTGACCAAATGATGCCGATGGTCCAGTTACTATTTGTCCTTGAGACGCCAAAGAAAGCTTCGTAGTTTTTGAAGGACCAGCTGAAACCATACCTTGAGTTTGGTCTTTTTTTTTTACAGGTTCTCCAAAAGAAGGCAATTCGTCTAATGTAGCTGTTTCAAAAGAAGGTAATTCGTCTAAAGTAGCTAATTTTTGCTTGATAGGTTGTTTTGCCATGTTTTATCTTTGTACTTTAAAATTACCAGTTGATTCTAGTTGACTTATGTATGCGTTAATATTAGCCTGATTTATAGGTTTTCCACTTTTCTTTACCTGTTCTTTAACCATGTCCATTGTGACTACTTTTGTGTTACTAGATGGCTTTGGTGAAGCAGCTGCTTTCTTTGCACTACCTCCTTTATAATCAAACAAGGTTCTATTCGGGTCGTTTCCAGAATCAATCCATTCTCTTTTTGCAGTTTGAGAAACACCATACTCAGTTCCCATCCTATTGTCCTTTGTTAGTCTCTCATAAATAGCATCTGGATCAATTCTGATTCTTTGATAAACAGACGGTGTTCCTTTTGAATCCTTGGTAATATTTCCGTCAGCATCTAGTTTATATACATTAAATCCGTATACTTCGTTGTCAGATGGTCTTCTGGCTGCGGTAACTTTTACTGATTTAGGTGGAAATAAACCTTCTATTTCAGCAACTACTTGTGGATTAGTTGGATCTTTCCTAAATGTTTCAGACATCCCAACAGCCTTATTGTATAAATCCACTCGTCTAACTTTAGCTTCTGTTGGTGCCTTTGCCTCTCTTGGTTGCTGTGGAGCAAAACCTTGAGTCTGTGTCTCCTTACGGCCAACACCTACTTCAATTTGACTACGAACATATTCTTTAGCAACTGCCTCTTGGGTAGACGTAGGGGCTGGCTCGTAGACCCCGTTATTTCGCTCTACCTTGATTAATTTATCCTCAGGCGTGCCTTTTGCCATTAACTCCTTTTTCTGTGCGTCAGACTCAAAGAATTGATAGTCTCCGACATAATCAGTAAGCACGCTTGTGGTTGAGCGAGGTGTAACTGTAAATGAATTAACTTGAGCCTCTAGTGCTTTTTGATACGCAGGGTTTTTGCGAGCATCTTCGGTTACTTCAATTCTACCTCCTCCTAAATCTTTAGCTATACCATAGTCGGCTACTGTTTTTAAGAATTTAGTAACACCATCATTTAAGTCTACCTTCAAATCAACCAAGTTACCTGGGTTAAGCATAGCAGATGGGCTGTAAACCTCTGAGTCAGAAGCAATAGTTCCAGTCTTTGGATCAATGTTTGCACGATAGATTCTACCCGTCTCAGGGTTAACCATAATCTTAGCGTCTTTTAGGTTGCTAAGTTTGGCGTATGTTAGAGCATTGTACTGACCTAATCCAGACATCTTACCTTCTGTGATTAATTTCTGTACACCTGCAATAGTATTTCCGTAACCTTTTACTGCTTTATTTAAAGTAGACCAATCAGTCATAGCTGTATTCTTATACAACTTGTAGTCTGACATTGTAATGGCACCTCTTTTTAATAAATCATACTGAGTCTTCATTGAATTACGAACCTCATCCACACCCTTATAAATCATCTCGTTAAGAGATTGGTCTGTGGTTTGTTCGTATTCTCCTATCTTAGAGAAAGACTCATTGTAATCGTCGTCAATTTTTTGACGCTTGGCTTCCCTTTCGTCATTGACTTTATTTATCTTGTCGTATAAATCCGTACCAATCTTACCCCAATCAATTGGAGGTACTTGATTACCTACATATCCTGCAAATTCTGCCATTTCTTTTTATTTAAAAACCTAGATTAGACCATGAATATGGAGCATATTGTTGATTCCATGTAAGTGGTGCTAAAGGACTTTTGCCTGCAATCTCGTATTGACCTTGAGCACTTCTTAATCCTTGCATTTTTAATAAATCATCGTAACCAGCTACATTAGGCTTATTTAGTTGAATCATCGGTGTTTTGGGTGGTTGCATAGCCGCCAATTTAGGGGCAAATGCTTGCTGTGCGTTTGTGCCAATCTGTTGTGTTTGCTGGTTTGTCAGCTGGCTAGTATATTGATCTTCGGTATCATATAATGGTTTGTTTGCTAAACTTTGAACCAACACATTACCTGCTGTTTGAGCTAACCCTTGGATGCCGGAGTTGATTGATTGCTGACCTGCAGCAGCTGCTGCTTGAGCACCCATTAATCTTTGTTGCTCCAAGTTAGCTTGTCTCGCTAAATTACGTTGTTCTACTGCTTGTGCATTTTCTGCCTGAGCCATATCACGAGCATATTGAGCTTGTTGAGCCTGAGCAGACAAAGCTAAGTCTTCAGCACGTCCTTGTGTATTCAAAGCAGTTAAGCCACCTAATACACCTGCCGCTCCGATATCTTGCAAACCTTGAAGTTGTTGTGCTTGACGTGCTTGAACGTTTTCTTGAGCCATCTCTAACCCAAGAGTTGGAACCTGCAAGTTTCTAAACTTATCAGCCTCTTGCATTTGAGCAATAGATTGAGCCGCTGATGCTGCTGCTTGATTTGCCTCAGCCTTGGCATTTGCCCCTTGTATGATGTTATATGCAGCTCCACCTGCTGCGATTACTGCTGCTGTTATTGCTGCCATATTATAATAATTTAATCATTTCTGTACAATTGGTATTTGACTTTGTAAATCCACAATTCTCGTATTTACTAATCAAACTATTGTTAATAAGACAAGTCCAAACCGCTTTATGTCCAGCTTCTTTACAAGCCTGTGATATTGTTTCAATCAATAATTCAATAGCCTCGTGCCTATCCTTGTCTTTGTATTCAAAATTAGATACTATGAACTCACAAAATGCGATTCCCGAATTCGTGAAATAGGCAAATCCTGCACATATATTCACGTCTTCTTTTGAAATCATAAAACCACCTAATCCATTGTTGGGTAACATTTCTTTCGGAGGGGCTTGCCATCTCCAATCTTGCCACCATTTTACCAACGTATTATCGTAGTCACTTTCGTTTAGTAACCTAATATTAAATTTCATTCTACAAATATAATTAAATTATCAAGGATAACTCTTGAAAACGTCAGAAGTTACCATAAACATTTCAGTGTAATCAGTATCGCTGTTTGTGAACTCTACGCTAAGGTACGTGCCTCTTGTTGGTGTCGACTCTGCAACTGGGCTCTTCTCGTAAAGAATAAAGCTGCCATTAGTCGGCGCCGTTCCTGTTACGTTAACTGTAACCGTTGTTGTGGTGTGTGCGGTAATGGGTCCAATCAGTGTTAATACACCTGCGTTAACCCAATAAAGGTTGTCACCCGTGCTAATAATATCACCGATATTAAACGTGAACGTAAGTACTCCTGCAGCGTAAGTAGTCACATTACCAATACCCTGAACAGATGTCATTGACACATCATTGTTTGATGAGCTCAATCTTCGAATGTAAGCGTACCAAGTTCCTTCTTTTAACTCATACCACGTCGAATCAATTTCACCAGCTCCCTGGTCAGATACGATAGCTGTATCCCAAGCTGTTGTGGAGTTGGTGGCAATTGTTTTAAACGACTTAGTTTGATACGGCTCATTATTGAATACTGTAGTAATCTTCGATGGATAAAGTACACCGTAGTAGCTGTTGCGTACCGGGTTTGAGTTATGCTTATAAAGATTTCCGTTCTTAAACGTATACAAATAATTATTCATAGACACCATCCACTCAGGTAAGTATGAGTGGTATGATGTCCATCCTGACAATCTTGGTGAATATGTTATTGTATAGTTAGCCATTTCTTATGCAAATTTACTTATTTAATTATACAGGACAACCATAAAAGGCTGTTATTTGTATTGAACCATTGTACGCTGGAGGAGGTGTGCTCTGTGTGAGCGTAGCTCCTGTATAAGTGTAGAATGTTGTAGTTGGGAATGGTAACACATATCTTCTTCCTACAGAATCAGGAGCGATAGTTGTGTAAGCGATTCCAACACCTGGAGAGCACTCAGATAACTCATAATAAGTTGTAAGAGTTGGACATCCCGTCAATCCTGTATCTGCGATTGCAAGTAACGTTCCTCCTGGGCTAGACGACAACACGCTAGTTACAGTATAGGTAGAACCACCAGATTCGACTCTATCATTTACAGCAAAAGTACCTATTGCATACGCTTGTGAGTTAGCAGTAGATCCGTCAGAACACTTGTATAATACATACCAATCAAACGTAGGCGTAGGGCAACCCTCTTCTCCTGTGGTTACAATTGGAATCAGTGTACCAACCGGCTCTGTATTCAATATGTCTGTAATAGTGTACGTTGCTCCATCAGAAGTAACTCGCTCATTTAAAGCAAACGAATCTTCTGCATATTGCTCTGAATATGTTGTTGCTAATGTATCACAATTTAATAACTCGTACCAATCGTAAACCGGCGGCTTAGTGGCCTGAGTTACAGATATAACAAGATTCTCTGTGCAACCGGATACTGCGATGTTTAAGTTTCTTGAAGCACCAAGGTTCTCAAGTACTTCTACATATATCACCTCATTGTCTGAACCATAGTTATCGCTAACTGTTAACCAGTCATTAGAAGGAACCGTTACAACCCAATCCGTATTTGACTCGATGTAGAACGACTTCTTTTGAATCGTACCATCGAACGATAAACTAGTAGGGGTAACTGATATTGAGCATGTTCTTAGTTTTCTATCATTGTCAACAGACAATACGTAGTGCTCGAAGTACGGATCAAACATGCCTAACTTTACCACATTGGTATCCAAGTTTGCTTTAAACCAGTTCTTTAATCCTTGTGATGAAATCTCAAATAACCCATTAGGTTGTAAAGCTAAAACAGCACCACGTCTAGCGTCAGTAAAGAATAAGTCATTACCCCATATTGCAAAACTCTCCGGGTTAAGGCTAATACCATACTCTCCTTGATAAGAAATCTGCGTTCCTAACACCTCAGGTATAGATGCGACAACGCCACCTCCTGTAGAGTCGCTTAATAAGTTCTTCCCATAAAGCACCTTAGATATTTTATTCTCTTGGAATACCACTAAGTCCGTGTCTCTTGAGTACAGCTTTTGGATTGAGCCAAAGAATCTATCTAAATACTTAAAGTTACCAAGCGATAGGTTAAACTCGTTCAATCTGTTGATAGCAGATGTCTGAGTGTAAATACCGCTATAAGTAAGAGCTTGAACTAATGTCTGCTGCTCATATCCTTCAATAGTAGAGTTAGCACGTGGGCTAAATTGCATTGTTGCAGCATTCCAATCATCTCTAATCCTAAAACTTTCTACTCCGTTCCCGAAAGTAAATGCATTAAAGTCTGAGTTAAAATCAAGCGTATTTAAGTCTATTATCGCCGGAGCACCCAATGTAATGTCCTGATTGTTAATATTTCCATAGTGATTGCCATCGATAATAGGATACGTTTGTGAAAGCTCATAGTATATATCTTGGTTGGTGTCAGTTGGAACGGTTTCAAACAAAGACGGAAACTCCGATTGCTGAATAGTTAAAATCGTATCAGTAGCAGGATTTGTACCTCCTTGTGCTGTAAACATATACATGTAAACAGGATAAGATAAGGTGGTAGCACTAATCACGCTTCCTTGGTCAATCGTACCAGGTCGCGCAGTTGATATAATATATCCTCTTCTAAACGTAATTAGCTTAGGACCAATACTCTGATTAGCGTCATCAAGCTGCAACCATTTCTGATATGCAGAGTCCTCAATAAACCATTCCTCAAGATTAACATAATCTTTTGTAGAAACAAAGTTTTGTGTTATCCATTGGTCTGTACCATTTGTTTCTTTGTACTTGAATGTTAATACAGCACCTGCTTTTACTGGTCTGTCTTCGTCATTAGTAGGACTTGTGCTCCAATTCTCAAATGTAAAAAACGTAGGAGTAGTTAAAGCGTAATAAGTGGGATCAGGTCCATAAGTATCTCCACCAAAAATGTTTTTACCTAAATCACTTCTGCAGTTTACAACCCAGTAATTAAATAAATCATGCCCCGTGTTTGAAGCAAATTTAATACTACAAGACTGACCAGAGTAAGTTAATGTTTGGTCTACACCCGCAGTTATTGCTTGATTGCTTGCAACCAAAACTTTATATGTACCATCGTATGTAGCAAAATACTTAAATGTATCTGTTGCTCCAACGCTATCTATCTCGACATAAAATCTAATATCATTTGTACCAGTAAATATATTTGAGTTACCAGTTGTCATGTCATTTAAGCCACTACCATAAAATATAGCGTTCTCTGCTACATCAAACCTAAAGTCAACCGGAGCTAATGTGCTTAACCCGCCAGCATTTGAATCTGTGTAATAAGTTACAGGTGGTAGTATTGTAGACTCTATCTTTATCTTAAAGTAAACTCCCGCAGGTTGATCTACATTAGATGTGTTCAAGAAGTTTGCAGACTTAGATTGAATGTCTAATATCTTGTATTGAGTATTAGTGTTGTCCGATGCTCCTTTCAAATACACATAAGAACCAACAGTGATTTTATCTTGATCTGCTTGATTAATCAAGAACCACTTGAACTGACCGTCTTCAAAATAAGTCAATGGGAATACATTGTAGTACTCCTGCTTATCTTGCTTAATCATAAAGCGGTAATGCGTAGCAAATGCTGGCGGCTGATAAGTCCCATCAATTGTCACGCGAATATTGTTTGCATCGATTGCGTTAGATGCAGGGATGTATATCGTATTTGTGTTCTCTGTTGGTGTAATGACAGTAGTTGTTCTACCGTAATCATCCAAGTACACAATACCAATCTCGTAATCTCTATTACTCTTAAATGTAGGCGTAGGCGTGCCACTAACTACACTGTTAGATAGTAATGATAAACTAAACTTAGGGTCAATAGGCTCCTTATTTTCTTTTACTAAATCAAAGAATTGAGTGTAGTTACCATAAACCAAACGACTACCAATTAGCTCTTGCGACTTTGCCTTAATAGGCACGTTGTCAAATAGTCTATTAACCTGCTCAATAGGCAGAACCGTAAACACCTTATTGTTCTTAAAGGTGAACGAGTACTCTGTATTGTCGTCGTAGTTATTTAAACTCTTAACTAAGCTGTCAATAATATATGTGTTAGTGCTCTGCGTATCTCTAAACACCAACTGAACCTCCTTCACGTTCTTTGAACCTGAATTAAATGTAATGTCAGCTGTGTTAAAGTTGTTCACCATTGAGATATTCTCAGACACACCATAGTCGTAGGCATACTCTTTAGGGAAGAATGCTACAGGCGTAAAAGGTGATAACGCACTATACTCATTATCTAAGTACTTGTAACGATAAGAGAAATATAAAAACTTGTTCTCCAAGTTATTTGCCTCTCCTTCTGAATACAAGTTAATGGTTGGCGCTGATAACGGAGGTGCCAAGATGACGTTAATGTCAGCCTCTGTGAATCCATCTACTGCATAATTCTTAGCACGATCAATGTTGATCCTACGTGGAGGATTTAGATTGTCAGTCCAGAAAAGTAGTCCGTTGATATAGTTTATGCCTGTAACAAAGAACGCCTTGTCAAAGCCAAGCAATGAGGCCGTAGTGGGTGTTGCCTTGGTAGCCTGCAATACAGGTGTAGTCGTATCTGTTAATTCATTGTATTCGTAGATAGCGTCCAACGTATCAGATGCCACTAACCAATAAATACAGTTATTCGCCTCGTATGCTAACGACCCAATAGTTAATGCGTTAGTTAACTCATAGTCAGTTCCCTTCAGAATATTACCTAAATAGTTCTGTGCCACACCATTGTGAGACCCTTCAGAAGACACGAATGCTCCGTCAGAATCGCCCACAATAATGTTTAGTGCATCTTGATATACACCATCAGGTAAAAAGTGAGGGTCAAGGTCTTTATTCATGACCCCCGAAAGGAAATTTCTTTGAAGTTCTATCATTTACTTAATCCACTTAGATTGGCCTCTCATGTTCATTAATAAGCGACCTGGGTGTAAATTACTTAATCTAATCTTTGCGTTTCTCCAATTGGAAACCTTCTCTTTGCGAGCTCTATTGATAATGTACTCAGGCTGGTTTGCCTTATTGTTCAATATCGCCCATTTGATGTACGAGTAAATGTACTCCTCTGCCAACTTGTTAACAATAATCAAGTTGTCATCACCTGGATACATACCATCAGATATGTATTCAACCAATACAGATTGTCTTGCAACGCCTGAGCTAAAGTTAATTACACCCGATACCTTATCAATTCTGAATGAGGGGTTGACGTTTGCCACCTCTGTGTTCATTCCGTAAGCCGCACCGAAGCCCTGAGTAAAATACCATAGACCATCTACGTACCAACCCCACTGGTTATTGAATGGGCACAACATATAGTTCTCACCATCAATACGCGACAGGTCTAGTTTCGAGGTTCCTTGCAACGCATTACCTTGGTCATCAAATAAGATTTGATAATCATTATCTTGTAAAAACTCAATAGCAGAATTTGCTTGAGTATTCTCATGCATCGGATACAGATTACCACCCCAAAACAAAGAGATTCTAACATAGTTCACATAATCAGGAGGAAGCACAAACTTCAAATCATCACCCACATCTAACTGAAGCGTGTTGACCTGACGATTACCATCGTAGTTCAGTTCTTGAATCGCCCTTTTTGCGTGAAATAAAACCTTATATCTGCTGATGTTATTAAGCAACTCGCCATCATCTGTATACATAAGGATGAAGTTATTCACTACATCACCTAACGTAACGTTCTGATACGAGCCCCAGTTGGCATCGGCAGGGTTTACCCCATCATTGGTGTAATATTTTTCCTGATTCATTATTGTTGTTTTTGATCAGTGTAAGCCTCTTCTGCTCTAGCGGCTGTAACCACATCCATCTCTCTAATACTAACGCCAGCATATTCACAAATTTTAACGACTAACTTAGGGAAGTCGGATATAGCCAACTCGAAATCTTGGTAGTCATTTGCCGATTGATTGAATAAAGGACTTCCGTTCACCACCGTATAAGTCCACTTCGGATCAGCTGGGTAACGAACGTAATAGATATTAATGTTATCTGTAATGGTAGTAGGATACACAGCTATTTTATTCCCTTGCATAACATACGTAGGATACGTTTCTGTGGGTGCTGTCAGATTGGAATTAAGCAAATAATGTAATTTACCTTGGTCCACATGAGTAACTTCTTTACCATTATAATAGAGTACGTTTAATAAGAAAAAGTTTTCGGGTAAGTCAAACTTTAAGTCCACTCCGTTGTATACCAAGTCGGTATTCTTGGAGAATGCGTCGATTGTTTGATCTAGCTGCTTAGTGATATCAGAATATCCACTAGTCTCCATTCCTTTAAGGTCGGAAATCTTAGCTTTCTGGAAGTCGTAAAAGTACTGTTGGAATAATTCAAGCTGAGCTTGCTTAGCAAAGCTATTGAACTCTTCTGGCGTAATGAAGCCGTTACGCTCCTTAGCGACAATATTGAGTACTGTGTTATAAACCGAATTTACCATAATGACAAATTTACGAATATTTATTCACATGCAATATAAAACAAAAAAGGGACACTTTCGTATCCCCTTCTGTTTATCGGTACTTCTTTGAGAGTAACTCGTAGATCTCAAGTCCGTCATTACTTTGTAGCCATGAGGCCAACAACTTAACCGGATCTTCGCCAAACGGCACACCCATTAGCTTCTTCTTGTTATCAGATAAGTTGTAGAAGATATCACGGTTCTTGTTCTTTAAAACAAATGTACCATCTTGGATAGACTTCACAGCAATGTTCTGTAACTTAAGTTCAGGGTCGTTCAACATACCAAGGAACTGAGCCGGATGTGTTCTTGCGTAAACAAGTAAGTCACGTCTAAGTTCTTCGCTAGATAACTTGTCTACACGTGTGCCTAATAGTACACGAGCAACAGCCTCTGCTGTATTGATATCTAAATCACGAGCCGCTAATTGAGCATCCAATTGCAAGTTAATGCTATCGAACTGAGCCGCAGCATCTTTCTGTGTATCCATCTCCTCGAATAACACGCCATTGTCTGGGTGTAAAGCCAAGAATTGCTGTAACACTTGATTGGTCTTATTAACACTTAACAAGCCGTCCTCGAAAATAACTGGAGCTAAAACAAAGTTTCCGTCTTGCTCATCCTCAAATGGAGACTTCTGATTTGTTGCATAACGTAAAGCACGGTTTACACCGGTCTTCTCATCGAAGTAAAACAATGGTCTACTAGAAGTACTTCTTGCAGACAACATAAACGAGATAGGGAACGTTTTTCTTTTTAGGACATAGACTCTGTCCTTGAATTCTTTATTTGACATTATATTAGATTTTAAATTTTAAACAAATTAAATAAGGGGAGACCGAAGCCTCCCCCTAGTTTTACTAGTTCTCGAACAAGAAGAAGTTGTTCGCACCAAGTGTACATAATGCACGCTCAGATAAGAAGTTAACTTCCATTGCATCTAAAGAACTTGTTTGAGCACCACCAGCAGAACCAGTGATCCAAGTCTTGTAACGACGATCTTCAGTCTCAGAAGCACGGTAACGAACGTGTAAGAACGGACGCTTAGCATTCTTTCCTAAGATTTGGTCATATACGTTAGTTGAACCTGCAGGTACCAAGATACCATTGATTCCACCACCTACGATTCCACCACGAGTAGTAGCATCGTTTAAGTATTTCCAGTCAGTCTTGTAGAAATCGTATCCACGCTTAAAGCCTGTGAAACCTAAGTTTAACGCCATGTCCTTATCGTTGTCGAATAAACCATAAGAAGTACCACCTGCTCCGTAAGAGTTTTGTGATGCTAACATATCGTCGATATCGAAACCAAACTTACGGTTTAAGAAGATAACGTTCTCTTGGATTGCTCCTTGCTTGTCAAGACGTTGGATGATTGAATCGAAGTCAGACAAAGTAGTTGGATTACCACCAGCCCATACGTTACCACGCTCAGCTACAGCATCAAATAAACCTTGAGTACCAGCAGCACCAGGTTGTACTTGAGAAGAAGCAACTGTCAAGTAAGTAGCAGCAGCAGAACCAGCTTCAGCAGGAACACCTTCAACCATTGACATCTCTAAGTAATCTTCGAAACGTAAACGAGTCTCGTGCTCAGACTTGATGTACCATAAGTAACCAGTAGCACCATTCTCAGAAGTTACTTCAACCCATCCGATTTGAGCCATGTCAGAACCAGATACAGTGTAGTTATCCTTGATGATGATTGGCTTGTTCTCGAAGAATAAATCTTGAGACTCTAAAGAACCATCCATTCCTGTAGAACCTTTAGCGAATTCTGATCCGTAAACGAATGCAGTAGATTCAGCAGCAGCAGCAATAGTTTGACCAGCAGCAGAGTAGTAAGCTACAGTGAAAGTATTGTTCGCAGTGTCTACAGCAGTGATAACCGCTTTATCAGAAGCAGAACCAGCGTTAGCAGATAAGAAAACAGTTTGGTTAACACGGAAGTTAACAGTTACGTTTGCATCGTTAACAGTCCAAACAGCTGTGTCATCTCCAACAATAGCAGTTGTAGTAACATCAACATATTTAGTGTGTAAACGACCTTGCTCTGCCCACTTAATTAAGTCAGAGTTAGAAGGTAATTCTGCACCTACCATACGTAAGAAAGATGCAATAGAACGATTACCATAACGCTCGAATTCAGACTCGTAAGTATCAGGAAGATACTGGTTTAAGAAATCGAAGTTAGTAATGTAGTTTGTAGGCAATGTTGCCTTTACCGCTGAGGGCTCTAATTGATAACCCGGGGTAGCTTGAACTGATCCAGCCATTGTTTTGTTTTTTGGTTTTAGTTTTTAAATGATTTGATCTTAAGTTTGTTCCCATGATCACCATCCAATGAAGTAACTTTAAACCCACCTTTCTCAATATTCTGTGGAGCATTCCTCACACTCATATCGATGTTCTTGCTCTGACGAACGCTGTCATCAATCGCATCTGCTTTGCCCATGTCATAAAAGAACTTGGCCATAGCATCGGGGTTCATTGCCGCAGCAATTGTCTTGTGATACTGTTTCGCATCCTTAATGTATCCATTTTCATCAACGAAATTAGTGAAGAATTTGGAAATGTCTGTTTGTTGAGCTTTCAGCTGCTCTGGAGTTCCTGGTTTGTAAGATACATCCTTGTCACCAATCTTGAAATCAAAACCTTTGAATTCATCAGTAAACAATTCACTCGTCTTACTTAAAAAGTACTCCGACTTCTTAGCCTGTTCTTGCTGCATAGCAGTAGACTGGCTGATATATTGCTTGTAAGATTCCAAAGCCTCTTTGTCTTCAGTAGGAATTGAAGCCTCCATCCTCGACTCAAGGGGAGCTTTGTATTTTTCCTTCTGCTCTTCAAAGTACTTTGAAGCCTTTCCAAGTTCTTTTTTAAGTGCTAACTTCTTACGCTTGATTTCTTTCTCGTCATCCATGTCCTCGTCATAACTAAATCTTGACTCGTACTCGAACGCAATATCCTCATCATCAAAATCAGGATTAATCTCACGCATGTAGTCAGCTAGAAGTCTTTCTGGATTAACCTTAGAATAATCTTGGTTAACACGGTAGAAATCTTCTAAACCACGACCTGTCTCTTTCTTGAACTTTAAGAAAGCGTTTACGTCTTCAGGCAGCATCTCTTGCTGCGTCTGTGGTTTCTCTACAAATAATTCATCCAAAGAGTTAACCTCTTTGTTGAACTTAGTTTTAATATATGAAAGAACGTCATTGTCACCAAACGTAGGTGTCTCAGGTACTTGGGCTTCAGTAGCAGGCGTATCCACAACTGGTTCCGCAGGCACATCAGCCATCTTTTCTTCGTGCTTGTCGAGCAACTCTTGCTCCACTTCTGCAACAGACTTCTCTTGGAAGTCCACTAGTTTTACTTGTATATTCTCCATTTAATTTAATTTAGTTGCACAAAAGTAGTAATAAATTTTATCTTGGATTGAACTGCTCTAAGGAGAACCCGTCCAAGGAATCTTCTTCGGACTCGAAATCCATCGCTGGAAGGTCTTTTTGACGTTGTTCAATCAGTTTAGACTGCTGAGTAGCTTGAAGCCTTGTGCGGTTATCTTTAGCTTTCTCCTTGTCCATATCTAGTTGCTTTACCTTCTCAACCTCCATGCCACGTAACTGCATGTTGTAGTTGAACTCAACGCTCATCAACTGCTCTTTAATCTGAGCCTCTGCCTGCATACGTTGAATGTCAAACTGCATCTGAGCCTGAGCAAGTTGTGCTTTAGCCGCAGCCTCTGCTTGAACTTTCTGCAATGCTGACTGAGCCGATGCTTGAGACGACTGGATATTACCCTGAGTCTGCATCTGAATTTTAGCCTGCTCATTCTGCATATCCTTCTTCTGCTTGTCTTTACGCTTCATCTTAAGTAGCTCGTTAGCTAACTTAAGGTTCTTCATCTGACGAATATCAATTGCATCCTCTAAGCTAATCTGATCACGTTGTAATGCCATCTGAATGTTAGCCTCTAATTGAGCTCTTTCTTCTTCGTCAGGAGCAACCTCAATAAAGATACCAAAGTCGTGTAAGTACAAGTCCTTGATTTCCTCTAAGATGCCAACAGCATACTTGCCAATCTGCATAGTGAACTCTTCCTTGAAGTCTGAGTACTCTAAGATATCTGCAATACGAAGCGATAACGCCTCCGATAATTTTCTAGTAATAAATAAGCTACCCTCTAAGATATGGCGAGTAGCTGTGTTTGAGTTGAGTGCTGCAAGTTTCTGCACACCAACTAACGCATCAGGGTTAGGTGTAGATGCATCACGTGCCTCGTTCAATCCTGTTACATCGCGAATCATGCTCAAGTACTGATTGTACGCATTAATCAATGCCGTAATCTTACCTTGACCACTATTAGTGTTAAGCTCTTGAATAGGCACACGACCATGGTTTAAATCACCATCAGTTGTCATGCTACGTCCAATAACACTACCCGTTTGGAAATACAAACGTAAAGCGTCTTCTGGATTGTAAGCACCACCTGTTCCCAAGTCAACCTCGTTGATACCATCAGCATCAATGAACACACCATCCGGCACAACGCGTTGTAATACTTGTTGTAATTTGAGATGGGTCATTTGAATCAAGTCAGCAAAAGGAATCATACGACGAGTCAATGACTCAATGATGCCCTTGTACATTCTTGGTGCTACCGCTATGTAGTTCGGTAAGGCATACTGAGAAGCAGACTTAGGGCGAACCATATTCCTAGCAAGCTCCCACTTAAGTAAATAAGGAGATCCAGGTACCATAACACCTTCGTACCATACATCAATTCTCTTCTCAATTCTTTCGAATCTTTCTTCAGTTCCTTCAGGAGGGTTGAAACTTTCATCTTTTTGGATTACACGAACACCATTGTTCTCAAGGTATTTCTTCTTGTAAACAAAGGTCTTGTCTGTTTTATAATTGAAATACAACAATGTCACAACATCTCTATTGAAGATGTCGCTACGATACGGACGCATGATGCCGTAATAATTGTACCACGCAGTTCCTAATTGCTGAATCTCTGCCAACTCCTCTTTTGTAATGTCTGGCTTAATCTTAATTAGTTCTGTGATTGGTACTTGCTTTACCTCACCCCAATAGAAGCAATCTTCAAATGTTGGAGACTCGGTGTAACTATATACAATGTTAGCGGGGTCAACATACTCCACACGAACTCCTGTTCCTGGAACAAACGAGTGTTTTACAACTCCGATTCCAATTGTTGTGATATCGTAGTCGACCCTTTTACGAACGTCTTGGTAATGGTTTAAATCTAAAATAGTGTTAATCGCCTCTTCCTCAGCAATCTCAATCGCAGGCTTATAGTTAATCTGCATATATAGAGAAAGCTCTTGGTCATTCTCAGGCAAGTCTTGCTCTGGCACGTTGAATGCATCAATACCAAACTCCTGCTTAGTTTGAACTAAGAAGTCCTTGGCAATCATATCAGCCTCCACCATGTCTTGGAACTTCGAACGTTTCTCAGCAGACATCGCATCTTGTGCGTACGCCTTAACTTCAAATAAACGATCGTGCATTCCGTTAACAACAATGTCAACAAACTTAGGAATAATAGGCACAGGAGTCCAATCTAGGTTAATGTGAGACATATCTCCATCTACCTCGAATTGGCTTTTGTATTTAGCAATCGGTTGCTCACCTCTAGCATAAAGTCTAGTACGGTGGAAATCAATCCATTGTGAGTAATATCGGCAGCTATTGCCTGTCTTTGCAAACCATTCGTATGAGATGCTTTGCCCAATTCTTAAGCCGTATTCCCAAGAAGCCTTTTCCTGATCAGTTGCTAACTGCGAAGGAAACTGGGTATCTGGCATTAATATTCCAAGGGGTTTGTTCATATCTTCTTAATTCTACTGAAAGAACCAGTGTTATCGTAAGTTGCAAATTTAATGCTTATTTTTGACTCTTTTTTCTCAGGCAAATATACGTGCTTTTGATTTGCCATAATAGCATATCCTGAACTAATTGATGCGTCAAACTTTGTTCTGTCGTTTACATCGAATTTAGCCCAGTCTTGAAGCGTCTTATTAAACGGCATATCACCTATCTCATCAGGCTGACGGTAACTTCCTTCTAGGTCGTAACCTACATAACGCTCGATGTATGTCTCAATCGCTGTCGCGTGAGCCTGCTTAATATCCTCGCTTGATGATGGGATTCCTCCAATCTCACGTTCTGTGAACGATAGCTTACTTGCGTGCTTATCAGGACGGTTCATAGAGAAGCCTCTGTAGCCTCTGTTCTTGAAGTGATACAGTAAACGTGCTTTGTTATTCTCGCAAAGCAGTGGCATTCCGTAGAACACGCAAGCCATAAGCACCTCTTCAAAGAATATCTCAGCTGTCTGTGGACGAGCAATGTACTCCAAGAAAAACGCATTAGATGGAGCACCCGTCATATTGAACTTAGTCAGTCCGTGCAATGATCCGTTCGAGCCACCAAAAGTCGCACCTGAGATATCGTATGGGTCACAACCGAATGCACCAATGTGCTCATTACCTGGGTAGCGATTACCGTTCTTGGTAATAAAATTGTTTCTCACTCCGGGCCCAGGTAGCCACGACACAAGGAATCGACCATTTCTGTCAGGTGTCCACACAACGTGCGTATCCTTCTCACCATTTGCCCAGTGGAAATACCCACGAGTCAGCACATGGTCCTGAATCATGCCATCATTGTAGTCTATCTGTTGATAGATTTTAGTTAGGTTGAATAATGAGGACTTGGTCTCATCACGAAAGGCATGAGACTCTGTTCTAGGGAACTGACGATAGAATTCGTTAAGAGCATCAGGATCGGACTTCAATGAGTCCACTTCATTCTGCCAGTTGGTGATAACACCATTCGTAATCAACTCGCCTTCTTGTGCTGAAGCAACAGGCTCGATTGGATCTTCTAATACTGCGTGACCAAACTCGTCAATATATCCCTCAAAGTTTTGACCCATTTCAATAAATAATGAGTATAAACCCGACTTAGTCTGACCATTCGCGTTTCTTTTTCGAACATCTGAGTCATAATATAGTTTTTTATAGTTTTCTCCACCTTTATCTAATGCGTTCGATGTTGAACCCATCATACACTTGCCAATAATCCTTGAACCCAAACGAAGACAAGTCTTTCTAACTCGCCAACCGTTAAGTATGCTTAGTGGCTTTTCTAACTTAGCCGCCTCATCCTCAATGAGTAGCTTTAACTTCTGACCATCGAAAGAGTTGTCGGCCGTGTTCTTCCAAGTGATTGTCGTATCTAATCCATCAATCTCCTCTTCCTCCTCCTTGTCCATGTTCTTGCGGGTGATCTTCGATGAAGGTACACGGAAGGCAAGCTCTGTAACCGGTGATGAGTTACCATCACGAGTAGGCATAAAAAAGAACGGATAGTTGTTAATGATAGGTACCACCTTACCTGTAAACATCATCTTAGCGTCGGTACCTGTCTTTGACATGATACCTACTGTAGAATCTCTTGTAGATGTGGCAATGTTAATCACCTCAGAGGAGGCCATAAACGAGAATCCTGAACGACGATTCTTTAAGTAGCATAGGCCAAAGCATCTGTTGTCAGCCTTACACGCTTCCCAAAACAAGAAGAATATTCGGTTTGATTCGCGGAAATCTGGTTTACCAACGTCAGTCTTTGTGAACTGAAGGTACATGTAATGACTACCTGTGATATAGGTTGGTACACTATTATTAATGAACCAATACCCTTGCTCACGACGCTTAAACTGCTCTTCTATGTAATCCACCCACTGAGACTTAAACGCAGTGTCCCTTTTATTCCAGTCAAACTGAGTCTTGATACGAGATAGCTCACGAGGATACTCCTCTACTTGCCACTTGTTGTGCTTATAGTCAACCTTGTCAGGCGTAGCAGGAAGTGCTACTCTAAGATTCTGTATGTCGTAAATATCGCCAATAGTTCCATCCTTGGATACAATAACAATATCGTATTCTTGGTCATAACCATACACCCAATCCTTCTTAGCGTTACGCTTATTAAGAATCTTTTCAGGTACAATGTTTTCAACTATGGTGTATAAACTCATTTCTTTTTACTTGCAAATTTCTCAGCAAAGCCTTTGTTTATCGTACTCTTTTCTTCTACCACACCATCAAGTATGTTCTGTTCATCTTCAATGCGTTTAAGAATCTCGAACGCATCAAGTATGGCTAGTTTTTTTGCTTGGCTGGCTGACTTTAGTTTGTCTGCGGACAAGTCATCCTCCATGTGGGTAATGATCTTCTCCTCCGCAACCTTAATTAACTCCTCAACAGCCTTGTAACCAGAGTCAATGATGCGTCTTTTAAGCTCAGTTATTCTGTTCATCAAGTAGCATGGTTATGTTCTTAGTATACATTCGGTACACCTTCTGCCCATCAATCGTAAACGGATACTCGCTCTCGGGCTCAAAGCTGACCCTGTCGCCCTCTTTTAAACCTAAGGCTAGTACTTCATCGTTCACGTACTTTATCGTGCCTACAAGGGGCTTCTCTGTGTCTGTAGTGAGTATGCCGGAGTAGTCGTTCTCAACCGGAGAAACAAACACGTAGCGGCCGATACCTTTCCATTCACCATTTGGTTTCTTGTATGCATACGGGTCCTCCACAAAGAACAAGTTCTCTTGGAAATGATTCCAAGCGGACTTCTCTCTGCCTCGCATGTCGTAGTAATACTTGAACGTGTTGTGGTGCACAATGATCATGTCACCTGGCTCGATAGGCCCCTCGTAACCAATAGGCGTAGAAATAACAATAGCCTCACGCATGGAGGCTAGGTGGTCTTCCTTCGAAGATGAGATAATTATCTCACCACGTGCGTTATCATACCTCTTGTTATCACGAGGCTGGACTAGATAGAAAAATGGGCTTCTCATTGTTAGAAGTCTATATTGTATTCAATTATGAACGGCATGTTACCGTTAATCTTCTTCCATAGCACAACCTCATTATCCCTCTCAATAAAGATTTCAATGTCGTTAGACGACACATCCTGCTTAATGAGATGGATAACGTAGTTGCCCTGTAGGACAGACTGGCCATGCATATAATTCATGGCGTTTTTGTAGTCTGACCCTATTGATACCTTGCGGATTATCATTTCTTTTTAACTTCTCCTGTTGCAAAATCAACCGTCACATCACCGTACTTAGCGTGCAACTCCTCCTGCATTGTGCGAAGTCCTAAAGAAGACTGCTCTAATTGCTTAAGGATTGATTCCTTTTCGATTTTCGCATTGTAAGCAGTAATCTCTACATCTGCTAATGCGTTACGCAATTCACGAACCTGAGCGTGAGTAGAGCGTAATTGGTCTAGTTCTTCTTGTTCTAACTTTTCCATTAGTCTTTCTTAAATACTTTTAGGATTTGAGCCTTAGATATAATAGGGAATTGCTCGCTATCTTTTACGAAGTTCTTTAAAGTCTCCTGATCGGACGTGTCTAAATCAAGGACAGTTCCTTTGTTAAGAGACAAAGCCCATTCCCAGAACTTTAAAGCATCACCTTTGGATTGTTGAACAAGTGAGTTCGCAATTACCTTACCTGCGTTTGCATTGTCGATTTCTTTACCATCTAAATCGACTAGATTGAAATTGAAGTTTAGTTTCATATTGTATTTATTTTTCACAAATTTAAGAAATATTATTGGATTGCCAAGGGAGTCCGTAATTTTTGATCGGAGGGTTAATGAAGTTCTCTATTTGTGCATCAAGTATAGCCTCGATTTTTTCCACGTCCAACAATTCTTCTAACCAAGATATTACCATTTCTTGGGTAACATCTTGATAGGGGGTGAAATTAGATTCGTGCGGTTTAGGCATACTTAACGATTCATAATGGTCAGCCGTAAACAAAGGAGTTCCCTCGCTTATCTGGGGAGTTCCCTCGCTTATCTGACTACTTAGATAAGACTTTTGCGCTCTCCAATGAATTACGCTAATTACTTTGTCCATTCCATCAAGGGAAGGAATTGAGTCTAATTGTGATATTACCCAGTTGAATGCCATATTATTTATTTTTTTTATTTTAATAAGCTAAATCAGTTGTGCCAAATATAGTCACATCCCAATATATTGTAGCAGTAGAGCCAGATGCTTGTCTTCCTTGAATATACCCTCCACTAATTTGCAAAGATGTACTTTGATTTAATACATAACTAGCAATAGCTGGTAAATTACTTGCACCATTATAGTAGTTATAAATCCAAGCAATGGTCGTATAATTACTATATGTTTGAGGCTCTCTAACGTGAATCAATAAACTATAATTACAATTAGTAGGTAATTGATATAAATTAACCCAAGTACTACTTGCTGCCGAAGCAGAACCATAAGCAGTAAAATGTCTACTTGCTGACATATCCCCATTAACTGCTAATCTAGTAGTTCCAGGTGTTGTCGTTCCGATGCCTACGTTGCCAGCGGAAGTGATTCGCATACGTTCTGCTCCGTTAGTATAAACTGCTAAAGGATGATTTGTTGTCGAGCCAACTGTTGCAACCGAAGACAATGAACCGAGCCAAGTTCCTACTGTTCCATCAGTGTAAAAAACACCATCCCCATTTGCACTACTTGAAATTGCTAATTTATATCCTGGCGCCGTCGTTCCGATGCCGACGTTGCCAGATTCTAAAAATGTAACTCTATTTGTACTATTTGTACTATTAAAAAAGTTTAAACTATTATTAGAAGTTTCTAAATATATTTGCCATTTATTAGTTCCGTTATTTCTATATTGTAATTGTTGAGAAGTACTCCCACTAATACTATTTAAAACCATAGCTGCGTTTCCACTTATACCTATTTCTCCGCCTGCCGTAACACTACTCGAAAACGTGGCTGCGCCTGAAGAAGCGTTTAAGCCTAAATAATATGTAGTTCCATTTGCATCTGTAAGCCCAAATGTAGTGCCATTACCTCTAACTTGTCCAAAAGCAGTTCCTGACTGAGCGAACTGAATATAAGGCAATGAAGCTCTATTAATATAGATTCCTTGTGTAGTCTGAATTTCTCCGCTAAACGTAGCACTCGTACCGTTTAAAGCTCCCATAACATTGGTAACACCACTAGCTAAAACCTCGAACGCTTTTGCCCCTACATTGTTAGCCACATATAAAGCGTAATTAGTTCCAAATCCCGCCTGAATAGATAAGCCGTAGCCGTTACTATTAGCGTTCTTTAAGAACATTACATTATTTGTAACTAGGTCAGTATCTACTACTACTCTATTAGTGAATTTAGCAGTTCCAGTTACTTGTAATTTTTCTCCAGTATCTGCCGTTGAACCGATAAGAAGGTTTCCTGCTAAATAATTTGGTGCAGTTCCAACCATATAAATGTTCCAACGATTTGCTGCCGAAGGAATTTGACCATAGAATCCATAGTTATTGGTAGCTCCTGTTAGTTGATTAGAAACCCAATAGCCATATTGATTTGTAATAGTTGAACCTGCTCCAAAAGTTCCTTGTGTAGCTTGGAAATGCCTCAATTCATTTAATGTAAATGTGGTAGCTTGGGTGCTAAATGAAGTTTGGTAACCCGTTGCAGCAACAGTAACATCTGAGTTAATAGTAGAACTTAAATTATATCCTACACCTATACTACTTCCTGTAAAGGTTTTTCCTGCATTTACTACAATATTGGTTAAAGTAGTTGTTCCAATACCTAATGAACCAGCAAGGTAGTTGTTAGCAGTACCATCCATGTAGATGTTCCACCTTCCTGTTCCACTTGGAATACTACCTCTAAATCCATAGTTATTTGTTGCGCCAATTAATGAACTATTAGCCCAAAAACCTACTTGATTGGATACAGTTGAACCTGTACCAAATACTGCTTGTTGAGCTAAATAATGACCAATTGTTCCGATTGTAAATGTTGTGGCTTGAGTATTTGCACTGCTTCTATAATAATATGCTTGAAGCGTTACATCAGATTGAATTTGTCCTTGATTTTGTATTGAATTGGATGATACACCACCTGTAATTGCTTTGGCAATATTTATATTTCCACTAGAACCTCCTACAGTTGGTGTCCCTATACCTAATCCACCACTTGATATTGTAGTATTACTACCTAATGTAATTAAAGTACCACTATCTTGGATGTTGCTATTAGCAATTGCAGAATCAGATGTAAATTTAGGCACATAGTTTGTTGTGCCTGAGCCCGTAATGGTGCCGGTTGGAATGTCAGATGTTAATGCTAATGTTCCGCTAGCAGAAGGCAACGTATAATTATATGTGCCATTACTAATAATTGAACCTAATGTAAGCACTCCTGACACGCCTGCTGTTCCAACCACATCCAATGTGTATGCCGGCGTAACCGTATTAATACCGACACGGTTATCTCCACCTGTTAAATAAAGATTTGGTGTAGTGTTAACCGCTGAACTAGATGATGTATAAAATCCTAAGTCCGTTACATACGTTCCACCATAACCCGCAGCTTGCATTTTAACCAATGTGCCACTACCCATCGTAGTAGTTAATTGGCGTTTAAAACCTTCTAAATTGTCTGACCTAAATGTAACCGTATTTGAGGCTACATCTAAACCTACAGTTGCTGTATTAGTTGGGTTAATATATAACCCACCTGTTAGCGTTCCTCCCGTTAATGGCAAATAGTTAGCTAAAGCCGTTCCGTAATTAGGGATATTAAATACCCCTGAATCACTATTATACGTAGCAGCACCCGAACTACCTGTGGTAGTAAGTGAGACAGCACCTCTAGCTCTTGCGTTTGTGAAGTATAAATTCGTTAACCCTTCAGGTACATCAGATGATACTAACGACACAGCACCAGTGTAGCCGTTAACCGATACAACAGCATCTGTGTTATCAACTTGTTGCCAAGCGGTGCCATCGAAAATAATCCAGTCTCCTAGATTCCAGTCCGTGATGCCGTCAATGTTAGTAGAACCCGAAACAGAAACAATATAGTACCAACCTGTGTTACCCACACCTGACGTAATAGTCGGTGTGTTAGTAGCAGCGTTCCAAGTACCCTTATAAATCGATCCTCCAACTAAGCCGTTTATTTGGTTCTGAACCTTACCAAACGCCTCAAGGATTGTATCCGTAGCCACAACTGTGCCACCAGTGATATTTACACCTGTCAACAACTTACCTGTTACAGCCGGAGTTGACAATGTAACCGCAGCAGCACCTGGGCCACTAGCTGTAGCCTCACCTGTTAAGGATGTGATGTAGTTGCCTGCGTCTTGCTTGTTATTGAATGTGCTCCAATCTGTAGGAGTCAATAATCCTCTATTGACCGAACTAGCAGATGGGATATTTAATGTAATCGTACCACTACTTGTTATTGGTGAACCAGATACGTTAACATCTGTACCTGATGTGCCCAATCCAACAGCGATACTAGTTACTGTTCCAACTGACCATGTTCTGTTAGCAGATAAGTCGTAAGTTGTTCCGTTAATAGTAAGGGTTGTAGCCTCGTCAGCAGGAGTGTAGCCTAACACATCGACAATGCTTCTATTTCTCCACAATTGAACACCTGAGATAGTCTGTAAGAATAATCCTTGGCCATCTATCTCCGGAGCACTAATCAATACATCAGATGACTCACTTAACTCCTGAGTGTTCTGAATCTTAACTAATACCGACCCGTTTCCTCCCGCCTTCTTGATTACGTAACCAATTAGTACCAAGTGACTTGGACTTATCGGTTTTGTTGTTGTAAATCCACCAGGTGTATCAGATAGCCATAACAAATCACCTTCATTGAAAGCTAATGTGTTTAATCCGTTAACAATTCCACTAACAGTAATAAATCCATCTGCTCCGTTTAGTATTGTTTCGGTAATCATACCGATGGTCGCAGCAGAAGTGGATTCTGTCGCTGCACTAGCTAACGCTACTGAAGGTAGGTTTCCTGTTGATCCTGTTACATAAACCAACTGACCATCTGTTAAAGTTGATCCTGTATTATTGTGAACTAAGATACGCTCCTCTTGACCAATCTGTAATGTTGTGTCTCCATCGCCGTCAACTAAAGCAACTGTTCTATTGGCAGCATCCCAATACATTGTACCTACTGCTGTAGGTGTACCTGTAGGTGTTAAATCAAACCCTACATATCCTGCAGTAATACCTTTTTCTCCTAGGTTGACATTATTTGTTGCACCTGTGTAAGGCACATAGCTACCAGCTAACTTATTGATAGCTGTTAGGATTGTATCAGTAGCTGTAATTGTTCCTAGTGTCGGGTTGTATCCTGTAATAGGAGAAGCAATCGCTCTAGCTTGCGTGAAATATAAATTAGTCGACTCCGTTACCTGGCTTGTGTTGTAATCGCCACTAACAGCCACCACAGCACCTGTCCTTCCAAATACAGAAGTAACTAAGTTTGTGTCCTCGTCAGTCCAAGAAGCGGTGATTGTACCACCATCTTGCTGAGTTAATGTAAGCGTTTTTGTTGACGTTCCTGTTACCGCAGCCGATACAATTGAGTTATCGTAAGCTAAGTCCCACTCTCCTTTAACTGTTGGGTCAATCGACACATCAGGAATAGAGCCTTCGCTAACAATGATAGGGAATGTACCTGTGATTTCGGTAATAACATTTGCTCCCGCAAAGTATCCCATCACAACGGGTTCGTTCTTTAGTATTGTAAACGACTGACCACCTACGTAAGAGAGATTCATTAAGTAGTACCAATCACCATCTGGCACCAATGAATCCACTGTATAAATAGCGTAAGCACTTGGTGAGTTAGGAAGGTGAATTAATATATTATTACCAACCCATTCGTTTTCGATAAACGCACCTGGTTGGGTATTTCCTAGTGTTAAAGCAGATACACGTAATACGCCAGCAAGGTTATTAATATTGATGGTATCATCTAACCAATCGACCTTCATGAAGGTCTTCTCAGGCTGAGGCTGCGTGTTATTGTATGGAAGAAACTCCCAAGAGAATTGACCTGTGTCAATAATAGCCGACTTATTGAAGTAGGAGGCTACTGCGTCAGCAGTAAAGTTCTTGGTGATTTTATCTGGAGTCTGCCAGTCGGAACCGGGCCACCTGTCATTTCCGACTACATTAGTATCACTAGTATACGAACTGATTCTTGCCATGTGTGTATTTGCTTATTATCTAGCAAAAATACGCAAAATTATCTAACCACAAGAAACTTGAAGTAAGCGTACAATAGGATAATAGCCGACTCGATTAATATCGTAATTATAGCCCAAGTAGGCACCATATATCGAATCACCTCAACATCTTTTGTCTTGACACTAGACTCACTTTTACTTCTGTACTTATCCTCGTACACGTGAGCGATTGAATCAATGTCCACAGAGGCTTGAATCTTGCCACGTACGGAGCGAATTACCACTTGCCCTTGTGGTATCTTGATCTTGCTATAGAACGTGCTTAAAATGCCAGAAGAATCGCACGGGTTGTCGATGATCAAGGTGTCGTGTACGGCCGGAAGTATCTTCGCAGAACGCTCAATCTTAAACGTATCTACACGTACAACTTCTTTATATTCTGTCACCGTTTTAACTGGACGACAAGAAGCAATAATCACAAATAATAATAAGATTAACTTTCGCATACTCGTTTTTCGTTTCCTTTGTATGGAATATACATTGTCTTTGTACCCTTCTTTACCGCAATAAGAATCTCACCCTTGTTCAATCCATCGCCATACGCCACATGAACCCAACCTAACTTACCGTTAGCGTCCGGGAACTCAGCAATAAGTTGCTTAAACTCAAGGTTGTCTTTTATCCAATGAAAAATGTCGTTGTTACTTACCTCAGATGATGAATCATCCATATCGATGTCAATGGCTCTGCCATAACAGTGGTCCGATGTTGTCGATCCTCCTACTGATGCATTCAAAGCCTTTGATCTGTAGCCTGAGCTGATATTGATTGGAGTAGCGAAGTGCTCTCTGATAGGTTGAAACACCTTTTCTGCAAGTCGCTTGAGATTTTCTAAGTGTTCTGGTGTAGGATTATTAGATATCCCTTTTCTTTTTGCTGACTCAGAGCGAGTCACTTCCACTAAATCTAAATTAGGTGATAATTTCATTTGATTATTTGTCTGATTAAGTCTTCGTTAAAGAAATGCAAAAATACAAATAAAATATCTATACACATGGCCACAGCTACTATAGCTCCAACCACACGAATGGCTGTTTTCATCGTCCTTGTCCTCTGTTCTTCTTTGTTGGCTTGTCTTTTGGACCACTTGTTTTTGAGTGCTTACCCTTGCGTCTTACGCCAAAGGTAACCTTCTTGACATCAACTGTTTTTGCCATTGATTGATTTCCATCCCGCTATCCCCAATGAAGATGCGGCAAATGTTAAAAGTGAAACAAATATAAATTCTTCAATAACTAATTGGCGTCCAATTAGCCCAGAAATAACAACTGCTAAAACAATAATGACGATAAGGGCAATAGCAACAAAAGCAGCCACAGACTGCTCATTGATGTCATTCGAATCCTTAAATATTCGCCACATTGTTACTTTCCTTTAATCAAGTTATACAACTTAAAGCCTGTGTAGATAATTGACACAGCAAGCAATCCAACCCGAAGCATCGCCTCGATATTGGTGAACGATAACATCAAAGTCATCGCATTTAGGATTCCTATTTTCAAGTCCTCTTCCGTCATCTTACCAAAGAGCTACAATAGCGGTAGCTGTAGTACCTGTTGCAAAAACACGAAGAACGCGAACCTGAAGTGTTGTACCTGCCGGAACTGCTGTGAATGTCACATCATCACCACCGATAGTGCGAACCTTTAAGTTTCCTAGACCACCAATGTAAAGGATGCAACCCTCATCGTTTGTGCCTCCTGAGACACTAGGGATATTAACTGTATCTGATGGCGTTACTGCTGCAGCACGGCCAGATTGAACGTAATTTAAAACACCCATCTTATTTCTTCTTCTTGTTTTTCATTGCAGCTTGAGCATTCTCAGCATAGTGCTTACGTGCAGTTGCTGTCAATTTTTGATTGCTTGCTTCTTTGATATTGAACGCTGTTTTTTTACTAACCTTTGCCATATTTATATCTTTTGAATTACAAAGTTAATTATTTTTTCTTACCACCTCTAGCCCGACGATCACCTGCTGAATTTGATTTCGATCCGCGGTTTTTTCTTGCTGATTCTTCTATAATCCTACCATCTTTTTGATGCGACATATCTTTGGAATCCCCATCCCCGTACTGGCCACGTTGTCTATTAACCCTATTCAACTCCACACGCTTAGCGACTTGGTCGGCACGCTTATTGTAACGGGCTTGATAAGCCAAACGCTTCTTTCTAGCCTCCTCGTTGTGCTTGTAGAACTCTGAAGTTTCTCCCATTACGATCCTTTTACCCATTTCTTAGATGGTGATGCTGTTTTTGACGGAGCCCACTTAGTAACATTAGCCCAGTACGCTGCAGACATCTTGCCCTTAGCAATATTCTTGGCATGACGAGCCTTAAATGCCTCACGCTGACCTGCAGTTTGGTTTGTCTTAACGCCTGCTTGCCCAAAACGAATCAGTTTCACCTCATCGCCTTCTTTAGCAAGCACTACATGGGACTTTCCTCCCGATGTCTGTCTCTTAGGTTTATTTACACCCTCAAGACCATAACGATCCAACATTTTTTTAACGTCTGCCATTCTTCTTTTTAGCAATAATCTTCTTTTCTTGCTTGAGCATTTCCTTAGTTGGCTCCTTTCCGCTACCGGATTTGGCACGGATATTGTTCCACAATGAGTTCTCGACGCCTAATTTGTTCAGCTTCTTCATTAGCACATTTTCTTGATTGCTTTTGCAGCTTTCATTACCTTAGCAACCTTAACTGCTTTCTTAGCAGCTGCAATTTTAGTGATGCCCATTTGTGTCTTAGGCATTGGTCGTGTCATTGGTGTCTTTTCCATATTATATATTTTACCTACGTTACCTTTTAGAAAGCTCATATATCCGTCTAAAGATTTAGCGGATTCAAACTTAGCGGCTTTCTTGATAACGTCTTTCATTACTTATTTTCCAAATAGTGAAGCAAGCCCACTGGTAATCTTACTCATCATGCCTTCTGACGAAGGAAGTGGAGTATCACGGCCTGCTGTTGCATTAGCCTTAGCCATTGCTGCATCAGCACGAGTTTTTAAACGATCAGATTTCTCATAGTTACGAGAATAATCTTTCCATCCTTGTGAAGAGGTTTTTAATAAGGCTTCTTTAACTGGTTGGTTTTTTTCTTTTGAAGCAAGGTCACCTGTGGCTTTTGCCCAATGACCGTCAAAATCTGCTCTTTTTCTTAAAGAATCTGAAATCTCATAAGCACGTTTGGCAGATATCTGCCCTGGTTTCATCTTTGCCATAATTATTCTGGGAATGAAGGTGATGCAGCCAAAGGATAATCCCGGCCTGTTGCTTTTTTAACTGCAGCGTTTGCTAATGAACGGTAGCGTTTAGCATTTGCGTTCATATAATCAGCACGCTTGCGAGCATCTGAAATAATCTTATCTGCACCTTTTGTGCCTGTGCCCATTAAACCACGAACATTGTCCATTTCTAATCGAGCATCTTGTTCTAATTTCTTTGCGGCTTGAACTGTTTGTAAAGCCGTGATTTTCTTAGCCATAATTTTTTATTATTATTTGACAAAGATAAGTAATTTTGTTAAATTTTAATTCAATGATAAAAACATACATGAAGCCTCGAAAAATACAGCCGAGGACTATCAAGGTAAGGGAGTATAAGTCAAAACCAATCGTAGTCAATCGCTTCGAAGTGCAACGTGACTACCTAAAATACATCAAAGTAGTGCGTGCGTGGGCTCGTCATAAGCACGGATTGGGCCTAGAAGACTTCGAAATGCTGTGCTATCTGTACTCCGAGCACGTTTTTGACGCCAATCAGTTCGACCAATACTGCCAAATCTTTAATTTTACCCAAAATAGACGCAAAAGTCTAATGGAAAAAGGGCTTGTGGTGTATTTTCGCAAGCCAGAAGCACACAAACGGGCTATTTATGAGCTTTCCTACAAAGCCAAGACCATCATACGCATGGTTTACGAGATGCTCAACGGAGAAAGACCCGTACCTAAGCTATCTGACATCAAACCAATACAACCACAAAGACCCCACCACTTCGCCAAAAGGCAATATGATCGGGTCATTGGTCGAATGAATAAAAAGTTTTAGTTAGGTGGCCGGCCGGGAAAACCCCTGATACGACCCATAGCCACCGACTAATGTTTTTAAAGGCTGAATGTGTGTCAGCTTACCATTTAAACTACTTTGAACGTCTCAATGTATCCTTTTTACAGTCATAGTATCAACTAGCCCTTGTACTTCGGGTAGATAACGCTTCTACTAGCTCAATGGCTAATACCAAAGACAGCACGCTTTTTATGCGTAGTAGTCACCTTTAATTTTTTAAAGATTGATTGTTAGTGTTTTAACAACCATCATCTGAGCAGCCAATATGTCCATTAAGGCTCTTTCAGCTAATTGTTCTTTTAATGCCGTAAGGGTACCGTGATTGTAAGAAGATAATTTAGCAGCATAAATCATATCTGCTAACTCAGCACATAGTGCTTTTGCTCTTGCAACTTTGTCATCTCCTGATGGGTTGAATGTTTTACCTACTAGCATTTCCCCTGCTGTAAGTTCTAATGGGTGTGCTTCTGCTGTCATATTTTATTTGATTTAGCCGAGATAACAGGATTCGAACCTGTAAAAGTTATATACATAGCTACACTCTATAACCGCCTGTTTTAAGCGCGTCTAACCATTCCGCCATATCTCGAATTTGCTCGTCTTTCCGAGCTGTCAAGTTTGTTAATCAAAGTTTGGACAGACAAATTTACTGCTTATTGTCTGATTTACAATACCACCACCACATCTTTCTCAGTGATGACCGTATACAAGTCCTCATTGATGCGGATGGAGTGACCGGCCGCACGGTCGAAGTAGATAAATGCCCCAGGCTTGATGCCATCAACCGTTGAACCAGCAGCCACAACGGTTGCTTTTTTGTAACGAAGCTCCGCAGCATCCGAAACACTCATTATGAGTCCTCCCTTGGACTTGCTCTCAGACTCCTGAGGAACGATTAAGATATTTTTTCCTATTACGTGAAATCCCATTGTGTTTATTTTTTATTAAAATTAGTATTATTACTACTCAAACCGTTACAATTTGTAACGCACTTCCGAATTTGGTAACATTTTGTTACAGATTTTGGCAAATAAGTAACATCAATTCGGAAAAGTTTGCGAAAGGTACCAAATTGTGACGCCTTTCGCAAATTGTTTGTTCTACTTTACACGAGTTCTCCATTTACCCCACTTAAGAATTTCCGCTGCGTTTGTATTTTTTTTGTTAGTCCAAAAAGTATATTTTTCAACGACAACATAAAACTCTAGCCAAACCAGAAAATCATCATCTAGCTTTGTTGGAATAAAGGCAAATCTCTCAAACTCCCTGATATCATCTCTGGAAGGTTTTGGTTTTATTTTTCTTCTCATTACATTTGTCGAACATTGGTTATTACTGTCTCAGTAGACAATAGTGTAGTACCAACGCTTACTGCATTTTTTAGGGCTTCTTTAGCCACTTTCGTCGGGTCAATAATACCAACGCTCATCATGTGGCACATCGCCCCATTAGACACGTTAATACCAACACCCTCCTTAGTCAAGATGTCGCCACCCATCTCAAGCCCTGCGTTCGACAATATCTTGCTCATCGGAGCAAGCATCGCCACCTTCAGTATCATCGCACCTTTGTTCTCGATCTGCATCTTAGCTGCGATATCCTTCAAGGCCACGCCACCACCTGGCAATATCCCCTCCTCCAAGGCAGCCTTCACAGCACACACCGCATCATCCACTCTATCCTTCTTCTCTTTCTGCTCAATGTCTGAGTTAGCACCCACCTTAATCACACCAACACCACCACCTAGGTTCGCGATACGTTCCTTCAAGAACTCCTTCTCAATTGCTGAGCTCTCAACAGCCAACTGCTCCTGCAGCTCCTCAACTCTCTCCTCACCCGCACCCTCTGCTCCAAAAATAATCGTATTGAACCGGCCACTCACCACCTTACCTGCTCGACCTAGGTCATCAATGCTTGCCATCAAAAGGTTGTCACCCGTCTGCTCGCTGAAGTACTTAGCACCCGTAGCGGTCGCAATGTCCTGCATAATCTGATGACGCTTATATCCAAACGATGGCGGGATGATCGTGCACACCTTCAGACCACTCTTGATCTTGTTCACGTTCAATGAGTTCAAAGCATTCTCTTCTAGCTCACCAATAATCAATAGCGACTTCTTGCCTTGCAAAATAAACTCAAGCATCGGCAGGATATCGTTCAAGTTCCCGATCGGCTGGTCTGTCACCAAGATGTATGGCTTGTCCATCACAGCCTCTTGCTTCTTGTGGTCTGTCACGAAGTATTTGCTCGTGTAGCCTCTGTCTATCTTCATACCACTGACCACCTCAGAGTAGGTCTCAGCTGTTGCCGAATTCTCGACCGTCACCACACCACTTAGACCAACCTGGTTATAGGCATCAGCGATAATCTGCCCAATCTCCGCGTCACCATTGGCCGAGATAGTCGCCACATCGACGAGCTTCTCAGGGGTAATCTCTGTGGACATCTCTGTCAACTCATCTGCTACCTTCAACGCAGCCTCTTGGACATCTCTCAATACTTGAGTGACATTGTCCTCTGGTGTTATCAAGTCCGTTGCAGCATGGATAATGGCTTGAGCTAGGACCATACTGGTTGTTGTGCCATCTCCTGCCGAGTTAGCTGTCTTCTCAGACGCCTCACGCATGATCATAACCGCAAGGTTCTCGGCCGGGTCCATTAGATTAATGGCTTTGGCCACAGAAATTCCATCCTTCGTTACAACAATTCCGGCTGTGTGGTTCTCTGACTCAATCAGCACCGTTCTACCTCTAGCTCCAAGTGTTGACCCTACTGCGTTCGCAATCTTGTCTACACCTCTAATTAATTTCTGTCTGCCTTCATCTCCGAAGACAATGTCTTTTACAATCATTCTATGTATTTGTTTAAATTAAAATCAACCATTTACCTTGTGAATCTCTACCCTCTGCTGGCGGTCTTCCGTTCCTGAAGTAATTCAGCTTAGTCAACCACTTGTAAAACAACTGAGCGGTCAAGTAGTAGTTCCTCTTATTAGCCGCAGTGTAATAATGCAACCCATCTAATTTCTCATCAGCAAACTTCTTCTTCACCTTCTTAGCTCTGATCCTTTCTCCTGATGGTATGTTTTGCGACCACTCAAAAAAATCAACACTGGTCTCGTGTATAAAACGCTCAACCGAAATCTTCTTCAACGGGCTTGACTCATCCATCTCCCCATTGTAGAATACCATGTACTTACCAAACGTAGAGTTCATCTCCTTGATTTGGTATCCCTTGTCTTTAGCATACTCCCTTAGCATATTATTGAAATGCTGCTTCGAATAATCCTTTCGCAATCCCAAAGGGCTATTCAAAAAAGAAGAAAGTAGACTCGCTGTAAGAACCCGCTCTCCCAACGGTAATTCCAATTTATCCAGCCATTCTTTCATTTGTCTATTAATCATGTGACAAAGTTAATAAAAACAAATTAAAAGTGCAAGGATTTGTGAATAAACTTATTGAATAACACCTATTTCTATGAGTTAAATATAGCTAACTAACTGATAATCAGTAAATAATTATTAATTATACCATATTATGCAAACTTTACTCCTACTTATCTCTATATACTCTTATATAGAAAGTGTATTTACCCTTAATATATATTTTTATATTTTTCCTCTTATAAAGAATTAAAGTAAGTAAATATAATAAAATAGAATAGTTAAGTAACTGAAAATCAATAAGTTAGAAGTCGCCTACTTTTGTGTACAAAATTATTTGCTCATACACTTATACACATTTATTACGCAAAAATGGAAAATAAAAAAGACCCAAGCTATAAACTTGAGTCTGATTCTAGTATTCAAGATTAAAGATCTCGAACATTACTTCTTTTTAGGGAACACACCTTTCTTCTCCATCTTCTCTACCTTCTTGCCCTCCATCTTCTCGTGTTTCATCTTAGCAGCCTTAGAAGCATACTTCTCCTTGCCACCGTATTCTTTGATCATTTTTGCCATTGTTGTTTTTGTTTAGTGAAATGCAAATATACGATTAGAAAAATAGGGGTTGGGGGTAACACCCCCATCTCAGCCGACCGGCCCCGAAAAGGAAACGACCTGGATCTTGGCAGGGGGGTGCGAATTCGGAAAAAGTTCGGAGGATTTTTGCCTTTTCTTGAGGGCGGGATAGAGCCTAACGGCTCGAGTATAATTTGGCTTGACTAGGCCCGCGACAATTAGATATTTATCTAACTATCTAACAGCTACGACTCGAAGCGTTTAGACGTTTGTCTAATTATTCCATTGCAAAGGATCTTTATTTCCGATCTATTATTTAGACTCAATCTAAATAGACTGATCTATTTTTGAGGCGATCTATTTTTTAGGCTAATCTAAATTTTTATTTAAACCGATCTAAAAGAAAATTGTAACTATAAAATTAGTCAAGACTAACGGATCTGCTTGCTTAGACTTAGTCTAAATAAAGACAAAATTCAAATTTTCCCGATTTTTCCCCAAAATATCGCTAAAACGGCTACCAAAACTTCATTGCATTTTTTAAAGAACTTTCGCCATATTTGCCCCTATTCATTGCATTTTTCTAATAATCACAAAAAAGAATTCTACAAGCTATTGACTTTCTCATTTTTACCACACTATCTTTGACCCAACAAAAACGCAATAACAATTTAAAAAAATAGTCTTATGGAATTACACGGATTTAATCAAGATTTCATTTGTGCATTAGAGGCACAAGGTTTAGCAAAATGTTTTGAGGCTTATTCTGAATATTGTTCGGGGTCTGATATTATGCAAATAGGCTTTAATCCTAATTCGGGTTACGTTTATATTGCCTTAGAAATGGAACCTATTTCAATTTGCTCTAATATGGGCCGAAGCGTTGAATACATGTATACTAATCTTTATGATGGCGAAGAGATTTTCTTTGATACGTATGAAGAGGCCGTAAAATTTGATAATACTTTGTAATATGAAAAACTTAATCAGAGTATTCCAGGTATTCAAAGAGGGCACAACGTCCGAATGGGTTACAATTTTAATCCCTGAAACGGATCTTTGCGACGTTTTATTAGAGCAAAAAATGAATAAGTATATCTATCTAGGTTATAAAATCAAATCAATATGAAAAAGTTAATATCAAAAGGCACAAGTAACGCCAAAACGGCGAAAAACATTTTAGAGACTCACATTTTGTACATGAGTCCATATAACCAAAATAGCAAAGGGGTGAACCTTTGTACTAAAGCCTCTAAAGGTTGTATTTTGGGATGTTTATTCACGGCCGGCCGTGGGGCATTCAATAGCATCCAGGAAGCCCGCAAAAAAAGAACTGAATTGTATTTAAATAATCGCGCGGAATTTTGCGAACGTATTGTAAAGGAATTGCAATTATTAAACACTAAAGCCGAAAAGAAAGGGGCTAAAATTGCGATCCGTTTGAACGGCACAAGTGATTTGGACTTTATTGGTATCATTAAAAATCGGATGGATATTAATATCCTGGATGCATTCCCAAACCTGGAATTTTACGATTATACAAAGATCCTAGGCAAGGTTGAAAAATACGCGGGAACAAGATACAAATTAACATTCTCACGGGCGGAGGATAACGAAGCTGAAGCGAAAAAAGCCCTAATGTATGGCGTTCCCGTATCGGTTGTGTTTCACCACAAATTAGACCTACCATCTACCTACCTGGGTGCACCCGTAATAGATGGCGATAAAGCGGACGACTTAATGCTGGACTCTGGTGCGGTGATCCTAGGCTTAAAAGCTAAAGGCAGGGCTAAAAAAGATATCACGGGTTTCGTGGTAGCATAAACAAAAAAGACATGCAAAAGACATTCAAAAAAGGTGGCCCCAAGGTGACAATTGGTAAAAATAAATTGGTGACAATTAATACAGGTAAAGAAATAGTCAACTTTTATTTTGGTAACCCTACATACATACAGGCAGAAAAGGACTGGCTAGGCCGTTTCTTATGGTCCGAATATTGTGATAGCATGCAAGCCGAAATTAAAACTTACATTTTAAATAATATCTAGGATGGAATACAATACAGGATTTTATATGGATGGTACGCCCTGGGCTATACCTTTGAAGGAAGTGAGATTAAAAAAGCAATGGACCAAAAAAAGCGTCACGTTATATATGGCTTTCGAGGACAACCAAACGCCTTATTGGATAGAGGTGACTGAATTAGGAGATAACAAAAGGTCTGTATTAATTACGGGATCAATCCCTCAGACCACCACATTATCGTTAACCGAATTTTTACGCAAATTTTCATCCTTAAAATTATCATGGCACGCAAAATCATAAATCAAGGCGAGTATAGCCTCCACGTGGTGGCCTCAGAAGCTGGGGTGATCATTGTAAAAGTATTCAAGCGAGGCGATAAAGACCTGATTGAATGCTCAATTTTCACCGAGCAAGGCGAAGCATTAACGGACTATATTAGCCAGTTCACCACCAAAACCGAATCAATTACTCAATTTTTAAATACAATTTAAGATGGCAAACATTTGTTTTAACTACATTCAAGCCTTTGCACATCCTGAGGCACTTGATAAACTTCGCGATCACTTGATTAAAGACAAAGATGTGGACATAGTGGACATTGGCGATCCGATCGATGGCGAACTAACATTCACCGTAGAGTCTAGATGGTCACCACCTGCGGAGTGGGTATGTGAACTAACTGAGAAGTTCTCAGGCGTTTTAATTGAATGCGAGTACGGGGAAATTGGCTCGGACATATGGGGTAAGTTTGGTTTTCGGGATGGTGTGTTATTGTTTACACTAAAAGAAATCTATTATGAGAATTAAAATAGAGGCAATGTACCTAGACTGGTTGAACAATTTCATTACGCTGGATGCTTTCGCAGATTATTACGAGATCAGTAAGTTTAAAGCACTTAGAGTTATCAAAATCGGTAGACAATTAAATAGAGCATGAAAGTATTAGAATTATTTGCGGGCTCACGCTCAATTGGTAAAATGGCTGAGCGTATGGGTATGGATGTGTACTCATCCGACATTAATAACTTTGAGGGCATACACTATGTGGCTGACATCCTTGAATTTGATGTAAGTAAAGTCCCATTCAAACCTGATGTAATTTGGGCATCACCACCTTGTACCTCATTTAGTGTGGCATCCATAGGCAGGCACTGGTACTTGGATGATAACGGCAACCCTCAGCCAAAGTCTGAGTCAGCTGAGTTTGGTAAGCGATTGGCATTAAAGACTATTGAGATAATAGAGCACTTTGATCCTACGTATTTCTTCATTGAGAATCCGCGAGGTATGCTACGTAAGATGGACTTCATGAATAACAAAAATTTTTGGAGGACATCGGTTACCTATTGTCAGTATGGTGATGAGCGAATGAAGCCTACGGATATTTGGACTAACAATATCTATTGGAATCCAAGACCTATGTGCAAGAATGGAGATGCTTGTCATGTGTCGGCACCTCGTGGCTCTCGCACTGGTACGCAAGGCTTGGCTAATGCGTATGAGCGAAGTAAATTACCTAATCTATTGTGTTACGAAATTTTAAAATCATGCATATGAACTTTAACGAATGGGCAAAGTATTCGGGGATAGGGAGTACCTGCGAATACGACGATAGAACGATGCAGTTCATCGAGCAATACAATAACGCAACATTTCAAACTTACATGGACAATGAAAGAAAGAATAGAGCAATTCAGAGAGCTGATCAGATCAGGGCTCAAAGGGGGGAGATTTTATCTACCCACAGCAAGCGGTCGAACGGTGCAGTTCCAGTTCACAAAGGACGCGATCACCAAGAAGTTCATCCTAAAATGTTTCGATGGAAAGGACTGGTTATGGACAAGCTACGACAATGTGTCCGCAAATTTACTAAGGGATTTTAACGAAATAATATCCCAATATACAAGTGGGGATTAAACAAAAAGACAATGGAAAAAGAATTTGTAAGCTACGAGCAAGCAGTAGCATTGAAAGAAT
>ERZ869925.52-NODE-52-length-63528-cov-11.829802_pt1 | contig 63528 bp, 87 predicted proteins | sample MGYA00579311_ERZ869925 | MGnify/ENA primary metagenome ERZ869925 (study PRJEB32216, sample SAMN09231817) | wastewater metagenome | place: USA: Maryland | collected 2016-07-30 | study: EMG produced TPA metagenomics assembly of the PRJNA472060 data set (Reclaimed...
TGAGCGGCCAGGACGCCGCCCTCGCCGTCCTGTCGCCGAAGGTGCTGCTCGCCGGGACCGGGGCCTACTCGCTGGCCGGCCAGGACGCCGGCCTCACCTACTCGGGCGGTGCGCCGTCCTCGACCGGCGCTGGCGGCCCCGTCCGCTACCGGCGCCTCATGGTGCGCTGACCATGCCGACCTCCTCAAAGGACGAAGTGCCGATGCCGTTCGAGCGCATCTCGCAACTGGAAACCCGTGCGGATGGCGCTGACCACCGGCTCGATGACCACCACCAGCGCCTCAAGGCCGTGGAGGGGCAAGTGCTCGATGTCCGCCTGGGGATGAAGGACCTGCACGCCGACCTGAACCTCAACACCGCCGCGACTCGCGAGGTGAAGGAGGAGGTCCGCGGCATCAAGCAGGACACCACGCAGATGCTCGCCGAGTACCGCGCCAAGCCCGCGCAGCGCGCCGAGATCAGCTGGTGGATGAAGGTCGTGGCAGCCGTGTGGGCGGCCCTCATGGCGGTCGGCACCGTGCTGCAGGCGATCGCCGCACTGAAAGGATGACCGTGGAACCGTTCACCCCCGAGCAGACCGCCGCGATCCGCGCCGTCATCGACGCCGAGGTCGAGCGCGCCGTCGCGGCCGAGCGCGCCGCATTCTCCGAGCAGCTGCGCGAGCTGCGCGACGCGCTCGAAGCCGGCCCCGGCATCGGCGCCTGGCTGCGCGGCCTGGCGAAGTCTTGGACCGCCTGGACCGGCGTGCTGCTGGCGGGCGGCCCCGAGATCCTCGACGCCCTCGCGCCGCTCGTCTCCGAGCAGTGGGGCCCGGACGTCTGGAAGCGCGTCCTCCAGGTGTCGGGCGTCGTGATGATCTTGCTCAGGCTTCGGACGACACAGTCGATTCCGGACAAGGCATCGGGGCTCCGGTCGTCGTGAACAACCGAGAGCCGCGCGGCAGGGTCAACGCACTGTGCAAGGGCCAGCAGTGAAGTCGGCGCAGCAGCGCATCCGAGGTGATGCCAAGCTCGCGCGCCCACTGCGCGCGCGTCATCGTGCGCCCCCCGAAGGTGATGCGATGGTTCGTGCGCTTGTTGCGGTTCTGATCGCTCCGGGACACCCATCGGCAGTTGCCGGGTTCGTACCCGCGCGCGTTGTCGATCCGGTCGAGCGTCGCTCGCAACGGGCGCGGCCCCATGTCCGCCAAGAACGCCGACGGATCGTGCCAGCGCGCGCACACCGCGACGCCGCGCCCGCCGTAGTTCTTCCACGCCTGACTCGTTGGATCGCTGCAGCGTCGATGCATGTCGAGCCAGCTTCGGTACCAGCCCGCCGGCGCCCGACCGCAGAGCCCGTGCTTCGTGGCGATCCCGCGCATCGTCGATGCAGCCTTCGCGCGGCGCAGGCACCCGCAGGACTGCGTGTTGCCCGAGCGCAGAGCACCCGTGTCGACAATCGCCTCGCCGCCGCAATCGCAGGCACACGCCCACACGGTTCTTGCGCCGCGATTCGGCGCGCGAGCAGTGACCACGAGCCTGCCGAATCGCAGGCCGCTCAGGTCTAGAGAGGTCCCCATGCGCTTCCTCGCTTTCAAGTGACAGAAGGATTATAGACATGACCCTACTTCGCTACCCCATGGCGCGCGCCGGCCTGTGGTCCATCGTCGTGCTGTACGCGGCGCTCACCGTGCTGCTGGTGTCGGGCTGCGCGACGATGGTCGCGCCGCGCGACACGAACGACGCGCTCGCCTACGCCGAGGGCCAGGTGCAGGGCATCGCGCGGGCCTGCACGCGGCTCAACGACGAACGCCGCATCTCGCTCGAATCGGCCGTGCGCTGCCAGTCCGGGACGAACCAGGCGTTCGCCGCGATCGACGTCGGGCGCGGGGCGTTCGCGGCCGGCGACATCACCAAGGCGCAGGCGCAGCTGGAGCTCGCGCGCACGCTGCTCCTCGAGCTCGAGAAGATCACCGGAGGCCAGAAGTGACCGGCATCGAAACCGCCGCCGCGATCAAGGTCGCGGCCGACCTCATCACCCTGGCGATCGAGGCCAGCGTCGCGGCCAACCGCATCTCCGCGCTGATCCAGGCCCGCCAGGCGGCCGGCAAGGAGATCACCCAGGAGGACTGGACCGGCCTGCTCTCGGACCGCCAGATCGCCCAGGCGATGCTGCTGGCGTCGATCCGCAAGCGCGAAGTGTCGGGAGGCTGACCGTGTCGACGCACAAGGTCATCACCGAGGCGCCCGGCTCCGGCGTGCACTGGCCGCTGGGAAGCAACAGGCGGCCGGCGCCGTTGCTGCTGCCTAACGGCGAGCTGGTATCGGTTGAGTTGCTGGCACGGTCCGTTACGCCGCAGCATTTCTCGGCCATCGGAGACGGCATTGCTGACGACACTGCGGCCATCAAGGCGGTGCTGTCATCATCGACACCAACCGTTGTGCTCCCGGCAGGCACGTATCGAGTCGTCGGGTCGGCCGCAGAGATCCTCACCATGTCCGCCGGCAAAACGATCGTCGGCGATGGCATGGGCCGCTCGATCATCCTCGTCGAGTTCTCGGACGCGAATGCTGGAGCCGCACTCAGCATCACGGGCAGCGGGATGAACTTCCGCGACTGGACGCTGAGGGTCGACGGGCAGTCGACGTCGCAGTCGTGCATGCGATTCAACGCGACGTCATCGGGCCATCGCTTCACCAACTTCGAGATCGACGGATCGCCGTCGTTCAACGGCGTCTACGTCAACACGATTCAAGGCATCTCGTTCTCCGACTCGGCGTCCGTCGGAGACGTCGTGTTCCAGGGCTGCAAGATCCACGACGTGCACTACGGGCTGTTCACATCGAACGCCTATGCCGGGAACGCAAACGACTGGACGTTCTCGGGCTGCTCTTTCTACAACAACACGCAGGATGACCTTGAGTTCAACGTGCTCGACTCGACCACGCAGCGGTGGTCGAGGGTGCGCGTGCTCGGCTGCTCGTTCTACGGGTGGAAGGGCGACCCGGCGATGGCGACCGGCGGCTTTGCCATCGGCGTCGACTCCGGGCAGGAGATCACCATCTCCGGGAATCACTTCAATGGGTACGTCCGTGAGGGCGTGCACCTGGAGGACTACCTCTACAACGTCTCCGTCATCGACAACACGTTCGAGGGATGCCGGTTTTCGATCACTGTTGCCCACGTTTCTTCCGGGCAAGTCATGGTGTCGAACAACCGGATCGTCGGCCGACTGGCCGTCGCGCTCGACTCCGATCCGAGCGGCTATGCCGACCCGAACGGCACCATCGACAACAATGACATCGGCATCTATTGCACCAACCCGCTCAGCACCGGATCGCCGACCGGGGTCATCGTGTCGGGCAATCAGATCAGCCGATGCGATGTGGGGATCTATGCCCCGGTGACGCGGGGCGGTCAGGCGTACAACAACACGATCTTTAACTGCAAGGTCGGCATCCTGCTCCCGGGCGGCGAGAACGGAAGTGCGCGCACGCGGCTTAACCGCCTTTACCTGTGCAAATACGCGTTCTGGGCGACCGCTGGGCTGATGGGCCGCAACGCTATCGAGGACTGCACGAACATCGTGTTCGGCAGGACCGGGGCGCTGGTGTTCCTCGACGGCTTCGTATTCCGCAAGCGTGCAACGAACTTCGCGGGAAGTACGACAGCCGATTGGCCGATCATGGCCGTCTCGCGCATCGCCAACGGGAAACTCGGCGTGCACGCCAAGTCGGGCGGCAATTGGGCGACGGGCGGCGTGAGCGCGGATTACGACGGCACGACGCTGACCACGACCCGGAACAACTACGTTGCATCCGGGATTGTGGCGATTTCGGGCACGCCCTCTGTTGTGACAGGGGGCACCTTCGGGCTGCGCATTCAGAACGCGGGCGGCAGCGCCTTGGACATCGAGGTCGAGGTCGAGGCGTCCGGCGTTTTCGTGATGAGCTGATGTCGAGCCGCAATTTCTCCTCCCGCCACCAGGCCGCCTCCGGGCGGCCTTCGCGTTTCTGGAGCCCGTCGTGATCGACGTGCAGTCGCAGACCTGGCGCGTGATCGACGCCTGGCTGCAGCGCGAGCTCCTGGACGCCCGAGAACGCAACGACCGCGACATGGACCCGGCGCAGACGGCGGCACTGCGCGGGCGCATCGCGGCGCTCAAGGACCTCATGGCGCTGCCCGACACCTTGGAGCGCGATCGGGCAGCGCGTGAGCAGACGGCCGGCCAGTACCAGGCGCCGACCTTCTCGACCCCCGCCGACTACCGATAGGACACCCCCATGACCACCGAGCAGATGAACGGCGACCAAGCCGTCGAGCTCACGCCCGAGCAGTACCAGCAGATCCGCGCCGAGGTCATCGCCGAGCGCGTCGGTCAGCAGCCGCCCGTCGACGACCCGGCGCCCGATCCGGCGCCGCCCGCGGCCGAGGCGCGCCCCGTCGAGCCGCCGCCGCCCATCCAGTCGGTCGAGGACATCCGCCGCGAGATGGCCGAGTTCAAGGCGGCGACCGAGCGCCAGACGCGCAACACGGCCGGAATGATCGGCGGCCTCAAGCAGAAGGCCGAGAAGCTCGAGCAGCAGCTCGCCGAGGCCCAGGCGGCGCTCGCCGCGCGCCCGCCGGCACCGACGCAGCAGCAGATCGCCGAGGCGGCCAAGGACCCCGAGTCCTGGCGCGCCTTCAAGGGCGACTACCCCGAGATGGCCCAGGCCATCGAGGAACGCTTCGGCACGAAGAACGCGGCCGGCGACCCCGAGGCGATCCGCCGCTTCGAGGAGAAGGCCGCCCAGGACATCGCCGAGGCGGCACGCAGGGCCGACGCCCGCGTCGCCGCCGCCGAGGACGCGATGCGCCGCGAGGTCGTCGAGACGTTCCACCCGGGCTGGCAGGACACGTGCGCCACCCCCGAGTTCAAGGACTGGCTCAAGAAGGCCGGTCCCGAGGACAAGGAGCTCGCCGGCTCGTCGCGACCCAGCGACGCGGTGCGGCTCCTCAACCGCTTCAAGTACGGCGCGGACGTCGCGCCCGGCCATCAGCTGCCGCCCGGACGGACCGCGGCTGACCTGGCACGGGACCGACAGCAGCGCCTCAACCAAGCCGTCACCCCGCCGCGAGGCACGGGGGGCTCTCCGTCCGCCAAGTCCCCCGAGGACATGACCGACGACGAGTACCGCCGCTACCTCACGCAGCGCATGAGTGCCGGCAAGCCCCTGCGAGGCTGATGCGATGCAGACCTACTCGACTGCCCCCGGCCGTCGCACCCAGGTGGCGAGCGCCCCGCCGAAGAAGCAGCGCGCGCCGAAACCCACGCCGCTGATCGCGACCGCCATGAAGGCGCGTGCGACCAGCACCAAAGGACGCTGAGTCATGACCATCCAGAATTACTCCACCGTCGCGTCGCGGAACCTCATCCGCGCCGAGCTCGAGATGCTCGCCCACGCCGAGCCGATCGAGGTCCTGGGCAGCTTCGGCATGCAGAAGTCGCAGCCGCAGCGCAAGACGGACACCGTCGTGTTCCGTCGCGTGAACCCCTACAACATGGCCGCCAACGGCGTGCCGCAGATCAGCGTGAACGCGTTCGAGATCCAGGAGGGCGTGACCCCCAACTCGAACACGATCAGCTACACCGACGTCTCGGTGACGCTCAAGCAGTACGGCGTGCTGTTCAAGTTCTCGTCGAAGGCCGAGCTCATGTACGAGGACGACATCCCCTCGGACATGGCGAAGGTCTGCGGCGAGACGATGGCCGAGGTCGCCGAGAAGATCCGCTACGGGGTCATCAAGGGCGGCACCAGCGTCATCTACGCCAACGGCTCCTCGCGCGCGGCGGTCAACACGGCCATCTCGCTCGCGAAGCTGCGCCAGGCGGCCCGCTCGCTGGAGAGCGCCCGCGCGAAGATGGTCACCTCGCGCCTGTCCACCGGCCCCGACTTCGGCACCGCGCCGGTCGAGCCCGGCTACCTGGTGTTCGTGCACACCGACATCGAGGCGGACATCCGCAACCTGCCCGGCTTCACCAAGGTCGAGGAGTACGCGCAGCGCAAGCTCGTGCACGCCCGCGAGCTCGGTTCGGTCGAGCGGTTCCGGTTCATCACCTCGCCGCTGTTCGAGCCGTTCCTGGGCGCCGGCTCGGGCACGCTGAACGGCATGGTGTCGGTCGGGGCGACGAACGTGGACGTCTACCCGTGCATCGTCGTGGCCGAGGACGCCTGGGGGCAGATCAGCCTCAAGGGGATGTCGCCCGGCGTGCAGCCGACGATCCTCAAGGCCAACCAGAAGAACCACGCCAACCCGCTCGGCCAATTCGGCTACGTGGGCGCGAACTTCTGGATGAACGCCGTGCTGCTCAACCAGAACTGGATGACCCGCATCGAGTGCGGCGCCACCTCGCTGTGATCGTAGGGAGGTAGCCCATGCCCTCGATCAGCCAGCGCGGCAACGCGATGAACCTGGACGCCCTGTCGAAGCGCGAGCTCATCGACATGCTCCAGGCCGCGCGTCTGGACATCGCCGCCCTCAACGCGCGAGTCACCGGCATCGCCGCGAAGCTCGACGCCGACGGCGGGGTCACCGACACGAACTACGGTTCGCTGTGGCCCGCCCCGTCGACCCCCAACCTGTCCATCTGAGGACCGCACCATGCACAACGCCACTTCCGGCCTGTTCGGCGGCAACATCCAGCTCGGCAAGCCGGGCCTCGCCGCCGGTACCACCACGACCTACACCATCGGCGCCGCGTTCAACTACGCGATCGCCGGCCAGGCCTACAACAAGGGCACCGCGAGCAACGCGGCCTCGCCCACGACCGACGCCATCACCGGCGCGGCCTTCCGCGCGCTCGTCGCCGACCAGGCGTGCGTGTTCGTGTTCTGCGTGAACGCCGCCGGCACGGTGTCGGTCGCGCAGGGCCCGATCGTCGCGCTGTCGGCCGTCACCGGCGGCCTGTCGGCGGTGCACTTTCCCGCGATCCCGGACGGCCTCACCGCGTTCGGCTACCTGTACGCGCAGGCGGGCACCACCCTGTCGGGCAGCTGGACCTTCGGGTCGAGCAACCTGTCGGGCGTGACCGGCATGACGTACACGTTCCGCGACCTGGTGCTGCCGCCGGCGCAACCGATCACCGCCTGAGCGTGAGTCGGTCCATGACCCCTGCGGCTCGAACCCGCAGGGGTTCCTCCTCCGGGCAGCGACCCGGTTTCCACACGGCGCCTTCGGGCGCCGTGTCTTTTTGACCGCGCCACAACAAGGAGTCCCACCCCATGACGCGCGTTCCCCACGAACAGGCGAAGCAGATCGCCGAGGCGGCCAGCGGCAAGGCGCGCACCGACGTGCGCAAGTCCGCGAAGCTCTCCACCGACGAGGTCCGGTCCGTGTCCGACGGCCTGGACCGACCGATCGAGGCCCTCGAATCGGGCACCCCGGAGATCGAAATCTCCAGCGTGCTCGACACCGCCAGGCCCAACTTCGACCTCGAGCAGTTCATGGAGGAGAAGGTCACGATCATCGTGTCCTCGACCGACAAGGAGGGCGAGCTCGGCTTCGTCGAGCCGAAGGTCAACGGCGTGTCCGCGATCATCCCGCGCGAGCGCAAGGTCATCGTGAAGCGCAAGTTCGTCGAGGCGCTCGCCAACGCCAAGCAGTCGATGTACGACCAGCGCGTGCTCAACGTCGACCAGCAGAACATCGAGACGCCCCTGACCGAGCACGTGGCCCTGGTCTGCGGCTTCACGGTGCTGGAGGACACGCCCCGCGGCGTGCGCTGGCTCGAAGGCCTGCTGCGCCGGGCGGCCTGACGCCATGACCTTCGTCCAGCTGCTCGAGCGCCTGCGCGTGGAGTGCGGCGTGTCCGGGCAACCGATCACCGACGTCACCACGGTCACGGGCGAGCACCTGCGCCTCAAGAATTGGCTGCAGTCGGCGGTGCTGGACATCCAGCGCCAGAGCGGCGGGCTGTGGGAGTTCCTGCGGCGCGAGGGCTCGCACACGATCCCCGTCGACGGGTCGCTGCTGTCGATCGCCGAGTGGTCGGCCGAAACCGTCGCGCAGTGGAAGATCGACGAGTTCCGCATCGCGCCGTTCGGCACCGCCCGCGGCCTGTCGATCCCGATGGTGTTCGTGCCCTACGATCAGTTCCGCAACGGCGTGGGGCTGCTCACCACGCCGGCCGCCAAGCCGATCTACTTCACGGTGCGCCGCGGCGACAAGGCGGTGCTGGTCGCCCCCCAGGCGGACGCGCAGTACACGCTGTTCTTCGACTACTGGAGCGCGCCGATCGCCGTCGAGGACGACGACGACCAGCCGCCCTTCCCGCTGGAGTTCCACATGCTCGCCGTCTACAAGGCGATGCAGGACTACGGGCTCTACGAGGCGGCGCCAGAGGTCGTGCAGCGCGCCCGCGATCGGTACGACGAGATGATCTTCACCCTGCGGCTGCAGCAGCTTCCGCCGCCGACCTGGGGAGGGCCGCTGGCGTGAGGATGGCCGGCCCCGCGCTGCCGACCGTGCAGAGCGACTCGTTCATCCCGGGCGGCGGCCTGGACGAGATCACGCCGCCCCTGCAGCTGGTCGACGGCGCGTGCACGCTGATGTCGAACTTCGAGCAGGGCATCCGCGGCGGCTACCGGCGCATCGAGGGGTACGAACGCTGGTCGGGGAACCTGCCGACCGAGTCGATCCGCTTCCAGCAGATGCGGCTGCAGGCGACCGACGCGGGCGGCGGCATATGGGTCGGCCAGGTCGTCGAGGGCGTCACGAGCGGCGCGCGCGCCGTCGTCGCCGGCCCGGAGACGAACACGTCGCCCGTGCTCGGCACGCTCGCCGAGGTCTTGATCGAGCCCACGGCGACCACGATCCACGTGTTCGGCCTGGCGGGTCAGTTCCAGTCGGGCGAGACGATTCAGATTCGCGACCAACTCGGCGCGACGGTGCGCAACATGATCGTGGCGTCGGCGCCGTTCGACCTGCCGGCGAGCTCCGCGCTCGAGTATGCCGAGGCGACCCAGGTCGCCGAGGACGTCTACCGCAACGCGGTCCAGCCGTTCCACCCGAGCGGCTTCTCCGAGGTCCGTGCGGTCGGGGTCGGCGCGATCGGCCGCCAGGTCTACGTGTTCTTCGTGTCGACGAATGCCTCGCTCGGCATCGTGTCGCTGCAGGCCTGGACGCCGATCGTCACCGACCCGTCCGCGCTGCCCGATGGCGTGAGCGTCAACTGGAAGTGGGAGCAGGCGGCGATCGTCACCATCGACGGCAGCAGCGCGATCTTCCCGACGGCGCCGACCCGGATGGACCTGGTCGAGTACAACTTCTCGGGCGCGGCCGCGGCCAAGAAGCTGTACGGCGTCACGGGGATCGGCAAAGCGTTCGCGTTCGACGGCTCGGCCTTCACGGCGATCACGACGGGCATGTCGAGCGACACGCCGACGCGCATCGCCATCCACAAGAACCGGCTGTTCCTCGCGTTCGGCGCCTCGCTGCAGTTCTCCACGGCGGCGGACCCGACGACCTGGTCCCCGGTGACCGGGGCGGGCGAGATCAGCATGGGCGAGCCGATCACGGCGATGGGCACCGTCGTCGGCTCGGACGCCGCCTCCGCGCTGCTGGTCGGCACCGACAAGGGCGTGGCCGTCCTGTACGGCGACACGTCGAGCAACTTCAACCTGGTCTGGATGAACCGCGAGATGGGCATGCGTGCCGGCTCGCTGCAGATCATGGCGACGCCGCTGTTCGTGAACGACTACGGCGTGACCTCGCTGGCCGCCAGCCAGTCCTTCGGCAACTTCGAGATGGCGACCATCAGCCAGGCGGTGCAGCGGTTCCTGCGCCCGCGGCTGCAGCGCGTGACCTGTTCCGTGCTGGTCCGCTCGAAGAACCAGTACCGCGTGTTCTTCGACGACGGCACGGGCCTGTTCTTCACCTTCAAGGGCTCGAAGCTCGCCGCGATCACCCCGGTGCGCTACGACCGGGTGGTGCGCCGCACCTGGGTCACGCTCGACGCGGCCGGCGACGAGCTCATCGTGTTCATCAGCGACGACGGCCTGGTCTACCGGATGGACAGCGGGCGCAACTTCGATGGCCGCGACATCGACGCCTACCTGTTCATGGCCTTCAACCACATGCGCTCGCCGCGGCTGCGCAAGGCGTTCAAGCGCGCCTCGCTCGAGATCGACTGCGAGAGCGGCTACGTGGCGTTCCAGGCCGGCGCGAACGTCGACCACGGCGGCCCGGACACGCAGCAGTCGCCCGAGACGTCGCTGGAGAACCAGCAGGGCGCGCTGTGGGATGAGCTCGCCTGGGACCTGTTCGTGTGGGACACCGGCGGGCGCCAGCCGACGAAGCTGCCGCTCGACGGCACCGGCAAGAACGTCGCCATCTGGCTGCGCTGCAACAGCAAGCTCGTCGCGCCGTTCGCGCTCACGGGCGTGATGACCGAGTACCTGGCAAGGCGACTGGAGCGATAGATGTCGAACAGCTGGTTCAACGCGACGGGCAACCCGATCACGCGGGCGTTCGGCCTGTCCTCGCTGGTGCGAAACGAGTTCGCCTCGATCGCCGCAGCCTTCGATCGGCTGCCCGACCCGATCGCCGCCGGCACGAAGGGCTTCGCGAACGGCACCTTCAACAGCCCGACGATCAACACGCCGAACATCCAGGGCGGCACGGTCGGCTCGGCCGCGTCGCCCGTCATCGGCATCGCCTCGCGGATCATGCTCGGCGTCGGCACCGGCTTCGCGGCCGGCGCGCTGCCCCAGGAGTCGGGCACGCTCGGCGCGTTCTTCCGCATGGCGACGACGAACCGCGTCGGGTACGCGCGCTCCGACGCGAGCGGCACGCCGAAGGTGAGCTTTTTCTTCGACGAGTTCCGCTCGCTGGTGATGGGCAACGCCGCCGACGAGAGCGCGACCAGCGCGACCGAGGGGTTCCTCTACATCCCGGCGGTCAACGGGGCGCCGAGCGGCGCGCCGGCCGCCTACACGGGGGCCGTGCCGCTGGTCTACGACCGATCGAACAACCGCCTGTACGTGCGCAGCGGCGGCACCTGGCGCTACGCGGCGGTGGCGTGATGAAGCTGTGCATCGACCCGGGCCACGGCCTGCTCAACGCCTCGCCGCGCCGGTACGACCCGGGCGCGGTCCGATCGCCCTACGAGGAGGCGTCCATCGCGCTCGACTACGCGCTGGTGCTCGACGAGTTCGCGCGCGCCGCCGGCATCGAGACGGTCCTCACCCGCCAGAAGCGCGACGACCCGATGCCGCTCGGCGAGCGCGTGAGGAAGGCGACCGCCGCCGGATGCGAGGCGTTCATCTCGCTGCACCTGAATGCCGCCGTGTCGCGCGACGCGCACGGCACCGAGACGCTCTACAAGGCGGCGCAGGGCTTCGCCGCGATCCTGCAGCACGCCGCTGTCGCCTCGATCGGGCTGCGCGACCGCGGCGTCAAGGCACGCCCCGGCCTGGCGGTGCTGCAGTTCCCGGGGCCGTGCGCGCTGGTCGAGCTCGGATTCATCACGAACGACGACGATCGGTCCGTGCTGCTGTCGCCGCGCACGCAGGCGCGGTTCGCGCGGGCAATCGTCGCGGCGCTCGAAGAAGGAGAGTGGAAGTGAACGAGCCGTACCGCATCGAGCTCACGCAGAGCGACCTCATCGTGATCCGCCGCGCGCTCGGCCGCGCACCGCACGACCAGGCGCGCCCGATCATCGACTGCATCTCCGCGCAGATCGACAGCATCGACGCCGAGCGCGCGGCGCGTGGCGCGCCCGCACAGGCCGCGCTGCTGCGCCCGGCGCCTGGCGACGAGGACTGAGCGATGCCGACCAACCCCTTCGAGACGACCAACCCGTTCGCCGTCACCGCGCCCGGCGTGCCGTCGGCGCAGACGGTCGATGCGCCGACCTCGGCGCCCACGGTCGAGGCCCAGGCGCAGGGCTACCAGGCCACGACCGCGGCGACCGAGCGCGCGGACCCGACGCTGCGCACGGTCCAGGACAACGAGCTCGTCCAGCGCCAGCTCGAGCAGATCATCGGCAACGACTCGCCGCTGATCCAGCGCGCGCGCGCCCGGGCCACCGAGCAGATGAACGCCCGCGGCCTGGTGAACAGCAGCATGGCGCTCGGCGCCGCCGACACCGCGGTCTACGATGCGGCGCTGCCCATCGCCCAGGCCGACGCCGCCACCTACAGCGGCGCCGCGCGGGACAACCAGGCCGTGCAGAACAGCATGGCGCAGTTCAACGCGGGCGAGTCGAACCAGACCGGCCGCACGAACGCCGGCCTCATCAACCAGGCCGCGCAGTTCGGCGCCCAGGCGGGCAACACCGCCAGCCTGGCAAACGCCGATTCGGCCAACCGCGCCGCGCTGCAGACGAACCAGCAGCAGTTCCAGGCCTCGACCTTCAACGCCGAGCAGGCGAACACGAACGCGCGCACGCAGACCGACATGCAGTTCCGCGCGGCGCTCGCGAACAGCGACGCGCAGACCCGGGCCGCGCTGGCGGTGCTCGACAACGAGTTCGCCGCGCAGCGCCAGTCGAGCGGCACCGCGAGCGAAGTCTGGCGCCAGTACCAGCAGTCGGCCACGGCCATCATGACCTCGGACCTGCCGGCCGAGTCGAAGCAGCAGATGATCCAGCAGCTGACGCAGCAGACCCGCCAGGCGATGGTCGCCAGCGGCGCGATCGACCAGGCGGGCATCGACGCCATCCTCACGATGCCCGACCTGGCCGGGTCCGCCGGCGCCACGGTCGCCTCGTCGGCGCCTGCCGCCGCGCCTGCCGCCGCGCCGGCCGCGGGCGCGCCCGCGACTGCTAGCGGTGCGCAACCGCTGCCCTGGTGGGCCAACGACCAGGGCGGCGCCGGCTGATGGTCCGCTTCCAGCAGGAGACGCTGGCCTGCGCGTGGCCGGACGCGCTGCCGTTGTTCGAGCTCCATTACCAGGAGCTCACATTCGGGAAAGAGAAGATCAAGCTGGCCCCGGACATCGGGCGCTACGAGGCGCTTGAGCGTGATGGCGGGCTGGTCATCTATACCGCGCGCGATGACGGGCAGCTTGTCGGTTACGCGGCGTTCTTCGTCATCGGCGGGCACATGCACTACCGCCTCAACCCAATGGCGATCAACGACGTGTTCTACATCGACCCGGGTCGACGTGCTGATCCGTGGCTCGGATACCGCTTCCTTCGATTCATCGACAGGCAACTGTGCGCCTACGGCGTCGATGCGGTGAAGTTTCACGTGAAGTTCCGCAAGGATTTCGGGCTGATGCTCAAGCGAATTGGGTACGAGCAGGAGGAGGTCGTGTGGTCGAAGATCGTGTGATTCCGCCGCTGAGGGTCGGCGGGCGCAACGTCCGCGACATCACCGGGGCGTCGTTCGACGAGTGGTTGGTGCTTGCGTTCGTCGGTGTTCAAGGCGGCAAGGCTCGCTGGCTCGCGCGATGCGGGTGCGGTGAGGTTCGAGTCGTCGCTGGCAACACGCTGCTGACCGGGGCGTCGCGCTCCTGCGGGTGTGTTGGCGATCGTGCGTTCGCCGCTCGGCTGCAGCGGCACGGGCACGCGCGCGTCAGCGAAGGGCGCAGCCCGACCTATCGGTCGTGGCAGTCGATGATGGACCGCTGCTACAACCCGGCTCGCCGCTGGTATGCCCGGTACGGCGGGAGAGGGATCACGGTTGCCGCGCGTTGGCACGACTTCGCCGCGTTCCTGGCGGACATGGGCGAGCGGCCACAAGGCACGTGGCTCGAGCGCTCGGACAACGACAAGGGCTACGAGCTTGGCAACTGCGTGTGGGCGACGCCCGTGCAGCAGCAGGCGAACAAGAGCACGAACGTAGTCGTGGAGTACCGCGGCGAGCGGCGTTCGCTGGCCGAGTGGGCGAGGGCGCTGAACCTGAGCTATCAGACGTTGCGGAGCCGTCTCCAGGCTCAACGCTTGTCGCCTTCCGAGGCGTTCGAGCGCCCTGGGATCGGGCCGTTCAAGGGCACGAGCGGTCGCTCTGCTCACTACCGACATTAAGGAGCGCTCGATGGCCATTTCTGCCGTCGCCGCAGTTGTGGGCGCCGCCGCCGTTGGCACCGCCACCGTCGCCGCATCGACCCTTGCCATGATCTCCGTCGGCGTCACCGCAGTCGGCATCGCCACGAAGTCCAAGACCCTGATGAAGATCGGCGGCGGCCTCGGGCTCGGCTCGGCGGCGGCTGGCATGCTCGGCCTGGGCGAGTCGGCGGTCGCCTCGGTCGCGGCGGAGTCGGCAGTGGCCAACGAGGCGGCGCAGCAGGCCGCCAACGCCGCCTGGGCGCAGGGCGGTGCGGCAGAGGCCGCCGGGGTCGGCGGTGCAGCCCAGGAGGTCGCGAACGCCTCGTTCGGGCAGGCCGGCATCAACGAGGTCGGCCAGGGCGTCACCGCCTCGGCGCTCGAGGCGGGCGCGGCGCCCGCCGTCGAGGCGGCTGCGCCGCGCGGCCTGGTGGAGTCCGCGGCCGCCGCGCAGCCGGCGAGCTCCAGCACCGCCTCTCCGGTCGCTGGATCGGCTCCCCAGGCGGCTTCCACGGCGAGCAGCGCCTCGTCCAGCACCGGCATCGGGCCGCGCCCGATCACGAACGCCAGCGCCGTGAAGCCGACGGTCGACGCGATGCCGGCGCTGGAGCGCGGCTCGGCCTGGTTCGACAAGATCGGTGAGTTCTGGAACGGCCTCGACAAGAGCGGGAAGCTGGCCGTCGGCCAGGCGGCGTCGGGCCTGGTGTCCGGGATCGGGCAGGGCGCCATGCAGTACATGGCGGCGTCCGACCAGCGCGAGTTCCAGCAGCAGCAGATCAACCAGCGGCGCGCGGATCGCGGGTTCGTCCCCGACCTGACGCCGTACAGCCGGTGAGGCCGCGCATGACCCCCCCGATGGACGAGCAGGACCAGGAGGCCGGCCTGGTGGGCGGCGCATCCGCCGAGGCGCCGGATCCCGGCGCGGCGCCCGCCGACGAGCCGCCGCGCGGCGCGGTCGAGGAGGGCGGCGGCGCGCAGATCGCCCGCGAGGCGCAGCAGCAGATCGAGGCGCACATCCCGCCGCAGTTCCGCGCGCCGGTCGAGCGCCTGGTGCTGGCAGGCATGAAGGTGATGTTCAGCCCGCAGACCCACGAGCTCGCGATGCGCCAGGTCCAGGAGTCCGAGGACCCCGCCGCGGGCGCCGCGATCGGCGTCGCCGCGCTGATGTCGCAGCTGACCTCCCGGGTGAAGGGCGAGCTCCCGCCGCCGGCCATCGTGCCCGCCGCGCTGATCCTGCTGATGGAGGCGCTCGCCTTCCTCGCCGAAGGCGGCCAGGTCGAGCTCACCGACGAGGTCGTGGCCGACGCGACCCAGGACCTCGCCGGCTACCTGATGCAGAAGCTCGGCCTCACGCCCGACAAGGTCGCGGCCGCGCAGGACGTCATCCGGCAGGGCGGCGCGCAGTCGGCGCCTCCGGCCGGCCCGCCCGACGCCGGCATGCCGCGCGGCGGGCTGATCGGCAGCCAGATGGGGGCCTGACCATGTTCGGACTGATCGCGAACGCCATGGCCGGCGGGCTCGCCGGGGGCGGCCAGGCCGCCGAGCGCGGCTTCGCCCGCCTGGGTGAGACCCAGGCGCGCATGGACCTCGAGCAGCTGCGGGGCCAGATCGAGACCGACCGCCAGGCCGCGCTCGCGCGGCTGCAGTCGGAGCTGCGCCGCGGCGACGCGCGCGCCGGCAAGGAGATAGACCTGGAGTTCGCGAACCGCGATCGCGACGCGGTGCGAGGGATCATCGAGGGCGCGACCGCCCAGGCGCGCGACGAGCAGCGCCCGGCGAGCGAGATCCGCACGCGTGCGCGCGGCGCGCTCGCCGACGCCGGCCGGCTGCGCGAGGCCGCCGACTACGACAAGGCGACCGAGCCACCGAAGCTCACGACCACGACCACCCCCTACGGGTCCGTGTCGACGACCCGGGACGAGACCGGCAGCGTCGTCGGGACGGTCGACAACGCGAGCGACATCCGGGCCGAGAACGAGCGCACCCGCGCCGCCGCCGCCGGGCGCGGCCGCGCGCCGCGGGCGCTCGACCAGGCCGGGCTGGACCGGATCCACGACCAGGCGACGAAGTTCGCCGACCGGCTGGCCGGCGAGCGCCCGCACCCGTTCCCCGACCCGACGGCGAGCGGCCGGGACGCGGCGAAGGACGGCGCAATGGTCACGCTGGCGCGCACGTACATGACCCGCGCGCTGACCCGCGCCGCCCAATCGGGTGAGCTGGTGTCGCCCGCCGACCTCGAGAACCTGTTCCGGGCGGCAGTCGACAAGGCCGACGAGCGCGTGATCGCGTCGGCCGAGAAGGAGGCCGGCGCCTACTTCGACGACAAGGGGCGCCCGCGCACCGGTGCCGACGCCGCGATGAAGGAGTGGGGCATCCGCGGTGCGGTCGACCGCGAGTCGTTCCTGCGGGCCTACCGCGACAAGTACCTGGCGGCGGAGATGCGCGCGGTGCTGGCCGAGGGCGCGGGCCGCGGCGCGCAGCCGGCGGCCGGCCGTGACGACGGCGGCGAGCGCCCCGCGGCGCGCACCGAGCCGCCCGTGACCGAGGGCGAGCGCCCCGACGACGCCGCGCGCCTGGCGAACCGACCGACCGGTTTGATCGGCGGTGCGGCCAAGCCCGGCGCCGCCCCGGTGAGCTCGATCGCCGACCCCGACCTGGCACTGCTGGAGCGCGAGCAGGGGGAGATCGACCGCGGCGAGCGCACCGACTTCTCGCCCGAGGCGAAGGCCGTGATCGCGCGGATGGACGCCGAGAAGCAGCGCGGCAACGACGCCATGAAGGCGCGGATGCAGCAGCAGGACATCGAACGATCGCGCGCCGCGGCGCGGGCCGCGCGCGGAGGCTGACCGGATGGGCAACCTGTACGACCTGTTCCTCGACGACGAGCCCGGCCGGCGCAGCAGCACGGGCGCGGCCCCCGACCTGGATTCGGCGGCCGACCGCTACGGCGTGCCGCGCGAGCTCGCGCGCGCCCTGGTGGGCATGGAATCCGGCGGACGCGACGACGCGGTCTCCCCGAAGGGCGCGCGCGGCCGCACCCAGGTGATGCCCGACACGATGCGCGAGATGGGCTACGACCCGGCGAGCGCGACGCCCGAGCAGTACGTCGACGCCGGCATGGGTTACCTGCGCAAGCAGTACGACCGCTTCGGCCGGTGGGACCTGGCGCTGGCCGCCTACCACGCCGGCCCAGGCGCCATCCGGGACGGCCAGATCCCGGACACCACCGACGGCATCACCCGCACGCCCGACTACGTGCGCCGGATCATGGGTGCCGCGCAGCTGGGCGACGACGGCGGGGCGCCGCTGCCCGAGGCGCCGCGCCGCCCGCGCACGACGCTCGACCTGTTCCTGGACGACGGGCCTGCCGCCCAGGACGACCGCCAGGAGCGCGCGGCGCGCGCCCGCAAGGCGATGGCGGACGCCCCCGTCGGGCTGGTCGAGGAGCTCGGCCGCGGCGCGCGGACCGGCCTCGAACGCCTGGGCGCCGGCCTGTCGGCGGGGATCGGCCGCGATTCGTCGGTCGTCGCCTCCGACCTGACCGACGTCGCCCAGGTGCCGCGCTCGGCCGCGCAGCAGCAGTACGAGGAGCAGCTGAAGGCGGCGTCCCAGGCGTTCGACCGCGCCGAGGGCTTCGCCGAGTCGGCGGGCGCGGTCATCGGGATCATCAAGGCCGTGTTCGGCAGCCCGACGCAGGCGGCGCGCGCGACCGCCGAATCGCTGGCGTCGAGCACGCCGGCCTTTGCCGGCGCCGCGGCGGGCGCCCTCGCAGGCGCCGCCGTGCCGCTACCCGGCGCCTCCGTGATCCTGGGCCTGGTCGGCTACCTCGGCGGGTCGCTGGCGACCAACACCCAGGTCGAGATGGCGTCCCGCCTGGACGAGAAGCTGCGCGGGCGCGGCGTCGACACCGCGGATCCGCAGGCCACGATCGCCGCGCTCGAGCAGAACCCCTCCGACGTCTCGGACGCCCGCAGCGAGGCGATCCGCGCCGGCCTGGCGACGACCGTCGTCGAGGGCGTCGTGGACGTGGCGACCGTCGGCGCGGCGCGCGCCCTGAAGCCGGCCGCCTCGCTGATCGGCACCGCCGTGCGCGCGGGCGCCGCGGCCGGCGCGCAGGGGCTCGGCGAGGGCCTGGGCGCGGCGGCCGGCGACGCGGCGGCCGGCGACCCGGCCAGCCCCGGCTCGAACATCGCCGAGGGCCTCATGGGGATCATCCCCGGCATCCCCGAGGCGGCGGGCGCCGTCTACGCGGGCCGCAAGCTGCCGTTCGCCAAGGCGCTGCAGGACATCGACCGCGCGCAGACGATCGAGGAGGTCGTCGCCGCCGCGGCGACGGCGCTCGGCACGCAGACGGTCGACGACGGCCTCACGCCCGAGCAGCGCGAGGAGCGCGACCTGCGCATGGGCGAGGCCCGCCTGCGCGGCCTCAACCTGGTCGACGACGCCCAGGCGCTCGCCCCGGCGCGCGGCGCGCGCGACGCCGCGAACCGGGCGGCCGGCGCCGAGATGGTCGGCGACGCGCAGGACCTCGCCGCGATCCAGGAGAACCAGCGCGCGCTGCGCGAGCAGGACGCGCGCGCGGCCGGCGCGGGGATGCTCGACACCGCCCAGGAGGTCGCCGGGCTGCGCCGGATGAACCGCGACGCCGACGCGCGCGCGGCCGGCGCCAGCATGGTCGACGACGCGCAGTTCGTCGCCAGCGTCAGCGGCGTGCCGCGCTCGCTGATCGGCGGCGCGATGGCGGCCGGCGAAGGCACGGCCACGCTTCCACGTGAAAGCACGGCCGTAGAGGGCGACGGCGACTGGCGGGCGTTCGCCCCCGAGTCGGGCTCGATGGGCGTGCCGCGCGCCGACATGCCGCAGATCCGGCCGGAAACCCACGGCCCCCTGGTCAACTTCCTCAAGGCGCGCGGCGTCGAGTCGACGCTCGACGAGGTGCCGGCCGGCCGGCTGCGCCCGACGCAGGCCGAGTACAGCCCGGCCAAGGTCGAGAGCGCGCGCGATGCCGGCGCGGGCGACAAGCGCGTGCTGGTGAGCTCGGACGGCTACGTCGTCGACGGGCACCACCGCTGGATCGGCGCGCTGATGGACGAGGCGCCGGTCAAGGTCATCCGGTTCGACGCCCCGGCGCGCGAGCTCCTCGACCTGGTGCGCGAGTTCCCGAGCGCGGGGCAGTCGGACGGGGGGATGCCGGGCACCGCAACTGCGGCGCCGGCACAGTTCGACCCCCAAGGGCTGCGCCCTGGAACGCCCGAGTACGAAGCCGCTTTTCAGCGGTGGGCCAACGCGCGTCAAGACCAGCGCGCCGCTCAGGGCGCGTCGGACCGCAGGGCAGAGAACCGAGCGGCCGTCCAGCAACGCAACGGCTGGCGCCGCAAGCTGCGGGAATGGTTCCTCGGCGCGAAGGACGGCGACACGATCGCCGACACCGGGACCGGCCAGTCGTACAAGGTCGTCGAAAAGACCCGCAGGGACGGGACGAAAACGAAGGTCCTTGTAGCCGTTGACGACAACGGCAACCCGCTCCCCGACGGGCGCGCGGCCACCGGGATTGCTCAGGTGGGCGGCCGCGTCGACGGCCTTGACGACGGCACCATCGACGAGGACAGCGGCGCCGCGCAGCCGGAAACGGACGCACAGTCGCTCGGCACCAGCCTCGGCAAGATGCTCGAGGACGGCGATGCACAGACCTCATCGGCCGTGCGCGCCGCCGCCCAGGCCAAGGCCGACGACGCGCTGCGCCGCCTGGCCGAGCTCATGGGCGAGGGGCCGACGCCCCCGGGTGGCCTGGTCGGTCAGGCAATGGACGCTCCGGTCACGGAACCGGAGCCCAAGGCGAAGGAGCGCACGCCCGCGCAGATCCGGGCGGCGAAGGAGCGGCGCGAGGCGTTCGCGAAGAAGAACCCGTTCCTCATGTTCCTGGGCAAGCACGGCGTCGCGCTGAGCCAGCAGCGCGACATCACCGGCGAGAAGGGCAAGCTCGGGAACCGGACGATCCCCTACGGCGGCCCGATGTTCCGCAAGAACGGGCTGAACCTGGACCTGCTGGCGCAGGCGGCGCTGGAGTCGGGGTTCCTGTCCCCGTTCGACATGGTCGACCCGACCGACAACGGGGGCGAGCGCAAGCTGGCCGAGATGATCCGGCGCGCGTTCAACGGCGACCGCGTGCTGCGGCCGGGCGAGCAGATCGACGAGCTCGAGCGCGAAATGCGCGCCGCCTACGACGACTTCGTCGAGACGGAGGCCGAGACGCAGCCGACCGAAGCCGAGGCCGACGCGCCCGAGGTCGACGACGCCGCGGTTGCCCTGGCCGACGCGTTCGACGAAGATGAAGTGAATGCGCTGCTGGCCGAGGTCGGCTACGGCGCGGAGGACCTGGACGATGCCCAACTCGAAGCACTCGCCGATGAAGGCCTCGCCCTCCTCATCGCGGAAGCCGACGCCGAAGCAGCAGGCGGCCCTGTCGAAGCTGCGAGCCCTGACGCCGCGCCAGCGGACGCGGGCGATCGTCAAGGCGGCGGCGATGAAGGGGATGCTCCCCGGCCGCAAGGGCTGATCGAGCAGGCCGCGGCCGACGCGCCGCCGGCCGACCTGCAGGACAGCCGTCAGGACGGTCAGGACGGTCAGGACGGTCAGGGCGACTTCACCCTCACCGGACAGACGCCCGACCAGGTGCGCGCGGCCGACGACGCGCGCCGCCGCGACGAAGCCGAGCGCGCGCGGCGCGACGCGGCCCCGTCGCCCGACGACTTCGTGCTCACCGGATCGAACAGCCCGGCCGACCAGGCGCGGGCGAGGGGGCAGATGGAGCTCGGCGAGGCGCCGGCCGCCGCCCCCACCGTCCTGCAGGACGGTCCGCAGGACGCGCAGGACGCGCAGGACAACGCCGCCCCGCCGCCGGCACCAGCGGCGTCCACCACTGCGAAGGAGCCGACCCGTGAAGGGCAAGGGCAAGAAGCCGCCGAAGCCGAAGTGCTGACGCCGTCCGGGGGTGCCGAGCGCCCCCGGATGAAGGCGCCGCCGAAGGCCGGCAGCGACGAGGCGCGAATGCGCGCCGCGCAGGACAAGGCCGCGCGCGCGATCGACGACCTGGCCAACCTGCTCGGCACGAAGAAGAACATCACGCCCGAGCAGCAGCGCAAGCTGCTGCCGATCCTGGTCGACCTCATGGACGCGCTCGCCACGATGGGCGCGATCAAGTTCAAGCAGCTGGCCCGTCAAACGCTCGAGATGATCCGGGCGAGCAAGAACGCCGGCCCCGAAGTCGCCGATCAGATCACGCTGCGCGACCTGCAGAGCGCCTACCTGTCGGTCGGGCAGAACCACGAGGGGTCGGACGAGCCCGCGGCGGTGTTCGAGGTTCAGTCGCTCGACGAGCTCGTTGCGGACGACTCGGCCGCCGAGCCCGGCGCGGCCAAGCGGCCACCGCTCGACGACACACGCAGCGGCGACTGGAACGGCACCAGCCCGTTCATGAACCTGCAGATGTTCTCGAAGGCCGAGGACGCCTACATCAACGCGGTCGTGCAGGCCATCCACTCGGGCAAGCCGCCGCTGCGAACCGTCACCGACCTTCGGGCGCTATGGCGCGAGACGACGGGGCTCGAGGTCGACGGCCGGAATCAGAAGCGGGCCGAGGAGCTCGCCGAGCTCGCGATCGTGCTGTACGGCCGCGACCGAGTCGAGAAGGGCCGCGCGCTCGACGAACCACCCGCAGTGCAGCGTCGCGCCGTGTTCGATGCGCTCTCGGAAGCCTACGAGCAGCGCCAACCGACCCTCGGCACGCGCACCAGCACCAGCGTCGAGCAGCAGGCCTACTCCACGCCGCTGCCCATCGCGTTCCTCGCGTCCGAGCTCGCCGGCATCGGACCCGAGTCGTCGGTCTACGAGCCGACCGCCGGGAACGGCATGCTGCTGATCGGGGCGAACCCCGAGAACGTGATCGCGAACGAGCTCAACGGCGATCGCGAGGCCGCGCTACGCATACAGGACTTCGCCGTCGTCAGCAACCGCGACGCATCGACGTTCGTGCCGCGCGACCAGGTCGACGTCGTGATCGCCAACCCGCCCTTCGGTGCGGTCCGCGACGAGGACGGCCAGTCGCGCCGCTTCCAGATCGACGTCGCCGACGCCGACTACTCGACGACGGAGATCGACCACGCCATCGCGTTCAAGGCGCTGCAGGCCATGAAGGACGACGGCCGCGCGGTGCTGATCGTGGGCTCGGTCGCCAAGACGGCGAGGAGCGAGGAGGCGCGAGCCGAAGCCTACAACGGCGCCGCGAAGCGCCAGTTCTTCTACTTCCTGTACCGCGACTACAACGTCACGCAGCACTTCACCGTCTCGGGCGACCTCTATCGCAAGCAGGGCGCCGCCTGGCCGGTAGACGTAATCGTGATCGAGGGCCGCGGCCGCTCCGAGCGCGCACTGCCCGCAGTCGAGCCGCCGCGGGTGTACGATTCCTGGGATTCCCTGAAAGGGCTGCTCGATGAAGCCGATCGCCTGGATGCCCGGCGACCAACCGAGGATGGCCGACGCGCTGGCGATCGAGCTCGCCCCGACCGCCAGCCTGACGACCGAGGTGTACCTGGGCCTGCTGGCGATCCGGGTGCAGGCGTTGGTCGACGCGGCGGCGCGACCAGCGGAGGTCGTGGAGGAGTTCGCGGCGACTCTCGCCAAGGCGGGCTACTTCCCGGAGACAGCGGTCGATCCGTCCGAGGCGGGCGCGACGCTGATCCTGAGCAACGACAGCCTGCTCCCGGTCCTTCGGATGCGGGGCGTGATGCCGGCCGAGGCGGTGCTGGACGCGACGCGTCCGGTGCTGGCCGCGGACCTGGCGCTGCAGGCGGACAGAACGCAGCCGGCGACCGCCCGGCTGCGCCGGATCGCACTCCTCCTCGCGCTGCCGACCTAGGCACCAACGCCAACCAGGTCGGCTACACGCCGACCTCGAAGGTCGGGGCGATCGGCACGCTGATGCCGGTCAACATGCAGCAGTCGGTCGCCGATGCCCTGGCGGCCCTGAGCGAGCGCGTCGGCGACATCGACGCATTCGTCGCGAAGGAGCTCGGCTACGAGCGCAGCGCGCTCGGCGGGTTCTTCGGGGCCGAGCAGGTCGACGCGCTCGCGCTCGCGATCGACTCGATGAACCGCGACGCCGGGTTCGTGATCGGCGACCAGACCGGCATCGGCAAGGGCCGCGTCGTGGCCGGCGTGATCCGGTGGGCGCTCAAGAACGGCAAGACGCCGATCTTCGTCACCGAGAAGCCGAACCTGTACGGCGATATGTACCGCGACCTGACCGACATCGGGGTCACGGACATCCGCCCGGTGATGACGAACCAGAGCGAGAAGATCCCGCTCAACGAGGACGGGAGTGTCGAGCTGCGGCCCATGCCGCGGCACAACGAGGCGCTGCGCACGCTGGCCGACTCCGGCCGCCTCGAGGACGCAAACATCATCTTCACCACCTACTCGCAGATGCAGTTCCTCAAGGGCGCTGCGACGGTGCGCAACGACTTCCTCGCGCGCTTCGCCGAGGGCGGCGTCGTGATCTTCGACGAGTCGCACAACGCGGGCGGCCAGGAGGCGAGCTCGCGCAACAAGAAGAAGGGCGAGGACGAAGCCAAGAAGGATGGGCGCGCCGGCTTCGCGCGGCGCATCGCCGGATCGGCGAGCGCGGTGTTCTATTCGTCGGCCACCTGGGCGAAGCGGCCCGAGGTGATGGACCTGTACTTCAAAACCGACATGGCGCTCGCCGTGGGCGGACAGGCCGCGAAGCTGCCCGGCGCGATCCAGGCGGGCGGCGTGCCGCTGCAGCAGGTCGTCGCGGCGATGCTGGCGAAATCCGGCCAGTACATTCGGCGCGAGCGGTCTTTCAACGGCGTCGAGTACAACACGACCGAGACGGCCGTCGACCACGACGCGGCTGAAGCCATCTCGCGCGTGATGCTCGGCGTCGCGAAGTTCGACCAGCTGAAGCAGGCCGCGGTGAAGGCGCTCGCGAAGGAGATGCGCGCCGAAGCGAAGAAGCTCGAGGGCGGCGACGTTTCGATCGGCCAGGCCGGCGCGACGTCGACCAACTTCACTTCGATCATGCACAACCTGATCGACCAGATGCTCCTGTCGCTGAAGGTCGACGCGGCGGTCGACATCGCGATCGGCGAGTTGAAGGCGGGCCGCAAGCCAGTGCTGACGGTCGCGAACACGATGGGCTCGTTCATCGAGCAGTACGTGTCAGACATGGGCCTGCAGCCCGGCGACTCGCTCGCGCTGTCGTTCCGCTCGCTGCTGCTGCGCTACCTGCAGCGGTCGCGGTTCGTGACGATCAAGGACCCGGGGTCGAAGGTCCCGACCCGGCGCGAGCTCACGGACCGCGAGCTCGGGCCACAAGCCGTCGCCGCGTTCAAGGCGGTCGAGGCGATGATCGAGAACGCACGCGGCCTCGACACCGCGCCCATCAGCCCGATCGACTACATCCACCACCGGCTGCGAAAGGCGGGATATCGGACTGGCGAAATCACCGGCCGCACGCACATCATCAACTACTCGGCGGCCCAGGGCGCGGCCTACGAGACGCGCAAGGCGGCCGACGTCTCGATCCGCGGCCGGCGCAAGACCATCAGCGGCTTCAACGGCGGCGACATCGACGTCATCGTGCTGAACCAGGCGGGCTCAACCGGCCTGTCTCTGCACGCCTCCGAGAAGTTCAAGGACCAGCGCCCGCGCTCCATGCTGATCGTGCAGCCCGAGCGCAACATCGACACGCACATGCAGATGCTCGGCCGCGTGCACCGCACCGGCCAGGTCGTCCTGCCGCGCTACTTCCAGCTGGTCGCCGACATCCCAGCCGAGAAGCGGCCGGCGGCGGTCCTCGCGAAGAAGATGGCGAGCCTGAACGCGAACACCACTGCGAATCGCAAGAGCGCCGTGACGTCGGAGTCGGTCGTCGACTTCATGAACGACTACGGCGACGAGGTGGCCGCGCAGCTGATGACGGACCTCCCGGACGTCCACCGCAAGCTCGGCTCGCCGCTCAAGAGCGACGGCGACGAGCTCTCGCGCGAGAACGCGATCGCGCGCGTCACGGGCCGAATCCCCCTGTTGCCGTTGCGCGAGCAGGAGGAGCTCTACGCGCTGATCGAGTCGGGCTACACGGAGATGGTCGAACGCGCCAACGCGCTCGGCGAGAACATGCTCGAGGCGCAGACCCTCGAGCTCGACGCGCGCACCGTCACGCGACAGAGCGTGTTCGAGGGGCGCGGCGACTCGCCCTTCGCGGCCGGCGCGTTCGCCGAGGTCGTCGACGTCAAGCGCCTGGGCAAGCCCTACTCGAGCGAGCAGGCGCGCGCGCTGATGGTGTCGAACCTGCGCGCGGCGGGCGCCCCGATCGACGAGAACGCGCAGTTCGGGGCCATCCTCGCCGCAGGGCTCAGCGTGCGCGACCGGATGCTCGCGGACGTCTACAGCAAGGCCAGGGCCTACGAAGCGGAGATGACCTCCGGGGTCGAGGACCCCGAGGACCTTCGCGCGATCGAGGGGCGGCTTACCGGCGCGCGCAACCGATGGGAGCTCCTGGCGCGCGACCTGAGAATCGGCGCGTCCTACCGGCTGCAGCTGCCGGGCGGTGCGAACGTGATGGGCTACGTCGCCGCGGTCAAGAAGAAGGAGGGCGTGAAAAACCCGGTCGCGGCCGGCGCCTGGCAGATCCAGTTCGCGCTCGCCGACGCCGCGCGCACGATCACAGTGCCGATGAGCAAGATCGCGGCACCCGGCGAGGACTCGGACGGAAAGATCGGCTACGAGCTCCGGGATCGCGACCCGATCACCGGGCAGACGGTCGCCGAGGGGATGGACGCCGGCCAGTCGGCCTCGCGCGAGCAGCGCGTGATGATGACCGGCAACCTGCTGGCGGCCTTCGGGAAGCTGCCGCGCGGCCAGATCGTCAACTACACCGACGACCAGGGCGCGATCCGCCAGGGCATCCTCATGCCCCGCGGCTTCGACATGAAGAAGGTCGCGGGCGAGCTCCCGCTCACCTTCCCGAGCGTGCAGTCGATCCGCACGTTCCTCGACGGACGGCCGCTGCAGCACGCTGTCCAAACGGCCGACGAGCTCGCCCGCCTGGTGCGCGCCGGGTACCGCTACATGCTGCGCGTGCCCAAGGCAAAGTCTGTCGGCGGAACGTACTTCCTCGACGCGCAACTTCGCGGGCTCTCGAAGGACCGTGACTTCGTGAGCCGCGGCGACAGCATGGTCGCCAACTTCGAGCAGGGCGACCTCGAGGCGGTCGTTAAGCGCCTCGAGGCCATCAGCGGCGACCGGCTGCAGACCAGCACGTTCCGACCGGAGGCGGAGCGCGCGGGCGCCAAGAGCGCGCTCGGTGGCGACCGGCCTGCCATGAGCCGTCGCGCGCCCGAGGCGAGCGTGAGCGTGCGTCGGGGAATGGCCGTCGGCGGCATGCCGATCAAGCGCCTGACGACGATCGTGAACGGCATCCGTTCCCGCTGGCTGAACGCCCCCGACATCGAGGTCGTCGCGAGCGCCGCGGACCTCCCGGATCGCGTGCAGGCCGAGATCGGCCGCCAGGAGGCCGGCGGCGCCCAGGCCGCGCCGCAGGGCGTCTACTGGAACGGCACGGTCTACCTGGTCGCCGATCAGCTGCCGACCGAGGGCGCGGTCGTCGAGACGCTGCTGCACGAGACGCTCGGCCACTACGGGCTGCGCGGCGTGTTCGGCGCCCGGCTGAACCCGTTCCTCGACCGCCTGGCGCTCGCGCGGCCCGCGCAGATGCGCGAGAAGGCCCGCGACTACGGCCTGTCGCTGGCGAACGTCGAGGAGCGCCGCGCGGTCGCCGAGGAGCTGCTCGCCGAGATGGCGCAGACCAGCCCCGAGCTCGACATCGTGCAGCGCGCGATCGCCGCCGTCCGGGCCTTCCTGCGCGACGTCATGGGCCTGCCGATCGCCTGGTCGGACGCCGACATCATCGCGAAGGCCATCCTGCCGGCGCGCCGGTTCGTGGAGCAGGGGCCCGGCCCCGGCGACGGCGCGATGCCCGACGGTGTGGCCGCAGCGCGCGGCCCGCGCCTCAGCACGCTGCTGCGTCGGTACGGCCAGCAACCCGCATCACCCCAAGAGGCAGCGCGCTGGCTATCTGACGGGTGGCGGGTGTTCGTCGCGCACGAAATGGACGAAGCGCCAATCGAGGTGACGAGTGTCGAGCGACTACTCGACTACACCTACGCCGATGACCAGATGATCGGGCTGCCGCCCGGGGCGGGCGGCAACGGCCCGATGTTCCAGCGCGCGTTCCACGGCTCGCCGCACCGCTTCGATCGGTTCTCGAACGACTTCAACGGCGAAGGCGAGGGGCACGCAGCGTTCGGCTACGGGCACTACTTCGCGAGCCGTCGAGAGATTGCCGAGTGGTACCGCGACACGCTGTCTCGGGTGCACACCGGCACCTTCGTCAAGGACGGTCGCCGCATCGACGAGGCCGGCGCATTGGCGGAATACTTCCGGCCCGGCCGCGTCATCCAGGGATGGGGCGGTGCCGACAGGGTCATTCGCTTCAACGCACCCAAGTACGATGGCGGCGCGTGGAGCGTGCGGGTAGTCCGCGTACAGCGCGACGGGTCGCCGATGAGAATGGCCGAGGAGCGCGTGCATGCGACGCGCCCCGACCCGCGAGACATCAAGGAGTTCCTGCGAGCCGATGGCTGGACCGCCGAGAAGCCCGGCGCGATCTACACGGTGGACATCCCCGAGGACAGCGAGATGCTGTTGTGGGACCGACCGGTGAGCGAGCAGCCGCAACTGGTCCAGGATGCCTTCCGCGACTACATCGACCAGCGCATCGCAGACATGCCGTACCTCATGCGGAACGCAACGCCGGCAGAAATCGAAGCCGAGAAGAAGGCGATGCTGCGCCAGGACGGTGAGGACCTCTACAACGCGCTCAGCACCCACCAGGACGGCGGCGATCGCGGGGCCAGCGCCTACCTGCGCGAGCGCGGCGTGCGCGGCATCAAGTACCTGGACGGGGCGAGTCGATTCGGCGGGACCGGCAGCACTTTCAACTACGTCGTGTTCGACGATTCCGACATCCGCGTTACCGACATCCGCTTCAAGCGCCCCGGCCGCCGCACCTGGGACACGCCCGAGCCGTCCAAGATGGACGACTTCCTGTACACGCTGCAAGATCGTCAAATCGACATGCGCCGGGTCGTGCAGGCGATCAAGGCGAAGGTCGGGCAGATCGCCGATCGCTGGAACCCGTATCTGCAGGAGGAGCTCTACCACGGGCGCACGGCGAAGCGGGTCAAGGACTTCCTCGACTTCGAGCTCCGGCCGCTGCTCACCGACATGCAGATGCGCGGCGTCGCGCTACCCGAGTTCGAGAAGTTCCTCCACGCGCGCCACGCCGAGGAGCGCAACGTCCAGATCGCGAAGATCAACCCGAAGATGCCCGACGGCGGATCGGGCATGACCACCGCCGACGCCCAGGCCTACCTGGCGGGCCTGGACCCCGCGAAGCGCCGCGCCTACGAGGCGCTCGCCGCGAAGGTCGACGCGATCACGAAGGGCACGCGCGACGGCCTGGTGGCCGACGGGCTGGAGAAGAAGGAGGCCATCGATCGCTGGACGAAGGCCTACAGCAACTACGTCCCGCTGATGCGCGAGGAGGTCGAGGAAACCGGCGCCGGCACCGGCATGGGGTTCAGCGTGCGCGGGCCCGCCTCGCGGCGCGCGATGGGCTCGGACAAGGGCGTCGTCGACATCCTCGCCAACCTGGCGATGCAGCGCGAGCGCGCGATCATCCGGGCCGAGAAGAACCGCGTAGCGACCGCGCTGTACGGCCTGGCGGTGAAGAACCCGAACACCGAGTTCTGGAAGCCGGTGAACCCGCGGCTGTTCCCCGCCTGGTCGGCCAAGCAGAAGCAGAAGCTCGAGGCCGAGCTCCTGTCGATGGGGCTGGACCCGGTGGACGCGGCGGGCCTGGTGCGCGAGCCCGTGCAGCGGTACGTCGACCCGCGCGACGGCCTGGTGCACGAGCGCGTGAACCCGGCGCTGCGAGGCCGCGACAACGTGCTGTCGCTGCGCGTGAACGGCGAGGACCGCTTCCTGTTCTTCAACGCCACCGACGAGCGCGCGGCGCGCATGGCGCACTCGCTCAAGAACCTGGACGTCGACCAGCTCGGACGCGTGCTGTCCGCCTCGGCGGTCGCATCGCGCTGGTTCGCCAGCGTGAACACGCAGTACAACCCGATCTTCGGGGTCGTCAACCTGACGCGCGACGTCCAGTCGGCGCTGTTCAACCTGTCCACGACCCCGATCGCCGGCAAGCAGGCGGCGGTGCTGGGACACACGGTCTCGGCGCTGCGCGGGATCTACGCCGACATCCGCGCGCACCGCGCCGGCAAGGCGCCGAGCTCGACCTGGGCGCAGCTGTGGGAGGAGTTCCAGAGCGAGGGCGGGCAGACCGGGTTCCGCGATATGTGGGCGACGGCCGGCGACCGCACGAAGGCGCTGGAGTCGGAGATTCGCCAGATCGGCGAGGGCAAGGCGCGCGGCGCGGGCCGGGCGATCTTCGCCTGGCTCTCCGACTACAACGAGACGCTGGAGAACGCGACGCGGCTCGCCGCCTACAAGGTGGCGCTGGACGCCGGCCAGTCGAAGCAGCAGGCCGCCTCGATCGCGAAGAACCTGACGGTCAACTTCAACCGCAAGGGTCAGATCACGCAGCAGGCGGGCGCGCTCTACGCGTTCTTCAACGCCAGCGTGCAGGGCACCGCGCGCCTGGCGGAGACGCTCGCCGGGCCGAAGGGCCGCAAGATCATCGCGGGCGGCCTCATCCTCGGCGTGGCCCAGGCGATGCTGCTCGCGGCGGCCGGCTTCGACGACGACGACCCGCCCGAGTTCGTGCGCGAGCGCAACCTGGTCATCCCGATCGGAGGCCAGCAGTACGTGACGATCCCCATGCCGCTCGGCCTGCACGTGCTCCCCTCGTTCAGCCGCATCACGACCGAGTGGGTGCTCTCCGGGTTCCGCAAGCCCGCCGACCGGCTGGCCGCGATCGTGTCGATGCTCGCCGAGACGTTCAACCCGATCGGCAACGCCGGCCTGTCGCTGCAGACGATCACCCCGACGGTCGTCGATCCGCTCGCCGCGCTCGCCGAGAACAAGGACTTCACGGGCCGCCCGATCGCGCGCGAGAACATCAACACGATGCAGCCCAAGCCCGGCTTCGAGCGCACGCGCGACAGCGCATCGTGGGCCGCGAAGCAGCTGGCCTACTGGCTCAACGCGGCCAGCGGCGGCACCGACTTCACGCCGGGCCTGTTGTCGCCGACCCCGGATCAGATCGACTACCTGGTCGGCCAGGTCACGGGCGGCGTCGGGCGCGAGCTGCTCAAGGCGCAGCAGACCGCCGGGGGCCTGGCGAGCGGCGAGGAAATCGCCCCGTACAAGATGCCGCTGGTCGGGCGCTTCTACGGGGACGCCTCGAGCGGAGCCAGCGAGTCGGCGCGGTTCTTCGACAACCTCAAGACCGTCTACCAGGCGAAGGCCGAGATGGACGGCCGGCGGCGCGCGGGCGAGTCGGTGGCCGCGTACATGCGCGAGCACCCCGAGTCGCGCCTGGTCACCGCGGCCAGCCAGGTCGATCGCGACCTGGACGAGATGAAGAAGGAGCGGCGCGAGGCCGCGCGCCGCGGCGCGACCGCCGAGCAGCTGCGCCGCATGGACGATCGCATGAAGGCGCGGATGGCGGCCTTCAACCGCCGGGTCGAAGCCCTGCAGCAATGAGCTCGACCAGCACGCCGAGCGCGAGCAGCGCCCAGGCGACGACCAGGTGCACGCGCCGCGAGCTCTCTCGCGACCTCATCACCCAGGCCACGTAGCCGACCCACCCCAGGACGATGAACAGGAACGCCATGCCGGGAACGGTACGGCGGCGAGCCTGCACGCGCCCGCAACCTCTCATGCAGGAGTAGCGCATGCCGTATCTGACCCCTTCGTCGCGCAAGCTCGGTGAGACGACCGCCGTCTCCGAGGACGGAACCGTCACGGTTACCAACACCATCGCCGCGGTGAACGCGGGCGAGACGCTCGTCGTGGCGATCGGCGCGACGGACGCCGACACCTCGCAGGCCGTGACGCTCACCAGCGTGAGCGACAACGACGGCAACACGTGGCAGACCCCAACGAACGCGCGCGCGACGGCCGACTATGTGCCGAACGCGGGCCTCGCGTTCGCGTACAACGCGAACGCGCAGGCACAGAGCGCGCTCACGGTGACCCTGACGCTCGCCGAGGCCGACGGTGGCGCCGACGGTGTCGCGGTCAACGTCGCGCTGCTCGCGCTCGTGAACGTGGAGGACGGCTCGAACCCGCTCGACGTGATCGTCGAGGGTGAGGGCACGGGGGCGCTGTACACCGAGACGACCCCAACAGGACCGCTCGGCCAGGACACGAGCATCGCGGTCGACGTCTCCGCGGGCTGGTACGGTGACCCGAATAGCACCGGCGGCTCGGCGAACATTTTGAAAGTGCAGAACGGCTCCGGGCCGGGCAACGTGGGCACGCTCGTCGAGACGCGCGTGCTGTCCGGCACCGGTTCCACCGTCGGTCGGGTCGACCACCCGGACGCGGCGACGGTCGGCGTGTCGATGCTGCGCGCGGTGTTCAAGGCGAAGTCGAGCGGCAGCATCCGCATCAAGCTGCTGGCCGACCCGCTGACACTCACGACTGCCGAGAAGCCCTTCGACGTTTCGCTGTGGCGCAACGGCACGCAGGAGCAGGTGCTCGCGCGCCGCTTCACCGTCGCCGACGTGACGAGCGACGGGCGCATCGACCTCGAAGGCGCGGACATTCCCTACGAGAACCTGTCGACCTCGGACACGATCAAGGCCTACGTCGTCGGGCAGACCCGCTGGACGGGCATCTTCGACGCCGTCGTGGAGACGTTCTGACATGCCGAAGCGATGGTTCCCCGGCCACTACATTCAGGCAACCGAGGCCGAGCTTCGGTCGGGGATCGCCGTTTCCAAGGCGAACCGCATCGCTGGCAACGGCGCGTGGGTGGGCATCCAAGTCTCGATCTGGTGGGGTCAGACCGAGACGACCGAGGGCGACTACTCCGCGCTCACGGCACAGATGAACGCCATCCGCTCGTGGGCGCAGGCCAACGGCAAGAAGGTTTGGATTCGTCTGTTCGAGCGGTCCTTTCACGGCGAGACGCGACCCGCGCCGTTCCCCGCCTACATTCGCGCGACGGGCGAGTGGTACAGCCTCGCCGACGTTCGGGCGCTCGGCTACACCGGCTCGGAGGACCTGTACACGCCGATGGTCTGGAAGCCCGGCTACGTGCGCGAGCGGTTCCTGCGCTGGTGCGAGAAGGTGGCCGAGTACATGGCCGCCAATCCAGAGTTCGTGCTTCTCTCGAACGAGGAGTATTCATACGCGGGGGCGTGGCTGCTGCAGCTCGTCGGCGATTGGACCGCATCCGACAATGACTCGCTGTGGCGCGAGTTCTGCGATCGCGTGCTGCCCAAGCTCGGCGACGCGCTGCTTCACTGCAACACCGGATGGGACTCCGTTGGCGACCAACCGACGGCCTACTACCGGGCGAAGCTCGACCTTCTCGTCGCGCGCGGCCCGCAGGTGCTCGGCCCGACCGACCTGCGCAAAGACGGCAGCATCGCGTTCCTCGCCACCAACTACGGCTCGTTCATGACGAACGCCCCGACCGCGAGCCCGCCGGGCTACCGCGGCATCATGGCGTTCTGTGCTCAGTACGAATGGCCCGACTACTCGTCCATCGAGAGCCCGGCCGAACACCTTCGATGGGCGGTCGACGAGCTCCGACTGCACTTCATCGCGTGGGACCCTGACCGCGATGGCGGCGTCGGTTCGTCCGGGAATTGGGTATGGGCCAACGCACTCGCCGCCGTGAACGACGCGGGCGGGCGCATCACGCTCACCAAGCCAAGCGCGGTGGGCACCGAGACGGACCCGGAGCCCGATCCCGAGCCCGAAAGCCCGCCACTGCGCACGCCCCTGCGCGCCTCGTTCATGCTCAAGACCACCAGCGGCGAGAACACCTTCGGCCTGATGGAAACGGGCACCTCAAACCCCGGCAAACCCGGGCGACAGCGCCGCGCGCGCATCTTGTTCTACTGACATGGCAGCCGTTGACACGATCATCTCGGACATGGCGCTGTTCCACGACAACCCATGCGCGGTGCTAGAGACGCTGCCGGGATGGGGTTCCGGCGCGAGCAGCCCCGAGTCTGTTCCGGCCCCCGCAACGTGGACGCACTGCATCCCCTGGACGCACATCATGCGCGAAGCGCGCGGCGGCTACCTGCAGCCACAGGACGTCAACCGCCCGTGGCGGCTGCCGATCGGCGGCATCGGCAACACCGCCGGCAACACGCGCGTGCAACAGGCGCATATCCAAATGTGGTGGCTGCTCGTCAATGGCACGTGGGTGCTGTCGAGCTACAACCCGAAGCCTGGAGCCGTCGCGTACCCGTACAACTGGAGCGAATACGAGTTCATCGACGCCTTCCAGTTCTGGCGCGACGAGGCAATCGGCACGTCGATGGCCGACCTCGGCGCATCAAACTTCGATCGCTTGTGGCACGCGTTCGGTTCCGCGGTGCCGATCCCCGCGAACGCGATCGGCTGCGTCACCGCGTACTACGCCCGCAAGATCAAGGACAACGATGCCGGCGTCGACGACCGCGATGATGCGCGCATCCTCGGCGGCGGCGCCGGCGATTGGTACCGCTCGGCGGCGACCGCCGATGGCAGCGACGGCGCGAAGATCGGCGGCGTGAACGTGTCGTACATGGGCTTCTCGCGGCTCAAGTACATAACGAACGACTGGCAGCTGTTCGCCTGGTACACGACGAACACGCTCACCCAGGCGCAGCTTCGCGCGAACCCGCCGCCGCTGGTCGGGCTCGACCTGCTTTCGCAGACCGGCGGCACGGACGGGCCTGTCGAGCCTGGCGATCCGTACCAGCCTCCGATTGTCAGCCCGCCACTGCGCACCCCCTTGCGCGCGACGTTCATGCTCAAGACCACCAGCGGCGAGAACACCTTCGGCTCGATGGAGGCGGGTACCTCGAACCCCGGCAAACCCGGGCGCGGACGCCGGCCGCGCATCCTGTTTTACTGAGGAAGGACCATGTACGAAATCAAGCAGAACGAGTCGACCGCGGCCTACCGCACCATCTACTTCGTCGCCACCAAGACGGCCGACGACACCGGCTACACGAGCAACCTGCTTTCCAGCGAGATCAAGCTCTCGAAGGCCGGCGGCAGCGAGGCGAGCGCAAGCAACGGCTCGACGCACATCGCCAACGGCATGCACAAGCTGGTGCTCACGCCGACCGAGCTGGACACGCTCGGGTTCCTCTCGATCCGACTCGCGCAGGCAGACTGCTACGGCGACCTCATCCCGGTAAAGGTCGTCGCGTTCAACGCATTCGACGCCGCCGCGCTCGGCCTGTCCAACCTGGCGCTCGACGCGATCCTCACGGCACCCAACGGCGTGTTCGTCGGCCGCTCGGTGCAGCGCGCGCTGCAGTCCATGTACGCGGTCCTGGTCGGCAAGACCGCCGGCCGGGGGTCGGCCACCGAGCAGTTCTACAACCCGGGCGACGGCGCCGACCTGGTCGTCACCCACACGTTCGAGTCCGACGGCGACCGCAACACGCCGACCGAGGCCTGACGGTGCAGACCTTCAACTTCCGCACCTTCGGCATGCGCGTGTTCGGCCTCAAGGCGTTCGGCACGCCTGGCGAGGGGGACGGCCTCATCGCGCTCCCGCCGGTCCTCACGCTGTCGCTGGCGGCCGGCCCGCAGACCGTCGTCATCCGCGACGCCTCGGGCGGCGCGCTGTCCTCGAGCAAGACGCTGGCGGCGCGCGCCGAGGTCACGAAGCCGGGGTACGTGGCCGTGTCGCGCTACTTCGTCGGCGGCAACCTGGTCGTCACCCCGGTGGCGATCGGCTCGGGGACGATCACCGTCGTCTACGGCGACCAGGTGAACGACGAGTTCTCGGTCGCGATCCCGTTCACCGTGGCCGCATGACCCCGCTGCGCCCGCCGACGCGCGCCGAGACCAGCCAGTACGTCGGGGAGGCGCTCAAGGCCACCTGGCGGGCGGCAGCGGCCGAGGACGGCGTCCAGGCGGCCGCGAGGCGCCTGCGCCGCCTGCGGGGCTTCTCGACCGATCCTGGGCTCGCCCTGCGCGTCCTGGGCATCGTGCCGACCCTGGGCATGCCGGCCGCCGTCGTGCACGAGCTCGAGCGCGCGCACCGCCGCTGAACCGCCCCGGCACTGACCGGGCAGCGTGCCGGCCCCGACGTCACAGGGGCTACCGCTCTAGGCGACCGATCCCGTCGGTCAGCCGCGTCGAACTTCACCCGGCCGGGGCGACCTGGCCGGGTTCTTCCCGCCGACGGTACACTCGACGCCGGTCGTGCAGGGCCCGTCCTGGCCTGCGCGACCGAGCGCCTCGCTGTGGGGCCGTTTCTGCCCGCAGAGCATGGCGAGCGTGCCGTCCAAGCGCGCCATGCGCACTGTAAGCTGTTGATCTACAACGGGCCTCTAGCTCATGGTGGTCAGAGCAGCGGACTCATAATCCGTTGCCCGCATCAAGCGGCCCGCTGAACCAGCCGCAGAGCGGCCCTCCGCGCCTTCTTGTGGGGCCGTTTCTGCCAGACCCCCTCAAGCATCGCGGCCTTCTGCTGCAGCTGCATGTGCGCGTACCGCCTGGTGGCCTGCGCCGTCTTGTGGCCGAGCACGTGCCCTATCTGCGGCAGCGACGCGCCCTGCGCCAGCAGCTCCGACGCGAGCGAGTGCCGAAGGTCGTGGGCACGAATGTGATCGAGCCCGACGGCCTCGCGCGCGGCCCGGAAGTGGCGCGAGTGCCAGGTGTAGCCGTGGGGCATCGGCCAGTGCCGCATGTAGCGCCGGAGCTTCGTCGGCACGGGCTTGAGCTCGCGCTCGCCGTTCTTCGTCTCGGGCAGCAGGAAAGCACCCTCGGCCTGGAACGCATCGGCGCGGAACAGCTCGCCGGGCCGCGAGCCGGTGCCGAAGGTCAGCAGCACCCAGGCGCGCGTCGGTGGGTCCGCGATCGCGCGCGCCAGGCGCACGACCTCGGCGCGCGTCAGATAGTAGTGCCGCTCGTTCTTGACCGAGGGCATCGGCATCGCGGCGATCCAGTCGCGCGAGCCGATCGAGTGGTACTTGAGCGCGTGCGCTGCGGCGCTGCGCAGCGTCGCGAGCCGCTGCCGGATCGTGGCCGGCGCCAAGTTCTTGCGCTCGGCCTTCTCGTAGGCGCGCGCGACCTCGCCGAGCCGGTCGAGCGTCTTGCCCTGGTAGAACGGGAGCAGGTGCGCCAGGCCGCGCGCTGCGTTGAGGCCGTCGCGCTGGTGCGGGATGCGCTCGGTCAGGTAGAGCGCGACCGCGGCGTCGATCAGCGGGACGGTCGAGACACGCCGCCCGGAAGTGAGACGAGCGTAGGTGCGCGCTGTCTCCTGGTCGTCGAAGCGGCGGGCTTGAGATTCACTCCAGCCGCTCGGAAGCAACTTGCTAAGTCGATGACGCTCGCCGTCGATGTTCGCCTTGAACTGCCAGCGCCAGCGCCCTCGCTCCTGGTCGTAGTAGATCGACACTGCGCCCGGTACTCCTCGACATCGGCCGCGTCGAACCGCACGGCGCGACCGTGACGGTAGCACGCGATCGGGCCGGCCGGCGCCGCGAGGGCGTAGACCGCCCGGACCGACAGGCCCAGGCGGTCAGCGACCTTACGGGCGGTCAGGGACACGCTCACTCCCCGCCGTCGCGCCGCGCTGCGTCGACCCGCGCGATGAGCGCCTTCGCGTCCGCCCATGCGCTCGACTGGCCGATGGCGCACTCCTGACAGTCCTCTGCCCACCCGTGGGTGAGGAGCTTGCGCAGGATGTCGACCGCCTCGTGCAGCGCGGGCGGGGCGGCGTAGAGCAGCGCGCCGTCCGGAAGCGCGTCGAGGCGACGGACCGCGTCCAGCGTGCCGGCGGCGGGCTCAAGCGTCACCGAATAACCGTCGCGGCCGACGCGGGCCACCGGCTCCGCGTGCGCGGCGCGGTCGGCGCGGACATAGGCGCGCATCTGCTCGGCGGAGTACAGGCGCGTTCCGAGCGGAGCGGCGTCCATGAACGCATGGCTTGCGTCGATGATCTTGCCGGGGCGCTCGGGCATCACCGGATCAGGCTCGTGCCACAGCACTTCAGCTTCACCAATGGGCAGCGCCGGCAGCGCGTCGTCGTGGGTCATGCCTGCACTCCAATTCGCGCCAGTTGCGCCCGCGCGTGTTCGATGTTCTGCCGCCGCCACCCGGGCGCGAACGGCCGCGGGTGCATCTCGCCGTCGGACCACTGATCGCCGCATCCTGCGCACGTCCAGGTGTAGCCGTACCACTCGGCGAAGAACCCGTACATGCGCCGCGGGCGCTCGCACGTCGGGCAGTCGATGACCGCCGCGTGGTGCGTCACGGGCGGCGCGTGGATGTGGACGCGGGTGCCGTCGATGGTCGCGTACATCACTTCCCCCTCGCGGCCAGCACGTCATCGATATACGACTCGATCGAGTCTTTACCGCAGTTGCATCGGTCGCCGGGGTCACCGGGATAGTGGGCGCTGACGTAGCAGTTATCGCCGTGCGGGGCGTGCCCGATCCATTCTCTTGCCGCTTCGAGCGCGTCCCACGGGTTTGCCGCATCGGCGGCGGGCGGCGGGGCTGCGGCGAGCATGGCGCGGTAGGCATACAGCGTCAGCCGCTCTTGCACATGCGTCGGGGCGTTCGCCTCGGCCGACACGCCAGCGGCAAGCATCCTCCGCGTCGGCTCCACCGGCACCCACTTCCATCCGATCATGTCGCCCCCTTCGCGCCGTCGAGCGCGTCGATTGCGGCGTCGATGGCTGCGTCGATGCTCGGCCCAAATGCGATGACGGGGCCGCGGCCAGCCCAATCCGCGGGCCAATCCTCGACCAGCTTCCGTTTGATGCGCCAGCCGACCCTAGCTCCCGGATCGTCGTTGTCGCCGTAGTCGCAGGCCAGCACACGATCGGCAAGCCACCGATACCGCCGCGCATCCGCCGCGAGGGCGTCGCGCTCGGTGTTCGCCTTGACCGCCGCGCCCCATGCCGCGTCGAACTCGCGCGCCGTCTGATCGCGCTGCGCCCGCGCCTCGTCCCGCTCCCGCTTGGCCGCGTCGAGCGCGTCGAGCAGCGCAAGGATGTCGCGCGGCGCCGCGTAGACCATCTCCATGTGAAAATCGACGTGCTGCTGCGTGCGCTCCCGCAGCCGGGCGGTATCGTCGTCGGTCATGCGTTCACTCTCGTCATGAGCCCGCAGTGCTGGCACTTGCACCGCAGGCGAGCAGCGAGCCGTTCGTCCAGCGCGCGTTTCTCGGCGATCTGCCTCGACATCCGGCTTTCCTGACTTGCGTAGCGCACTAGCACCCCAATCGGGTTCAGCTTCGCGCCGCAGTCGAGGCACGCGCACTCGGCAAGCACTGCGTCGACTTCGACGCGCACGTGCTGGCATCTGCCAGCGGTCCACGCGGGTCGGGCCTCGGACAGCCGGATCACGTTCGGTGGCAGCACGTCGTCGGGGTGGTCGTGAGTCACCGTCACCCCTTATGCGTGACCCGCGTCCAGACGCGATCGAGCATCTCGGCCTGCCGGTCGGTGACGCCGCGCCCCGCGTCGATGCGCTCGCGAAGTGACTGGATGAAGTCGGCCTCCCACTCGGTCAGCCGGGATTCTCGGGCCTCGCAGTCCGCGACCATCTGCTCGTCGTCGCTCATGCTCATCGCCCCCTCGCTGCCGCTGCTGCGCGCAGGGCGGCGTCGATAGCGGCGTCCATGTCGTTGGCCGTTGATTGAAACGCGGGCACTCGGACTTCCATTGTTGCGGCGTATCCACCGACTCGGCCTGTGATGCGCATACGCTCGCGCAGCCACCGATACCGCGCCGCGTCCTGCGCCTCGCTCGGCTCGGGCGAGGCGGCGCGCTCGTTCATCCGTGCGATGGCAAGCACAGCGCAGGCGCGCATGCCTGACACTTCCTTCTCACCCCACGATGCAGCCGCGTACCCGGTCCAGAACGCATCGCGCAGTTCGTCATCGCTTGGCAGCTTCGTCATCGCTTCTCTCCTGCGCCCGACCGCGCCACGTTCAGATCGAACAGGTAGCAGTGCGAAAGATGCTCGCCTCGCTCCTCGCGCATCCGGTGCGGACACTCACACGGGGCGGATTCAAGCAGCGTGTCCACGGCCTCAATCAGTGCCACCAGCTCCGCGCTCGTCGCGGGCGGGGCGTCGGCGCGCTGATTCAACTCGGCCTGCCGCAGCCCGATGGCGGCGGCAATCGCGAGCGGTGCGTTGCCGTGGCCGGGCCACGTCTCCGGGTCCGCGCCGATGATTTCGGCCACGCTGCGGCGCAGCTCGTCGAGGGCCTTGATGCCATCCGTGTACGGGCCGAGCCACTTCGATGCGTCGCTCATCTCACTCTCCTTCGCGCTCGGGCGCGGGCGGGGCGGCGTAGAGCAGCGCACCGTCCGGCATCAGCGGCAGCGACTCGCCATCGGTGACCGCCACTGCCGACCATGCGATGCCCGCATTGCCGCCGGCCCGATGCACGCGCACCTTTGCAACCGGCTCCCCGCGCGCGGCGAGGGCGGCGCTCAGGTGCTTGCGCCACCAGTACGCGCCGGGCTCCGTCGGGTGCCGCTCTCCGAACGCGACGCCGTCGAGCGTGCTCGATCCGTCGAGGAATGCGGCGACCTCGGCCAGCGTGAAGCGCGCCGGCAGCGCGTCGTCGTGCTTCACAGTTCGTCCTCCGTCTTGGCGCAGTGGTAGTGCGGCGTGTAGCTGCCGGCAACCCAATACTCGGCGTCGCACGACGGGCAGTTGATGCACGCCGACTCCTCGTCGGTCGTGATGCGGAACAGGTCTGCGTCGGGACACGCGAGCATGTCGTCAATGTCCATCTCGTGCCCGCAGTACGGGCAGCGCGGCCACTTCAGGCGGTCGTCGGGATGCGGCAGCGCGTCGTCGTGCGTGACCATCACTTCCCCTTCGCGCCGTCGAGGGCGTCGATTTCCGCAATCAGCGACGCAAGCGGAGCATCCAGCGGCACCGATCCCTCGCGGACGGTGACAAGGATCGGCTTGATCGTTCGCAGCAGCGCCGCGAGGGCGTCGCGCTCGGCCTCGGCTGCGACCGCACGCGAGCATCCGCCGCCCATCTCGCGCAGTTCCTCGCGGGCGTCGATGCACGATGCGCGCAGGGCCGCGTCCAGCCGGTCCCGCTCACGCTCCGCCGCGTCGAGCGCGTCCAGCAGCGCGAGGACTGCGTCGGGGGAGGCGGCGGCGATGTAGTCGGCGTCACGCGCGTGTCTGCCGCCCGAAGGCTCCCACGGCACCCACGCGACTTTCACGGGCGACGGGTTTCCGGGCAGCGATTCGTAGCGAGCGTCAAGCGCGTACACGTACCACTCGTCGCGCTGATTGCCGCAGACGGTCCACGGCCCCGGCGTCGCGTTCTGCGCCAGTTCGCGCAGGCGGGCGCGGTCGAGGGGGGTGGTCATCACAGACTCCTCGACGGCGCCTGCTGGCGCCGCTGCTCGCACGGCCAGGCGCGATCGAACGCTTCGCGCACCAGATCGTAGGCAACCTCGTTGTGCCGGTGCGGGATCGCTCGCAGGTACAGCGCGGCCACTGCGACCGCCTGGCCGATGGTGAGGCCGCGCCGCGAGCAGAACGTCTGCCCGACGTAGACGTCGAACACCCCGATGACGAACCCGGTCGCGAACGCCCCGTCGAACTCGTCGCCGTCCAGCGCGGTGCCGCGCTGGATGCGCTCGCTCGCCTCGATGCGCTGCAGGAGCTTCGAGCCCGACATGAACTCGGCGCGGGCCGGCGCGGCGGTCGCGAGCGCGACGGCCGCGATGATCGCGAGCCGTCGCATGGTCACTCGCCTCCGTCGTCCGGGTCGGCCGGGTCGACGCGCACGCGCACGACGTCCTTGTCGTCGACCAGCGCCAGCAGGCGCGCCGTGTTCGGCGAGCTCACCTTGAAGCGCGAGCCGATGACGGCGCGAAGCGCCTGCGGCTGGTTGATGGCGGCGTCGACCAGGTAGGTCGTGCCGGTTTCGGTGTCTTGGACCTCGCAGGGTCTTTTCTCTGCGGCCACGTGGGGTCTCTCTCAGGGGTTGTAGGTGCGGCACTCTCTCCGCCCGTCATGCCTGCTTCACGCCACCGGGGCATTCCGGTGGAGATGCGCCGCGTGGAGGGAGGCCCGCGGCGCGCGCGTCTCAAGGGACGGGCTCGGCCTGCGCCAAGCGCCGTCGCTTCTTGCCGAAGATGGCGACCTGCGGACGATCGCCGACCGCACCTGTGAGCAATCGAGTGCCACATGCCCATCGAAGGTTCGGAGCAACGATAGGCGGGTGACTGGCGCCACCGTGCTTCGCGCGCAGCGACATTGACTCGGCTTTCGTTACCGCCGGCTGCACGCCCAGGCGTAGCCACCCGAGGAAGTCGACCATGAACGGCGGCCTGCCGGGATACCACTCGTTGGGTGGCATCGGCACGCGGATGCGCGTGAACGCATCCCGAAGCAGAGCATGAAGCGTCTGCTCCTGCAGCAGGGTGCCATCGACCGTGAACTCAAGCGAAATGAGGTACGGCGAGCCCGTCTGCAGGGCCGCGATTCGGTCGTTCGCGTCGCCCCCGGCGTGATACCCAATCTTCACCCACTGGCCCTCTTGAATCGAACAGACATAGATCACGTTCGCCTCCGTCGGTTCGCTTCCGTTAGGCCGGCGCGAACTCCTCGCGGCGCGCGGCGACCATCTGTTTGAACTCGTTGACGTCGTCGTCGCTGAACCCGGCGGTGTCCTGGAACTCCTTGAGGATCGAGTCCAGCTGCTCAACCGACTGCGCCTCACGCAGCCGCGCGTCGAACTCGTTGAAGCGTGCCGTCGGCGACGGGCTGTTCTCCAGCGCGGGCGGCGCGTCGGCCGGCGCCTCGGCACCCGCGATCGACGCGTTCAGCGCGGCGATCGGGTCCAGGCGCTCGCCGACCATCATCGAGGCTTCGCGCTTCTCGTCGCGGTCGAAGGCCTCCAGCGCGTCGGTCGACATCGGCAGGCGCTTGCACAGCCGCTTGATCGGGCGGACCTTCGCCATCTCCTCGGGCCAGGTTTTCCACGGCCCCTCGCTGGCCTTCGAGAGCCGCTTGAACTTCTCGATCTCCGACCAGGCCATGTACTCGATGTAGACGCCGCCGTCCTTCGTCAGCGCGTAGGCGTAGACGCCCACCGGCGCCCCTTCGCCGCTCGGGCTCGGCGTGTGCTTGAAGTGCGGGCCCGCCTCGTCAATCCATCGCTCGAAGTGGTCCTTGTCGCGCACGATTTCGGCGCCGATCGACTTGAGCTCGCCGCTGTTGCGGACCAGCTTCACGAGGCCCCACACCATCGGCATCCATTGGGCTTCCCACCGGCCGGCCTTGTTCTTGTACGGCACGATCGCGCCCTCGCGGCCGTCGGGCAGCAGGCCGTCGGCGGCGGCCTCCATGCACGCCTTGAGCAGCGTCAAGCGGTCCGCCTGGACCAGCTGGTAGCTCGACTGGATGGCGGTCAGCACGACGCGCTGGAACTTCTCGACGCTCACGTGCTCGGGGAGCGCCGCCTTGAACTGCGCGACCATCGTCGGGTTGGAGAAGTCGCGCCGGATCAGCGCGACGACGTCTTGGCGTTGTTCAGCCATGTAGGGACTCCTCAGAAAGTGCGGACGCGAAGCGCCCATTGGGGGAACTGCAGGGGTTCGATCGTCTCGGCGTAGGCCGGCCAGGTTCCGGTGTCGAGCGCGTCGCGGTAGCGGCCGAGCGCGATGTCCCACAGCCGCACGCCGGCCAGGATCGCGTCGGCCGGCGCCACGCAGGTCGACACGCCGTAGGGCGGTTCCTTCTCGACCGCGATCCACGCCCAGGCGGGCGGCGTCTCGTTGAGCACGTGCTCGGCACCCGAGAAGTACCCGGCCGTCTGCATGTGGTACATGAGGCCGGCCGCCTGCCTGGCGAACGCCTCGGGCGAGGCGTCCACGGTCGTTTTGACGTCGACCATCACGCCGTCGGGCCGCAGCCAGTCGATGCGGCACTTGCACGGCACCTGGTAGCGCCCGTCCGTCCAGAGCAGCGAGACTTCGGGCCGGCCCTGGGCGAGCAGCCGCCGCGCGCCGCCGTGCGCGCGCACCGCGGCGAGCATGCCCTGGATGCGGGCCGCGTCGGCGCCGTCCAGCACCAGGCGCGTGCCGGCCATCGCGTCGAAGTCCTTCCACCAGGCGATTGCCTCGAGCGTCTTGGCCGACGGCTTCGCGGCCTCCAGCTGCACCCGCGTCGGCCGCTTCGGCGCGTCCTCGGGCAGCGCGACGACCATCTCGTCGAGCCGGCCGGGCTCGAGCAGCTCGGCGTGGAAGGCGGTGCCGAACCGCTGTTCCTCGGTCGAGGGCTTCGGGTTCTGCCGGTCGACCAGGTAGTGCGCGGCCGAGCGCAGCAGCACCTTGGCGCCGCTGTAGGACAGGCGCGTCTGGCGGCGATAGAGGCGCTCGGCCAGATCGTAGTAGACGCCGTCGGGGACGGGGGGCGGCACGGCCTCGATCGGGGCGCCGATGTCGACGGGGAAGGCGGCGGTCATGGCTAGACCACCGCCCCCACGCCGAGCCCCTCGCGCGCGTGCTCGTCCGCCGTGCCGGGCGGCGGCTCCAGCGGGATGAGGCAGCGCCTCGGCACCACGGCGTTCTCGCAGTCGTCGATCGGCCGCGCGAGCCGGATGCGGTACCCGAAGGTGAGGACCGGGTGCGGGAGCAGGCACTCGCGGCAGATCCGCACGACGCGCCAGCGATCCGGCGAATCGTCGACCGTGCCGGTCGCGCCGTTGACCGCCGGCAGGTCGGTCCCGACGATCAGCACCAGCGTGCCAACCTTGAGGGCGGGCCCGGTCACAGCACACCTCCGGTCCCGTGGAACAGCATGACCAGGGCGGCGGCGAGCCCGACGCCCACCAGGATCGAGTGCGCGATCCGGTCGGCCTCGGACACCGGCCGGCGCTCGCGCTGCGCGGCCAGGCGCTTGCGGCGGTAGAAGGTGGCGGCCATCACCGCCCCCTCCCGTGCGGTCCGAACGACAGCAGCCCGCGCGCCATCTGCAGCCGGCGGCGGGCCTTCTCCTTCTCGCCCGCGCCGCTCGGCGCCCACTTCGCGCGGCGCCGCAGCGCCGCCCTCGCGCGCTCGAGCAGCCCGCCGCTGGTCGGCGCGGCCACGCGCGGCCCGAGCAGCCCGAACAGGACCGCCGAGGCCAGATTCAGCTTTCGCATCGCATTCCCTCCTGGTTGGCCGGCTCCTCGTGCCGGCGGGTGAACGTGGACAGCCACAGCCCGCCGTGCGGGTGCACGTCGGGCGGGATGGCGTTGAGCGGGAACGGCCGCTGCACCGACCACAGGTGCAGGGCCTCGGCCAGCACTTCCATCCGGTCGGTGCCGGTGAAGGTCAGGCTGTCGCGGCCCGCCCGCCGCTCGACGACGATCGCGACGGTCATCGCGACCGCTCCGCGACGCGGTCCCGGCTGCGCTCCCAGGCGTCGGACGCCCGGTCGGCTCGCCAGTCGCACGGCTCGTCGTCGTCCTCGCCGGGGCCGTCCTGGTCGGCTCGGCGCCGCGCGAGCTCGGTGGCCGCGCGCGACGCCTCCTCCAGCGTGCCGACCTCGACGACCTCGGCGAGCTCGTCGTCGGACATGGAACGGGTGTCGGGGTCGTTCATCCCCACGCCCGCTCGTCGATCACCACGGCGTCGCCCGCGATGAAGTGGCTGGTGCCCGGCCTGCAGATCGACAGGTACATCGCGGTCGCGGCCTCGTTGCGCGGCTTGCCGCTCGCGTGACCGTTGTCGTCGACGACCATGTAGCGGCCGTCGCGCAGCGAGAACCCGTCGAGCGTCGCTGCGCCGATCAGCTGCTTGCACTGCGCGATGCCCGGCGCGGCCTGCAGCTGCTCGACGCGCCCGTCGGCGCGCAACACCTGGTTGACGGGGGGCGCGCTCACGCCGCCCCCGGCGGCACCACCAGCACCGAGTCGTTGGCCGGCTGGCCGGCCTGCATGCGCGCGAACTCCTGTTCGCCCCACTTCCAGCCGAGGACGAAGGACGGCAGCTGGTCGCACACCGGCTGGCCGTCGTCGATCCGCATGTTCGCGAGCGCCGTGAAGCGCCCGACGTAGGCCTGCAGCGCGGTGGCCGCGACGCGGTGCCGGTCGCCCTCCAGGCCGTCGAGCACCTCGTCGACGAAGGCGTGCATGACGGGCGCCAGGCGCTCGCCGAGCGCCAGCAGAACGTGCGACGGCACGTTGATGCGAATGGAGCGCGGGATCGCGCTCGCGGGTTGGCTCATCTGGATCCCTCCGGGTTGGGCGTCGCGGACGCGACGCCTTTCCGGATTGTGATTCAGATATGAACCGACATCAAGTCAGAAGTGAATCGTCGCGCACGAAAGCGAGCCCCGGGCGGGCGCGCCGGTTGGAAACGCTCAGGGCTTGATCGGGGCGATGAGCAGGAGGTTGCCGGTGGAGAGGTCCAGGGCCGGCTGCGGATCGGTGACGCGCGGCGCCTGGCGAGGCGCGGCCGGAACCGTCTCGGGGTCGGCGTCGGTGGCGGCATCGTCGAGCATGCGCCGCAGTCGGGGGTTGGCGCGCATGCATGCGGCGATCGCATCGAACCGCTGCGAGGCCGTGGCAGGAGGTCCCACGTACCGGCAGTCGGGCGTCACCAGGTCGGCGGCGACCGCCTGCACGCTCGCGATCGCGAGCAGGGTCGCCAGGATGGGTAGGGGTTGGCGCATGGCTTTCAATCCTTGATCCGCAGCTGGCGCCGCAGGGTGGCAATCTCGTCCGACTGCTGGCGCAGCGTCGCCTGGAATGCCTCCAGGCGCTTCGATACCGATGCGAGGACAGGAGGATCGGTTGGATCCAGGTCCGGAACGAGAAGTTGCCAGGGCTCGAGCTCGAACACCATTGCCAGGGTCGCGAGGTGATCCACCCCGCAGCTAGTCTGGCCGTGAAGCATCCGGTGGACCGTCGACTGCGATAGCTCGCCGCCGTGGCGCTTCGCCAGGCGCGCGAGCTCGTGCTCGGTCATCTCAGGGTGCTGGCGGGACATCAGGGCCCGCAGGTTCGCGGCCAGCACGGCCCGAATCGGGGGAGGTTTGCCCATCCGGTCAGGGTAGGCTGACTTGCAATTCATTTGTGCGCACTGCATGATTCTCATATGAATCAAGCCGATACCCCCCTCTTGCGGATGGTCCGGGCCGAGCTCAACGCCCGAAAGGGCACCTGGCGCGAGCTCGTCGCGCTGTCGGGCGTGTCGCAGCCGACCCTGTCTCGCATCGCGAGCGGAGAGGTCGCGGATCCGTCGGTCCGTGCCGTGGAGCGCCTGGGGATGCTGTTCGGCATCCGCGTGACGCGCGAGACGTCGAGCGGCCCGAGGGGGCGTCGATCGCGGGCCGCGTCGGTCTGAGGCTTCCATGACCGTAGCGTGCATCGACCCGGCCGCACGTGCTCGCAAGATGCACGGCGCCGTGTTGAGGCGCCTGCAAGGCGATGCAAGCCAGAAGGCGCTCGCGCTCGCGATGGGCGTCGACGAGGCCACGGTCTCGCGCCTGGTCAACCAGCACCTCGCCAAGTTCACGCAGCTGCTCGCGCACTGCGGTCTCAAGGTCGTCCCGGTCGAGGCGCGCTGCTTCCGGCCCGAGGAGGTCGACGCCCTGGTGCTGCTCGCCAAGCGGCACATGGCGTCGGTCACGAGTTCGCAACAGCTGGAGTGGGAGGACTGATGGCACGACGCCGTCGCAACGAGGAACGCCAGGAGCCGCTCGCGCGGCTGCGCCAGGTGAATCCGGCCGGCCCGATCTACGACGTCAGGGCGGGCGGGCACACGGTCGAGTGGACGGACGACCTGCGCGAAGCGGTCGCAGCGTTCGTGTCGTCGCACCGCAGGGACCGCCAGGTCTGGCGCCTGGTCAACGGTGAGAAGCATCTGATCGACGTGCGCGCCGCGCAGTAGCGGCGTGCCGAAACGGCCGCGTTGGAGCGGCCACGTGTAGGAGCGCGAAACACATGAAGGTCGTCGTCTACAAGGACGCCGCGGGTCAGTGGCGGTGGAGACTCAAGGCGAAGAACGGTCGCATCGTCGCGGACGGCGGCGAGGGCTACAAGACGAGGCGGGGCGCGGTGCGCGCGTGCGCGCTGCTGGCCGATGCGGCGGCGGGGAGCGTGCTGTTCGACGCCTTCCATGCCGTGCTGCCCGACCCGGAGGTTGCGCGATGAGCTCGATCTTCGAGGAGGCGCACATGCGCCTGGCGTCGCTGCCGCGGCGCATCGTCACGCGCGAGCCGGCCGAGCGGCTGCCGACGTCGCTCACCGGCTACCCGACCGAGCGCGCGAAGCCCGCCCCCGGCACGCCGGCAGACTCCCCGCTGCGCAAGAGGGCGAAAGTGGCCTCGAGCATCGCGGCCGACGTCGAGAAGGCGCAGGCGAAGCGTCGCAAGGCCCCGACCCCGTACACGATCCTGCCGGACCGCGTGAACCGATGGGGGTTCGTGCGCGGCGAGGCGCTGGTCGTGGCGAACGACGGCGGGTCGTGGGCGGGCTCGACCGGCCGCTACGCGGGCGCCGCGTCGACCAACTACGTGTACCTGCGGTTCGGTCTCATCAAGGCGTCGGTGAGCGCGACCCGGGTGACGAGGCCGCGCTGATGCCCGCGATCCGACTGAACGGCTACGAGCGCGGCGAGCGCGCCGCGCTGCTGTCGGCGCGCCTGGCGTTCGTGTTCGCGCGCGAGCCGGTGACGCGGCACGCGGTCGCGTACCTGTCGCCGGGCGGGCAGCTGATGGTGCGTGGCCTGCCGATGGCGCGTCTGCGGGGCAAGGTGCGGGTGATCGGCACCTACGGGCGCGAGGTCTCGATCCAGCAGTTGATCGAGGACATCGAGACCTTCGAGAGCGAGGGCGCCCAGGCATGAGCGCCGACTACCAGGACGAGCGTATCGCGCGTGCCGTGCGGCTGCTCTGGCACCTGGCCGGCATGCAGGACAGCAGCCGGCCCAACTACGAGCTCGCCGACCGAATGCGGCGCGAGTTCGATCGAGATTTCCCCGGCGCGACACCGCAGGACCGCGAGCGGTTCTTCGTGGCCGTGCGAAAGGCGACGGCGACATGAACGAGCAACTGGCGATCGACTGGACGGCGCCGCGCGCACCCACGGGCCTGCAGCTGCGCGACCGCGCGCTCGACCAGGTGGAGGAGGGCGCCTCCGAGTGGTTGGCCGCGGCGTTGGCGATGCTGCAGGCCTACCTGGCGCGCTACGTTGCCGACGAGTTCCGCATCGAGCAGTTCCGTGCCTACGCCACGGCCAACGGCCTGCCGGCGCCGCGCTCGCACCACGCCTGGGGCTCGCTGCCGAGGAACGCGATCCGGGCCGGGCTGATCGCCTGGACGGGGCGCTTCGAGGCGGCGCAGAGCGCCAGGACGCACGGCCATCCGGTGCGGGTCTACCGAAGGGTGCGCTGATGGCAGAACGCAAGCCGATGTCGAAGCGCCTGCGCTTCGAGGTGTTCAAGCGGGACCGCTTCGCGTGCGTCTACTGCGGCGCGCACCCGCCTGGCGTTCTGCTCGAGGTCGACCATGTGCACCCGGTCGCTGAGGGCGGCCAGGACGAGCTCGACAACCTGGTCACGGCCTGCCAGCCGTGCAACGCGGGCAAGGGGGCGCGGCTGCTCGACACGGCGCCGGCACCGCTGGCCGAGAGAGCCGCCGAGGTCGCTGAGCGTGAGGCGCAGATCGTCGGCTACCGGGCTGTGCTGGACGCTGCTCGCGCCCGGATGGACGAGGACATCGACCGTGTCGCGGCGGTGTTCGAGCGGGCCTGGGGCGACCAGTACACCTTGACCGACACGGCTCGGACCAGCGTGCGCCGGTTCATCGAGGAGCTCGGCGTGCATGCGGTCGTCGACGCGATGGAGACGGCGCGGGCGAACCCGAGCGTGCGGCACAAGAACCTGTTCCGGTACTTCTGTGGCATCTGCTGGCGGCGGATCCGGGAGCGCGGCGAGTGAAGCGCCCGGCCTTCCAGTTCTATCCCGCCGACTGGCGCAAGGACGTCGAGCTGCAGGCCTGCTCGCTCGCCGCGCAAGGGCTGTGGATCAACGCCATGTGCATCGCGCACGAGTGCGAGCCCTACGGGCACCTGACGATCAACGGGCGCCCGATGACCGTCGCGCAGCTGGCTCGTCAGGTGGGCGTCAGCGTGCGCGAAGCGACCGGATTGATCGCCGAATTGCGCGCGGCCGGCGTCGTCTCCGAAGCGCCCGACGGCGCGTTGTTCAGCCGCCGAATGGTGCGCGACGAGGTGCTGCGCGCGCAGCGTGCCGAGGCCGGGAAAGCCGGCGCAGAGCACGGCCACAAGGGGGCGGAGCACGGGCGCAAGGGGGGCAGGCCGCGCAAGCCGAAGGGGGCAGAAAACCCCCCTCGCGAAAACCCGGAGGGGGGTTTCGAGGGGGTTTCCGAAACCGGGCGGAAACCGTCCCCTTCTTCTTCTACTTCGGTATCTCCTCCTACGGAGGAGAGAGAGGAGCGCGCCGACAACCCCCCTTCGCCGACGCGAGGGCGTCGGCTGCCCGAGCAGTTCCCGAGCGAGGTCGAGCTCGCCTGGTGCCGCCAGAAGCGGCCCGAGCTCGACGCGGTGCGGGTGGCGGAGGTGTTCCGCGACTACCACACGGCGCACGGCTCGACGATGAAGGACTGGCCGGCCGCGTGGCGCATGTGGGTCGGCAAGGAGCGCATCACGCCCGGCTCGCGCACCCCGACCGCCGCCGCGCGCGGCGATTCGTTCCTCGACGCCCTCGACGCGATCGGGGGCATCACCACGGAGTCCAGCGATGACCACGAACCCGGTCCCGCACGCCTGGGTCGCTGACCTGTTCCGGCGCCTGGCCGCCGTCTACGGCGTCACCGCGCTCGAGGCTCGCTACCCGGCGCGCACCATGCCGCAGACGATGCACGCCTGGTCCGAGGCGCTCGCCGGCTTCCCGCCGGCCGCCGTGCAGCGCGCCGCCGAGTCGCTCGCCAAGGACGGGCCCGGCTACCCGCCGTCGCTGCCCGAGTTCGTGGCCGCCGTGCAGAAGGCCGTGCCGCGCGAGCGCGCCCGCCCGGCGCTGCCTCCTCCGCAGCGCACGCCCGAGCAGCTCGAGCGCGGCCGCGCCCACCTGGCGGCGATCCGCGCCATCGCCGGCCACCGCCCGGCCCGTGCCCCCCTGCTGCGCGGCAAGCCCGTGCAGGCCCGCGAGCCCGGCGAGGACGACGAGCCCGCGCCACCCCGCACCACGCCCGCCTGCACGTGCTGGACCGGCCTGAAGCGCGCCGAGACGCTCTGCCCGGCCTGCAGCGACTTCGTGCGCCTGCGCCTGCGCCAGCGCGCGCTCGGCGAGGAGATGGGGGGAGCGAAGCGATGACCAGCTCGATGACGTTCATCCGCGTCCAGGACGCCGAGGGCCGTGGCCCGTACCGACCCGGCTTCTCGGCCAGGTGGGTCGACGACGACCACGACGGCCGCAACCCGTCGTTCATGGAGGAGTTCGGGTGGGACCTGCTCGCTCGCGAGCGGCGCAAGGGCGAGCACTACGGGAGCGCGCTTCGCGGCACGCGCGGCCTGCACCGTTGGTTCAGCGTCGCCGAGCTCGATCGGCTGCGCCTGCTCGGCTACCAGGTCGTGCGGATCAAGGCCGACCGCGTCCTGGCCGAGAGCGACGCCCAGGCCGTGATCGCGCGCCGCAAGCCGCTGCGGTTCCCCGACGAGGTCATACCGTGGGAGCAGGCGATGAAGGTCACAGACGGACCGGTGGGGGTGCGATGAACGACCGCCAATTGCTGGAGCTCGCCGCGGAGGCGGCAGGGATCGAATACTGCGGGCCGCAGTCGGGCACGAACGTCAGCTTGCGGGACACGCCGTACTGGAACCCGCTGGAGAACGACGGTGACGCGCTGCGGCTGGCGGTGCGGCTGCGGTTTTGTGTCACTCCGGGTAGCGTCCGCGTGTGGGTTGATCCGCCTGGCGAGCACCATTACGCGGCGACCACGGAGCGTTACGACCACGACGAGATGGCCGCCACCCGCCGCGCGATCGTTCGTGCCGCCGCCGAACTTGCACGCATCGCGCGCGCGCCGAGACCCGAATGAGCAGCCGCATCGACCAGCTGCGCGCGGGCGACCACACCGACATCCGCGGCCCCGACACGTGCGAACGCTGCGCCTCCTCGCGGCCCGAGACGGTGTACGGCCTGACGGCGCTCGGCACGCCGACCGCGATGCTGTGGCTGCTGTGCACGCACGACCAGGTGCTCGCGACCTACAACGGCTCACGCGTGTCCGCCGGCTGCGCGCGCGAGTACGTCTGCCACGGCCGGCTGTGGACGAAAGGAGCCTCGGCATGAACCTGGACGACATCGAGAAGCGCATCGCGCACATCCGCGAGGTCGCGCCCGACTTCGAAGCCGCGCACGGCCGCGAGGATGAATTGCGTGCCGACTTCATCGAGTACGTGAGCAAGCACGGCCCGAGCCCGCTGCGCGAGATGGCCGCGGCGATCCTGACCACCGACAGCATCGACTTCCCGAGGTACTGCGCATGACGACCGAGAAGCAGAGGCGCGGCTTCGCCGCGATGGACCCCGAGACGCAGCGCCGGATCGCATCGAAGGGCGGGCAGTCCGTGCCGCCGACGCTGCGATCGTTCTCGCGCGACCGCGAGCTCGCGAGCAAGGCCGGCCGCAATGGCGGCCTGAGCAGCCACCGGACGAGGAGGGCGGCATGAGCATCCGCATCGAGAGAGCCGCCAACGGCTACATCGTTCACCGCATCGGAGGCATCCTCACGTCCGACGACTTGAAGCGGCCCATGGTGTTCGACAGCTTCGAGCGCATGGTCGACTGGCTGGCGGAGCACTTCCACGAGGGGCCGGTGAGCGTCACGCGGCCGCGCCCCCCGCTCGGCCCGCCGTTCGGCATCATGCAGGCCGTCGGCGCCAAGTCGATCGACCCGGTGCAAGGCTACTGATGGCGCACATGCGCTGGACCACCGAGCAGTACGCCGAGTACCAGCGGCGCGCTGCTGAGGAGGCGCGCCTCGCCACAGCGCGAGCGCGGCCGGCGCGCTCCGACGCCGCGCTCGGGCGCACGAAGGCCGGCCGCATGAACAAGACCGAGGCGCGCTACGCGCAGCAGCTCGAGGCCGAGCGCCTGGCCGGCGTCATCCGCTGGTGGGGCTTCGAGGCGATCACGGTGCGCTTGGCCGACGGCTGCCGCCTCACGCCCGACTTCGCGGTCGAGGACGTCGACGGCCGGCTGCAGCTGCGCGAAGTGAAGGGCTCGCTGCGGATGATCCGTGACGACGCCCGCGTGAAGCTGAAAGTCGCCGCCGAGTACCTGCCCTGGCCGGTGTACCTGGTCGTGCCGCAGAAGGGCGGCGGCTGGATCGTCGATCGCATCGGGGGTCGAGCATGAAGCGCATCCGCCCCCACTTCGACGCCTACGACAGCCCGACCGACGGCAGCGCGCTCGACGTCCGGTTGACCGAGATGCTGAACGCCTGGGCCATCTGGATGCACACGGGCGAGTACGGGCGCGGCTACCCGCGCAAGGCGCCAGGTCTGCGCACCGGCGCCGGCAACGACGTCAGCGACATGCTGCGCGACGGCGCGAAGCGCACGATCGCGGCCGTCGACGCGGCGGTCGACAGCCTGCCGCACAACGAGCTGCTCGCCATCCGGCGGGCCTACGGCCTCACGGCCGATGTCTGGACGCTGCGCGAGCCCTGGGACGTCCTGGAGGCCAGGGCGCGCGTGCTGATCCGCGAGAGACTTCGCGAGAGGAGAGTCGAGTGACCCGCCCCGCCTGCCGCACCTGCGACCATTGGGCGTCGCAGTCGCCGAAGCTGCCGCAGGGCATGGGCTACTGCCGCATCAACCCGCCCGTGTGCGTCGCCGTCGACAACGAGGTCCGCACCGTCTGGCCGATCGTCCCCGGGCACTCGCGCTGCGCGCTCTACGAGCCCGCCGAGGCCTACGCGGCGGCGCTGCGCGATCGCGAGATCGCCGAGCGGCTGCAGGCTGGCCAGCGCGTCGACGAGCCGCAGTCGTTCGCCGAAGGCCTGCAGCGCACGTCGCTGGCTCACCTTCGGTTCCTCACCGGGACCGACAAGTGACCCGCCGCGCCTTCCTCCGCACCGCCGCCGGCCGGCTGGTCGCCGCGCCGGCCATCGTGCGCGCGAGCTCGCTGATGCCGGTGCGGCCGGTCGTCGACATGCGCGACATCGTGTTCCCGCCGCTGCTGCTCACATGCGACCAGGCCACCGAGGCGATGCTGAAGCTGTGGCACGAGGAAACGGAGCGCGCTGTGCGCGAGGCCGTGCTGTACGGCACCGGCTGGCTGGCGGACCAAGTCGCGCCGCGCGTCATCCCGAACGGCGGGATCGACCGCCTGGTGTTCCGGCGCCATCTACCGCTCCGCTTGACCCAGCGGCCAAACCCGAGCGAGACTTGACAGCGGCGGGGGGGAGTTGCGCGAAGCAGCCCTCCCGCGTCGACAACCCGAGGCCCGCCGGTCCCACGACCCGCGGGCCTCTCGCATTGGAGCGTGACCGTGGCGAAGCAGGGCAAGCCGGCGACCCCCGCCGGGGCCCCGCCGCGCCCGAAGCGCGCCCGCAAGGCCAAGGCCGCCGCCGAGGCGGCCGTCAGCGCCGCCCAGGCGGTCGCCGCGGGCAAGATGACCACCGAGCGGGCCGTCCAGGTCGCCAACGCCATGCTCGACGGCATGCAGCCCGAGCAGCCGCCCAAGAAGCCCGGCCGCCCGACGAAGCGCACCGACGCCATCGTCGAGGAGATCCTCGAGCGCATCTCCGAGGGCGAGCCGCTGCGCGCCATCTGCCGCGACGAGCACATGCCGCACTGGCGCACGATCTACTGCTGGACCAGCGCCGACGAGGACCTGGCGAAGCGCCTGGCCGACGCGCGCGAGCTCGGCGAGGACGCGCTGGCCGAGCAGTGCCTCGTCATCGCCGACGACGAGCGCCACGACTGGCGGCTCACGAAGAAGGGCATCCTCGTCGACGACGTCGCGATCGGCCGCGCGAAGCTGCAGATCGACACGCGCCTGAAGCTGCTGGCGAAGTGGAACCCGAGGAAGTACGGCGACTCGGTGCAGTTGAAGCACAGCGGCGGCGTCGGGGTGATCCCGCTCGAGGTCGAGCCCGAGCACGCGCGCCGCGTCGCCCAGGCGCTCCTCGACGGCATGGCGCCGCTGCCCGAGGACGGCGAGACGCGATGAGCGCGATCCCGCAGCAGACCGTGCAGGACCTCGCGCGGTCGTGCCGCGACGACGTGCTCGCCTACAGCGTGTTCGTCGACCCCAACTACCGGGCCTACGCGTTCCACCGCCACATCGCGCGCAAGATCGGCGCGGCGATGGCGCGCGGCCGCGGGCGCATCATGGTGTTCGCCCCGCCCCAGCACGGGAAGTCGGAGTTCGTGTCCCGCAAGCTGCCGGCCTACGCGCTCGGCCGCTACGCCAACACGAAGGTCATCGCGGCCAGCTACGGCGAGGACCTGGCGCTGTTCAACGGCGCCGCGGTCCGCGACATCATCGGCGGGCCCGCGCACCGCATGGTGTTCCCCGAGGCGGGCCTCAAGGCCGGCAGCGCCGCGAAGGACTACTTCGAGACGGAGAACGGCGGGCGCTACCTCGGTACCACCGTGCGCGGCGCGGCCACCGGCTTCGGCTCGACGCTGTTCATCATCGACGACCCGTTCAAGGATCGCGCCGAGGCCGACTCGGTGACCGTGCGCAAGTCGGTCGTCGACTGGTACAAGGCCGTCGTCCTCACGCGGCTCGCCGAGGACAGCGTGCTGGTCATCATGCACACGCGCTGGCACACCGACGACCTGGCCGGCTGGTGCCTGACCGAGCAGAAGCACGAGCAGTGGGACGTCATCAACCTGCCGGCGCTCGCCGAGGAGCGCGACCCGATGGGCCGCCAGGTCGGCGACCCGCTGGTGCCCGAGCGGTTCAGCGTCCAGGCCTTGCAGCGCACCCGCATGTCGCTCGGCGGCGGCGATGCGCGCGACTGGCTCGCCATGTACCAGCAGCGCCCCGTGGCCGAGGGCGGCGGCGAGTTCAAGGAAGGCTGGCTGCAGTTCTACTCGAACGTGCAGGGCGGGCGCGGCATGACCAAGGTCATCCTCGTCGACCCGGCGTCGGGCCGCCGGCTCAAGGAGGAGAACGACTACACGGCCATCTGCGTCGTGGGCCTGGGCTCGGACCAGAATTTCTACCTGCTGGACCTGGTCTACGATCGGCTCAACCTCGCGCAGCGCACCGCGGCGCTGCTGCGGCTGCACCGCAAGTACCGGCCCGAGCATCCCGTGCGCTACGAGCACTACGGCATGCAGGCCGACATCGAGCACATCCGCAGCGAGCAGGAGCGGCTGCAGTACCGATTCCCGATCGTGGAGGTCGGCGGCGCGACGCCCAAGGCCAACCGCATCCGCCGCCTGGTGCCGTCGTTCGCGGCCGGCCGCTGGTGGCTGCCGAATCAGCTGTGGTACACGAACACGGCCGGCGAGCTGGTCGACCTGGTGCACGAGTTCCGCGAGAACGAGTACAAGCCGTTCCCCGTCGGTCGCCACGACCACATCCTCGACGCGCTCGCCAGGCTGTTCGAGCCGAACGAGAAGCAGGACCCGAACCTCGATCTCAACTGGCCCGGCGAGAACACCGCGCCCCCGCCGGTCGAAGCGTTCGCGCCGCTCGACGCCACCGTAGGCTACTGACCGCATGGCCGCCCTGCCCGAAGCCGTCCTGCCGCCGCAGGATGGCGGCGACATCGTCGACCTCTCGCCTGCCATCCGCCGCCAGATGCGGCTCGACGAGCTCGGCGCGCAGCTGATCCAGCGCCGCACCGAAGCCGTCCAGGCGCGCGCCGCGAGCGGCGTGGAGCGCCGATGGGTCGAGGACCTCGACGCCTACCACGGGCGCGACGAGTTCAACCGACCCCAGGGCATCGTCGAGCAGGTGTCGTCGGGCTCGACAACCAACGTCAGCCAGGCCGATGCCGCCAAGACGCACCCGGGCGTGGGCACGCGCTCGACCGTCTACGTGCAGTTGACGCGGCAGAAAACGAACACCGCCGCGGCGCGCGTCCAGGAGATGCTGTTCCCGTCGGATGAGGCGAATTGGGCGATCAAGCCCACGCCCGTGCCGCAGCTGCACGAGGCGCTCACCGAGCACGCCAACGTCGCCTGGAAGGATCCGGCGACGGGTCAGCCGCTTCCGCACCCGGACAAGCCGGGCGAGCCGCTCACGGCCGGCGACGTCGCCAACGAGCGGCTGCGCGCCGCCTCGAAGGCGTGCGACGCGATGAGCAAGCAGATCGCCGACCGCCTCGAGGAGTGCGGCTACGTCGGCCACGGCCGCCAGGAGATCTTCGATGCCGCGCAGATGGGCACCGGCATCATCCGCGGCCCGGTCGTCACGAACGCCATCGACAAGTCGTGGACCAAGCACAGCGACCCGACGGGCACCGTGCGCGTGCTGAAGCTCAAGCAGACCGCGAAGCCGACCAGCTACCGCGTGTCGCCTTGGGATTTCTTCCCCGACCCGGCGTGCGGCGAGACGATCCAGGAAGGCGGCTACGTGTGGGAGCGCGAGTACACCAGCCCGCGCAAGCTGCGCGACCTGGCGCGCACCGAGGGCTACGATCGCCGCGCGATCAACGAGTGCCTCAAGGAAGGCCCGTCGCGCGTCACCAGCACCGGGTCGAGCGACTACGAGCAGGCGCGCGCGGGCGACGGCTACGGCGCGCAGGCCTACCGCAACTTCTCGGATCGCCGCTACGAGCTCTGGACCTACGTCGGCGAGGTCGATCGCGAGGACCTCGAGGCGATCGGCGTCGACATCCCGGGCGAGCTCGCCGACCTGTTCTCGCTGTCGGCGATCGTCGTCATGTGCAACGACCGCCCCATCAAGATCGCGCTCAACCCGATGGACGGCGGCGACCTGCCCTACGACGTGTTCGTGTGGGAGAAGGTCGCGCTCTCCCCGTGGGGCGTCGGCATCCCCTACCTGATGCGCTACGCGCAGCGCACGATCAACGCGGCCTGGCGCGCGCTGCTCGACAACATGGGTGTCTCGGCCGGCGTGCAGCTGGTCATGGACCGCGAGGTCGTGCCTGCCGACGGGAACCATCAGATCGTCGGCCGGAAGATATGGTGGGCGCCGAAGGGCGCCGACACGCAGAAGGCGTTCCAGTCGCACGTGATCCCCTCGCTGCAGAAGGAGCTCGAGGGCGTCATCCGCCTGGCGATGGAGTTCGCCGACGCCGAGACGGCGCTCCCGCAGATCGCGCAGGGCGAGCAGGGCACGGCCCCCGACACGGTCGGCGGCATGACGCTGCTGATGAACGCGGCGAACACCGTGCTCAAGCGCCTGGCGCGCCAGTTCGATGAGATGGTGACCAAGCCGCACATCCGTCGTTACTACGATTGGGAGATGCAGCACAACCCGGACGACGCGATCAAGGGCGACTACCAGGTCGCCGCCCGGGGATCGACCGCCCTGGTCGAGCGCGACATCCGCACGCAGTCGATGACCGAGGTCGTCGCCGCCGCCGTGCACCCGATCTTCGGCATTTACCTGGACCACAAGAAGCTGTTCCGCGAGTACCTGCAGTCGAAGAAGCTCGACCCGGACAGCGTGATGCGCTCCGACAGCGAGATCGCCCAGGCGCTCCAGGCGCAGGCCAAGGCCGGCCCGCCGAAGTCGCCGCAGGAGAAGGTCGCCGAGATCCGCGCCCAGGCCGAGGTCAAGAAGGTGCAGATCGACACCGAGTCCGAGGCCACGAACGAGCGGCTGCGGCAGGAGAACGCGCAGCGCGATCGCGACGCCGACCTGTCGCTGGCGCTGCTCGCCTACCAGACGAAGGCCATGGAGTACGTGAACACGCGCGGCATCACGTTCGAGCAGTTCAAGGTCGACATGGCGAAGTTCGTGATCGAGAAGGGCTTCGAGCGCGAGCAGGCCGCGCTGGACCGCGAGATGCAGCGACAGGAGGGCGTCGCGACCCGCACGCACGACGCCAACAAGGAGGCGTTCCGCGCCTCGCAGAAACCCGCCACCGCAGAGGCATAGAGCATGGGTGCACCCGTAATCGAGATGAGCCCCGGCGGCGCGCAGACCGTGCGCAAGGCCACCTGGACGCTCACGCAGGCAGACGCCACCGGCCTCGCCGTCGGGCCCGATTGGGCCGACTACGCCGACATGACGGTGCAGTTCATCGGCACGCCGGGCGCCGCGACGATGGTGTTCCAGGGCTCGAACGATGGCACCAACTGGCAGCCGCTCACCGCGCCCTCGGGCTCGGCGATCAGCGGCACCTCGGTGTCGATCCGCCAGGTCGTCGAGAACCCGCTGTACAAGCGCGCGATCGTCACCGGCGCCGACGGCACCACCGCCATCACGGCGATCCTGGCCGCCAAGCGGCCGACCCTCGGAAGGGGCTGAGACATGGCCGACGAGACGCCCGTCGAGGGCACCCCGATCCCCGCCGAGCCGGCGCCCATCGAGGCGCCGGTTTCGCTTCCGGACCCCGTTCCTGGCGAGCAGGCCATCGAGGAAGCGCCGGCCGTCGAGTCGCCGGTCGAGCCGCCGGCCGACCAGGTCGTCGACGCCGCGCCGAGCTCGAGCGAGCCGGTGCCCGAGCCGACACCCGCTGCGCCCGGGCCGACCGACGCCGTGATCGAGGAGCTCGTCACCGAGCTGGCGCCCGAGCCCGTCCCCGCACCGCCCGACGACACCGAGCCGCCGATGCTGTTCGAGTCGGCGCCCGAACCCGATTCCGCGGCCCCGGTCGAGGCCAGCGCGCAGCCCGACGTCGCGACCCCGTCCGACGTCGCGCCCGAGCAGCCCGCCCCCGATGCCCCGCCGACGACCGTCGAGGGCGAGCCGGTGGCCGCGGAACCCCCTTCCACCGCCCCGGACGACCTGCCGGCGCCCGAGTTGCCGATCGAGCCGCCGGTCGTAGCCCCGGTGGCGGTGGAGCCCGTCGCCGAGGCCCCGCGAGGCGAGGAGGAAGCCGCCCCGGCGGACGATGTCCAGACCCCCGTGGAGGCCTCGGCACCCGAGCCCACCTTCGAGCCGATCGAGATGCCCGGCGAGGCGCCGCCGGTCCTGGCGGCGATCCCGCCGGCCGACCCGCCGCCGGTCGTCGAGCTCCCCGAGGACGATCCGGTCGAGGACCTGGTCATCGTGCGCGAGGATCCGCCCGCACCGATCGAGCCCCCGCCGCCCCCGGCGCCCGCGCCCGCCCCGGACCTGGTGCGCGTGCTCGACATCCCCCGCCTGGTGACGCTGCTCGGGCCGGAGCCGGCGCCGCCGGCCGCGATCGCGCCGGTCGCCGCCCCGCCGGTCGCCACGGTCGCTTCGGCCGGCGCGCTCGCCGCGGCCGCGGACGCGCTGCGATCGCACCTGGCGCGCCAGGAGGCGCTGACGATCGCCGCGCAGTCGTTCGAGATGCTCGCCAGCATCGACCAGCAGATCCAGTCGCGCTCCGAGGCGCTCGCCTCGCTGAACCAGGCCATCGCCGAAGCGCAGGCCCGCATCGACGGCGCCCATGCCGGCGTGCTGCGGGCGCGCGCCGAAGCCGACGCGATGACCGCCGCCGTGAACCAGGAGGTCGCCGAGGTCCGCCGCATCGCCGACGAGTCGGCCAGCCAGTACGTCGAGGAGGCCCGCCAGAAGGCGCGCGAGATCCTCGGCGACGCCATGGCCGACGCCAACGAGATGCGGGCGCGCGCACTCGCCGAAGCCCAGGACGCCAGCCGCACCGCCGCCGCGGCGCGCGCCACGGTGCTCGAGGCCAACGAGCAGCTGGCGCAGGCCGTCGCGCAGCGCGACATCGTCGAGCAGCAGCTCGCCGCCGGCCGCGCGAAGCTGCGCGAGCTCCTGGGGGAGTGACCGATGGCGACCTTCAACAAGCTCCAGGACTACGTCGAGCAGCTGAACAAGGCCGTCCACAACTGGAGCGCGCACACCTTCAAGGCGGCCTTCTCGAACACGGCCCCCTCGGCGACCAACGCCGTCCTCGCCGACATCACGCAGATCGGCACCGGCGGCGGCTACACGGGCGGCGCGGGCGGCGGCATCACGCTCGACACCGTCACCCTCTCGGAGACGGGCGGCACCGCGAAGGTCACGATCGCCGACGAGGTGTTCACGGCGTCGGGCGGCAGCGTCGGGCCGTTCCGCTACATCTACGTCTACAACGACACGGCCTCGTCGCCGACCGATGCCCTGGTCATGTACTACGACTACGGGTCGTCGATCACGCTGGCCGATGGCGAGTCCATCACCATCGACTTCGACCCGACCAACGGCTTCTGGCAGATGGTCTAAGGGGCACCCCATGAGCGAACCCACCCAGGACCAGGTCGCAGCCGACGAGCTCGACGTCGCCAAGCTGCAGGCGATCGCCAAGGCCCGCATGGTGACCGTGCGCGAGAAGATCGCCGCCATCAAGGCACGCACGGCCGACAAGCAGGCGGTGCTCGACCAGATGGCGAACGAGCACGCGGCCCTCACGGCGCGCATGAACGCGCTCGCCGAGGAGATCAAGGCGGTCGAGTACCCCGAGGTGTTCGAGCTCAAGCGCGAGCTCGGCAAGCTGGCGCGGATCGCGGGCGGCTACTGAGGTCGGCATGAATGACGATCGCCGCCGCGTCGCCGTCGCAGAAGGCGGGGCAATACTTCCCGTCGGCGTCGGGCGCGCTCGCGTTCCCGAACAACGTCGCGGCCGGCTCGCTGCTGACGATCGTCGGCTGGTGCTACACGGGCTCGACCGACGACCGGCCGGTGCTCGGCGACCTCACGCAGACGGCGGGCACGGCGGTGCTCGGCCCCATCTCGCGCGACCTGGTGAACACGCGCGACGTGGGCGCGAGCAACTTCCTGCACGAGATCCACTACTCGGTCATCGTCAAGACGAGCGGATCGCTGACGCTCACGCTGAACGGCGGGGCGAGCGGGCTGTCGTGCTACCTCGCCTTCGACGAGTACACGGGCACCTGGGACGAGAAGCGCGTCGTCGACATGGCGGCAGCGAATGGCGACGGGACGCCGCCAAGCTCCGGCAACGCGACCAGCACGGGGCCGGGGCTGTTCGTGGGCGGCCTCATGCACATCAACGCGACGACCGGGTCGGCCGCGACCGAGGACGGCGCGTTCACGCTGATCGACGAGGAGGACAGCACGCCGTCCAACGTCGGCGGCTCGGCCATCTCGCGAATCGTGACGGGGGCCACGACGGACGCAGCCGAGTGGTCGATGAGCGCGCCGACGGACTGGATCGCGACGCTGGTCGTCTACCAGGAGGCCGAGGCCGCCGCATCGCCGCGCATCCCGACGCTCTCCTCCGCGGGCGCGGGCGACATCACCTCCACCGAGGCGCGGCCGAGGGTCACCCTCACCTGGTAGGGGCGCGCGCATGACCATCCAGACGGGCGACGCGTTCATCAACGCGCTGGCGAACAACAGCAGCCGCCTCATCATCGACAAGGCGTCGATCGCGAACGCGGCGGCCGGGCAGTTCCATTCGCTGTGGCGCGCGACCGGCCAGCCTGGACAGGGCGCGATCCCGACGAGCGCCGCGGTCTGCGACAACACGCTGACCGGGTCGCTGCAGTTCACTCAGCAGACGTCGCCCGCGACCAGCTATCTCGCGCTGCTCGAAGGGCTGTGCGCGAACACCGGCACGACCCTCGAGATCCACGACCGTCTCATGCACATGGGCGGCCTGTCGGGCACCGTGACGACCGCGCAGACCGTCAACCTCGACGTCGATGCGAACCTGGCGACCGCGAACCTGTCGGCGCGCAAGGGCGACTCCAACTACTCGGACATCCAGTTCTGGCTCGAGTGGTACACGGACACGGGCAGCACCGCGGTGACGGCAACGGTGAACGTGACCTTCAACGATGGCAGCAGCGCGAACCTGTCGGGCATCTCGCTGGCGGCCACGCGGCGCGCGTCGTTCATGCAACCCTTGAACGGGTTCATCCAGGCCGCCGACTCGGGCAAGTACATCCGCGACGTGAACACCGTGCAGCTGTCGGCGACGACCGGCACGGCAGGCAGCTTCGGCGTGACCGCGACGCGCTACCGGGCGGCGATGTACTTGCCTCTGGCGAACGCGCGGTTCACGCAGGAGTTCGCGTCCCTCGGCCTGCCCGAGATCCCGAATTCCTCGTGCCTGTTCCCGATCCAGATCGCCGGCACGACGTCGACCGGCATCGTGCGCGCGACCGGCAAGATCATCCACGGCTGACCCATGGCCTCGCCCCGGTCCACCTACCTGCGCCCGCCAACCGGCGGCGAGCTGCTGCTCAGCGACGGCCCGGCGGCCGACGTCCTGGAGTGGCAGTGGTGGGGGCCCTACGGCTGGGCCTACTTCGTCGTCTACCCGGCCGCGGAGTCCGAGCCGAGCGCGGCGCAGATCAAGGCCGGGCAGCGATCGAGCGGGTCGGCCGCTGTCGCGGCGGGCCGGATGCCGGCGCAGGAGTTCAACGGCGTCCAGTCCGTCGAGGACCTGGTCACCGGGCTGCCGCCGAGCACCATCTACGACGTCTCCTGGGTCTGGACCAGCGGGGCGAACGACTCGAACGTCAACACGGGGTCGTTCACCACCGACGCGTCGGGCGGCGCGTACTCGTTCACCGCCGAATCCGGCTCCTACGCCCTGACCGGCTACAGCGCCGCGCTGCGCGCCGCGCGCCGCCTGGTCGCGCAGCAGGGCTCCTACGCGCTGACCGGCTACTCGGCCGCGCTCGCCAGTGCGCGCCGCCTGGTCGGCGCCCAGGGCAGCTACGCGCTGACCGGCCAGGTCGCCACGCTGCGCACCTCGAGGTCGCTCGCCGCCGGGCAGGGCTCGTACACCCTCACCGGCCAGGCGGCGACGCTGCGCAAGGGCATCAACCTGGTCGCGGGGCAGGGCGCGTACACGCTGACCGGCCAGTCGGCCGGCCTGCGGCTGTCGCGCACGATGGCCGCCGCGCAGGGCGCCTACGCGCTGACCGGGCAGACGGCGCTGCTGACGAAGGGCGTGCGGATGGTCGCCGGCACCGGCAGCTACGCGCTCGCCGGCCAGGAGGCCCGCGTCGCGGCCGCGCGCCGCGTGCTCGCCGCCGTGGGCACCTACGGCCTGACCGGCTACGCGGCGACGCTGCGCGTCACGCGCACGCTCGCCGCGGGCTCCGGGTCCTACGCCCTGAGCGGCCAGGACGCCGCCCTCGCCGTCCTGTCGCCGAAGGTGCTGCTCGCCGG
>ERZ869925.55-NODE-55-length-62787-cov-9.239941_pt1 | contig 62787 bp, 72 predicted proteins | sample MGYA00579311_ERZ869925 | MGnify/ENA primary metagenome ERZ869925 (study PRJEB32216, sample SAMN09231817) | wastewater metagenome | place: USA: Maryland | collected 2016-07-30 | study: EMG produced TPA metagenomics assembly of the PRJNA472060 data set (Reclaimed water...
TCGCGCCACTTGTTGAACGCCAGCCGCAGTCAGTGATCCGCTTTCGTTGAATGGCAGCGCGCCGATGTCTCCGAGTGCTTGAGCGTCCAGCAACGCAGCTTCAGGCGTTGACTCTTTCAGCGCGGCGTACTTCGGGTTGCTCTCGACGACGAACGACGCTTTATCGCCGCTGACGTACCGCTTGACGCGACGAATCAGAACGGGATTAACCATTCCAGAAACGTCTCCGAGTCCGAGACGCTTTGCTGATTCAACAACACCGCGCCGGTAATCGTGTGAGCCTTTCGTTCCACCTTCGTAACCAGCGATGATTCCAGATACGCGACCGTTTCCGGCAATCACAACATCATCCAAAATCGGCGCACCCACCGTTGATGTCGGGCTTTCGCTTAATAGTGAGATGTCCGGCGCAGTCGCTATTTTTGCGATTTGCTCGTCGCTCGCAGCGTTGCCGGTGCGTTGCCGGGTTTGATCCAGACTTACATCGCGAACGATTTGAGGCTTCAAAGATGCCGCCTCGACAATTTCGTATTGAACTTCTACCTTCGCTCCGTTCGGCTTTCCGCTGGACACAACAACAGCCGCACCCCCTTGTTCCATCTCTTTTGGAGGCGTTGCCTTATTCAAGGCGGCAGGTGCGGATGAAGTTGGCTCCTTGGGAGTTTCCGGCGAAGGTGTTTCTTTCCAGTCTCCAGCTTCTCTAAGTTGCTGAATCTTTGCGTCACGAGCCTTGATGATGTCCGGCTCTGGTGTTCCAGCGGGGACAACCACGGAAAACATCTGAACACCCGGCTCTTTGAATCTGAAATCCCAAAGCGGAGATTGTCCGGGCACGAGTGATTTTTGCTCTCCTGAAAATGTCATGCCGAGAGTTTCGGCAATCTTTGCGCCTTGATCGGATGTTGATTCGGGAATTGCCGCGCCAGCGTTGGCTGATTCTTTGGAGGGAGAAGATGTATTTTGGTTTATTGTTACGTCCGCATCAATGATGTGCGCTTTTCCATCAGGCGTAACTATAACATTTGCTCCATCCAAATCTCCTACAACGATGTTTCCTTTACTAAATGAATCGGTGGTGCTTCCAGACTCTTTGACTGAAAATCCCCTCGACTCCATGTGTGCTTTAATTTCCTCTCTCGTTGCTGGCCTTCCATCAACATGATCTTGCGTGAAGATTGGGTTTTTTGTTCCGTTTTTGCTTCTATAAAATCCATCAACCTCAAGAGAGCCATCCCCAATTAGGGAGTCTATAAGTTTCGCTCGGTTAATCCTCGCTTGGTAATCTTCTTCAGTGTTGCTGTTGTATGGCTCGCTTACCTTGACCACTTTATTTCCACGGCGGTACACGGTGGATTCAGAACCATCCCCCACAAGCTCAAGTCCTGACACTAAATCACCAACAGGAAGTCCATTCTCCCATTTCAGCGTAAATTCGGTTTCAACTTTCGCCTCTGGAGGATTGATAAACGCGGGAGCTTTCTTCTCGCCCTGCTTCATTATCGAATCCACCAACGACTCGTTCTCCTGACGCGACTGCGCTTCATTGGCGATGTCTCCAGCGGTTGCGTTTGGCGCGGAGACAAGCGGTGCGAAGGTTGGGTTTCCAAAGTCGTCAACTCCGGTTTGAACTCGCGCGCCAGAGAGTCCAGTCATCGCGTCAACGGCGCGGCGTCCGGGTGTGCGGTCTTTTGCCGCATCAAACATCTTTTCAAAATCGCTTGGCTTTGAATCTGGCGTCAGTCCTGTTTTTACACCAGCAGCCATTCCGCCGATAAGCGTTCCGACTGTTCCAGCCATCAAAACGTCGTTGAAGCTTTGCTCAATCGGCTTGTCTGGGTTGCGCGCGACGCGCTCAATGAAATCTTGCTGAAATTGGTCAACTGATTCTTCCGCGCCTTCGAGTCCAGCGTTTTTCAACACCGAAAGAATCTTTTTGCCGATTCCGGTCACGCCCTCTTTCCTGAAAACGCTTTCAACACCAGTCGCGCCAAACGCTTTTGTCGTCAGCGCAGTTATCAATCCACTCGTGATTGCGTACGGCGCAGCTTCGGCAAAAATTTTTCCGTCTCCGCGTTCCTGTCCGTATGTTGAAAGCCCTTGAATCGCTCCGCTGGCAGCGGCGGCAATCTTCACAGCATCGGCAGCTTTCTTTGCAGCCGCACCCGGTAGAAGCGTCAGAGGAAGTTCAGCAACACCACGAGTCAGCCCCTCAACTGCCTGCATCCCAAATCCGCCGCCGTCCATCGCGGCGTCTTGTTGTGCGATTTTGTTTTCGCGCTCGTTGTAGTAGCGAAGATTTTGGTCAACAGCGCGACGATATGTGCCTTCGTCGCCAAAAGCTTCAGCAACTTCCGGCAGATGCAATGCGTCAGCGGCAGAGTCAACCATTCGGCGAATGTTCAGCCCTGTTTTTTCCAGCGCCGAATCCATCCGCGCGCCAACCTTTGCGAGCGTTGGGATTTCTTGGATGGCAAACCTTGAAGCGTCTGCATCTTGCTCGACAGGCACGATTGAATCGGCTGGGGGTGGATTGAAAAAAGCCGGTGTTTTTGACACCGGCAAATCTTCTTCCACCAACGATTCAACTGGCGGGGGCACAAATGCCATAGTTTTTAGTTTGCTGGAGCCCAGCTTGATTCAGCGTTTATATCACCACCAAGATAGCGCAGGTTTCCGTAGCGACGGCCCTGAATGTATTGGCTTTGAGGAACAAGGGCGGGCGGTGCAGCCACAACAGGCGCACCAAAGCTCGATCCCATCGGCAGCGCAGTCGTTGTTTGCGGTTGCGCGCTCCAAGCCCAATTTCCGGCAGCGACTTCGGCATCTTGCGTCGGCTCTGAGGCAAACGCTCCAGCCTGCCAATATCCAGTCGCAGGATTAAACTTCACGCTTCCGTGAACTTTGCCAGCTTCGGCTTCAACAGACTTCTTGGCGAGCGCAACAAGCTCCGGCGTGATTTCGATTTTCGCCTGATTCACTCCGGTCTTTGTCATCGCCGAAAGTCTGGCGTTCAACGCGGCGTTCAGTCTCGCAGCATCGTTGATTGCTAAGTCAGAATCGGCTTGTGCGTGGAACGGCTTAACCGCTTCCGGCTTCACATCAAACATTCCAGCGATGGATTCAACTGGAATGCGAGCGGCTTCTGGATTCGATCCTATGAAGGCAGTCATGCGAGCAACTTTCTCGCGATCATCTCGCATCGGCTTTTCTTTCAGCGTTTGAAGATTCAACTTGCCAGCCTCCAAGCGTTGAGTCGCATCCGGGATGATGAAATTGCGTTGAAATTCTTCCGCCTTTGCGCGCTCGTTCGCAGCAAGAGATTGCCCCATGTCGAAGCGACGACGATTCTCGGCGTCTTGAGCTTGGTATCTCATGGACTCGATGGCGCGAGCGTTGTCGTTGGCGCGGGCAACTTCGTCGGCTTGTTGCGCTTGAATCATCGCTTGGATGTTGAACCGTTGCGCATCCATGTTCGCAGCGCGATTGCCTTCGGCGGTTCCGGTGTAATACCGCTCCATTGCCATTTGCTGTTGAGCAAGGCCATCAGGACTCGAAGCGTAAAGAGAAAATTTTGCCATAGCGATTATTTCGGGTTGTAGTAGCTACGGTATGTTCCATCTGGATTGAGTTGCGAGTTGTTCATCGGAATCATTCCGGCACGTGCGGTCGTCAAAGCGTTTGGAATGTATTCGTTTCGTCCTGTTGCCGGATTATATCGCGTCGTCCCCATCGGCGCACCCGCTACGGCAGGACTCGGCGAAGGCGCGACAACTTGCGGCACATTCACAGCACCGCCGCCAGTGTATGTCCGATTCGGCATCGCATACGTCGGTGTGACAACTTGCGGCAATCGCGATTCATCAAACGGAGTGTTCACCGTGTAGAAGTTGGCGCGATCATCCAACTGTTGAATGCCGGAAAGATTCGCGATGTCCCCAGCGATGATGCGTTGAGAAATATCGAATGGCAGGCCAAGGCTGCGAAGGTAAGAGTCAGCTTGCGCGCGACTCATTCCGGCGACTTGCATCCGAAGATTGTTCAGATACTTCGCCGTGTCAGTTGTGCGCGCTGCGAAATCGGCTTCGAGGTTTGAGCGGCGACCAAGCAACGCCTGATCCTGACCATAAATCTCGCGGTCATATCCGCGCTCCGTGTTTGCAATCAGGTCGTAGTTGCGAAGCGATAGCTCACGTTGAAGCGGAGCTTCGATGTCGTTGACGTTGCGGATGTATCGGTTGGTCAAAGCACCGCTGCCGCTTGTCGGCGTGCCGGACGTGAGTTGGTAAAGATTCGTGCGAGCAGTCGCGTTGGCAATCGCTTTGTCGGCGACACCGCGAGCAGCGGCGGCATAGCGGTCGTTCTCTGCGCGAAGACGATTCAGCGTGTCAGCCGTTTCAGCCGCGAAGTCTGTGTTGCGCTTCGCCATTTCATCGGTGATTCCGGTCTGACCAGCGCGATAGGCTGCGTCAACTTGCGGAAGTTGAGTCTCAAGTCTCGACGTGTCGAAGGCGGCTTGATCTTTCGCGAGTTGAACCTTGTTAGCGGCGTTCACGTCGCGAGCTTCATTCAGGAAAGATTGAAACGCGCTGGCGGTCTGAGCGGCCTGTTGCTGTTGTTGCGCGAGCAGTGCATCCGTCGCGTTCGCAACGCCGGGCTGCTTCACCGTCTTTGTCACGTCGAATTGCTGAAGTTGCGGAGCTTGAGCGGCTGGCGCAATCGTCGCGTTTCCAGCGGCGGCAGTTCGATCCATCAAAATTTTCTGTGCGCTTCCCAAGTCTTGCGGAGCAGTTCCACCAATGCTGCTTCCAGCGCGAAGGATTCCACCATCGGTTCCGTATTGCCGTCCGTTTGGCAATGTCACAATCCCGCGCGCTGCGTCGTAGCGCAATCCGTTGCTGGCTGGCTGCGCGGTGTAGCTGCGAGTTTGGGGCTGAATTGGATTCCAGACGCCACTTGGAGATAAAACTTTTGTTGCCATACTGTTTCGCTTTTATACGCTGCGCTGCGCCGTGTTTGACTTCGCAATCCAGTCATTGAATCGCTGTTGATTGCGCTTCTCCCAATCCCTCATCGCCGGAAACGCCTTGATAAGCTCAGGTGGAAGCGGTTCGAGTTGAAGCGGCGGGTTCGGCAACTGTCCGCTGCTATCAACCCGGTTTTGCATCCGCTCTAATTCAGCCGGGCTTGCCATTGCAGGCAATTAACCACCAGACGAGGGTTGACGCAAGGAGATTACGTGTAGGCTGTGCGTAGGTTGACGCCAGCAATCGCCTCCAATTCCGACTGCATTTGCTCCGCCGTCTTGATTCTCAGGTTGTCTCCACCGTGAAAAGACCGCACCACAGGCGACGGGCAATCGTTGTAGGCCGGAGTTGAGTTCCAGCGGTTTCGGATTCGGCAAATCGGAAACTTCATCGTTTCCGCAATTCGCAAAATCGTGCCCTGATTCTCCCATTGCTCGCCTTCAATCTTCCCAGACTTGTGAACCGCCTCAAGAAACTTAATCGTGCGAGGTGTGTTCCTGAGATACATCGCCCCCATGTTGTAATGAAATCCCATGTCGCCCCACGGATCAGGGTGTGCCACCGCACCAAGCAACATAAATTCATCGGCGGCGTCCAGCAGTGACGTGTGCGGGTCTGCAATCACACAGTCAGAGTCCAGCCACACAACGATGTCAGCAAATCCGGCGCGAAGTGTTTCAATCAGTAGCGGGAAGCGACTCCAGTTCGGATGCCTCGATTCAACAATGTTTCCAAACGTCGGAAGGTAGATGATGTTGTGATGCTGGCAGTATTTCAAATGCCAAGGAATCATCGCCGAAAGAATCGCGGCGTAGTGCCCGGACGCTTGCTGAACGAGCGCGGCCTTCATAGCCTCACCACCCAAGACGAATCACAGAACACATGCTCTGGTTTTCTAAACGCTTCACCCACTGCTTTTATCACACTCGGAAAATGATACGAAAAGTCGTGCCCTCCAATAACGCCACCGGGTTTGATTTTTGGAAGCCATAGTTCGATGTCGCGCTTCACGCTTTCATAATCATGGCTCGCGTCAATATAGACAAAATCCAGAGATGCAGCCGCCACTCCGATTGCCGCAACGACTGAATCCATTTTCCACTTTGTTATCTTTGGATTATTTGCCGTCGTCGAATCGAAATGCTCTTCCGCCTCACGAAGCCCAACGCCAACCCACCCAGCGTTTTCGTTCCAGTGATCCACGCAGAATATTTTTTCAATCTTATCGGATGCGGAAAATATCAGAGCAGATTCACCAGCGTAACTTCCGACTTCAGCCATGCACACACTTGCCAATGGGAGCCATTGGATAAGCTCTTGAAGTCCCCTGACGTTTGTTCCTCCGCTGCCGCGCTTCAGTTTCAGCATAAAAGATTTTCAGGTTTTGTTTTCTCAATCCACTCTTCAATCGAATTTACAGCGCGGACATTGTGCTTGAAGTGCATGACGCACGTATTCGGCATCGGAGGCTCTGGCGCGTAGTAGTTGTTGAATTGCTCTGTCGCCAAAATTTTAATCTTGATGTCCTCCAGTTTGAATATCCTGTTGTAGTGCCGAAGGTCGGTTACTTTGCGAACGATATTATTCATCGCGTGCTGGTCTGATCCAGTCGCCACGCGTTCAACTTCAAGCTGCCACATCTTCAAAAACTTCATGGCTTGAGGCGTCGGCCTGAATGCGACAAATCCAGCGTTGAGATACCCCCACAGTTCGGGTCGGCTCGAAAGCCCGCGCTCATTCGGCCTTCGCATCGTCACAGCAACGTCGAAATAGCCGACACCAAGCTCTGTTAGCGGTCGAATCACCCAAGCATCAGCATCAAGCCAGACGATTGTTTTCGTCTGGTCAACTTCTTGAGACAACACATGCGATATGATTGAAGGTTTCCACGGCGCAACACCAAACACATTTTTTTCGTGCTGCGTTGATTCTCCACCAACCGAAGTTCTGCCTCGCCCCTCGTGTCGAACAGGAACACTCCAATACTCTCCAAATCCAACCCCACCAAGATCAAACGCGCGCACATCATACCCGACACGTCTTGTAGCATCAGACGTTTTTGCGATCATGTCCCGAAACTTCCCTGTTCCGGCTGTAATTATTTCAATCACACGAAACTTCCTTCCAAGGTAATTTGAGTGTTTCAATTCCAATCAAGACCTCTTCTTTCCACGCCTTAATGTCGTCGTATGCCGAGTCATCGCGACCTTCCTTTCGCACAAGCCCGGCTGTCTTCGCGTCTGGAATAAATAAATAGTCAACGCGCTCAAGCGGGATTTCAATTCTCGTAACTGTGTTGAGTAAATCCAGTCTCCTGATGAACTCGCCAGCGCAAAACGCATAGTGCCCGCAATAAGATTCGTCGTACCATCCGACTTGCGTAAATTTCCCAATGCTTACCAAAATCGTCTCCTGATGCGGCTTGTTGACTTCGCCGCTTTCGCGATGCTTGCGGGTGAAGCCATAGATAAGCCTCCTATCCAGCGAGACGTTTTGTATGTGTTCAAGCAGTTTTGATGTGACGATGTGGTCTATGTCTGAAATCAAAAGCCACGGATTGCTTGCGTGAGACACTCCAAGATTCTTCGCGCCACATTCGTTCCAAGGAATATCAATGAGGATGCGAAACAGGCTGAAATCAAAATCCAAATGACCAAGCTTCTCGACGCTCGCTTTAATCACTTCTTCAGCCCTCAACCCAATCGGTGATCCGTCATCCACGATAATGATTTCAAGATTCTCTTTTACGCTGGCTGGATACCCGCGCCAGACGTTCATCTGGTATTCGAGCATCTTCGGATTTTTGTAATAGGGGAAAACGATGGAGATTTTATTCATTGGCGTGTTGGCTTCTTGGAACGTCTTCGTCGCTTACGGCAGACGCGGTTTCCATTCGGAACTGCCCTGAGAACATTGTTAGCTTCACCGTGTCGAGCGGGCCATCTTTGTTTTTTGCGATGTTGCACTCCACCTCGCGGATCGGAACGGTTACATCCTCGCAGTAGAGCAGCATGATTTTTTCGGCGTCGTATTCAATCTGACCGCTCTGCCTCAAGTCTGACATTTGCGGGCGGCGAACTTTGCCAACCTCTTGACGGCGCAGAGACGCTATTGCTATCACCGGGCAATTCAATTCTGCCGCCAGCCCCTTGAGGCACTTACTCGCGTTGGTTGTCTTCTCCGTCTCCGAATCGCCGCGCGCCTGCAATAACTGAAGGTAGTCCACAATAAAAAGTCGCGATCCTTCCTGATAATCCTTGCGGCAGATTGAAAGCAATTTCCCCTCACTCATCGCCCCGCTGTCATGTATCAAAAGATTTTCAGAAATCTCGCGCACGTTGACCACACCACGCGACATCTCTTCAAAATCAGAATCCTCAACCTGCCCGCGCAAAAACTTTCCCCCTTCAACTTGACCAGCAAGCGAGTGCAGCCTGTGAACCAGCTTCTTCGCTGAAGTCTCCATCGAAATCATGCTGACTTTATTCCCGCTTCGCGCAACGCGATAGGCGATGTTCAGGGCAAGCGTTGTTTTTCCTGTGCTTGGATTTCCGGCGATGATGATTAACTCCTGCCCCATCATGCCGCCACATCTCCGGTCTATGTCTTGGAATCCCGTCAGCAATCCGACTGGGGCGCTTCGCGTTCTACCAGCCTCGTAATCCGCCATCAACTCTACTTGCAGCGCGCGAATGTCGGCCTTGCTGTCGCGATTTGTCGCAGTGCCGCGCAACGCCAGCGCGTTGCGTTCTATCTCGTCAACAAGCTCGTCAACTTCTCCAGAAAAATCATACACGCGAGCAACCATGTCCGTGCCGTGCCTGATTATTTTTCTCAGCAACGACTTTTCACAAACAAAGTCGAGGTAGTAAGAAAGATTCGCCGCCGATGGAACTGATTCTTGCAGCGCGTTCAGATACGGGATGCCACCAACTTGATCCAGCAAGCTTCGATCTTTCAACCGTTGTTGCACGGTGATGATGTCAATGGGTTGACGGTTTTCAAACATCCAGACAAGGCACTCCCACACCGTCTGATGTCTCAGGTCGTAAAAAGGCTCGCGATCACTCCCGAATCTTTCGATGCATTGACCGAGACAATCGTTTGGCGCGAGCAACACACACCCCAGCACGCCTTGCTCTGCCTCTGGCGCGTGTGGTGGAAGCCTATCAATACGAGCGTCGGCTGATGCAGCCTTTCTTCGGCGCGACCGCTTCAAGTCAACAGTCGAGTCAGTAGCTTCGGAAACGCTTTCAATTTGGCCGCGTGAACTACCGAGAGCCGCCAAGATGTCTGCCTCTTCATCATTCATGGCGATTAAAATTGAATTGGCTCGCAGAACTCACGCAGACGGCGAATCATTGCTGGCCCCCTATTGTCGCTCATGCGCGCAGCAAGAGAGTCACCCGTGTCATTCGTCGTTACGATTATTGGAAGTTCATTGGCGCACCGTCGCTCAATCACGCCAAACAACTCTACTTCTGCCCGCTCCGTAAGTTTAAGCTTTCCAAGGTCGTCAAAGAAAACCAGCGCGCAAGTGCTGACACGCTCAAGCCAAATGTCAGCCGTTTCGTCACGATATGAGCGGATGACTTCATGGCCGAAAGATGTCGCGTCAAACCAAATGAAGTCTAGGATCGTTCTGGAATTTGGCAGCGGCTTGTCATCTACAAGAACCCTTTTAAGAAGCGACCAAGCCACGCGGCTTTTCCCTTTTCCGGTTTCGCCCAAAAGAATCGCTCCGCGTGATCCATATTTCCAATCCATTGCCTTTTTTAATTGCTCTTGAGGCAGCCTGCTCGCGTCTGTTTTCTGATAAAGCGAAGGGCAAATAATCGCAAATGCTTCCTCGCGTTTTTTCCTAGCACAATCTCCACACAAGATTGTGTTCACGTCCCCGGTCGCTCGCTCGTCTTCTTTGGATTTTCGACTCCACTCTCTATTGCATGTGTGGCACTGAAAAAATATCAGTCCCTCAGAAGCCGCCAACCGGCGACGATCCTCTAACCGCTTGAATTGGTTTTGGAGTTGGTTTTGAGTTAGTTCCATAATTTGATGCGTTGTTTTTCCAGTTTGTTAATGCGTGCGTCCAAGACTTCATTGGATTTTTGCCAACCTTCCAGCCGTTGCTTTCGTAGTAGTTGAAGAACCTGTAAGCCTCTTGATCTGGGAGATCTATTTTTGCGGCTTGAAGCTTTATCTCTTCGATTGTGGGTTTCTTGGCGCGGTGGAGCGAAGCGACACTATTCCCTATGGGTTCGGAAACGGTAACGGAATTGGAAACAGGAGACGGAGACGGAGACGGAGACGGAGACGGAGAGCTTTCGTTTGGGTTAGCTTTGGGTTTATGCTTGGCTAAGGCTTGGGTTAGGCTTGGGTTAGCTGGTCTGCCGCCTTTTGCTCCATTTTCGGCCTGTTTCTCTCGATAGGCAACTTGTTTGGCTCTTTCGTCCTCCAAACGCCTGTTTTTTAACACCCCATCAACCAACTCAAACTTTGTCCTGACCAAAGCCAAGTCAAAGGCTTGGGTTATTCTGGCTATTCTGCGAATGAGCTTGTCGTCGTCCGGCACCCCGCCACACGACCACTGATGGCACAGCAGTAGGATGTACGCGCCGACTTCCTCAGTGGAAAGAATTGACGTTCCGGCCATGAAATCGTCGGCGTAGAATTGAAATGCTGGGGGCTTCATTTTGTGATCTAAAAGCTCAACGCGCTCCGCCGATGTGGAAACAGGTCGAAGTTGCCACGGATGGCGAAGCTACCTATTGCATCAGCGGGCGCGTTGAAATTTTGTTTGTTCATTACTGTTCTGTTCTCTCGCCGGTTTCCAATCAGCGGCCAACTTGCGTTGACAGCCGCGACTATGCGCGTCCGTATTTTGCCCGTCCAGAAAAAAAATGGAATTATTTTCTAGGAGCCTTCGGAAGCGGCATCCAGTGCGTGATTACTTTAGACCACACGCTCACAATGCCATCGAATCGCTTTTCCTTTTTTCTCCACCAACCAAACGCGATGAATGGCATTTTAGGATCAGCAGATTTGGCGTAGATTAAAACCATCCGACCATCCATCGGGACGCAGTGCTTCACGTTTCGCCAGTTGGCGTGATTTCGATTTGTTCGTTTCATATTTTGTAAGTCGTCAGTTTAATTTCAACACGCTCTTGTCCCGCGCGACACCAGCGTTTTTTCTGCGAGCCTTCGTGAATCGCGGAGTCTTCGGCAAACAACGCATCACACACAGCCTTGTCGCAGTTGTCGCGATCCGGCTTTGAGCGATGCGGCTTACCATCCATCGCCTTCTTTTTCTTTTCGCTCCACGATTCCGGCATCGCGAAATAAAACTCGCAGTCAACCCGATCAGGGACGCCGCCAATCTTTCCAACAGCGGCCCGGAGCGCATCGCGAAAGGCATGATAGCGCAATACGACGGGGCGCTTCTTCCAAACATCTCGCTGCGTCATGCGACGCGCACGCATCGGTGAAATGTTCACAGCACACGAAGCGGCGACCATGCCAGTTTTTTTGATGTCGTGAATCATCAGTCGCGCGATCACATCATCCACAACTCTGTTAGAGCTTGGAGGCGAATATGTTTCTTTACCATCCACTATTTTCTTCACCCATCCATCAGGTATTTGTGACATAGGCGAAAATAATAGTTGACGGATTTAGGTAAATCAAGCAATATCGCTTTCGTCAAATGAAACCAACACCTAAAAACCCACTTGTCACCTGCACGAAATGCCAAGGCGAAGGCATGACTGAGTTGAGCGACGAATACATGAGTGTCATTCGCGCTGCTTCCAAGATGAAGAAGATCACCGCTGCCGCCGTCGCCAAAAAAATCAACTGGCGCGGTCACGTCACAGCCATCAACAATCGCCTGACAGACCTGATGGAAATGGGCTTCTTCACTCGCGAGCGCGTCGGCAGAGTTTTCGTGTACACCCAAATCAAATACTAAAATGATAACTATATCCATTGACCTTCGGAAGATTGACCAGAGCAAGTGCAAGACGCACGAGAACGGCGCGAAGTATTGCGACATCATCCTGCTTGAGTCGCGTGAGAAAAAGTTTGGGAACGACTACATGGTTGTTCAAGGCTTGTCCAAAGCAGACAGGGACGCCGGGTTGAAGGGCGCGATTCTCGGCAATGGAAAGATTCTCCAGCCAGCGGGACAGCCTCGCAAGTCGATCACAACCGCGCCGAACACTCCGGCGAGAAATGCGGACACGGAGCCGCTGGAGGACGATAGTGTCCCCTTCTGATGTTTTTATGACCAACCACCAAAAAGACATTCGAGACGCCATCGTAATCATCCTGCTTTGCATCGGCCTGATGTTGCTCGCGAACATCTGCGCGAAAGGTGAAGTGTTCGAGGTAAGCGCATACTGTAACGAAGGCACGAACGGCTGCAAAATCTGTTGCGGCAAATGGGCTGAGTTGAACCAGACGGCATCGGGACGCGCGCCGGTCGCTGGAATCACCATTGCCGCGCCGAGAAGGTTCAAGCTGGGGACGACGCTGAACATTGAAGGCGTTGGCGTGAGGCGTGTGGATGATCGCTTGGCGAAGAAATACGACCATCGCATTGACCTGTTCTTCAGTCGCCATTCGGATGCTAAAAAATGGGGCGTGAAGAAGCTCAACGTGGAGTTTGTGAAGTGAAACACCGCGAACTACTGCACGAGTTTGGCAGGCTAGATATTCCGTTGCACGAAGGAATGAATCTTCTGACAGAGCTTTGCCTAATATCCGACAACTGCGTTTATTCCGACGACATCGCCAACGAAGACGCCGAGTTCGCAACCGACATCCTGAAAACATTTATGACAGCAACCATTCCAACTTACACGACAGAGCAGTTGCGCGAGGCTGAAGCCAAGAGCGATGAAGTCAAAGAGGAACTTGAAATCACTCAGGCAATGGGCGGAGAAACGCGCGAGCTTGAATCCAAATTCAGCAAGGCGCACAAGCTCGTGAGGTTTATGAAGCGAAGGCTGGAGGATCAGGCGGCTTAAACACCGCTGGCGTCACCCCGACACGACTCGGAATGACGCCAGATCAATGCAACACGACTCAAGGACAGACAGATGACACAGCACTGTAATCAAAGCAAACAAAAATTTATGCGAATACACTCACAAAACTTAAATGATGCGAAGGGGAAAGAAGGCTCAATGTTCTGGTATGGCCGGGCGTGGTTGAAGCACTCAGGCTCTTACAAAGAAATTGCACGCGCTGAATGGCAGTTTGGAAAAATGGCGCGCGATTGGGCTGCGACGATTCGATTCGGAGGCGGTGAATACGGTCGCGACATTATGTTTCATGTCTGCGTTCCATTTATTTTTTCGGTTTATCTCGGATGGTCAAAGTTCGTCGGCTGCAAAGAGTGTCAGCTTGGAATATCCGCGCACAATGGCGGAATCTGGCTTCACACGTTCAATGGTCGAAACGAGAGCAGCAGCAAAGACCCTTGGCATCTTCGCTCACACGTCTGGTATTATCCTTGGAGCTTAGATCATCACCTGACCGAGATTCTTGAACACAAAGCGAACCTTCCAATGCTTGCAAAGGCCATTTGGAACGACAGCGGCAAGAGAGGATTTTTGGAGAGCTACGACGAGCGATGTGCCGCGCAAAAATCAGTTTCAGAAACCTACGGCTACACGTACACACTGAAAAACGGAGAGGTTCAGCATCGTAAGGCAACTGTTTATGTTGACCGAATGACATGGCGGGCGCGTTGGTGGCCTTTAATTCCAATTCAAAAGGTTCAAACCTGCATTAACGTCGCATTCGATCAGGAAGTAGGCGAGAAAACCGGAAGCTGGAAAGGCGGATGCACTGGCTGCGGGTACGAGATGAAGTTTGGAGAGACGCCAATGGGAACGCTTCGCCGCATGGAGCGAGAGAGGAAGTTTTGATTTATGTCGAACAACGCCGAAAAGTGCAAAGCCTACCGAGCCAAGCTCGCCAGAAAAGGTAAATGCGTCTGGGGTTGCGGCAAAAAATCATCGCACCCATGCGGCCTGTGTGATTGTTGCTACGACAAGAACAACGAGAAGAACAAGGCGAGGTATCACAGGAATAAAAAACTAAAGCGAGTATGAGAAAACTAGACATGCCATCTGCTGAAACCATCGCCAAAGCGACCAAGAGCGTCATTGAACCGCTTCCAGATTCACAACTCAAAAAGTGGAGGATCAAGAACATGGAATCTGGACTTACGGCGCATGGCACAGTCAGAAAGCGCAATTACACAGCGAGGAAACCGAAGTGAGCGAATCTATTCTCGGAACAACCACTGAAGACCCGATTGGAAAGATGCTCGGAACTGGCTTCATGCGCTTCGCATCGCCATCTGGGATCGAAGGACTCGCAAAGGTGTTGCCGGGATTCAGGCTTGAGATTCTTGCCGTGAACGCAGTCAGGCCCGGCAACGGACACTTCAAGCATTTCATCGAGCAAGCGAAGAAGGAGTTCAATATCATCTGCATCTGGCACGTCACATCGGACATACTGATGGATTGCCTGCCTCGCTACGGCTTTCGTCCTTGGGTAGAGAGGCAACGTATCGAAGGCAAGTTTGAACACATGGATGGCTGGAGGTGGGACAAGTGAAAAATTATGACATTCACCATTGATTGCGGGCCGGGAACAACGTGGAAGATTCGAGTGTTCGTCTGGCCTTCTCACAAGAAACTTATCATCGAGCGTCGTAAGATTGACGAGCGTTCATGCAATGATCCGCTGGCCTTTTTTCACGACTATACAGTCAACAGGGCGGCTCGCGCAAAGCATTGGCAGAAGTCGTTTATCGGCGCATGTCACTTTTACAAAGGTGAAGGTGTCGCCTTAAAAAACGTAGTCCACGAAGCCACGCACGCCGCCGTTGCGTATGCGTATATGTGCCGGTTGAACATGGATACACGAGACGGCGAGGAAGAGTTTGTGAAATCCGTCGAACACATGACGACTGGAATCTTGTGGCAGCTAAGGAGGAAGAAAAAGAAATGAACCCAAAAATTGACACCGACGAAATCATTCGTGAGATACGCGCGAATACAGCCAGACTTGAAGGTTGCGTCAAGCCGCACGACTTTTCAGTTGATGCCTCACCAACCAAGCCGATGTTCAAAAAGTGGAAATGCTCGAAGTGTGGAGGCGTCACAGATGCGATAAACAAGATTTGGTACGAGCGGGGGTTGAAGGATTTCAACTTGGCGCGGATCGAGGACACAGCAATGCTGATACGCAGACTATGCCGCGAGATAGCAAAGCACGATGCTCACAATGGAATCCGCGCAAAAGCCTTGGACTATCTGCACAGACACAACCTTGGTGGCTCACCACTGAAAGGGGAAGCGACAGAAAATCTCACCAACGGATCGGAGCCTCCGTGCAAACACGCTTACCAAGAAGATTCAACTGTCTGCACCATCTGCGGTGAGTAAACAAAAACCCCCGCCAAGCTTTCGCCGGGCGAGGGAGTGAACCAAGCATGAAGAGAAAGTTTATCGCTGCGTTTGCCACGTCGAAAGATTCAGGTTCGTCAGGTAAAGCGTCACAGTTGACTGATTCGTGACCCACGCAACCCTAAGCTCAGTCGCTGTCGCTGGAAAACTAACGCCGTTCGTCAATGTGATCGTAGAGCTTACCTGCGCCGTCCCCGCCAACACGTTCGTCGCATTGACGGTGTTGTTCGTAGGATTCGACCACGGCCCGCTTCCTGTCCGATACTGACATGCGGCCAAGATGTTCGCCGTACTCGCGCCACTCCCAGCCATGTTGAAGTGAACACCTACGTTGTTGCCCGGTTCAAGCTTCAGCGTCTTGCTCGGATTGATCGTCAGGATGTTCGTCTTGACCACCGTAGCCACAATAAGCGGATTCGGCAGTAGCTCGACGTTGCGGTTGATCGGCTCAAGGGCAAGAGCGGATGGCGTCGCCAGTGCGATGAACGCGATGGCAAGGATGATGGATACGAGGAAACGAGTGGTGATCTTCATAGTATTTGTTCTCAGATTGTTTTGGTTCTACCGTCGCGCAAACTGTGACTCTTACCCGGCGTGTTGTCAACTGGCTCTTGACATCAGAATGACCAGTCGTTTTTACGACGAATCTCAGCGCGCCGACGCTTCCAGAGCTTTAACCGCTTCTTCTCCTTGCTGGTTATCTGAACCCCGAACAACTCAGATTCGAGCCTCTTTTTCTTCCTGATGGCAATAATCTCCTTCTTGGTAAGAACCTCGTGCTTGGTGATCTTGATTGAAGTGAGCGACGGAAGCCCATGCGCCTGAGTGTGGCACGGCTCGCACAGCGTCACCAAGTCTGGAAGAATCGTCTGTGTGAACTTCTCCCTGTATAGCAGGTGATGAACCTGTAAGTTGTAGATACAGGGGCATCGCGTGCATTTGAATCCGTCGCGCTTCATCGCCCCGCGTCGAAGATTCCGCCAGTGTTCAGACTTCAGATACTCGCGATATGCAAGCTGTCGCGCTGTCATGGTGGCATCCTGTAATCGCCAAACCTCGCTATCATCGCCGCTCGGTCGTTCAAAGTCGTCTCATCCTCATCCAGCTTGCGCTTGATCCGCTGCCGCAATGTCGGCTTCAACTGCGGCCATTTCTTCTTCGCCAACTGATTCGTCGAGGTCGTATTCTCTGGTCGCTCTGGTTGTGGTGTGTCCATTCTCTGTCAGCTTTCTCATGGCAGACTTGTCCGCCTTCGTGTTTGGGTCGTTCTTAACCGCCGCAATAACCTTCTGGCGCAATGACGTCACTCCCTTCTTTTTGTTCTCCCTGAACTTCCGCTGTGCATCACGGTTGTACGCCCTTCGCTCTTCCTGATTCCGAATGTTCCTGTAATGCTCGTAGTTCACGATCAACCAACCCCAATCCCGGTGACTATCCAGAGGTATCAACCTTCTCCCATCATGCCCCCTAGACCGGCTTTTCGCATCCGTCTCCTGCAACATCCCAAGAAACAGAACAACCTTCTCCAGCGGCAGGTTTATCCGTCTCGAAATGGCCTCCGGCGTCATGTCCACCGCCCCGCCCTTGTCAGCCAACTTCAGCATGTCTTCAAAGAAGTGCCGCAACTCGTAGTTTTCGGCTATGCTCGAATCAAGGATTTGGTCGAAGACTTTGACAAACATATTTCCAGTAAAATCAAGCATAACGCCCGCTATGTCAATTACTCTTTTGACAGTCATCAATCGTAAGCAAAGTAAGCCAATGCAGAGGCAGAGGTATTCCGTAGTTTGACAACCTACATCCAGCACAGCGCAACAGGTGATTCCAGATTGCGGAAAATAGACCATCGGATAGCGAAAAGAGGGGGATACGACACCACGCGACACCCCGGGGTGCCCCAAAGAATCCCCCCGCCGTCGTCCCTGTCTTTGGGTGCTATGCTGACACCCTCCGCGATGCCTGACGACGTGGCAAGGCTCGCCGATGGCACTGGATCACATGGAAGGACACGGGCCGCTTGTGGTGTTTGCCATACCATAGGTGGGGTACACCCTCAAAATATCAGAGCGCAAAAGACACTACGGGTTTGAGCCAATGAAATCAGGGGTGAAACAATATGTGCGAACAACATTGGTTGTATTCGCTTGGCATCAATCAGCATGGAAGCGCCCGCATGTAATCACGTCGAATGTGGATGCAAGCTTGTGCGGTTCAAAGTGTAAAGCATAGGCGAGCCAGATCAATTTACGGTCACGAGGCTTGAAAATACCATCTCCAGACAGCCACCAGCGCAGGACATGCGGCTCGACTGATAAAATGCCGAGGGTTGGAGCAATGCCATACTTGCGAACGAGGCGACGGATCATCTTCCGACACTCTTCTCGGCTTGGCGGCAGGTTGCGGAGCGACTCCCCAGCGAGATGACTTGATATGTCCGCCACAGAGAGAGACGACCATGAAACCCTCCCTTTGTCCACCAAAGAACTTCACTCGACAGAGAACTTTGTGGCGCAAAGTGAGCGGATGGACACGCGGAGCGAGGGTTGCAAGGTGGATTGCGAGGGTAATCACGCCAATCCCGACCGGGAAAGCGAGATTCGATTTAACGCACCGGTTGCACGCTCCGAGTGTGGCGATAGCTGACAAGGCGAGATTCACGGAATCATTGAGTAAAACGAGAGATTCAGGAACGCGGGAAGATGCGCCATAACGCAACCTAGCAAGCGCAGGATGAATACAGGAAGCGTGCCACAAGTGAGGGTTTTCCCATACTTAAAAAGTATAGCAGTTTCGTCAAATACTTGTTGCACATAGCCGCTTGTTAGGTTTATAGTCTCACCACGGTGGAACGACCACCGGACAGGCAACGACGGAAACGAAAGGCAAAACTATGTCAGACACGACCACGACGAAGAAACCGCGCGCCAAGCGCAAGGTTGCAACACCACCACCAGCGACGACCTCGCACGCATTTCTCCCAGCCAAGCGCGCAGGCGTCCCGCTTGTGTGCTACGAGACGACAGACCCGGCAGCAACCATTCGCAGTATTACGCAGGCGATCAATGGGGAAGCGACGACGCGCCCGCTTATCGTTTGGGACGTTCTCCGGGGTGTCAGCCACTTAAACGAGGCAGGCAAGCAGACCATCAGCCAGCTAACAGGCAGCGCAGGAGGCGCAAGCTTGAAGTCGCCCATTGCCCTACTCACCAAGCTGGAGATTGATTGTAGCAAGCTGGCACAGACGAACGCACCGGAAACCGGCAGTATCATTTTTATGATGAACGCGCACCGATTCATTGACGACATCGGAGTCTTGCAAGGAGTTTGGAATCTTCGCGACAAGTTCAAAGGCATAGGTGCGATGCTCGTTTTGCTTTGCGTCACTGGCAAGGTGCCTTTGGAACTCAGGCACGACCTTGTAACCCTTGCCGATCCACTCCCAGACCTTGCGGAGCTTGCGGGTATCGTGAAACGCGTGACGAAGGACGCACAACGCGCCGGAGCGAACATAGACCCGGAAGCATTGAGCGCAGACGGAGCGACCGTTGACACGTTGACAGGGTTGAACGCTTTCGCAGCCGAGCAGACAACGGCAATGTCTGTTGAGCGTAACGGGTTAAACATGGACACGCTTTGGAACCGCAAGGTGCGTCAAATTGAGCAGACCAGTGGCTTGACCGTCATTAAATCAGACGAACGCGCCGAGGATTTACGCGGACTGGACAACTTGCTGGGGTACGTTTCGCGACTGGTTGAAAATTCGGAAATACGTTGCCTCTTAATCCTCGACGAATTGGAAAAATCACTTGCAGGAGCGACCGGAGGCGGAGATTCAAGCGGCACGTCGCAGGATCAATTAGGGGCAATCTTGCGCTTTATGCAGGATGAAAACGTATCTGGACTGATACTTGTCGGCCATCCGGGTTGTGGAAAATCAGCGGTGCCAAAGGCAGTTTGCAACAAGTACGACATCCCCCTTATCGGCTTTGATTTTGGCGCGATGAAAGGAAGCCTAGTCGGTGAATCCGAGGCTAAAATTCGCGCGGCACTCGCGACCGTAAAAGCGATTTCAAACGGCAAAGCAATCATCATAGCGACATGCAATCAGATTGCCTCACTACCGCCAGAATTGCGCCGGAGGTTCAGTTTAGGAACATTCTTTAGTGATCTCCCAGCAGATGACGAGCTAGATTCAATTTGGCAAGTCTGGATTGCCCGATATGGCCTCGACCCCAAGCAGCGAATCCCTAACGCAACAGGCTTTTCAGGCGCAGAAATTCGCGCTTGCTGCGACGTGGCAAAGCGTACTGGTTTGCCGCTTTTGGAGGCTGTAAAATTCATTGTCCCCATATCAAAATCAGCCGGTGACAAGGTTGAAAACTTGCGACGTATGGCGAGTGGAAACTTTATCAGCGCGCACACATCCGGCACTTACGATATGGCCGAGCGAAACGCCACAACACCAACGAACGAGCGACAGATTTCTTTGCGTTAAGCGTTGCAAAACTTTATCCAACACTTATCATGCAAACATGCTTAATCACTTCAAGACTTGCAGGAAATGCAGGCAGAACACACACAAACAAATTGCGCGCGGACTTTGCTCGCGATGTTACATGCGGGAATATTCACGACTTAACCCGCAAAAGATGCGAGCGCACAAACACGCTTGGTATGTCAGGAACGGCGGGAAAGTTTGGGCAAGGCTACAACGGGAGCAACGCAATTTTGACGGAGAGCGCGATCAAATCTTGCAGCGCGACGGCAACAAATGTGTCAGGTGTGGAAGCGGAGAAAAGCTTTGTGTTCATCACAAGGACGGCAACGGGCGCAATGTTTCGCCGCGAGATAAAAACAACGACCCAGCCAACCTTGAAACGCTTTGCCGCAAATGTCACATCCAAGAACACCGCGCAAAGTTGCTTGCCGCGCGCAAGGCAAAGCAATCGGCTTGGTGGAGTCACAAATTCAAAATTGAAAGTTGCATTGATTGCTTTAGGTCGGACAGGAAGCACGCTTACGGCGGCAGGTGCGGGACTTGCGCGGCACGCCACAAAAACAAACATTGAGAAAGGAACACTATGAGCCACACGCTAACCATCAAAACGAAGTTCACCGACCCGGAAGCCATCCGCCAAGCTTGCGCGGAAATGGGTTTGCCAGCACCGGAACGCGGCAAGGTGACGATGTTCGACGGGAAGACCATCGCAGACGGGTACGCCGTCAGGTTGAAAGACTGGCGCGAGCCGGTAGCCATTGACGCGGAAACGGGGGAAGCTTTCTTTGACAATTACGGGGGAAGCTGGGGATCACAGGCACACCTTGACCGCTTCACGCAGCTTTACGCCACGCACGCAGCGACGAACGCAGCCGAGGCACTAGGCTACCAAGTCACGCGGGAAGTCACCGCAGGCGGAACGATCCGCTTGACCGTTTCAGGCTATTAAACCGCAACGCACCACACACGCACCACATGAAAACGATTGAAATTGAAATCAGCAAAACGGGGGAAGTGAAAGCAGAAGCGCACGGCTTCACAGGCACAAGCTGCCAGCAGGCGACAGCGGAAATACTCGCGAAGCTTGGCACAGTGACGAGCGACGAAGCCAAGCCGGAAATGTTTTCCACCGACCAAGGCCAACAACAAAAGGCCGGACTGTGAATCTGTACATCTCCAAAGACGGCACCTTGCACACGGTAAGCAGCGAAGCAGCCGAGAAGGTAACACGCAGACTTGGCGCGACCGACAAACGCCGCGCGTCAAACGTAGTCCCGGCCAACTGGTTAAAGCGCGCCGTGTTTCGATTACTTCGCGCCACATTCACGGCAGGCGATCCACTAGACACCGCAGTTGTGAACTGGACGCGCACGTTTCGCGGAGGTTGGCAAGTACGCTTTGCAGAGACGCCCGACCGTGTAGAGTTTCAACACGCATCCCGGCACGTCTGTATTAAATGGGAGATTGACCAACTAGAAGCAAAATTTGCAGCGCAGTAAAACAACAAACCAAAAACACGAAAGGCAAAAACAGTTATGACAACAAACACGACAACGACCGCACACATTACGAACATTGACGCCGACCGTTTCAGGCAGGCAGTTTTTTTCAGAATCAAAATCCGAAGATTCGGAAACCGCGCGAAGGTATCCGACGCCGCAGCCTTGACGGAATACTTGCGACTCCAGAAGGAAGACGCGACCGCAGGCACGACCACACCCGCGACCGAATCAGGCTTTGACCGGGTGACAGCATCGAAGCAGTTGATCCGCTCAGAACCGCTCGACAAGTTAAACGCGTTTCTCTCAGAGACAAAGGACAAGCTTGTCGGCAGGTTTGGCCGTGCGACTCAATCCAACATCCAAGCCGGTTTGTTTCTTGTCCGCGTTGACAACGTCCAAAGCTTTGAAGACCAGCTAGAGGAAGCACAGAACGCGTTAGCCTTGGAACTGATCCCAGCATTTGAGGCAGACTATAACGCAGCCATTGAACGCGCCCGCACCCTATCAGTGAAGCAGGGGGGACTTGGCCCGCTATTCAACGCCGCAGACTATCCGAGCGTTGAAGATGCAGTTTCAGCCTTTGGGATTGAATGGAACTGGTTGAGCTTGTCAGTGCCGGAAAACTTGCCCGCACAACTCAGGCAGGCAGCAGCCGAGAAACTAGAGAACCAATTCGCGGAAGCAGCGAACGAGGTAAAACTAGCACTTCGCGAAGGCTTCCAAGCTTTGATTGCACACGCAGCCGAGGCATTGAAACCGGGTGAAGATGGAGCGAAAAAGATTTTTCGCAATTCACTAACCGACAACATCCAAGCTTTTATTGACTCATTCAACGACCGCAACGTTATGGGAGACGCCGAGCTTGCCGCACTGGTGAACAAGGCGCGCGGAGTCTTGACCGGGATTGAAACCGGAGGGAAAGCGACGGCAGACGTATTGCGGAAGGATGCCACGATCCGCCAGAACACAGCCGCGCAGTTTGCCGACATCGCCGCGACACTTGGCGCAGCGATTGAAACCGAGCGCAGCCGACAATTCAGCTTTGACGAGTAACACGCGACCAGACCACCAACGCGCCGGAGTTACTAAGGCGCAATCTTACACCACACGACCATGCAACTACAAACGACCACCACACCCAGAGGGACGCGCTATTTTATCGAAGGCAAGCGCACCACGCGAGAAGGATACGAGCTTGCGAAGTTTTGGAAGCGACTCGAATGTTTTCAAACCGTCACACGCAGGGGCGTGATCCGGCACTACGTTTGCGCCCGCTAAAACCATTGCACCGAACACACAGCACACGCACGATATGAAAACAAAACTTGCAGAGATGCCAGACGACCCCAGCTTTACAGAACACCCAGAACACGCCACTTGGAAGCGACGCATGGCAGAGCTTGAAGCTTCAGGCTTGACCACATCAGACGCGCAGGGCGTTTGTGATATTGAGTGGCTGCGAGGGAAATTTAATACCACTAAAACCAGTGCGCCGAAGCACATTGCTTGCCCGACATGCGGAAGAACAAATCAGGACAACGCAATAGCTTGCTGGAGATGCAGCACGCCAATAGCCAAGCACCGAACATCACCGCCCATCATGGACGAAGAAGACGCGCGCGCAGACCTTAAAAACCAGTGCGCCGAATTAAGGGCACGCAACGCAGCACTTGAAGCAGCCTTGCGGAATTGTTTAATCCCATTGCAAGACGCACAGAACCAATTACACCACACACGCGCAGCAGCAGCCTATCTTGACGCCAAACTACTTTTGCGGGAGTCGTGAACCGCAACGCCGGGGATTAGTCGCTTTGCCTCGACGAAACCCGGCAACCACTTTCAAAATATGACCGACACCTATCCAAACCCCTGCAACCATTGCGGACTTGCAACCACATTGCCGGAAGAATAAAGCCATGAAACCAGCAACACCAAAAGCCCGCGCACTACTCGCCAGTGCCCCAAGTGTCGCCCTTCAAAATATGAAAGATTGTTGTCCTGCCCACATTAAACCGCCGCGCCAAAACGGTAACGCTGACAACCCTTGGAACGTATTGAGCGCGAATCTGAGACACCAACTCAGTTGTGAGAACAGCCCTTCCGTTTCGTTCTCCGAATGGTTTCAATTCGGGATAAAGCCGGTATGTGGTGTTATCGCCCCTAGCCTGTCTGCCTTTCGATTTAGCATCATCAGCATTTTGCTTGGCTGTTCCGGGAAAGAGATGATTCGGATTGCAGCACGGCGGATTGTCGCAGCGATGAAGAAGCAACTGACCATTTTGAATAACGCCGCCAGAGAGAACAAAAGCAACCCTGTGCGACCTGTACGACTTTTTAAGAATGGAAACACCACCGTATCCATCTCTGTCTTTATAGCCAAGCCACAGCCAACAATCATTATCACCTTGGCGATTCACTTTGCGCCAAAATTTAATCTGATCCTTGGTGCGAATGTTGACTATCGGAAGAGTGTCCGCTACTTGTATAGAAGCATTTTGCATGTTCAAAGCATGTCGAATGTTAAAGCCGTTTCGCTGCTGAATACAGCGCGACGGCTTGTTATTTATAGTCCTTCTAATTGCTTTCGTCAACCACCGCAACAAATCGCAGCATGAAAACATTCAAAAAGGGCGACAAGGTAATTATCAAAGACCGAAACACCGCGACGGGCATCATGGCCGACATGATTGGCGACTTGGAAGACGGCTTAATTTCCTATCGCACCAAAATTGCCGCAGATACAGCCTTGCTTTCAGGAAATCCGGTTGAAATCCACAGCGAAGAATCAGGCGGATACATTTTGGCGATCAAAGGAAAACCATTCAGCGGAATAATATCAGCCGATGACTTGAAGCCAGCATGAAAGCCAAGCCACCAATCAATCTCATTCAAATGTGCCAAGAAGGTTATTGGTATTGCGAGAAGTGCGAGCGCAAGCTTTCCCTATCGCTCGACTTGAACAGCCCAGCGACGTGTCCACATTGCAAGAAACCGTTTGCAGTTTGGCAAACGCCAGCATTCCAACCCGCACACCAGAATAACTAAGACTATGAAGACCATCACGACGGTTTATTTCTACGAGTCATCGTCTGACTCAGGCAAAGAATATCAAACGCTCAAGTACGACGACAACTCTACAAGCTGCGAGTGCCCCGGATGGACGCGCCGGGTAGACGCGCAAGGCAACAGATCATGCAAGCACACGCGCGACGTTCAATCAGGACAAGCACGCGGAGCAGTGCGCTGGTATGATGCCCACCAGACAGACGCGACGGCAGCACCGCAGCAACCCGCACCGAAACAAAAGAAAACCTCTGCACCGAGTATCTTGACGCCCGGACGCAGGCAATTTCAATTCGCATGAACCACATTGACGCACTCCGCAAAGCCGTCACCGAAGCCAAGCCAAAGAAAGAACTCATTGGCGACCTTGTCCGTGACCTAAAACCCGGCTGGATATTGCCGATGCTCATTGAAATTGACGCGCACACATGGGGACGCTGGGCGCATTGGTGCGACATAAACGAAGCCGGAAGCATCGGCGACAAGCCAATTCCAAAGATCAAATTTGAACCACACCAACAGCACGGCAAAAAGATGATTGAGCGGTGTCTTAATTCCATCACGCGATACGGAAGCTGGCAAGGTTGGAGCAGCTTTGAATACTTCAACTATTTTCTGGACTGGTTGCTATACGCTTTCGGACACGCACGCCAGTTGCCAAAAGAGCCGAGTGGATGCGAAGGGGCATCCATGCGACTGTATCAGTTGTTCAACTTGGAAACTCTGGTTGCTTTTCCGAACGACGACCTTGGCGACATGCTTGCCGAGAACGCGCACGGCAAACACAATGGTTTCTTCCCGACCCCGCTGGACATTTGCGAGCTTATGGTTTCGATGCAGATGACCGACGAGGATATGCGAACCAAGACCGTCAACGATCCTTGTCTTGGCACTGGCAGGATGTTGCTTTGCGCTTCAAACCACTCATACCGGCTTTACGGTATGGACATTGACCAGACCGTTATCAAAGCCGCACTTGTGAATGGTTATCTGTACGCGCCGTGGCTTGTGAAAAGTTTTTCATTCCTCGACACATACCAGAGCGCAGAGCCAGACGCCGCAATCATTCCGCATATCACAATCGCCACAAAACACGAACAGCTTCAACTTGTATGATCCCACTCCCCTGCCCATTTTGCGGAAGGAAGCCAGTCGTTTTGAAGGGCAAACGCTGGGAGTCATCCAATCAAAACCACTGCGCCGGGGAATGGTGGACACGACCGGGAATCAAATGCACCAAATGTCGCATTGAAAAGCAGGGTGAATCTCTCGATGAAATTTTAAGATGGTGGAACAAAAGAAAAACCATTGACACCAAGCAAGCAGTTTGATAGGTTACTCACAACACGGAAAACACACAACAAAAACACGACCACATGAAAATAAAAATCAGCCGGAAAGTATTGCTCGCGATGAACACGTTCACCAGCCGCAACGAATCCAGATACGTCATCAATGGTGTATGCCTCGAAGTTCAAAAACAAAATTGTTTCGTCATTGCGACTGATGGCCGACGCATCGCGGCGATCAAGTCCGGTGAAGTCTTGGAGCAGCCGGAAAAGAAAACCTCAGTCGTCATACGCATTGAGCCAGCCATGTTGAAGGCCATGCCGAAGGATTCAAAGTTTGGCGATGATGTGGTGCTGACGCTTCAGGACAAGTCGGTTCAGTTTTCGTCACCCGGCAAGTCGGCGGTGAAGTTTGAATCCGAACTCATCGAAGGCAGCTTCCCCGCTTGGCGTCAAGTGATACCCAAAGGCAAGATTGCGCTTCCAATCAATCCGTCGTTCAACTGGCGATTGCTGGAGGGCTTCGTTAAGGCGTCGGATATTATTCGCGGCAGTGGCAGCGACCATGCAATCATTGTCAGGCAGCAAGACGAGCTTTCTCCAATGCTGATCCTCATTCCGAGTATTCCTGATTTTGTCGGCGCACTAATGCCAATGCGCGTCAACGGCAACGAGGCCGCGCCAAGCTGGACAGAGGAAGAAGTTGCAGTGCCCGCGACTCCAGAACCGGCAAAGACGCCAGCCATTGCAGCACCAACAGCAGTGTGAGGCTATGGCACAACAACTTCACATAAAGCCTTTCCTGCAAGCGGAGGTTGACCTTGTTCGCACAATGGTAATAAGGAAACCCCTGCACGGCTACGTGAACCTGACAGACTTTGTGCTTCAGCACGGCAGACAGTTCACACCAACGAAGCGACTACCGAAAGGCATCCGATGCGGCAAGCTGAAGACGTGCTACACAACAGCGGGGCGCATTGCCATTGACCGCGATGACCTTATCTATTGCGAAGGCTTCGCGTGTGGCGTCATCCCGGTAATGCACGCTTGGCTTGTGGACAAGGAAGGCAATGTGATTGACCCAACTTGGCGCCAGACCGTTGACGGAGTTGACTATCGCGGTGTTGAATACTTTGGCGTTCCGATCAGCCACGAGTATTTCACTGAACACCTTTGCAAATATGAGAAGTACGCCCTGATTGACGCATGGGAGCATGGATGGCCGATGCTCAAAGATTCACCAGAAAAGTTTTTACACCCACAATTCAAAACAGCATGACACCCGAACAAAAATACATTGAAGACCAGATGAAGGAATGCCGCGAGCGTTGGTTCAAGGATCACGCGGCAAAAATAATTGGCATAGAGGAATGCCCAGAAGGATGCACAACTGTTATTTCATGGCAAAACCCACAGTCATGGAATTACGGTTGCCGCTTCATCATTCACCGTCGCTGGCTGAGCATCGTTGGCGACATCGGCGAAGCGGTGTTCGAGTGGAGTCAGGACTTGACGCTGGATTTCCTTGCCGGAATTGACCTTCACTACTTTCTGGGGAAATGCCAAGCATCGCCAGAGGGAAACAAGTTTGAACAGTAGGACGGAGAGGTTGCTTGGCAGATAAACAGACAGTGGGTTGAAGGCGAGCCGCTAGATACTGACTTGTGTGAATATCTGCACGAGCTAAACAAAGACAGCACCAAAGAAGACTACAAAGAGCAGGCAAAAAACTGCTACGACGATACCGGAGACACCGAAACAGCATCCAGCATTTCAGATATGGGCGTTGTCCCCAGCGTTCACGCAATCGGAATGTTTGTCGGGTTACAAATGGCAATCGCACAACTGAAATCAAAACCATGACCAAGCTAGAGCCAGCAACAATTCCAGAAGATCAGATACTTCGTTCACTTCCAGACCTCGTTGAGATGTGGAAACGCCGCGAGCCTAGCGTCATGGAGCTTGTGTTAAACACGCAGGACGAAGCGCAGGCGCGTAAGGCTATCACCGAATACCTACACGAGATGGTTAAGAGTGAGCGGGTTTTTCTCAATAACAAATACCAAGTCAACGTCAGGCTTGTGCGAGGAACAGAAGTGATGCCCGACTTGCTTCACCTGTCCATCAAGCGCATTGATAAACAGCCGGTGCATGACTGGCGCGACCTTCAAGAGATTAAGAACCAGATCGTCGGCCCGGAGTGTGAAGGCGTGGAGCTTTACCCGGCAGAGTCTAGGCGCGTGGACTCTGCGAACCAATACCATGTTTGGTGCATCCCAAATCCAGAGGCGCGCTTTCCGATTGGATTCCAAACGCGATTCGTCAAAGAAGACACCGGGATCAGTGGTGCGGTTCAGAGAAAGTTTGAGAAATGATTTCGCGGGCAACACGTCTGGCTTTGGAAACAGTCGAGGCGATGCGCGTTTCGCCATCAAAACCGATGAAGCTGTTATAGTGACAGTCAAAACAATTAAATAATTCCGCGGCTTTGTACTCCGCATCCGCCGAGGATACTGAGTAAAACCCTTGTAATTATTTAATTGTTTTTCGCAGCCGTGTTGTTCGCAATTTTTATGAAAGAATCTGAAGTCAAAGTCGGTCAAAGGGTGAGAACGAAACGCGCGTGGTGTTCTGTGCCAGAAGATACGCAGGGCGTGATTGACGAATTGTACAAAGACGGATTCATGGTTGCGTGGAATCTACCAGAGCAACCGTTACCAGAGGGATACGCAGCATACGACGGACGGCCAGCGATCCAGTCAGTCATATTACGCGACGGGTTTGATATTCGGCGCGAAGCCAAATGGCTTGCGGTTGTGAATCCTGAATCTGGAACTTTGAACCTATGATTTTTCTGCCGATTCGCTTTGGATGCGGGTTGTCCCAAAGACTGCCGCGACGTGACAGACGTGGTGAGGATCAGAACAACTGGCGTACTGCGAGCCGCATCGTCGCAGATGTTTCGTCTGCAAAGGCAATGCTCGTAGAACCGTTACTTGGGTCATTTACCTTTCTAGGAAAGGTAAATGTCGGAATCGGCAGATTATTTTTTAGCTGGCTCAACAGGGGAGATTAGAGGAACGCAAGTAGTATAAACGTCGGCCGTACGTAATGCCGATGGAAAGTCAATGAGGCGGTCTGTCACCGTTTCAGGCTATAACCGCGAACACTGAAATCTAATTGAACTGTGGCGTTGCTTAGAGGTTCAAGTCCTCGGCTGGCACCAATTTGAATTAAGTATGACGATAATCAAAATACCAAAACGCAAAGGCGAGTTTCGGACGATATACGTTCCGAACGCTCCAGAGCGCAGGGTATTGAATGAACGCCTTCAGAAGATCAAACCCGTCGCTGATGGCGTGAACATCGTTGGAGGTGGAGTGCAACATGGATTTCACGCAGCACACTCACCCACAACCAATGCGCTCCAGCATTTGAATTTTCAATACACGCTCACGATGGACTTGAAAGACTTCTTCGACAGCGTGACGCCTAACATGGTGCCGGAGACGATACGCTTTCCAGAATGCTTTCCAGACGGAGCGGCGAGGCAGGGTTTGCCGACATCGCCAGCACTAGCCAACATCGCAGCATGTCGGATGGACAAAGAAATCTGCGAGTTATTGCCGCAGAATCACAAGAGCCAACCAGAGCGACGATTCTCTTTGATTGAGGGCGGCTTTGATTCAGTGGTTGCGTACACCAGATACGCGGACGACCTGACTTTTTCATCCAACACATTCGATGCGGTGAAGTTTCTGATGGCCGTCGTTCCGCGCATTGTCGAGCGACACGGATTCAAGGTGAACACCAGCAAGACAAAAGTTCAATGGGCTGGCGCAGGACGCAGGATGATTACAGGTGTGGCGGTGGATTCAAAGTTGCACGCACCACGCAGCACCAAGCGCAGGCTTAGAGCAGCGAAGCACCAGCGGCACACAGCGGAAGCCAGAGGACTTGCTGAATGGATGTTGATGCGTATTCCAGCCAAGTATAACGCGCAACTCTGGACTCAAAAGCCAGCCGCGCCAACAACCAGCACAACCCAAACAATAACCGCAACCAAGATTCCAGAAGGCGCATCGCGGATATTCCAATTTCCAAATGACCACAACCAACCTTAACGCTTCACTGGATATGTTCATTGCCGCGACACTCGCGCAACCGAACGCCGTTCAACCGTGTTGCGCTCATGGCTGTAATGCCTGCTGCCAAGAGCCAGCGTATTGCGACGTGAACGAAGTCGCTGCCATGCTCGCGATGTTGCCACAGGATCAGATTGAAGCCTTGAAGTTGCGCGTCATCGAATGGATGCAATCAACCGCAACAGTGCGCCGAACCGAGGTTCTGATGGATGCAATGGCATACCGCAAGCTGGCGATAACGTGTCCGATGTTGTCACCGGAAACCGGCTTGTGCCTCGCGTATGCCAATCGCCCCATAGGTTGTCGCACGTTCTTTGCACATGGAAACCCCGAACATTGCAAACTACCGGAGCGCACGCATCAGAAGTTCGCCGTGTTCAACAAGAACACCGAAGCTGAAATTATGCGACCCTACTTCATTGATTGCCTTCACAACGACGGCAAGATTGTACTCGACCACATCGGCGTGTTGCTCTTTGAATCCCTGTTCGACAAGAAAGCACCCAGCAAATCACGGAAGGAAATCGTTTCTGAAAAATAATCCTTGCAACCAAACAAACCGACTGATAGGTTACTAATCGAAACTCGTATGGCACAAAAAAACATTCACCCGATAGTCAGCAGCTACATGGCAGACATCGGCAGCATTGGAGGGAAGCGCGGCAGTCACGCAGACAAAGTGAAGGCCGGACAAGTGAAGAGCCGCAAGAAGGCGAAGGCGTCACGAGCGAATGGAAAACTTGGCGGGCGTCCAGTAGTGGACGTGGACGACAAGCTTGCGTTGAAGAAATGAAATTTTTCATTTACACTTTATCTGACCCGCGCAGCCAGCAAATTAGATACGTTGGCAAGACTGACAATCCAAAGCGCAGGCTTAGAAGTCACATGAGCAACTCCGGGTCAACGCATGTGGCTAGATGGATTCAGTCTCTTAAAAAAGAGGGGTTGAAGCCGACGATGAAAATTCTGGAGACAATTTACGATCCGCAAGAATTGTATTGGCAGCAGTGTGAGCGGCTTTGGATTAAAGTGCTTGGCGAAATCGGTTGCAGCCTGACGAACCTTGATAGCGGTGGAAACAGCGGAAAGAAAGCATCGGCAGAAACAAGGGCAAAGCAAAGCGCAGCCGCAAAACGCAGAATCGTATCTTTAGAAACCAGAGCGAAACTTTCAATTTCAAGCCGGAACATGTCGCCAGAGTCCAAGGCAAAAATTTCAGAGTCACTTCGACTGCGACCGAAATCAATTCGTGATTCAGCAGCACTTAAAATGCGAGGCCAAAAACGCAGCGCGGGGACACTGGTGAAAATGTCGGCGGCGAAGAGCGGTGTAATTTTCTCGGAGACGCATAAGAGAAGACTCTCTGAATCACACAAGGGTAATTTGCAGCCCACCGCCGTTCGGGAAAAGATTTCCAAGTCCATGAAGGAGTTGAGGAAAAAACAACGCGAGCAACGATTGTTGCAACAAACGCAGATAACAGCCGAATAAATATGAACATGCCCCAAAGCCAGACACCGATACCGATTAACAATGACAGCCTTGAAGTTCTTCAGCCGAGCCAGATTGAAGCTCTCGAACGCGCACAAATTGACGTGCAGGTTGCCACCGCCCACAAATATCCGCGATCATTACAGCAGTTCCGCCAGCGATCAATGAGCATGGCCTGTCTGGACGCCGAAACTGCGGAGACGTGCATCTATTGTCGTCCAGTCGGCAAGGAGCAAAACGCACAAGGCAAGTGGGTGGAGAAGTTCGCCGAAGGCGCGAGTATCCGCCTCGCTGAAATCGTTGCCGCCTCGTACGGGAACATCCGCGCTGCTTCACGCATTATCGAACAGACTGAGCGTTTCGTGCGCTGCGAAGGCGTCTGTCACGACCTCGAAACCAATTACGCTGGCAAAAGCGAATGCGTCGAGGCGACCGTCAAAAAAGACGGCACCCCGTATAGCGAGCGTCAGCGCGCTTTGGTTGCGAAGGTCTGTCTTGCCAAGGCTTACAGGGACGCGATTTTCAAAGTTGTCCCGCGCGCCCTCTGCAAACCTGTCCTTGACGCGGCAAAGAAAGTTGCTGCCGGTCAGGGGTTGTCTATTGAGGAACGCCGGAAGAAGGTCAGGGCGTGGATTACCCAACTCAAGATTGACGAATCGCGCATGTTCGCCGCTTTGGATGTGAACGGATGGGATGAAGTCGGAGAAAATCAGTTGATGACGCTTACTGGCCTTAAAACCTCAATGGCAGATGGCGACATTTCGATTGAGGAAGCCTTTCCAGCCATCCAGTCGGGCGCAACTGGCACAACCCCGACTCCTAAGCCATCATCCAGCGCACCCGCTCCGGTTAATGTCGTCCCCATGAAGCCCGCAGCCACGCCAGCACCAGCCCCCGCACCGGCAGAAGCTCCAAAACCCGTTGCCGCCGTCGCTACGCAGCCCGCCAGCGAGCCGGAAGCCGAAAAAGCGGTGGAGACAGCCCCGGAAACCGTCGCCACTCCTACGCCAGAGCAAGCCCCAGAGGGTCAGGAAGGCGATGGAACAGCCCCAGAACCGTCTCCCGCAACCGTCGTTGACCCCAAGGACGCGATTGAGGCAACGACCTTCATCACCACGTTTGCCACCCGCGACGGCGTGAACGAGGATCAAATCATGGCCTACCTTCGCAGCACGAAGCCGCCGCTTGCCAAGGCTGGTCAAAAGTTGAGCGATATGTCATCCATGAAGCTCGTCGCCGTGGCGAAGGGTTGGAACACGCCAGCCGCGAACGGTAAGACAATCTGCCAATCCGTCAAAGAGTTGGCTGGAGTGGCCTAAAGAACTGATCCGAACGTCCGGGTAACTTTCGACCGTAGGTGACGACCTTTGCGGTTGTAGAAAGAGAAGATGCAGACGTGACAGCTTGGAGAGACAGCACCAACACAACACGACTTTATGGGATGCCCATTTCAATACATCAGCGGGAAGCTACGCGGCGACCTTCCCGAACTCACCAAGCGACTCGCCAAGCTTCCGGTTGACCAGCGCGGTTATCCAGTGCCGTTCTTCGTCGCGTGGATAGACGGGCAACCAGACTTCCGGGTTGCCGATCCCGCCAAACTCGTCGCATGTGTCAGACATGGCCTGTGCTGGGTATGTGGTGAAAATCTTGGCAGTCGCAAGTCTTTCGTCGTCGGCCCCATGTGCGCCGTGAACCGCAACTCAGCCGAGCCGCCATCGCATCCAGATTGCGCGGAGTGGTCGCTGAAGGGTTGTCCGTTTCTCGCGAAGCCAAACATGGTGCGGCGTGAGGATGAAACAACCAAGGCACTCGACGAAAATGTGTCTGGCGTGATGATTAAGCGTAACCCCGGAGTGATGCTTTGCTGGGAGACTCGCAAGTTCACGCCTCACTCGGACGGCAACGGTGGAGTCTTGTTCGATGTTGGAGAACCGCACGCCGTATCGTGGTGGCGCGAAGGAAGGCCAGCGACACGCGCGGAGGCGATGGACTCCATTGAGTCTGGTATTCCGCTTCTGATGGAGTATTGCGATACGCCTGACGACAAGCTTGCGCTCGCGAGCGCACTGGATAAGGCACTGAAACTTTTACCGGCATGACAACCCGCCTCCCAACCCACCTTTGCCCCTCTTGCAACAACCCGCTCGTCGCCGAAGCTGACGGCGCAGGCAGATATGTCGCTTGGTGTTCCGTAGGTCGTTGCGCCTCTGAGATTGGCGACAAGGGAGCTTTAGGAGACACGCCAGAGCAAGCGGCAGCAAACTTGATTGAGACGATGAACAAGGAACATGATTGGATTTTTGAATGAGCCGAAACCTCGACAAAATGTGCGGTGGCAAGCTTCGCTACGACGACAAGAAAGCTGCCATCTCTCAGATCAACCGCATCATGCGCGGCAGGAGGCGCGTTGAAAACCTTCGCGCTTATCCATGTCCAAACTGCAACGGCTGGCATCTCAGCAGCCATTAACTAACCGCTATGACAACCAACACGACACACGACACGATAAGCTCCAGCCTTGGATTAACTAAGCAAGCGAGCGACCTTCAAAAGAAACTGCACAGCCAGATTCTAAAGGCGAATCCCGGCCTTGGAGATAAAGCGAGCGAGATGGCTGACATATTAGCCGAATCAGGTATAAGCCGCGCGCTAAGTTTGATGATAGTGTCGGCGGTTTATAGTCCCGACAACGCAGGACGCGGACAGACGACAAAATCGCATTGGTTTGTTTCCGCTCTTAAAACTTCAAGCTACGGAAACCGGCTCAACTACATCGGCAGCAATAAAAACGCACTTCAAAGATTCGTAGCAGAGATGGGCGAGATAGACGACTCGCGGGAATCGCTCTCGACCTATTGCGGATTCTCATTCGCAGATTGCTTTCTGCTATCGGAAGCTGGGATCAGCGAAGCGGAAGCGATGGCGATAATGGCAGATTGCGAGGCAGATGGAAAGACCACGCATCAAGCCAGAAGAATTTTAATGAAAGCAGCACGATCCGTAATTGACAAGCAGTGCGCGACGGTTTCAGGCGCAGTAGAAATGCTGAAATGAAATCCATCGAAACAATAATAGCGTCAAACGACGATGTTTCAGCGCATCTTCTTGGAATAGATGGATGGTTGCTAAGGACAATACCTAGCGAGCGACGAAACATCTTCCTGAAGCTTTACGAGAAAGCATTGCGAACAGCACTTCACCCCGACGTGATTCAAGATGCTGCGAAGAAGAAATTTTACGAGGGTTACATTGGAAGGGTGGCGGAGTCTGTCGCAGCCATGTGCGAAGACGCAGCCGTCTATGACACGATGGCTGAGTTTGTTCCGGCTGCAAAGAGCAGGGTTGTAAGCATGGAGTCGCTTGTCTCTGAGAGGGACGCGCAGATTGATGCGTTGCGGGCTGAAATGAAAGACATGGCCGCAGCTTTCAAAAAAGAGTCCGAACACTTTTCCAGAACAGAGGCGGCAAATAAAAACAGCGCAAAGCAATCAGCCAGACTATCAGCGGCAACACATGAGGTATTTACAAAATTCAAAGCCGTCGCGGAAAACAGCCAATCGCATTCCATCTGGCTAAAATTCTTCAAAATAACCGGCAACCTGACGAGGATCAATTTCACAGACGATGGAGTTAAGGAATCAACGGGAGAGCAATGTGAACTGGTAAAAAACACGGCGAAAACATTGGTATCCGGCATCGGCAAAGTGTCAATCGTTGGCGCGACAACAATCGGCGGATTGAAACATTGCAGAGAGAATGGTCGCATCGCAAACGCGGCGATGGAATCCCTCATCGAAACTTTTTCGCCAGTTGATTGCAGTGATTATTCACTTCAACTCAAACACTACATCGTCGGTTTTTTCAAAGTTGGGATGCTTTTAATCGTGAACGACGGCGAGAAAAACACCCTAATCGAAATCAAAGCCATTGACGCCATTGATGAAAAATCAAAAGAGAAAATAATGCTTCTGAAAGAGACAATAGAGCGTCAGGACAAAAAGATTGCCAGCCTTCAAAAAGCCATCTCACGACTGAAGGAAAATAAATAACCTATGCCAACCACACACGAAATAGCCGCTGAAATAAACCGTCGCTGGACTGAGCTTTCACGCGACGGCGCACTGAACCGCGAGGAAACGATTGAGCAGATCATCAGAACGTCGCTCGACTCATCCGCTCGCTGCATCTATTGCAACTCGGCGTTCAATCTGACGACAGAAGAAGGCAAGGAAGCCATCACCAACCACATCATGTCGTGCGACAAGAATCCGATGGTGGAGGTCTATCTTGAGGCCAAGAAGTTTTTGGATTCCAACCTACGCACAGAACACAACGACACAGACAAGTCGGATGCCGAAGTCATCGCCGAGATTTCAGACATCACACTGGACATAAAGCCAGACATTGAAAGCGACAGCGCAGGAACTATTACAGAGCGCGTGAAGGCCGCGATTGCAATGGCGAAGCAACTCGAAACCGCCAAGCGCATAATGAATGCTCAGGAGCTTCGACTGCGAGAGCTTGGAGATGATTCAAGCGAAGCCGTTGCCGTGATTGGCGAGCCGGTTCATCCAGCGATCCGGGAGCGTGATTCAGCCTACTCAAAACACAACGCAATCACCGCAATGCTCGCCCGCTTCCTTATTGCGCACCGCGACACGCATCGTTGCTGGCTCGACTCATTCGTAGAAGTCGGAGCCGTGACGATTGATTGGAACGCGAATCCTTACGGCGAGGTTAAGCCGGTGAAATTATGACAACACCAACACGACAGACAATGAATAGCAAGCCGGTGTTCACCGTGCCTGCCAAAACCGTAATCAACTTCAAGAGCCACTTTGACAAGAAATTGTTATGCGACGGCATGACGTTCACCGCAGGCGATGCGTGTGCGTACAGTTGCAGTTTTTGTTACGTGGATTCGATGCAGACGAAGCGCAGGGATTGGCTGGAGTCTCATGGCGTCACTGGCGATCACATGAGCCACGTCGTTCGACGCGAGAACGCCGTGGATATTCTTCGCAAGCAAATCATGTCGAAACAACCGTCGTTTCGCATGAAGAAGCAGGTCATCTACTCGTCGCCACTGGTTGACGTGGCTGCAAACATGGAGCTTGTCCGCGAGACGGTGGAGATTTGCAAGGTGATATTGTCGGAGACGTGGTGGGACATTCGGTTGCTTTCCAAGTCCAATCTACTCCCGAGAATTGCGGAATCCTTGGCCGATTGGGACATCCACAACCGCGCGAAATCGCGCATCATCTACGGTGTCAGCACCGGCACGCTTGACGACAAGCTTGCGGCGGCGTTCGAGGAAGGAACGCCGCTCGTATCAAAGCGCATCGAATCGCTTCACTGGTTGCAGGACAATGGATTCAGGACGTTCGGGATGATTTGTCCGAGCTTGCCGCAAGAGAATTATTTCCACTTCTCGCAGAGCATGGCAGACGCGATCAGGGTCGAAAAGTGTGAGCATGTGTGGGCGGAAGTAATCAATGTGCGCGGTGACTCTTTCACGCGCACAATAAAGGCTCTCGATGCTGCTGGGTTCACAAAAGAATCTAACAGAGTTGCAAGCGTGACCATGATGAAACATAAGTGGGAGCAATACGCCCGCAGCACCTTTGAAGCGCACACCAACTCAATTCCAGCAAATAAGCTCCGCTTCCTTCAATACGTCACCAACGACACTCGCGATTGGTGGAAGGCTCGCGAAGCACAAGGAGCAGTGTTGTTGTGACCAGCCAAATCACCATAGCCGACATTCGCGCCGGTAAAACTTCCGCGTCATCCTTCTCCGACGACCGCGCGTGTCTTGGTCGCAGAAATCTTATCAACGCTTTGCCACCTGAAATGCTGGAGCAAGGCGACGACTACACCGAGTTTGGAAACGCAGTCCATAAGGCCATCGAAACCGGAAATCCAAGCAGCTTGTCCACCGAGCAATACGAAACCTACCTGAAAGTTGTCGAAGGCGAGTCGCAGCTTTTGAGCGAGTGGGGTTCTCAAAACAACATTGATGTTGTTGATGCCGTCGTGAGTGAACGCCGTCTCTGGATCACCAGCGCGGCAGGAGATAACATCGCATCGGCGCAACTTGACCGCTATTGGCTATCAGCACCACACAACGCGCACGCCCTGATAGTTGACGTGAAGAGCTTGTTCGCCCCTCACTTGCCGCGCGCCGTAGATTCGTGGCAGCTACGGATGCAGGCCGTTGCGCTTTACTGTCTGACCGGATGCGAAAACATTCGCGTGGCATACAACGCGCCGAACAAATTCGGACGCAAGCTGGACACGGCGGATTTCACGACCGTAGAACTTCACCGCGACTTGCACGAGATTCGAGATGTGTGTAAGCGCATGTCGCAGCCAGACGCAGCGCGAACGCCCGGAGATGCTTGCCGCTACTGTAACGCTCGCGGTGTGTGCCCCGAAGCCGCCGCCTACTCCATGCTACCCAGCATCGTCGCACAGACATCGGCAGTCGCTACGAAGAAAGATGTTCAAGCTCGTGTAGCGATGTTGCAGCCCGCAGATTGGGCGTTCATCCACCAACGCAGCAGCATCATCAAAAACATTCTTGAAGCCGCATCGGGACACCTACGCCAGTTGCCAGAGGATCAACTACGACCACTTGGCTTCAAACTTGGCGCAGGCAGAACTACGAGCGAGATTCCGGGGATTAAAACATCCGAAGCGTGCGGCAAGCTCGTGGGGCTTGGGCTTCCTGAAGCTGAACTTTGGAAATGTTTGTCAGTGAACAAAACCGCCGTGATTGAACTCGTGATGAAGGAATACGGATTCAAGAAGGACGCAGCAGAGAAGTTTTACGGCGAGAACCTCGGCGACCTGATCGAATCAAAGACGGGTGAACCGATATTGAGGGAAGTGTGAACGCCGGAACTCAGCGACCCGGCTCACCGGACGGGTTGCTTGCAACTGAAACGCGAAAGCCGGGTTCGCTGAAGTGACTGGTTCGACGACGACGTATGAAAACAAACGACATAATCACAATCGAAAGTCAGGACGGCATCCTATACGAGATGATCGTAAAGTCAGTGGATGCCGTAAAGAAAACCGTAACTGGCGAGGTGGCATGGTGGAAAAGCTCCAAAGGCAGCGAGAAAATAGTGAACACCATCACCGTGCCGGAATACTCAATCGTATGTTCACAGAAGACGAACTAAGCAGACTTCGGCACGCCTTCAATGTCCGAGATGCTGCCGAACGCATAATAAACGCGGCCCGCTCAAAAGTGCGCGGGAAGAACAAAACCCATGCCCTTCGGAAACTGCTCGGCCTGTGTCCTGAGTGCGGAGCTGAATGCCCAGAAGGCCGACACTACTGCGACCCGTGCCGGATCATAATGAACGCCCGCCACCGAAAGACCAAATGAACGTAGAAACCGCAAACCGAATATCATCTGCGCTTCGTATCCACGATGAATACGAAGCCCTACACGCGGCGGCGCAACAACTGGTCAAAATCGTAGAAGGCGTGGCAGAGCCTCACGGTGGATGGAGGTCAAAACAACGATGCGGACTGCGCCTGAAAGACACTCCCGAATGGGCCTTGTTTTACTGCGCGTTCAAAGACACTGAGGCCAAGTCGTCGAACGCCGGAGCTATGCGACAGCCGCCGGAGACAACCTAACTATGTGGAAGCGCATTTTGAATTTGTGGCGACGCCGCGAACAGCCCAGCGAAGCGGCTGTTCGCATCAGCGACCTTGTTAGAGCGCACAGCGTGGACACAACGAAATTTGAGAGCGTGATACTGGAAACCGAAACCGACTACTACGTGAGGCGATCGCCAGGCTGGAAGTGCCGCGCTTGCGCTCGAACGTTTGAAGGCTTCGCTCCAGATACAAACCATGAATGTGTGCGCTCTAACAGTTAATTCAACCAACCGAGTTGGCATTATCAAGCCTGCTTCACTGAAACCTCCAGCCGACTGATTGAACACGCGCCGGTGATTGCATTTGACATAAAGCGGTTTATGATAGACATTGATTATGAATAGAGCAGCACAAGCACTTGGACGCCTTGCAAGGGGCGTGAAGAAAACAATAACCAAAGCCGACAGGCTGCGTCGCCGTAAGCAGATGGAGTCTATCAATGCCAAAAAGAAAAGAACTCGCGGGGATGGTGTTCGGGTATCTAACGGTTGAATCGTTCTGCCATAGCAGGCATGGACAATCGGTTTGGAACTGCGTATGCGCTTGCGGTGCGCGTATCGAGCGTCCGTGGCATACGTTGAAGAAATCGCAGCATCCTAGCTGTGGTTGCAAAACCTCTCTTTCGCAGTCCCAAGGAAGCCTAGAGCATGGAGCGTGCGCCGGAGAAAAAGAAGCAGCCATCTACAACATCTGGTGTGGCATGAAGCAAAGATGCACCAATAGAAATAATCCCAACTATGGGTATTATGGCGGGCGTGGCATTCGAGTTTGCGAGCGATGGCTGAACTCATTTCAAAACTTCTTTTCAGACATGGGGGCGATGCCAACTTCAAAACACACCATTGAGCGCAAGAACAACAATGGAAATTACGATCCGTCGAACTGTGTTTGGGCAACACGAAAAGAGCAGGCCAATAACAGGCGGCCTATTTCGACACAACTTGCTTAACTGAGACTTCAAATCTGGACATCGAAAGCAATCCCGTCTTTGGCGCAGAGTTGTCCGAAGCAGCAATGGAAATGTCGTAATACAAAAACTTCCCGCGATAGAGGAAGTTCCACATCACACTATCAATCGGGCGAATGTTGTCGCTGACGTACTTTTCGGCAGTTCTGGTGTAGCTGCATTTGATAGGGCGGTTTGTAAGCTGATGCCAAAGCACGCGACACCTACCGTTTGTTCCGACAGGATCAATCGCCGTTTCAGATGTTCCAACTTTTAGCCTCAATACCGCCGTGTCGTTTGAGTCATCGGCGACGAATCCGACAAGAAAATCTTTGATTTCTTTTTCATCAGAAAATCTTTCAAATGGAAATACGCCAACCCCACGGCTGTAATATCCAACCGTAGCGTACGCATCGGATGTTGCGTCATACATCACTCGTGCGCTTCCTGCATCCATCTGCTTGATGCAAAAATCAGAGCCATTCACAGCGAACAATAACGATTGCCGATTGCAACCAGACGAAGCCAGCAGCGACGAGGTAAAATTCGTCATCGCCACGCTTCCGTAGTTGCGATAATCCGCCGTCTTAAACTTCACGTTCGCCACGAGCGTATGCCGGTTGATGCCGCTTCCGATGGGTTGAGGCAATGGCACGTAATCTTCGCACGCGACTTCTTCAGGAACTTCAGTCGCCAGCGGATCATACACCGGCCAAGAGAAATGAATCTCGCCAGAGCCAGCGGTTTCATCCTCGTTCGGGCCGGGCACATATTCAGCGACCGGCGAGAAACACGCCTGCTTGTCAATCCGCGTAGCTGCGTTCTTGTAGATGACAGCGGTAGAGCGATGAAGCCATTCGACGCGATCAGGTTCAGCGAGGTATGGCGAGTATTCGTAGATGCCATCCGCGCCCATGTAGTAGAACGAGAATCCCGTCGAGACGAGCGAGTTTTCGTAAGCAAGGCACTTGGAGCGATTCTTTGGTTCAGTGTACACCCGGATGCAGTTCAAGGTTGCAACCGGAGCGTTCGGGTCGCTTACGTCTGCCGTGAAGTTACACTTCCAAATGCTGCGATCAGTGAACACGTACAGCGATCCAGCCAGAGGCATTGCATTGAGGATGACCTCGCCGTAATCCAAGTCCTGATAATCAGCCAAGCTTCCGGCTGTTCCCGGAACCCACTTCGTCGCATCGTTCAAGTCTGACCAGCGTATGCGCGACGGATAATCCACGGTACTCTCGCGAGTGTTCAACAGGAACACCACGCCTTGCCAAGACACCGTTCGTCGCGCCCTCGTAATCGGCCCAGCCGCTTCTGACGCCGTAGCCAAGTCAGCAATCGCAGCCGACGTTCCAGTGCCAAGCGCATGAATGCGAGGAACGTCAAAATTGTTTGTGAACACCACTTTGTTTTGTAGCTCGGAAGCGTTGAACCGAAGCTGCGTCAGTGAATCCTCGCCATCGTTTCCAAGCCCTGTGCCGATGTCTGACCACTCACCAGCAGATTCATCCATCACGATGATGCGAGTCTTTGTCGCTCCGAATAGCCTTCGCGTCCCGTCGTTCGCGGTGCTTTGAAACAGGAGCGTCACCGGCTCGCGATCCTCGGCAGCTACGCCAACGCCTTGATTGTGGAAGTCCCAATTATTGTAACAAGGATTCTCGTACGGCCTGACCCAGCCAAGTGCGCGCGATAGCTTTCCGTCTGGGTTGATTGAGAAGTTTTCTTTCCATCGAAAAGCGCCAGCAGGCGTCTCATCAATGCTCGACCGGCAATCGAACACGCCGACGAGCGGCTTCAGTATCGCAGTTTGGAATTTTGCTTGTGCCATACGACTAGGCCGATGTGATGGCTATATCCCAGCCTCCCAAGAGATAGCCGGAGTTCAATGCCAGATCATCGTAAATCCAAAGACTCCAGCTTCCATTCGGGTCTTCGCCGTTAAAAGCAGCCATGCCAACGTCTGCGTAAATAGGCCCAACACCGTCATATAAATCTCCAGACGGATTGCTTGGCGCAGGCGACGGGAATGTTGTCACCTCGTACGCACGAGGCTTGAACGTGTGGTCAACACCGGCAGGGCGCGAGGCTTGAGGAATAAAGCTTCCAGCCGCATCATCAAACGTGATGTTGCGCTTAGTCGTATCAAGCGTGCCATTCATCGCGCCACTCATCACGACAAGCTTCGTGCCTTCAGGCGACACGAGCATGATATTCACGTCGCCGTAATCGCCGTGGTTGAAGCGATACAGCGAGAGTGTCACGCTAGTAATAACGCCAGTCAGACCTGAGACGTGCTTGACGCCCGGATAGGGCAACGCTCTGCCGTTGGCTGGAATGGTCATCTGCTCCGCGTTGTTGCTGCCAACGCAATCGGCGTCACGAGCTTCATCGGCCAACGCTTGCGCGGCTGCTTGCGCCTGCTGCTCTGCATCGGCGAGACTCACATAGCTCTTGCGTGTCGCAGATCGGATGAATGTCTCGCCAAAAGTCCCAGCGGGACACACAGCCTGCGCGCTTTCGGTGGCTTGCCAGAATGGAACACAACTCAGTTGAGCTTGTGCCGCTGCCAAAGCTGCGTCATTCGCCAGCCTGTCAGCGTCCTGTTGGCTGACAAAACTGGTTTGTGTCGAGGTTGAGCAAGCCTGAGAAACACCACCACCAAACATCCTAAGCTCGCAAATTCTGAGGCTGCTAGGCCCATCAATCGAAGAAATGTTGATTCTGTAAAACGAGTAGGCTGTTGTATTTACTATCGGATAGCTTTTAAGCTCGTCTTGAAACCAGACCTGTCCGGCGAATGTGGCAATCACAGCCCAGCTTGAGCCGTTGTCGTTTGACCCCTCGAATGTGAAGTCTTTAGGATTGGTGTTGATGTCTCCACCTTGGATTTCAATTCTGGTTACTGTTTTCTGACTTGGAAACTTGTAGCCAATCCATCCAGTTGCAAAATTACCCGGAGTCCAAAACAATCCATCGTCAGCGCCGTCAAATGCTTTCCAAGCCGGAGTTGAAACAGATGAAAACTCTGCGTTTGCAACAGCCTCGCCACTCGGCGTCGTATTGCTCGTCATCACTGGAATCAAGTTCTCAGTCGTGACAACCTCAGTGCCGGTCGGACACGTCGCACACACCGTTTTTGTGCTGGTGAAACTCACTGGCGGATTGAATCCGCTCTCAATGTCTGGCAGCGGGCTTGAGTCTGACGACTGTGCGCCCGGAGGCGATGAAGCACAATCGTAGATGTTGCAATAAAGACCTTCCCCAAGCTCCCCAGCAGCGACGGCAGTTGTGTTGACTGTCGGAGCGGTCGTTCCGCTGTCGTAACGCAGCGCAAAAACTGTGTGTGATTCAAAATCGTCGTAATAGCCAGCGTCAGCCTCGACGGTAGCCAAAAGATAAAATGTCGGCGTTCCAAAGCTGACTTCTTTATCGCGCCAAATGCGTATCTGAACCACACCCTCTGGCGGAGTTGAAAACACCAGCCTTGTTGCAGCCTCAGAAGGAGGATCAAACGGAGCTACATTCGTCGTCTCACTCTTCGCAGTCTCACCGCTAGACGTGACGTACGTTATGACATAATTGTAGTCCTCAGATGTGATACTTCCTCCAGCGTATTCAAACGGCGCTGAAGCAACCGGCGCGGGCGGATCATCAATCGCTGGGACTGCGCTACTCTCTCCGCATCTCGGCGGGATGTAGGTCAAATTCTCGCCGCTGAAATCATCAAACAGAATCGTGGTTAGCGTTGATGTGTTCTCAAACTTTATGAAGTCGAGAAGGTTTCCGGCTGATGGCGCTGCATCAGTACCAAGCTGTTCAAAATTCAACCTGACAGAAGCGTCGAACAATGGCGTGAACGAAAGTCCATAAGCCTGAAAATCGTCATTCCACTCTGGATAGACGACTTGCTCGAAGATGTTCAAGTCAGTCGTTCCAGCGTCCACTTCGCGAACGAATATCTTGACGCCTTGACCCGCGATGTATTCGCGTTGGTTGCCTGCAACGGAAAAATTGATGCGATAAGTCTGACCGGCAACGATTGAGATTGGCGCGGTCGTTCGGATCAACCCAAGTGAACCAGATGCCATCTCAACATAGAGCCCGTTGCCCGGAAGATAGTCGAGCAGTCCCGGCCCAAGCAGGTTCACTTGACCGCTCACAACCTCGAAATTCAGAAACGCCGAATAATCCAATGCTGGCGCAGGCTCGTATGTGTCGCCTTCAGGAATGCAGATGCCAGCACAGATCAAGCTCATCAAGTAATGAACTTGAGCGATTGAAGATGTCGCAGTGGTTGCAGACGCATTGATAAAATATCCTCCAGTCGCTATGCGCTGAAGCAGATCATACCCAGAACCAGAGGCGCGAAGTCCAACAACCATCACAATGCCGCCACCAGACTTGAACAATGTCGCAGCATCAATCACGGCTTGACGATTCGAGTCAATCGTATGTTCGCCGTCCGAAATCAGGAATAGAACTCGCCGGGTAGCATCTTCCAGAAGAAGCGTGTCCGTCAGCGTCGTAAAAACATCCAGCAGGTCGGTCTTCTTGTCTGTCTGCGCGATAGTAGTTATAGCCGACTTCAAGGTTGATTTTGTGGCAGTTTGAGCCACGACTTGCTCAGGTGTTTCAGCCAGCGTCGAAAGACTTGCCGTGATTGAGGCAGATGTGCCAACTCCCATTCCATCTACAAATCCGGTCGCAACAGCCTTCGCGAAGTTAAGTCGGGTTGTGTATCCGCCGCCAAATCCAAGCGTCATGGATCGCGACTTATCAACAACGATGGAAGCGGCAATGACTTCGGCATCGCAGCACTCATCTTCTGCATTGGCCGTCAATGCCGCTGAAGCTGTTCTTCCGTCAGTGTGCAAAGCTGAAATCTGGACAACGCCAGCAGAGAGACACGTTCCAGAACCGCTTCTTGCTCCGATTGAAAACACTGCCTCGTCGCTGGATGAAAACGAAACCTCGTCAGGCGTCAGCAATGTTTCGACTCCGTTCTTGTATTCGTAAGCTTGGAACTGGATTGAATCATTGACGCACAGAATCAGCACAGACGGCTTGATGATGATTGCGCCTACGTTTGGGCACACACCCGGATTAGCCAAGGCAAACTCCGAATCATCGCATCGCGGGTCAAGCGGTGGGATGGTTGGAATGATGCAGTCTGCGTTTTTTGATCGGTCAAAGTTCATTTTAATTCTTATGCCCCAGCGCCACCGCCACGACTACAAGCCGCACGCCACGCATTACACTGTGATGCAGCCATTGCCGCAGCAACTTGGTTTCCATACGCTTGAGCTTGCTGGTTCAACGCCAGTTGCGTATTGGCTGCTTGGTCTGGGGTCGTTAGCTGTGTGTATGTGTTCGCCGCAACATTGAATGTCGTTGAAAAGGTTCTTGCAGGACAATTTGAAAGACACTGGATTGATGCTGACCCGATTTGTGGAGTGTTACCAACGATATAAGTCACATCGCTACAAACAAGCTGTGATTCGGCGTCTGATTGAGCCGCCGCAAGAGCCAGTGAGTTTGCCACGCCCTGAGATTCAGTGGAGCTATACGATCCCGCCGCGACTTCAACCGTCACTTCTGATCCTGTTGTATCAGTCGGGCAAGATGCGGTGTAGCTCTGTGTTGCGTTGCGATACGTGCATACGAGTTGAGACTCAGCCAATGACTGCGCTGCCGCCAATGCCGCTGCATCAGCCGCCGCTTGAGATACTGTTGACGTATATCTTCCTGCCGCAATCGTTCCTGTCACTGGCGCGCCCGTAGCCGCTGGCGTTCCGGTTTCATCATCCGCACCCGGACAACTTGCCGTGTACTGCTGCACGACGTTGTAATATGTGGTGACGACATCTTCGCAAGAGAGTCGGCCATTAGCTTCGTCGGAGGCTTGCTGTAAAGCTCTGGCGTTGGCATCCGCGACCGAGAGCGCGCTTCCAACGCTGCCAGCCTCTTTGACGACCGTAACAGAAGAACCAGACTGACCAGTGGGGCAAGAAGCCGTATATTCCTGACGTTCATTGTAGAACAAATCCGTGTTGACGTTAGCCTGAGCGCCAAGCCCACGAGCCGATGCTGAACCAGACGCTCCGGCTTCAGAGCATTCGCGAACGCGATTCTCTTGATTGCACTCGTCAATCAATTCCATCTCGATACCAACCGTGCCCGTAGTGCCCGGCGTTCCGCGCAACTGAATCTCCAAATCGCGCGCCTTCGCAGGATCACCGTAAAGCTTCTCATGCTGCATCGAAACATGCGTCCTGACGTACTGGTGAAACTTTGGGTCATCATCCACTTGGTCTGCGTCTGACCAGTTACGCTTGATGCCGTCCCACTCGATCACAACCGTCTCCGTGCTTTGAATCCACGGCGCAATGTAGATGCGGCCACGATAGTTTGCCCACACGCCACTTGGAGAACGCCCGGTTGAATCCGTAGATTCTTGCGGATAATGAAACCCTTGAGGAAGCGGCGGCAACGACTCCATTCCCTCATCAGTAGGGGCAGGATAGGAAGTCTTGTAGCGATAGATGCCGAACAACTGCGAGGCGATGGCTTCGACGGATGCAATGTTGCTTGAGCATCGTTCACACAGCTTGATGTAACGCTCCATGTAACACCACTCGACTTGCTGATAATCAACCTTCTCACAGTGATTCAAGTCGGCGGTTGCATCCTCTTCGCCATACTGGTTGAGTCGGTCAATGACGTAGATGCGATTGATGCGGCCTTGAGGTTTTGGAAACACCGTCATGCCGCAACTGAAATACGTGGAGCAGTGGTCCCAAGTATCTGCGTTGCCGTATCGCGCACACGCCACCGCCCTTTGAATATCATATAACGCTTCAGCAAAAAACGAATCATGTACAACAACCAGATTCTCACTTTCCCCTTCGGGCCAGCATTGAAATCTGATTTTATTTTTTAACTCGCCAAATGTCATAACGACTCTGAAAACCTATCACTCTTAATTATATTTTCCATCCACCAAAGAGGCTGGAAATTTTTATGGTTCCAGCATTTAGAAAATTCAACTGGATCAGAAAGTTCAAAAGAGGCTATCGGCCTAATGTGGTCAACAACCCACTTCCCATCGCCGCTGCCATAATTGTCCCAAGTCATTCCGGGCTTGAACTGTGATTCAAGGTGCGCTCTGAGTTCGTCTTTTGAGCATCCTATCAGCTTTGTCATTCCAGAGCGTCTTGATTTTTCAGGACGAATGTAATTTGAAACCCTTGATCTAAAGGCGCAAATCAAAGCAAATATTTTGTCGCGCTTTAGCCTCGCCCTCCTGTTCGCCATTCCAACAGCATTGTACTGCGCTTTTTTATCAGGCGTCAGATTTTTTTTTCTATTCCGATTGAAAGCCAAAAGTGTGTCTCTGTTTTGCTCGTACCTTTTGCGCCTGTAAGCAACCATTTTGGCTTTATTTTTTAGCTGGTAAGCAATGCACCTAGCTATCTCTCGCTCTCGGTTTTCTAGGTATCTTTTTTTATCTCTCTCAGAAACGCTCGCCTTGTTTTTAGCATACCACGCCGCGCTATTTTTCTTATTTCTTTCTGGATACCTACGCATTGAATCGCGAGTGCTTTTTCGACGACGCTCAATACGCTCGCTTTCGTTTTTAAGAATAAGCCCAATCAAAATCGTTTTATACAGCAACGAACCACCATCAGGAATCGCTTCCTGAGTTAGTGGCTCTTGCTGCGTGTTCATCTTAAATCGTTACTGCTTTTGTCCCGTCAATTTTGGGTCAATGTTCGCCGCAGTCGGCTTGTCCGTCTTTGGTGCATCCTCCACCTTCCGCACGTTTGGAACAAACGGCTTCGGCTGTTCGGGTGAAGTCACCGGAATCTGAGCCTTTGTAACCGCATCTTCCAATCCCTTGACGCGAGCCGCAAGGTCAGCGACGACCGCCGCAGGTTTTGCAGCCCCCGCTTGGTTTTGGACTATTCCCTGATCCCTGTCCACTATCCGCACGCCGTCGAGCAACGACTTGCGCGCTGGCTGCGATGTCGTCGAGGCTAGGTTGTTTTTTTTTTGCTCGTAAATCTCCTTCGAGATTCGAGTGACGCCGCGAGCCTGTGTGTTGGCGAGCTTGTCCAATTCAGCAAGTTCAGCCTTTTGATCCTCGCGGTCATCAGCGAGAACCTTTACTCCAGCATTGTTGCCAATGGGTTCAAACCTGACGATTTGACCGGCAACGCGGACGGGTGAGTTAAAAACGAGTTTGTGGAAGTAGTGTAGTGACATGATGGTTTTGATTTCAGTGTTGAGGTTTGTTACACGTCGGCATTGAACTTGAATCAAGAGCGGCGGCGACGCAAGCCGAATGCGCCACCGCCGCACCCCCAACACGACCAACCCCAACACGAGAGAGCCTAAGCTCCCCCAAATTTGTCGGATGATTTCTTGATTTCATCTTACGAAAAAGGCGGCGAAGACCTAAGCCTTCACCGCCTTTGAAACTACGTTGACGGCTTAGTAAATCGCCGCATCAGCCGCGCTCGGCAGGTAGCTGTCGCGATCAGATGCCAGCGTATGCGCCGGGATGTTGCCGCTGAAGTTGTAGATGACCAAATCAGCTTCACCGCATTCCAGCACCGCAGCGTAGGTAACGCCGCGTTGAGTCACCGTGCGCTCAGTCGTCTCAGCGACGCATTGGAACGACGGATCAACCCGCTGCAAGTCATCCAGCTTGCCGCTCGTCGAAGTCTTGGAGTATGAGTCCACGACTTTGATATACATGCCGGTCATGTCCAGCATCCACAGCACGCGACCGGAGTCGGATGCGTTGGCTGCGCCGGTCAAACCGCTGTCCTCGAAGGACGCCCACTCAGCAAGGTAATCATCCAAGCCGTAGTGCGTGATGACGTTGAGCGTGATGCCCTGACATTTGCCACGCAAGCGATAGCTCGAATACTGGAATCCGAACGCCTTGTTGATGCCGCGCTCAATGTCTTGAGTGAGGCGCATGGTGTCTTCGCTGACATCTTTGAACAGGCGGATGAATGCCCGGTCGAGAAGTTCAGCCGTGGACGAATCAGTGAACAGATCGAAGCTGTTCGCAGCCGCAGAGCCGATGCCCTGACGAACGCGAGCCATCGCATAGATGGCGTCCATGAGACTCCACAGGTCAAGATTAGCACCAGCAGCATCATAGATGCGACCGCATTGCTGGAGTTGTTCCATCCAGCCGATTGTGTTCGCCTTGAAACCAGAGCAGCGACCCGCTACGCCGGGGAAGCCAAGGCCGGTATCACTGACGAAGTATTCAACCGGAGTGAGGTTGACGAAATCGTTCTTTGTCTGGTTCGCGCTGATGGCGCGACCGAACATCGCGTTGTTGAACATCTTCGAGTTGAACGCCTTCGTGCGCTGGGCGTGTTCCTCGACTTCAGGGATGTCCACCAACTCCGCGTAAAGCGGGTTGTTTGCGAGAGCAAACTTGCGGAACTCGGCAAAGTCCTTGGTGACGCAGAACGTGTATTTGTCATGCTCCATCCAGAACTCGGTGCGAGTGTCGTTGCGGTAAGCAGGTTCGCTATCGCAGTAAGCCTCAGTCTTGGAGACATTGGCCGGGCCGCGACGGAGAAGACCGGCAACCGGGCTTGCGACGGAATCAAACGCGGAGTTTGAGTTTTGAGGCGTAACCACCAAGCGCACCTTGTCAGGCGTGCCAGACACAAGCGTTGCGCTGACGATGACGCCGTTCCAGAAGTTCTTCGCGCTGGAATTGCGGGATTCGACGAACACGCGCTCGCCAACACCGAAGCTGCGAACGTCAGCCGGGATACCAGACTGGCTATACACATCAATGCGCCAGTTGCCGCCGCCACCGTCAACACCGCCGTCGAAGCGCCAATAGACGTTGTTGATCGGCTTCTTCTGCTTTGCGAGCAGATATGGACGGATGCGGAACAACGAGCGGTCGTTGTCGTGAATCTGAAGCTCGCCCTTTTTGACGGTCTTCATGTTCGCCATGAAGAAGTCTTCCCAGCTATTCTGGATCGCACCGCACATCTTCATCTCCATCTGCGTCATAAACAGCGAGTCTAGGACGCGGTACGCACTGCCGGACTTGAACAATGTGTCAAGCTCATCCGGGGTGGACGGCACCATTGATTCGCAAACACTCACAGACCCGCAAGTATCAATGTTTGTGCGAATTGCGGAGGCGCACTTTTTGAAGATGTCGTCAGTTGTAACTGGCATAAGGTTTTAATGGTTTGTAACGGCTCAGATTCATTCCAAGCTTTGTTACACCCACTATCCTTATAGCCAGCGCGCTGTAAATGAGTCCGCGCTACTTTGTGGTTTGGCCGCAGCGTTACTACTTGATTGCGCTGGCCGTGGCGCAACTCCGCTTGCTGGAGATGCGGGCTTTTCTACGGCTGGCGTTGGCTTTTCGGCAGGAACGGCGGCGGCAGCTTCGGGGGGTTGAGCTACTTCAGCTTTTTTATATCCACGTCGCTCTGCAACCTTTTGCGCCCGGATTTCTTCAGCGGCAATCTCCTTTTTCGCAGCGTTTGCCTGAATCTCAGCATATAAATCAGAGATTTCTTTGTCTTTGAATCGCCAGTAATAAGCGCGTCTTGCTGGCGTCATAGCGGCGTACTGCTCTGCTGTTGCAAATCGCTGGCCGCTCGCGTTCAACTGGTTTTCCGCAGGCATAGCCAACATCGCGGCCTCCTGATCCGTCACAAACTCAGCGATGAATTTGTGCGTAGGGTTTTTCTCGTCAAATTCAACCAAGCGATTCGTGACCTTGTAAATCTCTTGAGCGAAGAACTCCGCACTGTTCGCAGCCCTGAAAGCGATTTCGCGCAATGGGTCTTCATCCATAAGTCTCTTGATTTCAGCACCATTGATGCTTCCGTCGTCGTTCAAAACCGCCTTGTAATCGTCGCCAAGCGCACTGAAAAGAGTCTTAGCCGTCTCCGCCCGACGCATCGTGATAGCTGGCGCTGCCTTCAGGAGCTTGTTTTCGCTTTCAATCGCGCGATTCTTCTCGGCGTCTTTGCGTGCGCTGGCCTCGCCAACCTTGTCGGCTTCAATCTTAGCGATAGCCCTGTTGAAGTGAACGTCATTCCAGTCAACTTCATTGGCCTTGAAAAACTCGTCATGCTCATCAGAGTCAGGATCGAACGACTTGCCTTTGTTGTCGGCCTCCCATTCGGCTTGATACTTTTTGGCCTTCGCAACCGACTCAACATATTTGTTGGCTCGGCCTTTGTAGATGTCAGGCCATTCTTTTTCCATGCGCTCCAGCACGGCAACGGTTTCCTTGTCGTCCTCGCTGATTTCTGGCGCGGCAACTTCCTTCTTTGGCTTCTCGGCAGACTTCGCGACGGCAGCAACGGCAGCGGAGGCAGCAGCAGATGCGATTGCGGCAGTGTCCACCGGCTCAGGCGGAATGACCATCGGAACAATCTTCTTTGCGGCGGGCTTCGCGGGCTTATCGTCTTCCGCCTTTGCCTCCACCTTTGGAGCGGCAGCAGCAGGCTTTACTGGCTTTTCGTCAGCCGGTTTATCGTCGCCCTCCTTCGGCTTTGCGGCTTCGGCTTCCTTTTCCTTTTTCTTCTCAGCCTTTGCAAGCGTCATGCGCTCGATAAAGCTGGATGCTGTTGCGCCAGACTCAGGTGTTGGCTTGATTTCTTCGGCTGGTTTTTCGGTGGCTGTTGCGGCTGTTGACATGGCTTTTTACTTTCGTTTTGTTGGTGTGACTGTTGAGGTTTTTAACGGCTCGGTGTTGTCTCGGTACTCGATCAAAGTTTCGATGAATCGCTTGAGGAAAACTGCTTTCTCGGCGTGTTTCTTGGCTTCTTCGCCAAATCCGGGGCGTTCAATCGTTTCAGAAACGCACTCGACAAGTCCGTTTGCAGCCTCGGCTTCATGTTGAAGGATTCGAGATTCGACAACCTCAACAAGCGTGTCTAGTTGCGGGTCTTTAAGCCAAGATTGGAGCTTGTCCTGTCGGGATTCCGAGATTCGGCTGGAGTGTATTTCCATTTGCTATGATTGGTGTTGGTTGTTGCGCCCCCATCGGCGGCACAAGCGGGGGCGCGCTTGTTGCAGCCGTGATTATCTGCTGGATTTGCTCGACGACTTGGGCAAGTCCATTGAGTGATTCTTGCGTTGCTTGAATCTTCTGCTCTTGCTCGTGAACCGCTTCGGCGGCGGGCTTCATGTTTGTGGCAATCTCGCTCTGGATAAGCTGCTTGATTTGCTCCATAGCCTGAGCAAGTTGCTGCGTCGCCTGCGCGTCTTTGTTGAGCTTGAATTTGAAATCTTCGCGCACGCCGCCAAGCTTCATCATCTCTTCCAAAGCCTCGACGATGGATGCGGGATCAACCATCTGCGAAGCCATCTGGTTTTGATTCAGAGATTGTATTCCGAGACTCATGGCCTGAATCTCTTGGGCGTTATTGCTGCGCTCTGGGCCGTCTTTCGTTGAAGCGAATTGTTCCAGCGTCAGCAATTTTTCCTTCTTGCCGCGCACGACAATCTTACGCCCAGCTTCGTCGTGTTTGTCATCAAACTTGAACCCAAGCTCTTCGACGCGAGCCTTGACGTTCGGAATGTCCATCGAAACCTGACCGCTCACATCCGAATCCATGTAAGCCATCGCCGCCTCAAAAACCTGCTTCTTTTTGGCGTCAATCGCGGCGTCAATCGCAGAGCCAGTGTACGCCACGCGGTTTGTAGAGCTTGAACTGATTAGCTCAATCTCCTTGTTGCCTTGCTGGTGAGATGCGGCGGAGCCAATTTCCTGCGCTGAAATTCCAAGCAACCGTTCCAGCATCGAAAGCTGAACCGTCACAGAATTAAACATCGCCGACACGTCTGCGTAAGCGAACTTCACTTCATGGAATGAGTTTGCTGCATCCGTGCCCTGCTTGAACGCTTCGAGTCCGTTGAACCCGATAAGATTGATGTCTGTGTACTGTGTCTGACTGCGTTGCTTCAGCAAGTCGGCCTGCTCTTTTTTCACGAAACGATTGTCGTAGAAAACGATGTTCGACAGGTTGCGCTTGATAGTGAGGAAAATCTGACTCAGCGTGTTCCCAAGCGAGTCTTGGAATGGAACAATTTCCAGAGCAAGCGATGCGTTCAGCGCGCGGTTTTGATCCGGGTCGTAGCCGCAGTAAGTAATCGGACGGTACGCGAACGGTTCAGCAAAAAGTATCGTGTCCTCAGAACCTACGATGAATCTGAACCAGACCGGATGCTTATATGTCCCGATGCCGTAATCTTTCGGGACAATCTTCATAAAGATGTCCGTCAGGAAAATTGCTTTGTCGAAATCCGTGTTCGAGTACGTGTTTGCGATCTTCTCGCGGCTCGTCTCCTTTCCGGCCTTTTCGTCAAAGACTGGCAGCGTCAACGTGCAGGGGAAAACTTGCTCGAAATAATTTCGGTAGGGCGACTTTGAATCGAACCAGTTGGTTGAACTGTACCCAATCGCATCCGTGTTCCAATACGCCTTGTTGTCCAGCACGTCTCCAGCGCGAGCCACGCGCCAGTAGCCAGCAAAAGACGCCCCGGTATCGGTATTGAACGTGGATGCCGGATGTTGCAGGTCGTAAAAAATCTGCGTGATGTGCGGGCGAACGTAGCGCACGCCTTCGCGCACAACGACTTCTTTTCCGCTTTCATCTTCCTGTTTGTCGCATGTCCATGCTTCGACTGGAAATTCAAGACACACTGAGTAAAGCAGTGTGTTTAGGATCATCTGCTTCAGGTCTTCCGAGTAACCAAACATCGTCGCCATCGTCTGAACGATGTCTGTCACGATGTCGCAGCGCACCCGGTTCAACTCCGTATAACGCTCAGGGCTATACTTGAACAGCGGGTTAAGGTTGCGATCATTGAAAAGTTTTGAGAGGCGAACTGACACATACGCCCGGACAATGGGCACCAGAACTTCGTGAAAAACCGGCGCATTGAGGTAAAGCACGTCTGCCCCCTTGTCGTTCTTGCCGTGGCAAAACAGACTTCCCTCGCACAATCCCCACGACTTTACAGCATCTTGGATTTCCGCAGCCGTGCCGCCTTTGTTCAGGATGTGCTTTATCAGCGTAGCGGATTGCTGGTGAAACGGGGCATCGTAGGCGAGGTCAACCGCAGCCCACACGCGATAATCCTTCAGGGAGCGATCACGCCCGTCCTTGATTCGGTCGCGAATGAGGCCGGTGAGTTTTTTCCAGCCAGCGTAAGATTCTGATTCTTTGCCGCCCTTTTTTGGAGGCTTTTCAGTGGCGATGGCCTTGAGCGATTCCGTATCGCATTTGTGCTTCTTGAAGATTGATGGGTGCATTGCGTTGTTACATCCGCTTTGACGCCATGAGGTTTTTGACGGCAGGGTTTGATTCGTCTTCGGCAGGATATTCTGATCCACCACCCTCAACCGGCTCTTCCTCGACGGCTTCCGATGCGTCCACAAGATTAAACGCGCCAACACCAGTCTGCGTGACATTCAACTCGTAGCTTGCTCCATCCTGCCAAGCCTTGATTTGCTCAACGAGCGGGCTTTCATCTGGAACTTCAATTACGAGTTGCATAAATGTCTTGTGGCTTGTTAATTAACACCACAACAGGTAGTGTTTCACAGCCGACAAGTCAACACCCCGATGAAAACACCCAACACACATCATGCCGATTGATAGAGATGGACGATTCTATCTTGAATGCTCCGAGAAGCAGCTTGAGATACGCCGAGCGTGCCTTGAGCGCGCTGGCCGCCGCAAATACATCTTCGTAAATGGGCCGAAGTGGACTGGAAAAACGCGTGGCGCACTCAGCGCAGTGGTTGAACACGCTTGGAACACTAAAAACGCTCGAATTTGCGTCATTGTTCCAACCATCGGAGCGGGCGATGACTCTGGCGTTTGGTCTGAGTTGATCGAAAAAGAAATTCCGCGCTGGATAGAAGGCGATTTCGGCCTGACGTGGTGGGAAGATAAGCGCAAGTCGAAGCAGCGCACTGGCGCAAAGCAGAAGGGCGCGAGCAAAAAGCTCTACTGCGAAATCACCAACAAACACGATTGCGACGCCTGCAACGGCACAGGCTCGAAGAAGAACAAGGTTTGCGACGTATGCTTGGGCAACGGTCGCGGCAAGAGTCACATCGAAATGGACTCGCTGAAGGACGAGCGTGACGTTGAAAAAGACTTCTTCAATCGTTACTACACGATGATTTATTGGGGTGAGTTGCAGAACTTCAAAGAGCGTCACACGTTCGATACCCTCATCCAGTGCTTGCGCGTTGACGGTGTTCCAGACGATGACGATTACCTGATGCTTTGCGACGGAAACCCGTCTGACTTAGGCGAGGATGCTTGGCAATACAAGCTTTGGTTCGATTTCCGGGTTGACCGAGATGTTCCTCCAGAGCAAAGGCCGCTTCAGCAGAACTTAAAGCTCATCATCGTCACACTTGACGACAACCCATACCTCTCAGACGCGCGTAAGCGAGAAATCGAATCTTCCTACGACCACGACCCAGACTTGAAGGCCAGATACATTCTAGGCCAATGGAAGAAATCGTCATCTGACGCCCTGTTTGCTGGCACTTTCAAACAAGCAATGCACGTCATCGAGGTAGATGTTGATGGCAACTTTGTCGAGCTTGTCCCGGAGGATGACTGCATCCAGTTGATTTCGTCGTGGGATCCGGGCGGTGCAAACCCGGCAATGGTTATCGCTGAAAAATGCTGGCGTGAAATCACAACCAAGGGCATCTCGAAAGAGGAAGCCATTTTCAAATTCATTGACGAGCTTGTGTTCGTGAAGGGCGACATCTCCATTGCTGAGTTCACCGAGCTTGTCATGGAGAAGTTGGAGTATTGGGAGAAATACATCGGTCGCCCGATCAAGTGGCAGCACTGGAGTGACAATTCAGCGTTCACGCAAAAGGAGTCAATATCCAAGCGCACCGTGTACGAAGAAGTGTATGCTGCCAGCGGTGGCAAGATTGAGCTTGAAGCCAGCGATTCTCAGTACAGGTTTGGTAAGGGCGCACCGCAGAACAGGCCGGGCACAGTCGCGCAGGGCATCAGGCTTTGGAGAAAGTTACTATTTCAAAATCGCATCCTCATGTGCAATCGTAAGACGCCGAAGCTGATTCAGATGTGCAAATCGCTTCGACGAAAGCCCAAGACGACGGCTGACATCATCGCCGAGAACGACAACAATCGCCATGTGTTCGATGCTGGCAGATACCTCGTTGCGAGAGAGTGTTATGACGAGATTTCAGAGCAAGTGATGGACATCAACAGTGCGAAAACCGCTGACGTTCCAGATATTATTTCGATACGACTATGAGCAATCTCTTTGAGCGCAACCGCCGATTCATCGCCGCCATCTTCCTGTCGGCACTGTTCGGCATGAGTCGGTTTTCCGCGCGTGAAATCTTCGCATCGCTGAAGATGATGATGACTGCGTTGCTGTCGAAGAAGGGGAAGGTTTCAAAGCAGATTTACCATCGCCGCATGAAACATTGTATGCGCTGTCCGCTTTGGTTTCCGGGAACGATGACATGCGGCAGTCCGCTGGTTAATCTGAAGCTTGGCTGTCATTGCTACCTACCATTGAAAAACTCACTTTCAGAGGCTACGTGCTGGGTGAATCATAATACTGAGCTTGATTTCGGGTGGCCGAAAGAACTTGAGCTTAACAAGCCCGATCACAATGTGGCCGAGTCCGAATCGCAGCGGTAAAATCCCATCTGGTCTTAATCCTCCACGCAAGCAATGCTGAACTTATTCCAGCCAACCTTGCCCACTCAGCAAGTGATTTGCTTTGGCCGTCATGTGTTATCATTCTGGCGCGTCTTGCAACAGCCGTTCCAAGTGCCCTTTCAACACTCCATCCATCATCGAGTCTGGAAAATATAGTAACCGGGTTAATATTAAGCTCTCTCGCCCATTGCGACATTGTTTTTCGCTGTCCCCTGAACTCTAAAATCCGATTTGTGCGGCGATTGTTGTCTTGCTCAAGCTTTGTCGCCCAGCGGCAGTTTGATGGCTCGTAATTGCCGTCATTGCTACGCCTGTCGAGCGAATGTTGCGGCGAAGGCTTTTCCCCCATGTCTTCCAAAAAGTTTTCAAAAGATTCTACCCATCGGGCACAAACAGTAATTCCACGACCGCCGTAGTTTTCGTATCCGCCCATGTTTTCATCGTAGCAACGGCTACGCATCTGCCTCCAAGCTCTGAACTCTGATGTCCATTGTCCACGCCTTGAGGCGTTATGGCTATTGTGTGCGGCGATCACATGGCCGTCGTGAGTTTCCTTGACGCGAGCGCGCCAAGCTGGAGATAGTTGAGAAGCGTCATTCATAGAGTATCCTGTGTTTGATGTTAGTGGCAGCCACTCTTAACGGAAGTGGTTGCCACGACAAATTTAATCCAACCCCCAAAAATGTCCACAGAAACGCCAACCGAACAACTTCCACCAGAAGCCGACATGACCGACGAGCAGATACTTGCCGCGCTTCAAGTTGAGCCGCCCGCCGCTACCAACGAAGGCGTCAAGCCTCTCAAATGGAACAAGATGACGCCCGGACAGCAGGCGATTGCCGTAGCCGACCAGAACAATGTTACGATGACTCCAGCGGAAAGGGCTGAACTTGAGGCTTTGGAAGACGCCGAGCTTGTAAAGCAGTTCTTGAAGTGTGGATTCGGGAAGCGCGAAGCGTTGGACACCACGTTGGCGAGGTCAATATTTTCAAACATGCTAATGCAGAAGATGGATATTCCATCAATGCTGTTCACTGCCCAATACTACAACCTTGTCGGCACTGAAAAAGCCATTGAATACGCGGAAGAATTGAAGATTTCAGCCCTAGATATAGCAGACGTGGAGCGTCGTGAAGCCGCAAAATTTCAAGCTCTAAAGCTCGAATTATTCGCTAGAAAACTCTCGTCTGAAATGGCAAAGAGAGCGCAAGGGTTGGCGCAACAGATAGTGCCGAAAGAGCCTGAGAAAAGGGGTAAAAACAAAGCTCCAGACGTGATGATCCAGATGAATAACTGCATTGTTCAGTCTCCTACTGGCGGAAATGCCGTTCCAGCTTAGGATTCTGTCACTATGTCTGAGCAAACCGAAAACTGGCAACCATACCCACTTCCTGACCCGCCCGCAGCAACCCCGGCGTGCAGCGCAAGATTTTGTATCGGAGCAGGCGCACCAGACGACGCCAATGGGCCGGAAGGCGGAATCTACGTCAATAGCGACAACGGCAATATCTACACAAAATCAGGTGGCGTTTGGACGCTTTCTTCGACGGGATCAAGCTCCACGACAGAAGCCTATTACATTTCGACCCCCGGCCAAGACCCGAATGGGGTTGTATCTGCCACGCGCCCAGCCATCGCTTACGACAATGCTGGCGCAGTCTGGATCAAAACTGGCTCTGGAACAAATAACACCGGCTGGGAGCAACGCCTCTAATTTTACATGAAAAAACTACTCATCCTTGCCGCCGCGATGTACGCGGCGACTTCATTTGCGGCCGTCGTCAAGATTCAAGAGAACTTTGCGACGACAAACACGCCAGCAAACTTGACCAACATCATCGAATCACTGGCAGGCGGTGCCGCTGGCCTACAAACCGGCAACACGACAGACGCAACCAACGTCAACCTCACGGTGACTGGCACTCTGATAGCCAATAATCAGTCAAACACAACTCTCATTGCTGACAGTGCCTACTTCCCATACACCAACGCAGGCGCAACATTCGACGGCGACGGCAAGCTTACGTCCTCTGGCGGCGTTACCCAATCCGGCCTCGCGGCGGGGAGTTATGCGATCAATGGGCAGCCCGTCACCAACTTCATGTCCGTGCTGGCGCAGCTTGAATCTGGTTCGGCAAATACTTCCCGATCACCGGGCGGATACGGCACACTTGGCGCATACGGCACAAACAATACGTCCTCAAGTTTTGTGATCGGTGCAGGAAATCAAGGCATTGTCAAAACCCTGTTTTGTCACCTCGACGTTGGTTCGACCGGTGGCGTCCAGACCAACATCAACAGTCTTGATTTGCTCATTTACACTGACGGCACAGCTACGGGAAACCTTACTGCGCGAATCAAGGTTGCTGACCTTCTAAATTGTTATTACCGATACCCGACGACTAATTGGACAATACGTAGCCACTCGCGCTTCCTTTCATTCTACACTGACCCACTGTCTGAACGCAGCAGGTTTCCGCTTTATCATTTCACGCTCAATTTGCCGATGCCGTTCACTAACGGAATCAGCTTTAAGCTCACAAACTCGGCGGCAGGAACGACATGGACACACGGTTATTTTCAGGCGCAATATGAGATAAAATCTTTGCCGCCAGAATTGTTTTCCACGCGGGCTTACATTACCAACATCCACGGCGCAATGTCGTCTGGAACATCTAACTTTTTATTTTCCGCTGCGGGCGCAAGCGAGATTGTTGGTTTCCAGATTGGCTTGAGCAATTCTTCACTCTCTGACGCGGCACAAGGTCTGGCGGATAAAGGTCTGGCGTTCTACATTGATTCTGAGCGGTTCACTTACGACTTGGACGATTGGCTGGAGAATACTTACGCGGGTGTTTATGGAGAGTTTTTGGCTCAAGAAGTCGGTTGGCCTCACAACGATTACGACGCCACGCTTGACGGCGGAGGCGCAGGGGCTCAAGAAGCTTACCGATGGCTTCCTCAAGACTCGATCAGAAGCACAAACTCTATGGTGGTTTATTTCGACGGCAACGTGGTTATCGAGTCGGCCTACTACAACTTCTTCTATTACAAACGATGAAAACATTTTTAGCAATTTTACTGGTAGCATCCGCTGCATTTGGGCAGGGAACTATCTCACCGATCAAAGATCATCGCGGTTTTATAGGCGGCACGTTCACAGGCAACGCGAGCGGACTGACGAACTTTCTCGGTACAAACTATTTCGGGGAGTTGAGAATAACTGGTGCGCCTAACCACGGCAGAACGGACACATCTGGAACACCATCTCAGCTTACTAACTGGAATAGTTCTGTTTCGTTCGGTGTTGGCGTCAATGCTTCGCTCGGTTTTTTGACCAATAACGTCGCTGGATACTGGAAGATTTCAGGCGAGATGAATGTTTCCGCCAATGATGTCGAAAATTACAATTTCCAACTTAGTTCAAACGGGGTTGTAATAGCTCCATCTATTCGGAGCTTCACGTTAGCGGGAGCTTCTTATGTTGCGGTAGTTCCGTTTAGCTTCACGAGCTATCTTTCAGCAGGGACGCGGATTTCAATAGGTGCATGGACAGACGTTGCACCAACAACTGACACAGTCACGCTCGGCACATTCAGAATCGAACGCCAATGACCTCCCGCGAACGCAAACTACGCATCGAGAATCATCCTGATAAATGGGGTAGCGATCAAGCCGACGGTTCGCGGCCCGTGGGCGGGGTGGATTTCTCTTGGCTTCGGAGCCACATCAAAGGCATACGCCAGTTTTATTCTTGGCGCAGAGATTCGCGCCGACCCGGACAACGCATGGGACAACTGGTGATATGACCCACTCCGCTTACATCCAAACCGCACAACTACGCACGGTCGTAATGCCAAGCGTCGAGGCAAAACAATGAAACGAATCATAACAATGCTGGCGTTGGTTGCCTCATTCCAATCATTTGCGGCCAACGTCTATATCCGCGATGGCGGCTCAGGCGACGGATCATCTTGGAGTAGTGCGCTAGACGACCTGCCAACGTCGTTCACACGCGGCAACACCTACTACGTCGCAGACGGAGCATACGGAGGGCATGACTTCACAACGGCGGCGTCTGGCACAACAGTCATCACAATCAAAAAAGCGACGGCAAGCGATCACGGCACTGAGACTGGATGGTCAAGCACCTATGGCGACGGCGTGGCGACATTCTCGGCACAGCTTGCGTTCACAACGGCTTATTGGGTGTTTAATGGCGCAACAGGCGGCGGGCCTTCCGCATGGGACACTGGATTCGGATTCGAGATTACTGAGACAGGCGTTGCAACTGCCGCGATGTACGTCACTGGAAACAATGTCACCGCCTCACACTTCAAGATTACCGGCTGCGATTGCGGAAACTCGGATGGCGGCAGCACGGGCAACGACGGCATCTGGATAAACAGCCAAGGCTGCACATTCTCTTACGCTTGGATCAACAACGTGGGCCGGTGTCCAGTTCTGTCGCGCGGCGGTGGCAACAACATCTTTGAATACTTGCTCATCGGACACTACTACGCTGACGATGACCCGCACGGCGAATCGTGGGTTGTGGATCAAACCTCTGGTTCAACCACTATCCGATGGTCGCTCATCGAACACATTCACAGCACAGGCGGTATAATGTTCGACAACAACAACAATCACGCTCACTTGCTCCACATTTACGGGAATGTGTTCTACAAGCCGTCGAGCCATGATTGGGTTGGCAACAACGGCGTCATCGGCGGCTGGACTGGTGGCAACGGCGAGGACTGCTACGGCATGCGCATTTACAACAACACATTCATCAGCATGAACGTGCCTGCATTCACGTCTTTCATTGACCGGAGCGGAGACAACAACGCGCGGAACAACCTTTTCTACAACTGCGATTCTCCAAGCTTCAACGACATCCAGACGCACGACTACAATCACTTCATCAACTCTGGTGGCGCACACAGCGAGGCCAACGGAACGAGCGCGGCCAGTGGCGATCCGTTCACGGCGTTTGCTTCGAGAGACTTTTCACTGACGGCAAACACCACGGCAGGCGTGGCGTTATCAAGCCCGTATGACGTTGATATGTTCGGCAACACCCGGTCAAGCTGGACTCGTGGTGCCATTGAGTTCACTTCCGGCGTGACGAATCCGCCAGTCATCACCTCGTCGCTATCTGCCACTGGCACAAACGGGCAGGCAGTCTCATATTCCATCACCACGTCGAACACCGCGACATCGTGGACGGCATCTCCGCTGCCTGCCGGACTCACCATCTCTGGCTCGACAATCAGCGGAACGCCGACAGTAACAGGCTCGACCAGCACGACAATCACAGCCACAAACTCAGCCGGTGGCGATAGTGAAACGCTGACATGGACGATTTACGACGCTCCAGCGCCAAGCCCGGTGTTTTCAATCGCGCCATCAAGCTTGTCGTTCGGATATGTCGCAACCAACACCGCGAAGGATTTGACGTTTGTGGTTTCAAACTCTGGCCCAAGCGGAACTGTTCTGACCGGCAGCACATCGGCGGCGACTTCACCTTGGACAATCGTTGGCGACGGCTCTTACACCGTGTCTAACACGCAGACGAAGACCATCACGGTTCGATACACCCCAACTGCCGCTGGCGTTGCCTCTGGATTTGTCTCATTCAACAACGGGACAAGCAACGCGGTGTCCGGTTCTGCCTATCCGATCAGCAGCACAACAAATTGGCCGCTCGTCAGGTCGTTGATAATTTCTCCAATGGCGACAAATAGCGCGAACTACATTTCATCTCCGACAGACTCATCCTCCAGCGTTGCGGCATCTCGCGCTGTGTTCGGATGGTACGCGCCGAGCGACGGAACGATTAAGCTTTGGGCGACCAGCATCGCCACGAACGGCGTGGCTGACTCGTATTACATCGGTGT
>ERZ869925.56-NODE-56-length-62725-cov-16.354444_pt1 | contig 62725 bp, 73 predicted proteins | sample MGYA00579311_ERZ869925 | MGnify/ENA primary metagenome ERZ869925 (study PRJEB32216, sample SAMN09231817) | wastewater metagenome | place: USA: Maryland | collected 2016-07-30 | study: EMG produced TPA metagenomics assembly of the PRJNA472060 data set (Reclaimed...
TCGTATGCTAAAGCCGCCTTTGAGAAACCAGACACCAACCAACCGAACCAATGAGAAATATAGCCAGAAGAGTGTTGTTATTCGTTGCGAAAAAACATCCACGAAATAAGACGTCCGACAACATAAAATATCCACAACTCTGGTATTGCTTGCCAAAATGGATGAAGCGGAAGTTTGGGCCATTTGGTGGTCCCAAACAACAAGGAGTCCACAAACTTGTGACAGCTATATGTGGGTTTATCACCGGACACGAACTAAGCGAAACCGAAATCGGGTACTCTGGAGGAAAACGCGTTGACAGATGGTGCAGGTGGTGTGATAAAATGATTTCAATTCCTTTATGCGAATCCCCACTTTACGGAGAACTTAAAGATGTGTCCAAAGCATTTAGAAGAAAAACCAACCAACCGAACCAATGAAATCCACCAACGAAGACCTGATCGAAGCCCTGCGAATCCTCGCGCATCATATCGACTCCGAAGACGGGGTCGCCAACGCTTGTATCACTGAAGCAGCTGATCGGATCGAGGAGCTGACCAAGAAGCCGGAACCGGAGCCGATTGAGCCTACCTACTACGTTTATCGCCACGGCCACGGCTTGCCGATCAAGCGGCACAAATCGGGCAAGCTCGCCACCGACGAGGCCAAGCGCCTCGCGCAGGAAAACCCGCAAGTCATGTTTGAGGTTCTCAAGCGCATTGCGCTCGTCACCGCTCCCGTTTCGCAACCCGTTATCCAGTACCCCATCCACGAATGAGAAAGTTCAGCATTTTTGTCTGGGAAGACGCCAGCGACGACGGTGAGCAAATCCTGCGTGCGAAGATCGACGATCTTGATAATCTTGAGCATGTGTTTGCAGAGATCCCTTATGGCGGGGTTGACATGTCTCGTGATTTTGCGTTTAGGACACTCGTCAACACCTATGCGCGGCATTGTATCTATCGACGAGTCGCACAAGAAACCATTCAACCGCCGAGCTGCACGCAATGTCATTCGGGCTTTACCTTTATCGGCGACGGAAAAGTAGTGGCTTGCGAAAGCGAAGCCTGCCGAGAATACGTAAACCGATTCAATAATCTCGACAGCGAAGCTGACATCGATATTGCTGTCGAAGCAAAGGGCTTTGACCTGAACCTACTAAACCAATGAAACACATCCTCAAAGGCCGCTACGGCCCATCCGCTACCTTGAAACAAGAGTCCAAGAACCGTTGGGCGCTACGCATCAAATCCGGCTGCTGCCGTTTCGGTCTGACCGAAGACAAGCAGTCGCTCTCGTTCATCGATCCAGAAGGTGGGCCGTTCATTCGGATTGGTGACAAGTTGAGCGAGATCCAGCGCGACCTGCCTCCTGTAACCATCACCAAGATCGTCCACACCAAAGGACGCGGAATCACCCTACACACCGAAGAGCAATGAGAATCACACTTGAGCCAACATCCAACACCACAGATTACCCATCCAAGATCGTCATCGAGACCGCCTATGATTACCTTTCAGTAGAGCAAGTTATAGACAAGCTGATCCGACCTGCCTTGTGCGCTTGGGGGTTCGGGTCTGACACGTTGGATGACGTACTCAATACTAGCGATGATTGATTATCTCATATCTGTAAAGGCTACGGACAAGCCTTCGTACTTGGTGCTCATTTACGAGACCGAGACTAAGCTGTCTTCCATGATCGATTTTGAAATCGGAGAGTTCCTACAAGACGGAACACCGATTGATGAAGTCATCGATATCGTAAAAGATGAGATTGCAGATATTGTCATCGAGCGCATCGAAGACCGCTTCGAGGGCAAACCTTACTACGAGACAGGCATGACCATCGCAGTGCGAGCAACGTGCTGGGATGATCCTAGTCTCCCATTTGATGTCGAGGAAGAGACACTCGATTCCTAAACCGCCTATCAACCCTACACCCGACGAGTGTAGGGTTGAAGCACACACCTGAACCCTGAATCCTGAACCATGAAAACCTTATTCCCGAAACAGAGAGAATCCGTAGACAAGTTGAAAACCGCACTGCTGGCACACGGATCCGCACTGGACAGCTCGCACACCGGTGTGGGTAAGACCGTTATCGCCGCAAACGTAGCCAAGGAACTCGGCTTACCGGTACTGGTGGTCTGCCCCAAAATCGTTATCCCACATTGGAATAGAGAACTCGAAGAGGTCGGCGTAACTCCGACCGCTGTAATCAACTACGAGAAGCTCAAGCGTGGGGGAAAGCTCCTCACCAAGGTAGCCAAGAAGCTGTTCCGCTGGACCCTTGATCGGCCGCATCTGATCGTCTGGGACGAGGTACACAAGTGCAAGTCACCGTTCAGCCAGAACAGCCAGATGCTCATCGCAGCCCGACAGGCGGGTCACGCGAACCTCATGCTGTCCGCTACCGCCTGCAAAGACCCTACCGAGATGCGCTCCATCGGGTATGTCCTCGGACTTCACAGTCTGAACAAAGCGGAGGGCAAGCTCACAAGCTGGTTCACTTGGATGAAGGGCTACGGGTGCAGGCAGGACTTCTGGAAGAACTGGATCGCGGGATCTCGCGCCAGCCTTGAGCGGCTCAACAAGGAACTCTACTCGCGCAACTGCGTGAAGCTTACACCCAAGGATCTGCCGTCCGCTTTCGCTGACAACCAGATCATCGCGGAGCCTCTTGAGTTCTCGTCTCTCAAGGATATCGCAAAGTTCTACAACGAACTCGGCCTGACTCCGGAGATCGTGGACCGCTTCCTCGATGACGGTGGGGCATCCCCGCACATCCTTGTCGAGATCCTGCGTGCCCGTCAACTGGCGGAAGTAGCCAAGGTTCCCGACATCATCGAGATGGTGGAGGAAGCGGTCGAGGAGGGGTTTAATGTGGCGGTGTTCGTGAACTTCACAGGGACTGTAGAGGCTTTGCATAAGGCGTTTCCCAAGGCTTCGCTGATCATCGGCGGGCAGTCCGGTGCGGAGCGTGAACAGCATGTGCAGAAGTTTCAGACAAACGAGACAAACGTCATCATCGCCAACATTGCGGCAGGTGGTGTGGGGGTCTCCCTGCACGACACGACCGGAGATCGGCCGCGAATGAGCCTGATCTCGCCCACCTTCAACGCCGCCGAGTACATCCAGACCCTCGGTCGGATCCATCGGGCGGGCGCGAAAAGCCCTGCAATTCAACGAGTTCTGATCGCGTCGAAAACAATCGAAGAAAAAGTGTTGACGAGGTTGGAGGAGAAGCGTAAAGCTCTCGACACACTTCACGCGCAACCATGAACCAAGTCGATCACCAATCCAGAGCGCACGCCGAGTTCGGCCCAAGCTCTCTCAAATACGTCGCCACCTGTTCGGGCTACCAAGGCAAGCAGAACTCCAGCGCCGCCTCCGAAATGGGCACGCGGATTCACGAAGCCCTTGAGGTCCGCGATGCTTCCGCCCTCACGAACGAGGAGGAGATCGCGATCTACGACCAGATCATCACCGAAGAGGATGACCTGTTCCTCAACGTCTTCGGCCCGTCCGAGGGTGTGACGATCAACCGTGAAATCCGGTTGGTGCTCGAATTGGATTGCCAGACCCCGACCTTCGGAACCTGCGACGTTCTCGCATGGCGCGACGGCGAAGGTCTCGCCATCGACTACAAGACGGGCATCAGCAAGATTGACGAGCCAGTCAAGAACTGGCAGGCGAAGGCGTATGCGCTGGCTGCCTTCCAGATGTACGACCACCTCGAAACACTGCACTTCGCCTTCATCGTGCCGAAGCGCGGCGAGACCCTGATCGGCCGATTCGACCGCAGCGATGTCCCGAAGCTCCGTGAGGAGATCTCGTCCGTCATCCGGATTGCGGAGCGCACCCGCCCGAAGTGGTCCAACGGAACCGTCGATCTGGAGGAACTCAACCCGACCACCAACTGCCGCTACTGCCTCCATGAGGACAGGTGTCCGGCCCTCGGTGCGGTCTGCCTTGAGATCGCCAAGCGGTACAAGCCGGAGGCAATGCTGCCGGAAGGACCGATTGCTTCGTCGGATGTCGAAGATCCCAAGACCATCGAGCAGCTCTACCTCGTCGCCAAGATCGTCGAGAGTTGGGCTAGTGGGATCAAGAGCAAAGCCGTTACGATGGCAATGGAGGGACAGGATTTCGAGTCCCTCAAGCTCCGCTCCCTTGGTTCTGTCAAGAAGACGGTCGAGAAAAATTATCTCGCCCAACTTGCAATCCGCTACGGATTGGACTTGACTGAAGTCATCGAAGCCGCTGATCTCACTCTCAGCCAGCTTTCCAAAGTGCTCCACGACAAGTCCCCGAAAGGGCAAAAGGCCGCTGTCGTGGGCCGCTTTGAAAATGAGGCTATCGACCTAGGCATTGTCGAGATCGGTAGTCCTCGATTCACTCTGTCCTCACGATGAGGACGAAGGGAGTTACGGTTGTCCCCTCTGTAAGGTAACCCCAACAACCGACCATAAGCCAGAAACCAGAAACCAATGAGTACTGAAGCCCTGACCACAACGACCAGCAATACCCTCGCCTTCGCGGCGCAGGATATTGAAATCCCCCGCTTGAACGTCGTCCAAAAGATGTCGGACATCGAGGGACCGCTCGGTTCTATCGTCATCGATAAAACCGATGTGTTGCTCCAACCCGAACAGAAGGTTCCCGTCATCATCGTCGGTGCCATCAAGAAGTGGAAGGAGGATGTGCCTTTCGGCGAAGACTATCTGCCCAAGATGGTCTCGACGCAGGCGGAAGCGATTGAACTCCAGAACAGCAGCAACTACGAGGTTGTTGAGATGGCGGAGATCTACGTCCTTATCCCGCAAGTCGGCGATGACGACAACTTGTTCCCGTACCCCATCGGCGACAAGAACTACCAGATCGGCCGTATCACCGTCCAGAAGGATGCCTACCGCTTGACCTACAAGCGACTGGTCACCTTCCAGACCTTCAACCCCCAAGTCTCGGTTGCTACCCGCTTCTGGAACTTCGGTACGGAGCTGCTGACCAAGGGCAAGTATTCGTGGTACGTGCCTACCCTGACGATCACCAAGGAGGATGCTCCGGCTGAGATCGTGGAGTTTGCCGCTCGCCTGACGAAGGGAGGTGCGCAATGAACATCGTTGACGCAGATGAAGCAACTCCGACTGCCGCCGACCTGTCCCCGCTCGCAATCCTCAAGAAGGAGCGCGACATGATGGAGCATGGCCGCAACGAACTGGATCAAAGCATTGCGACTGCAATGGTTCAGCGGCACACGCTCAACTGCCTGCTTACGGCGATCGAGCATGAACTGGACAGGCTCCGCTCGCTCGGCGAGCAAGAGCCGACTCAGTTGGAGTTCCCGTTCGACGACTGAAGAATGCACCAACCCCGCCTGCCCACAATGGGCGGGCGGGGTTAACTTGTGCCCAAATTTCCGTACCACAGATGAACACATACGCCGTAGACTTCGAATCCTATTACGACAAGGAGTGCTCGATTACGACACTCGGTCCAAGGGGATACTTTTCTCACCCCTTGTTTGACGCCTATCTGGTTACCATTGTTGGTAGCGACGGGTTCCAGTACGCTGGAGATCCGAAACAGTTTGACTGGAACCTGCTCAATGGACAGCGGGTGATCTCTCACAACGCCGCCTTCGACGAAAGCCTGTATCGCTACGGGGTATCCCAAGGTTGGTTCAATCCCTGCATGCCTAGTGGATGGCACTGCACCGCAGACATGTGCGCGTTCCTCGGCCTCCCTCGGTCGCTCAAGAACGCTTCTGCTGCGGCGCTTGGGATCGAGATCCAGAAGACCACTCGTGACAACATGGTGGGTAAACGCTGGGAGTCGATGACCGAAGAGTTCAAGAAGGAAGTCACCGAGTACGCCATCAAGGACTCGGAGCTTTGCTTGCAGTTGTGGGACAAGCTCAACAACAACTGGCCCGCCACGGAGCGCGACATCAGCCTGCTGAATCGCCGCGTAGGTCAGCGTGGGCTGCCCATCGATACCGATGCCCTGCGTACCAACCTTGAGAAGATCAAGGTCGAGCTGTTCAATGCGGAGCAGTCCATCCCTTGGATCGAGGACGCTACCCCGTTGTCTCGCAAAGCGTTCAACGAGCAGTGCCGCAAGCAGGGTATTACTCCCCCGTCATCGCTCGCGATGGGTAACGATGAAGCGGACAAATGGTTTGAGCAATACCGCGAGCAATGCCCTTGGGCGCGTGCGGTGCAGAACTTCCGGCGGATCAACGCCTTCCTGCGGAAGCTGGAGTCGTTCGACGCTGGAACGATGGCGGACGGTCGCTACTACGGCGGCCTGATGTACTGCGGCGCGAACCCGACTGCCCGCTTCAGCGGTAGCGGTGGTAACCTGAACCTCCAGAACCTGCCACGGGACGAGATGTTCGGCGTCAACTTCCGCCACATGATCCGGCCGAAGGAAGGTCACAAGCTGATCGTCGCCGACCTGTCGCAGATCGAAGTACGCACCCTGTGCTGGCTCGCCGAAGACAAGAAAGCCCTGAACCTGATTCGGGATTCCGATGACATCTACCATGCCTTCGGTGTCCTGTTGGGGATGCACGATCCGGCAAACGGACCCTTGAAAGCCTACGACTCCAAGCTGCGCCACAAGGTGAAGTCAATCGTCCTCGGCTGCGGATACGGCATGGGGCCAACCAAGTTCGCCGCGTTCAGCGGAATGTCGATGGAGGAAGCCAAGTCAGCGGTGGATACCTACCGGACTCGGATGACCTCGGTCGTCAAGTACTGGAAGAAGCTCGACCAAGATATGACGCTGTCCTATTTGGTTGGGGAGCCGTTCGAATTGGAGCTGCCGTCCGGACGTTCGATGAGGTACGGGATGGTCAAGCGCATGCGCGCTACATCCTCCAACTCCCCCAACGGTCGTTTCGTCTACATCGGGAAGCTGGTCCGAAACGGGCAGCTTCGGGACTTTCCCCTCTGGGGCGGAACCCTGACCGAGAACATGTCCCAAGCTCTGGCGCGAGATATTTTCTCCGATATGATGCTTCGGGTTGACGCGGCCGGAATCCCGATCATCCTACACGTGCATGACGAAATTGTCTGTGAAGTGCCAGAGTCGGAAGCCGAATCTGCGCTCGCAAAGATTACCGAGATCATGTCCACGCCGCCGATCTGGATTCCAGAAATACCAGTCGCGTCGGAAGGACACATCCTCGACTACTACACCAAGTGATAGTTCACTCGATGTAGACCGTGAACCAGACACGCCATCAAACGGAACCACCCATGAAATACCGATACCTACAGAACCATCGTGCCGTTGCCACGACGCCAGCCAACGACCTGTCCACCCTCAACCTCCCGAAGCCGACCTTCCAAACCAAGGCGGAATTTCGAGCATGGTGCGCAGACGCAAGTACAAACCACTGCTTCTACTCGATGGCAGAGGGGGACAACCCAAACCAACGGATCAGTGAGGACAATCCGGTCAACAAGATCTACGGATTCGTCGCCGACTTCGACGCTCCGGTTGACTGGAACGACATCGACAACATTCTGAAAGTCCGCTGCCAAGGTGGGCATATGCCGACTTGGCGCACGCGCACCCAATCCGGATACGCCCGCCTTGTGTGGGAGTTCGAGGCCGGACTTCCTGTTGCGGCTGCGCTGGCGGAGCCGTTCCTCAAGCGTCTGTCGGATGCCCTCAAGGCTTCGATGCTGCTTGCCGGATTCGACAAGACCAGTCTGAAGCCCTCTCAGTACTTCGAACTAGGAGACAACTGGACCAAGATCGGGGATGAGATCCCGCTCAACTTTGTGCAGACCATCCTGCTCAAGGCCGCCAACGATACGGTGATCAAGACCGAGGATACCAATATCCCGATTGAGGAGATTGCCGCAGAGCTGGAGCGCAGATTCCCCAACCGCTGGAACGGTGAGTTCACCATCGGCGCGCGAGGACCGCTGTTCTGGATCGACGACGGCATTGACCGAGACGGGTGTCAGGTCCGCGAGGACGGGATGATCTGCTATTCGGATCGAGCCGGAAAGGGATTTGTCTCTTGGCGCGAGATCTTCGGCAAGGGGTTCATCGACAAGTTTGAGCAGAAGAAGCTCTCGACCCTGATCGACCAGTACTGGTTCAACGGGAAGTCCTTCTACAAGTTGCTCGGTGGCGGACCCGTTGCGATCCCCAAGGAGCAGCTTGTGCTGGAACTCCGTAAAGCCGGATTCTCGCTCAAGCCGAAGAAGGGGCAACAGATCTCGGAAGTGGAGCAGGCAATCCTGACCATCTCCAACGACTGTCGTGTCGAGGAGGTCGCGCCCGTCGTGTTCTCCAAGGATCGGGTCGTGACCTTCAGTAGCCGGAAGATCCTCAACAACTGTAGGGTCGCACCCATCCGTCCTGCGGACAACGGGGATCCGGCGAATTGGCCGTGGTTGAACCAGTTCATCATGAACTTCTTCGCGGACGACGAGAACGGGAACTCGACCCTGCCGTACTTCCTCGCGTGGTACCAGCGTCTCTACAAGGCGGTGCTGGAGCATCGGATGGACCAAGGTCAACTGATGATCCTCCTCGGCCCTACCGGACATGGTAAGACCCTGCTGACGAACAAGATCATCGGCGGTTCCGTTGGTGGTTGCGCGGATGCTTCGGACTACCTGTCCGGCAAGACGACGTTCAACAGGGATCTCTGCGGTTCGGCCGCATGGGTCATTGACGACCAGACTGCGGCTGCCACATATGCCGACCAGCGCAAGTTCGTCGAACTCACCAAGCGGTGCGTTGCCAACCCTCGCTTGGAGTACCATGCGAAGTACTCGGACGCAATCTCGCTGCCTTGGGCTGGACGGGTGATGATGTCGCTCAACCTCGACGCGAACTCGCTCGCCGCGTTGCCGACTCTGGACTCATCGAACAGGGACAAGATCATCGCGTTGCGGATCAACAGCAAGCACAAGATGACCTTCGGATCAAACGCGCATGTCGAGGCGACGATCAACACCGAGATGCCGTTCTTCCTGCGGTGGCTGCTTGACTGGAAGCCTCCGGTCGAGATCAGTGACGCGAGCCGTTTCGGCGTGAAGACCTACATCGACTCGTTCATCGAAGCCGCAGCCTACGACAACTCCAGCCGTAGCGCAATTGCCGAAATGGTCGAGTTCTTCTGCAAGCGGGTCCGCGAGATCTCCGACAAGCCGAAGTGGCGTGGTACGCTCACCGAGTTTACGGTCGTGCTCCACGACAGCAATGGCGGCCGAAGTGTCGGCAACAGCAACAACCTTGAGTTTGTCCGCCGTGGTATGACGGTCCTTGAGGAAGTCAGCCTACACAACAAGTCAGTCCGTCCGGTTCGGAGCAAAGGCCAAGGCGGCGGTAAGATCTGGGAGATCGACCTTGACGAACAGTACGATATCGACAAAGGTGGCGAGTTCTCCTAAAGCTGCTGTAGCTCAAACGGATAGAGCTTGGGATTTCTAATCCCACGGTTGCAGGTTCGACCCCTGTCAGCAGCACCAATCAAACGGACCCGCCCTTCGTGATCAGCATGGAGGGCGGGTTCAGTTCTGAGATGGGTAGGGTGTACTCATCCGCAAACGACAGCTTGCCATCGTGCGGGTCCACATTGCCCTTCGGCAGGAACAATGCCTTCTCAATGAACTCACGCGCCGGAAGCCAGCCGATGATCGTCGCGAGGCTCAGTTGCACGTTGCACCTAACGAAATAGTACACATCGCATTTGTCGCAGAGCTTCTCCTTGCTTTCCTCTGACCCGTACACTCTGGCGACATAGTGTGGTTTCGGGGGTCCGGAAGCCCTAGTCGTCTTGACATCGACGGTGCATCCGTCCGGAAGAACGAGGTCGTGCACATAAGACGAGTCGCTGACTCGCTCACCACCGATGAGCTGGTGGACCAAGATCTCACCCATCATTCCGATGGCGTTTCCGCGACCTTGCGAGAAAGAGTTTCGGAGTGCTCCGATCTCTTTGGCTTCCTTGTTGGCTTGTTTCCGTTGTTCCGGAGTAGGCTTGATTACGATCATTACAGCATCTGGACGAGTCTGTTTCTGTCTCCCGTACCGAACGGGTCAACATTCAGGCGCGGCAAGGCAGCTCCTCTGGTGGAGGCAGCCTCCTCTTCGACAAGCGTCATGCAACGCTGCCAATGGTAGTCAGCTCGCTCAATATCACCGTTGTCTTCGGCAATTCGGCCAAGCAAACCATGCTTCAGCGCGCCGATATTTCCGACGTAGCAAATGTCGTTGTCGCCGACAAGCGGCTGGAAAGACCGCTTGCAGAGAACATGCACAACGGTTTCGTTATCGACAGAGCGATTCAGTCGGAACCTACGGTATCGAGTGACACCAGAATCCGGACCCACAGTGGCGAGAACGTGCGTTGTTGGGGTGGCATCGATGTACACGATGTCACACTTGTCAATGAGACCGTCAAAGCGAATGCTCTCAATATGCGTAATCGTATTGCCATCGAACTCAAGAGGAGTCCCATTCAGATCCGGAGTGCCAATCTGAGATTTGTATCTGTAGTCCCCATCGGTAGCAATGACCTCAATGAAGCCGCCTTCGTTGGGATTGAACCCACCGCCGCCGTTCGGCTCTTCAGCAGAATAACGCGCATAGAGCGTGTCAGTTCCTTCTGGGAGCAGAATCTTGGTAGCGTGGAAACCCGCATCGATCAGACCCCAAGTCATATCGGCCGCAGGTTGGCTAGTGCCGACGTTTTTGAAATCATGCCACAGCGAGCGGACAGGAAGCGGGAACCCGTCCACCATCGTGTGCAACACAGAGTCAGCCTCGTCCGGCAGGGTGATGCACCCATCTTGAACAGGAAGGCTGTACTGGACCGTGAGATCCTTGTACGTACCCATGTTGCTGATACGAGCGAGAACCTGATTCAGGCTCGCCTTGAAATCCCCGTTCGGCTCGACGTAACTGCCGAGAACCTCGGAGATTTGCTTGAGAGTAAGTACAGGCATGGTAGATTACTTCTTGGGCTTGATCTTCACAGCTCCGGAGTGCAGCTCCTTCTTTAGCTTCGACTGCTCCTTATCAGAGAGCGGGCTAACCTTAGACAGGAGGTACGCGACCTGTTTCTGGGACTTGGTCTTCATATTGCCGTATCGGGAAAGTATTCGAATTACAAAGGGAGGTCAAGTGTAAAAACGCTTTGTGATCGTAGCGGTTTGGGTGCACTCAAAAAGCCTCGTCCCCACCCCATAGTCGATCTCACGCTCAGATCGGATTGTGATGGAGTCCTCGGAAAGCGAGACAGAAACCAGATCAGCATACAAAGCAGGTAGCGCCGAACACATCAGTTTCTTATCCGAGGTAAAGAATCGGACATCCGGATACTGCGCGATGATGTCTACCGGAGGAGGGGCATCCTCGTACAGGTACACCGGAAAGTTAAGCTCGTATGCGTTTTCGGACGGTTGGAAAAAAGTCTGCGGTGGCGGGTAGATTTGATCCCAGCGGGATCCATCAGGTCCAGTACGATACCAGATTCGTCTATCAGAATAGTCCTCAGAAGGAATAGGTACGGGTTGGTTTTTGTAGGTGAAGAGCTGTCTCTCGTACACCTCCATCTCCCAGATATTGTTGCACCACTGTGCAAAAACCAATGGGTCTACATCTTGAATCAGCGTACCATAAGTAACGGCCAGACTGCGTAGATATTGCACAGTCGCATGTGAGTCGTACCCGACCTCATCGCTGCGGCCGAGTATGAGCGCCGATGAGGGAACCGGATCCGCCATTATGTTGGTAGGGGCTTGAAACCAGAATTGGAGGTAAACTCAACAGTTCCAACGACTCCGTCTTTCCAGCAGAACACCCTGATCGGAGTTCCGCCGCGATTTGGAATGCTCTGCCCTCCAGATGGATGAACGACAGAGGAGTCCGCGACAGATACAGGAACACGAGTCGGTGGAGACGACATGCGCGGAGCCTCAGACTCCGTGCGCGCGGACTCGGTGTAATCCTTAAGGGTCTTTCCGTTCTCGGTAGGCATTACGAGTAAAGGCCAGAAATATCAATGATGGTCACCTGTACTTCGTACAGACCAAGTGGGAGTCGGCGAGCCTCATACGAGACAGTAGCCTCGCTCTTCGTGACAAACGAGCTGTAGTTCGGTGTAGCGTTCAGGGTGTTTGTCATTAGCTGAGTTCCCTGACGCGAGCCGAAACCGTTGGTCTGGACAACGATCTCGCCGTGGATTGTTGCCGGAACTTCGATCTCTCTTGCTACAGCTCTGGTGGCATTGCCGAGGTCTCCAGCGGTATACCAAGCAGAGACAATACCAATAGTCTCGCGACGAGGCTGTGGGATTCTGGTAATGGGATACAGAGATTTGAGAGACTCAGGATCATCAGTGATGAACCTACGGATTCTGGCAGAATACGGCCCGCTACGAGCCTCAAGAATCTTCCAGTTGAAATAGAACTGTTCGTCGTAGGACTCAAGGGCATCGTCGGATGCCGCATAAGCTGACGCCCAGACCAATCCTACCGACTCTAATTTCGGAGGAAAACGGAAGTCTGCGTAGGCTGGGAGTTCAGGCAACTCAATCGGGTAGCTTTCACCACCCTCAAGCACGATCTCCTGCGTAATCTCGACATCGTGGAAGATATTTCCTTGTCGAATCTCGACTGATTTCCCTTTGGAAAGAGTAGGTGCAGTAGGGATAGCACTTCCGGTGGAAGCAGGGATCAGCCTCTTCGTGATGAGGATATTGCGCTCAAGCCTATCGTCGTACACAATCTCACGGCTGATAGGCTCAATATAGCGTCGGCGAACAATGATGTAAACGCTGCGCAGTTCCTGCTCAGCTTCGATGACAGTGTCGTCAGCAAATCCAAGTTGCGGGAACCGCTCATCGGGAGTACCAACTTCCGGAGAGAAGAACTCGTCCTCGATCCTCGGCCGGATATTCTCAGCCTGAGCTTCCGTTCTAGCGAAGTACTTGTCTCGCGGAATCAGGTAATCGCGAATCAGTTCTTCTCCAGCCGAGAACTTCCAGTTGTAAAGATCCTGCTTGTCCCGATCAGCAGCATACCAGAAACGAAAAATACCGTCCCTATTTGTATCAGTGTCTTCTGTGATAAAGACAAGTTTGTGGTTCGGCCATTTCTTCGAATTGGGGTGCGGAGTACCATACTCTGGGAAATCTACTCTTGCGCAGTCGCGGGTCTCATAGAACACAATATCCGTCACCGAAGGCGTGACGAACGACTTCTTATCCTGACGGTATGGAGCTACTTGAATTGGCATGGTTTACGCAGGGATAGCGGTAACTCGAAGCAGGATACTGGTTGCGTCTTTGGTCGGGGAAGAGGACTTCGCACCAACCGTGATGTTCACGTTTGCCCCGCCGAGTACAGCTAGGGCGCTGAGAGATACATAGGTGGCGGTTGAAGACGATACCAAAATAGTAGTCTCGCTACCGTCAATCGGTACGCCATCGAGTAGGAGCACGAAAGTGAAATCCTCGGCAGACGTATCGGCTTGAAGCCCAACCTCTGCTTGGATTAGAAACGGTCGGTTGGCAGTTCCGCCATAGGTCAAGACTCCGGTAGAGGACGCTGCAAAGTTAAGACCATATTTCAGCGAGGTCGAGATGTCGCTAATTGAGGTATACGCTGCATCATCGTATGTAGCAGGTCCACTAGCGGGGGTAGTACCTGCCATGAACCCGTACTGGGTCTGATTGACTCCTGTCCCACCATTGGCAACCGGAAGCGTATTAGTGACATGCGTCGTCAGATTGACCTGACCCCATGTTGGGAATGCTCCAGTTCCGGACAGTAGTACCCTATTCGCAGCGCCAATATTCAACTTGGCAAGCGTAGTAGAGTTTAATGCGTAAATGAGATCGCCACTAGAAAAAGACGACAATCCAGTTCCGCCGTTAGCTGCGGCGACAGTGCCAGTCAAACTAGTAGCAGACAGCGTAACTCCACTGATGCTACCGCCAGTAATCGTCACGCTACTGGCGTTCTGAGTTGCAAGCGATCCAAGACCAAGAGTAGTGCGCGCTACAGAAGCATCGGTATCGTCCAATAGGCTACGACCGAAGCTGGTGCAGGTAATCTGTTCAGTGACTCCGGATCCAGCAGAAGCGCGGCCGAGGAGAACATCGGTTGCAATGTTCTGAATCTTGGCGAGCGTGACGTTTGCATCTACGATCTTCGCCGTAGTTACAGATCCATCGGTAGGGGTAGCAGTGCCTCCAGTGGAGACAATCAGGGTATAGGTATCGGAAGTAGCCATGATGGTTAACTGATCGGGTCAATAGGGACGCCCTTGGTGAAATTCTGTCGTACCACAACATTCCCAAACAGAAGACGCTCGGTAGTCTGCGACGGTACAGATCCAGTCACCATGAAAAGATCCCACTCGTATTCGATGTTCTCGTTGAGGAGCAGAGTGTTCTCTTCGGTCAGGGACAGTACAACCTCACCAACCGTGGGGGCGGCAGTGATGGTAGGAGTAAACGAAACGGCCGTTTTCTTGGTCGCCTTCTCTCTGATATCAGAATAGAAGTTACGTCCCGTAATGCTGACGAGCGCGCCCGACCGATCCTTGATCGTCAGGGTGAACCGATACTCGGCTGCTCGGTCAATAATCAGGTCGTATTGGGCGGCGTTCATTATCTGGTTAAAGTATTGGCTAACAGGTTACAAGTCAAGCCCACCAGCGGTTCGGCACGGCGGGTCCGGTGGGGCGGGGTACGGGCACCTCGATCGCTTTGGTTACGTCTTCGGGATCGGGTGCCAGTTCGGTGAACCAAGACGCCCAGACGATGTAGTCGGCGGCACCAGCGGGGATGTCCAAGCCTTTGAGGTCGCGGAACAAGACCCAGTGCTTGCCATCCCCTGCTGGCGCAGGGGGGCTTTCAGCCGCGCCCTCTGCTGGCGCGGGGGCGGGTGGGAAGTGCTCACCGATTACGGCCAAAGCATATTCGTGGGTCGCCATTGTGGCGCGCACCGTGCCGTCTTTCATGGTACGGGCAAAACCGTTGGCAAGGCCGAACTGCTCCGCCTCTTGGGCGGAAGGAAAACACAGGATGTAGTCAGCGGGTCCGTAGTTCATTTAGTCGGTGACGGTGGTGAGGGCTTGCAGCTTGCTCGGATAGAACTTCGGCCAGTAGCGGAACGACTTGATGTGCCCGTTGAGCGGTTGCAGGCTGTCGTATGAATTGCCAAGCGTGAGCACGTCAGGGGCAAGCATTTCGTACTCACTGGTGCTCACTGCTGGCGAACCTCCGTTGGCATAGCCGATGGTGTTTGCAAGACTGTAAGCCACTCCGACATTGATGGCTGGGGTAAGTTCGTCGTAGGAGTTCAGATAGAGCACGTCCACGCTTGAGGCGCTGGTATCGAATGCTTCAAGTACTTCAATATCCGAAACGGTGTCAGCGTAATGCAGCATTGAGCTCGACGCAGCAAGCGTATTGTTGAAGCTGAAAGAGCTGCTGTAGCTGCCATAAGGAACTTCATTGTTGCGATCAGCTTGCACGACAACGGTACCGATGCTGTTGTCGTGCCACGGCGAAGTAGCGATCGAGCACACATCAGCGGAACGAGCAACCGTAGACGCCACAGTAGGGATGTAGCTTGTAGCGAATGGCTTTTGCTCTAGCTGTGCGCCCCAGATGTCAACGCCAGAAGTTCCGTTTCCAGAGTAATTTACAGATGAATTATTAGTTGAGCTATTTGTGGAGATAATAGCCACAGGAGTAGTCGCTGCTGCTACAAAAACAACAGAACATCTATACCATCCAGATCCAGCGTTGATCATTGAAGCTGACTTTGTCACAGTTGTTGTAGCCGCAAGATCAAAAGTTCCATTGTTTACATCAAAAATTGGATACTCAAAAGCACCTCCAATTCCGCCACCACCAACGGTCACATACCTCTCACTGGATGCGTTTTTAGCATAAAATGAAAATGAATATGTCGCGCCAATCGACAATGATGCGGCACTGCTTATGGAATGCGATACTAAAGACCCACCATCATTAGTCTCAATGAGTCTTTCCGCTGTTTGCGTGTTATTTGGGGCAATAGCAACATTAACCCATGCAGGAGTCCCAGTAGTATTTAAATTTGATTTTGCCCACGCCGGATTATCAAACTGCTCCGAATACGTCAGCAGGTTCGTGCTGCTCTCCTCGATCAGCAGGCCAAGCGGATTCCCACTGGTGTCATACTCGAAACGAGGACCATACACCGCTGCGCTAGTCGTGCTGATGTATGGACGAGCACTGGAGTGACGTTCAAGCTGTGCGCCCCAGATGTAGATTTGCTTCCCAGTCGCGGTATAGTTGATAGACTCTGACCCATCAGAAAGAATTATCAGGGCATACAGAAGATTTGTAGTGGATACAGTGTATTGGATTGAACACCTATACCATCCATTCCCAACATCTTCCACGGTTGCCTCGTATCCAGAATCTTTTGTGCCGATTTTATTCAATCTTGAAAGATTGAAAAACGCCCCAGACCTTCCTCCAGCCGCAGATAGACTCAACTTAAATTCGATTATTGTATCGGCCTTTGCGTAAACCGAAAGCGACATCTTTTGTCCAATAGAAAAGCTGCTTGTATTGCAATACATCAAATGTTCTCCAGCACCACCACTGTCTATTAGGGCGTCTGCGGTCTGACTTCCATTTGGCGATACTGATACATTCAGCCAACTAGGCGTTCCAGATGTATTTAGCTTTTGCGGGAGCCATGTTGCTCCTCCAAAGTTTTCAGAATTAAGCAGCAAGTTCTCTGGCGCATACCGAAGATAACCGTCGCTATAACGATACGTCGCGCCAGACCCCCTAGTGAACGTAGCCGCAGGCCCGTTGACCGCTGGCAAGTTGATACTCGTCGAACCGACCGACGGCTGGCTGGCGAACCCGTTGGTAGTGTAGTCCCCCAACGCGAAGTTCAGGTTGAGCTTGGGCCGCTCAGAGAGCGGCACGCAGAGCAGCGGGTTGTTGACCAGCAGGTTGGTGATCCCGAGTTTCATGGGGCGGTAGCAGCTTACAGAGCCTTGTAGAAGACAGCGGACCCAGACATAGTGCCGCCAGCAGCAGTGAAGACCAGCGGCGTGAGCAGGGCGAAGCCAGCGGGGAAGGTCTGGTCACTGATCGTGCAAATCGTAGGCGCGTCTAGGGTAGCGGTCAGCGGCGCTTGCGCCAGCGTGATGGATGGCAGCGTGATGTCGGTCACAGCGACCAAGCCACAGTATTGGCCTCGCGGAATCGCAGAGCCGTCAGCGACGAATACGCATCCAGGTTCGCCGATGGATTGTTTATCGATGGTGGTTTCCATAGGGGTAGAGGTTACAGGGTGGGGGGTTCGGGGTCAAGGATTGGCTGGTCGCCGTCAGGCGACACTTCAGAATTGTCGGCGTTCTGCAATTTGATCCAGTTACGAAGAGGGCCAACGCAATCGATGACCGCCTGCATTGCGGCAACGACTTCTGGCACCTCGGATGCGGCTTGCCAGAGTTGATCCGTCTGGATCGTCTCAAGCAGCGATGCAGGACCGATGCTGCCGGTCGATTGGTCGAACGGCAGCAGTTCGATTAGCACGCGACCAGAGTCGATGGCAGGCGCGTGAACGACTAGGTTGTAGACCCACTGTTGGTCGAAGGTTATGCCGCCAGTTGGAGGCACGACGATAGGTTGTTCGGGGGTGATTGGCATGAGTGTTAGATTGCGGAGAAATCGACGAGCGTTGAAGTTTTTGTTACTCCACCGGCAGTGATCTTAATCATTATGTCACCATCATCACCTGCTCCAGTACCATCTGATTGCCAAATTACAGACTTTCCTTCTGCTGGATTTGCTGGATCGGTTGCCTGCTCTTTTAGATCAACAGCATATGTATGTACTGTTGACCAGTATCTATCAGGCATCCCGCAGTATGTGTGTTTGTCAACAACTGGGGCGATTGGTTGATAATAAAGAGCCGCAGCCCACGGACGAACTATTGTCAACGTATTACCAGAAGAGTCCCGAATTGTGCCTCCGTCTGGGAATCTTAAGTCACTCAAAAGTAGCGATGACTGAACTGATATTTGTCCCGTACTACTCACCGTCAACCGCGTCACGCCATCCGTCTGAAACTCCAACGGCCTAGCAGTTCCGCCAGCAGAACCCTTTTCGGTGCCGATCTGGTACGCGGTCGCGGTGGCGTTGTAACCGATGTTTAGGCGCTCGAAGTTGGTCGAGCCGGTGTAGGTGCCATACACCCGAAACGTCTGCGCGTTGGTGCCGTTGCGTTGGGCGAGTTGATTGGCGGCGTCGCGGTAGAGATAAAGATCTGGAGAAGAAAAAACGTCTGTGTTGTTTGACCAGCAAAATGCCCTATTACTTGGAACTACTGCTCCATTAGCAGAAGAAATGTTTAGGTATCCATTTACGTATGATCCACCTTGGGGATAAAAAACGGCTCCATTTCCTCCAGATGGACAACCAATCCCAAGAGATCCAGCCATTTGCTCAAGACTCCAAGAACTTGCCGCCTTAAGAAGACTCCCCTTAGACATCGACAGTTTACTCACCCCACCCACCTGCAAATCCATCAGCAGCGAAGCAGCCGCCGAGTTCGTGTTGCTAGATCCTTGCGCGTTGAACTTGATGCCCGTGAACGTGACTCCTGCGGAGTTCCAAGTCTGCGTGATATCCACCGGCTTCGAGGTCGTCAGCGTGCCGCCAGCGACCTTGAGTTGACCCTCGGCGTCAACCGTCGTGCCTTGCAGCTTGAGCGCAGGCGACCCCGACACAATCATACCCAAGTACCCGCTGTCGGAGGTGTCGAGCGACCCGTAGCTGCCGACTGGAGAGCCGCCGGTGAACGTGCCGACTGAAATGTTGTCCAGCGCCGTGCCACCGGTCGAATCCCGAGCAACCACGGTGTTCGCCACGGTGTATTCCGTCGCCGACACATCCTCCCACAGCGACGTGCTCGCGTTGTACCGCAGCACCTCTCCGCCAGTCACACCAGCCACGGATACGTTGTGCAGTTCGCCCAACTCGTAGCCGTTCTGGATGCGGACCTCAATCTCGCCTTGGGTCTGGTGCGCGCGGATGACGTTGCCCAAGAACACCGCATTGTTCGGAGCGGTCGGCATCGTCTGCGTAAAAAGGCCAGCCGTCGTGGAGAGCCAGATGTTCGCACCTTCCGTATATCCAAGGGTGTTTACGCCCTTGAGTAATCCGGCCGCAATGGCTTGGCCGTTCTGGTTGTGTGGGATGTCCTCAGCAAGGATCGCGAAGGTCTTCGATGACATCGCCTCGGTAGCGGCCGAGGCTTTGCTCACAAGAGGCTTGTTACCGGATGCTCCGGAAATGTAAACAACAGTTCCCTTGGTGAGTGTAGAGTTTGTCTCGTTTCGGACTGTGGAGGCAAGTGAGGTGGAGAAGTTGTCGATCCACTCGGTGTCGTAACTGATATCGGTGGCTTTGGCGAGGATCTGGCCCTCAAGACCACCAGACGGAAGACCCGCTCCCGTTGGGCCAGCAGGGCCAGACATCACCACAGTCAGGCTTGGCGAATTACTCTCGGTCAGAGCCACATTCGCACCATCACTCTTGGTAATCCCAAGAGTGATGCTAGGGGAGCTGGTGACCGTAAGATTGACTGACATGTCAGATATTCGTGATGTTCGACTCAACAGCCACTGAGCCGTACAGGAGCTTGTGCTTCAGGCCGCCGGAATCGGTCCAGAAGAAATCCCACTTGTACTTCTTCACAACATCAAGCAGAGAGGTCTGGTCATCCGCGAGAATGAACTTGACCTCACCTTCGGCAAGGGCTGCGTTTGTATTCGACGACCCAATACCGTTGAAGGTCTCAAACGAGAATGCAACAATCAACGGCCGTTTATGGTCCTCACGGATTTCGGCTTTGAAGTCCGTGGAGCTGGTAAAGGGTACAGGATCCTCGTTGGCGTCAAGGATCCGCAGAGTGAAGTTGAAATCAGCACCCCTCGGGATCGTCAGGTCATATTTGGCCGCCGACATACGGGTGAATCGTATGCCTCTCTAATGACCTTGTCAACCTCCTTTTCTAGGCTTCATGGCCCGCTCAATGGCGACCAGAAACCCGCCGGACTGCTTCGGGCAATCAGGGCACATCTTGCCATTTTTGTACTCCCCACAGCACTCGCCCTCGCCTTTATCCTCACCCTCGTCTTCGCCACCTTCCTTGCTGTACTCCTCTTCATCGTCCTCCATTTCGGGTCCGGCGACAGGGTATCCATCAAGTTCGAGTGCCATCAGGTGATCACCGTGGAGAAGGAATTTCCCGCTCATGGTAAACGGCTTGGTGGCAGCGTCCTTCGGAAGTGAGATGCCTTCCGGAATCGGGATCATTCCTTTCATTTCAGGTAATCGTTGAGGGCTTCAGCGTAGGCGTGCGCCAGAGCAGTGAGTCTGGACGTAAAGAAAGTGGTCTCAGACTTGTTAGAGCCGAAGAACGGTTCAAGAATAACGGCTGGACAGGGAGTGCGCAAGAGAAACCCTGCGCCCCTACCCTCCGGTTTGATAGCAACAATCCCACGCGCCTTGCTCTTCGGGAACGCCTCTTTGAAGGCAGCGTTGAAGCAGGACGCGAGCCGCTGACCCTTGGGGCTATTGTGCCAGTGCAGCCATTCATGCCCCTCGGCAAGGGGTCCGGCGCAGTTAAAATGCAGTTCAACGGCGATCTGCGCAGAAATCTTGCGTAAATAGTCACCCAACCAACACATGGCTGCGCTATAACCCTTCATCGGGTACTCCCTGATCACATGCACTTCATGTCCTTGTTCACGCAAAATGTGCGCAGTAAGACGGGCAAGGGTGCTATTGAAGGCGTGTTCAGACACACCATCGGTATTCACCGCACCGGAATCCCCGATACGGCTGTGACCCACACATAGTGCAATAGTTGCCATATCATTTACGTATGATCAGGCGGACGAGGTGTACCAAACCAATGCCGATACCAATCAACAACGAGGTCATACGGAGACCCCATTCCAATTGCTCTTGGAATGAGGTAATGACCCCGAGGATCGGAGCCGTGGATCCGACAAAGTTCTCAATCGCTCTGCCGAATCCCTGATCGTGTGTCATCGCTGGCGAGGAGAGTCAGTCACTTCTTCTTGCTATCGGCCGCTTTGACGAGGCCGAATCCGGCGGCAACAGCAGCCGAGACAGACATGAAGTCAACGGGTTGGCCATTGATCAGCTTGACGGCAGCACCGGAGACAGTGGCGACGATGGTCAGGACTCCAAGGATGGTGGTCTTCATGGGGTTGTTTCTACTTCCCCTTGCGGTAAAAGGCAAGGGCAATTTTGTTCGCGCTCATCCCTTCAAGCTCAGGCTTGCTGGACATGAATGAGCGAAGTTCTTCAAGTCTTCGCATATCGGACTTCGACTTGGGGTCAAACTCAGAACCCATCGTAGTCTTGAAGACGCTCATGAGTTTGGGGTCTTCAGTAGGAGAGACAACTTTAGCGCGAGGGGCTGCCATTGCAGCAGCATCGGCCGACTCATCGAAAGCCTCGATCTGACCTCTGGTCGCCTGTTTATCAGCAGCCAGCTTTGCATAGTCCTCTTTCTCCTGCATCGGAGCTTCGGCCATAGCAAGTTCATCACCCGTCACAACACGGGCCTTCGGCACATTGGTGAACGGCATGCCAGTAGCTTCCTCAAACGCATTGACCTGCGCCTGCGGAAGTTCCGCCATTTTACGGGCGGGCTGCTTAAAGTTCATCTCGACGGCGTCTTGAAACGACATATCGGAGTCGTAGTTGTACCCGTCGATACGCCCCTTGGGCATAGCTTTCTTCTTGGCAGCCATATCAGTAAGAGAGGTTTGGCAGCCCCCTGACCCTGTTAAGGTAGCGGGACAAGGTCAGAGGGTGCCGGATAGGGATTAGGCGAGGGTGAGTCCAAGTGCAAGCGCAAAGTCGGCAACCGTGATGGTCTTGACCCGCTGAGCACTGACATCGTAGATTTGAATCAGATCGAGCTTGCTGAGCTGCGCGTCGGTCGGGCTGGCGGTACCGCCAGTCAAAGTGGACGAGCTGACCAGCCTCTGTGATCCAAGCGTGGGGACTTTTGGGGCGTCGTCAAGGGTGGGCATATTTGGAATAGAGTTAGGGTTCCAGACAGACCCCGCCACCGGAGTTTTCCAGTGGCGGGGTTACTTGACTTAGGCGGCCGGAGTGGCGCTATCCCGCTTGAACAGGATCGCGTAGCCGAACTCGGTCTTGATCGGCTTCGAAGCAGAGGCAAGAACGCCACGGAAGAAACCAATCGTACCGTCGGGGTTGATATCGACAGACGGAATGTTCTTCCACATGAACTTACCACGATAGTTCACCGGATCGAAGGTCAAACCGTTCGAACCAGTGATCGGCTCCGGAATCTGCGACTCCATCACATCTTGGTGCAAGATATAGGCGGCTTCGTAAGAGGCGGTTTCATACGCCGGATTCAGCGTGATGATACCCGAGGAAGCAGAGTACGGAAGCACTCGGTCAAGCACACCGTCCGAACCGGCATCGGTCGTCGCAAAGCGAGGAGCAAGGTCGTCGATCAGGTGGTAGAAACCACGGAAGGACTTCTCGACACCAAGCGGAGCGATGAGTTCGCTGACCTTGGCGTTGTTGTAGCGGATGTCGTCGCGGAAACCGGATTCGGTTTGCAGGAAGTACGAGGCTTCCGAGGAGCAAACGAGCGCGAAGACCGGACGGGCGTTTTCGCGACCGTAGGCATTCGTGCCCGCACCAGCTCGAACCAGACGGAAGTAGATCGAGTCGAGGATCTTGTTGCTGAGGTTGGCCGACGGACGACCAGCAGAGCTGGCGGTAGTGCCGCTACCACTGGTGTTCGCATCGAGGTCCAGCGACCACGATTGAACGCCTTCCTTGACAGTGCTATTGATGCCGACATCGGCGATGATGCTGCCAGTCGAGTGGCAAACCACGACGTTCTTACAGATACGGTCGTACTCATCGCGATAACGCTCTTCCCAAGAATAGCGGGTTGCGTCGGTCAGAGCATCCATCACAGCGCGAAGCTGCTCGGTGCGGTACGCAGCGAAGCGGAGATCCTCCACGTTGATCTTCGGCGACTCAACAGTGGCGCGTTTCAGCGAGTAATTCTTGAGCTGGCGAGAGAAACTAATGAACGACTTACCATTCGCGTAGTTATTGCCAGCACCGATATTGGTATCCCTAGCCCCAGCAATAACTTGGTTTAGGCTCGATACGGTATCGGTAAGACCAGTATTCGGGGTAAAGTCAGCAGAGACAGCCATGTTTCCGCCAACATCAATCCAGTTAGTACCGAGCGTCGAGCCGTTGCCCGCTTGGGTCGGAAGTGCACGGTCGTAAATCAGCGTATTGAGACTGTAACCCATCCCATCAGGGAAGGCCGACTGCTTGATGAGGTCCATCCACGGCGACACGTGAAGCGTGCGGCGATAGATGTCCTGACCGATACGGTTCGCCTCTTGCGTGAGGATCGTATCGATAGCGGTATTCGCATCGGTCGGGTTAGTGAAAGTTTGTCCGGCGTTGATAGCCATATCAGTAGGGGGGTGGTTTGGTTATTGGGAGGTTAAAAACAGGGGATTGTGGATGTCACCGAAGCGGAGTGACAGGCGCATTGGCCCTAGCTTCAATTTCCCTCAAGCCCTACTGCCGCTGTAGAATGAGATTTTACCCTTGCAGGTACGGCTCCCAAGCGGGCCATTGGCGTTCGGAACTATCGAGACACGGCGAGTCTCCGTCATTTCCAGAATGCTGTCAATCGGAAAATGACGGAGGACTTACTTTTTTGTTTAGCCACCAAAGGCAGCAGTAACGGCATCGAGGAACGACTTGCCATCTGCGGTTACCGGAGAACCAGCGTAGCTTGGGGACGAGCCGCCGCCAGCCCTCGGAGTAGCCCTGTCGTACTCAGCAAGGCGTTCGGTCAGGGCTTCCACCTCGCGTTGCAGGGCAAGGTACTGTGATGCCATCTTGGGCAACAGCTTTGCCGACATGGCTTGGTAGACTCCGTTCACAGGGTCAAGGGCGGAGGGGTCAACCTGCGCCGCCTCGTTGGCGAGAGCGTTGAGGTCCAGACCCTCCACACCGCTGAGGAACGTCAGCTTGGACTTCAGTCGGTCAGCAACCGCGCTGGCGGCCTCCTGACGCTGCTGTGCACGTTCACGGAGCATGTACTGGCTCCGCTCCTGCTCAAGCTCCTGCGCCTCAAGGAGGGCATCCTGAGCGTTCTGGCGCAGCAGCTCGCGCTGCTGGAGGATCGGCTTGAGTTCCTCGACGATGTTGTAGATCCGGAACTTGTCCCGATCCGAGGCGCTGGCAAGGAGTTCGGTCAGTTGCTCTTCTTGGGCCGCCTCGTCATCAAGGGCAAGGGCGTCAAGCAAAGACTCCGGACTGATCTGGTACTTCTCCGCAATCGCGTCCGCCTGCGACACGAGGTCCATCAGGGGCTGCTCGATCTGGGTCTTGTAGGCTTGGGTGTTCTCAAGCTGGGTAACGAGCATCTGGCTCTCGTACTGCTCGATGCGCTCCTTGAGCTGCTGGTACTCAGGGTTGTTGGCAAGGGCTTCCAGCTCCTGCAAACGAGAGTCCTTTTGCGCAGCAAGGGCTTCCAGCTCTTGGGCACGCGTCTTGACCTCCTTCAGCTCACTCTTGAGTTCCTTGAACCGCTTGGCGGCTTGGGGGGTCCAGTCCTTGGCGGCCTCAACAGAATCCAGCTCTGCAAGGGGGTCGTTGCTGTCCGGCTCTTGGGCAGCGGGTTCGGCCGCAACGGTGGGTTCTGGTGCGGGTTCCGCAGCAGGGGCGGCGGGCTGGGGGTCATTCATCGAATCGAAGAATGAGTCGATGGAGTCGATGAAGCCAGCTCCTTCAGGGGCGGGCGTATTGGTCGGTGCTTCAGGCGCGGGGGCGGCGGTTTCGCTCATATTGGCGTTGGTTTATGGTTCGATATGGTCCCATTCAGTTCCATACGGATCTTTGTCATTGGGGGCCTTCGCGAGCTTCTCAAGGTCACGCACGAAGTCCGTGTATCCAGCAAGCCAGCAACGTGCATCGTTATTGGCAGCGGACGATACAGTGTTTGAGAACGTAGGGAGGGCCGCGTTGACAAGGGTGGCACAGGCTTCCTTGAAGGTTGGATCCTCAAGGAGGGCGCGGAGTTTCTGGACGCTCGAAATGTCGGCGTACCAGTGGTTGAGAGTCTTCGGTAGACTCGGCTTGCGTGAAAACATGCAGGGAAAGTGAGCGCCTTACCGGATTAGTCAAGGTCTTTTTTAGACCTTTGCATTTCCGGACAGCTTCAAGGCGCGTTCTGCGTCCTTGAGGGCAAGCTCCTGATCGGCTTTGGCTTGCTTGATCTGCATCTCCATCTCGGCCTTCTGGCGAGCGATGTCCATCTTGAGCTGATGTTCTTGGAACTTCAGATCTGCGGGCGAGGGCTGTGGGGCTTCGCCTTCTTGGGCGGGCTGCGCTCCGGCTTCCATAGCCTTGCGCTGCTCGGCTTGCAGCTTGCGGTTAAAATTGGTGATGACTTCCTCCGCGACCTGCATGAGCTGCTTGATCTCGGCAAGCTGTCCAGCGGCCGCAGGATCGGCGGAGAGGTATTGGGTGTGCTCCGCCACATGCTGGTAGAGCAACTCGACGAGCGGCAGAGCCTGCATCGGATCGGTCGTTCCTTCCTGCACGCCAGCAAGGAGCTGCTGGAGCAACGGAGCGTGCGAGCGCAGGTGCATCCCATGCAGCTCCGAATCAAGAACGGCAACGGGTTGGCCGGACTGCATTGACTGGTTCTCTAGCAGCGCAATCTTCGCATCGACAGTAAGCCTTGGCTCTGGATTTGCTGGCGCGTAGCGGTCAACCAGATCACGACCAACCCGTTCCGAAGTGATGTCACGGATCAGGTTGCGGCGACCGACCTCGTCGTACGCGCCAGCAATCTGGTTCAGCTCGCGCAGGGCAAGCAGTCGGTTCGCAGCCGATCCGGATCCGATGGCGCGAATCGCCACCGTCTTGTTGTGATCAATGGAGAGGATGAGATCCTTGGTGACACCACGCGCGGCGCAGCGACGGAAGAACTCGGCAGCCAGACCGTCGCGCGGATCCGCCTTCACGAGGCGGGCGACGACTTGCCGGAGCAAGCGGGTCCAACTGGAGTAGAACAGGTTGATCGTCGAGCCAGTCAGGCGGGACGAGACGGCAAGGTCGTGTTCGACCTGAAGCTCATTGCGATAGGGACTGGAGCGTGCTCCGTAGGTGGACATCAGGTCCACGTTCGCGGTGAGCTGGTTCTGGAGATCCTCAAGCGCCGGAACCATCGTTCCGGTGAGGTTGGGCGAGGCTTTCTCGACGATCCGCACGTTGGGCGAAAGAATCGAGTAGGGGCCGTACATCGTGAACGAGAGATCCTCAAGCGCACGCTGCGACTCCGGCTGGATCATGACCGCACCACCCATCATGGCGGAGTCGATCATCTGACAGCGGAGACGGTTGCTGGTCTGGATGTGGTTGAAGATCCGGCTGCCCAAACCACGAACCGAGTGGTAGGTGCCGTTCGTGCCAACACCGTAGGCAAACAGGGTAAAGGCTTCGTGCGCGTTCTTGAACATCGAAGACTTCTGGAATAGGAAGGTCTTCGGGGTCTCTTCGGCAAATAGGTACAGGCTGATCGTGCCGTCGAACTCGCGGACCCACATATGGACCACGGAGACGGTGGTGTTTTCGAGTCCGGTGTAGAGGTCGTTGTTCTTGATCTCGCGTTCGAGAACTTCCCAATCGGCGTAGGTGTTGCTGCCGTTACGGCCAGTAGTACGGGCGTTCTTGACGAGGACACGCTTCATTTCGGCAACGTCCCAACCGAGGTTGGTAGCGACATTCTCATCCGAAATGAAGGCATACAGCTCATGCAACAGGTACTGTCTCCGGGCACACGCCACCTCAATGGCTTCCTCGGAGGCAACAGTCTGCCGAGGGATCAGGAAGTCGGTAAGGCCGCAGACGCGAAAACGCCAATTTTTGGGATCGTCAAAGTAGGTAACGCCAACCCCGTGCTTGGTGAACTCGGTGCAAAGACGCAGGAAATTGCTGTGGAACTCCGGCCATTCGCGAAGGGTGGTCGTGACTTCTTCGGCAATGATGTCGGAGACCTCCTGCCGGACGGTTGGCTCGCCAGCGGTCACCTGCACGCGGACGAGCTTTTCGAGCGAGGCATACAGATCGACGTAGGCCGACATCGCAACGTCAAGCAACCGCTGGGCCTCACCGAAGTTGAGGTTGGTGCGGCTACCTTGACCAGTCGAGAGCAACACCCGCTGGTCGTAGGGGGCAACCCCGTCGAACATCGCGTCGAGGCGGGCGCGGTTGGAGGAGGACTTCTCGTCCGCCTTACGCAGCGTGTCGTAGATCGAGTTGGCCGCCTTGACATCGCGAAGCCGCGACTTGGGCGGCTTGAGAGTTTTCGAGTCAAGGTTCAGCAGGTCGAACTCGTTCAGACCTGATGGGACCATTGGCGGATTCTGCGTCACGGCGTCAACGATGGGGGGTTAGGGCAGGGGTGTCAAGGAATTTCTTCAAGACACCATACCGAATATCTGCTCCAGAAGGCGCTTCACCGGAATGCGTTTGCGGACCCCGTCGTCTCCGGTGAGCTGCACGCACCACAGGTGGCCCTTGGGGTGAATGACGGGCTGGACGACTCGGTTCGCCTGTCCGGCAAAGCGACCCCTCACAGACGCAACGATCCGCATGACCGTCCCGTCAGGGTGGATCGCGTAGTTCGTGAAGTTCGGGATGACGACGTAGGATTCGGGTTGGGTGTTCATGTCGCCGGAATCTGGTCACAGGATACCGGCGTGTCAAATACTTTTGAGTTACGGACGAACTTTTCTCGCGGACGGCCCCCCGCGCGGTCCGGATTCCTGAAACGGTTGTTTGATTCCGCCTATGTGTTCAATTCTTTCCTACCCCCTATACTATAAACTTTTCTATATAGTAGTAATTCCTAATAACTCAATAACTCGAATCATTTGAGTTATTGAATTATTTGATTTATCCACTTCCAGAAAGTTTTCACATTTTTCTCCCGTGCAGAAACGTCATATTTCTCAACAACACAACAAACTGATTATCCAAGTTCTTTACTGTAACTCCCTTTAATTCGAATTCAGGCGCGCGCGAGGGCCGACCTGCAACCTGTATCCGGATCCCGCCTCAGCGGACCCGCTCGTGTCAAATGCTTTTGATTTACGTGCGCGCGACTCCGCCTTCTTATGTGCCGCTCATGTGCACTTGTATCCTGAACGTGTACAATTGTTCATACTTTATGTACATATGTACATAAAACACGACAACTCGTGACAAATAGTACACACGATTTGTCACTGCGACCTGCACCCTCAATCATGTGACCGAAAAAACGCACCGTTTTTGCATCAAACGGTGCGTTTTGCTTGATTCCTGTGCCCTCTATTGGGCTACATGGTACAGGATACAGGGTTCATCCGGCCGATTTGCGCGCCAGATAGGCTTTGCGCTTCTTGTCAAGCAGTCTTTCCCGATTTTCGAGGTAATAATTGCGCTGGTACGTACGAATCTTCTCGACTTTCTCTGGCTCAAGGTGGGCGGCAAGCTCGTTTTTGCGCCGGATCTTCTCACGATTCTTCGTGTAGTACCGCTTTTGGTACATCTTGCGCTCTTCCTTGTGTCGTTCGTAGTATGACAGGTTCTCGGTCATGTTGCTCGCGCCTGAAACCTAGATAAATCAAGCAAATTGTCAAGTCCAATTATTTTTTTCTCACGACTCTCTGTGTATGTAGCCCCGACGAAAAAAATCCCACCCCCCACCCGTAGCCTGTATCCTGATTCCTGCACCATGATACCGGATACAGGGCACAGGATGGGCTTGCTCGTGCGCATCCATGCATGCGGCAGGGGTGGTTGTTTCCCATACTTGTGAAGGGAAGGCACAAAGCCAACCCGCTAAACAAAAACAAAGTAGCAAGACAATGAGCAAGACCAGCAAGACCAGCAAGACCAGCAAGCGCAGCGAATTGGATTTCCGCCCGCTGCTTCAATGGATCAAAGGGCATCTCGCCGCGAAGCGCGAGGAACAATCAAACTTCGACATGCTCACTACTAGATTCCTAGTAATGAGAGAGAAGCACATGGACTGGCCAAAGGCACAATTCCACGCAAAGTGGGTCGAGTTCGTCGTGAATGTCGCAGGACAGAGCCCGTCTTATGCATGCCGCGTCTCGAAGGCGGCGGGCGTTTCGGTTCGCGAAAGAGGCGGCGGGCGCAAGGCTCGCCCGCTTCATGAGCGGATCATTGCCAAGGTCAGCGAGGTGAAGCTCCGCGATGGCGAGTCCCTTGGCAAGCGTGAGCTTGCGGAGGTGATGCGTGCAATCGCGGCGCAGTTCACCGCCTAATGCACCCTGCAATAAGCAAAGCACCTTATTGCGCCATGCAATAAGGTGCTGCACCCTGTGCCCTGATTCCTGACTACGGTTTCAGGGCACAGCGTGCAGCACCTATGCTGCAAAGTAGGTTGTCACACCCTACGTCTAAAGTGTGAGCGTGCCGCATAGCGCGAGGCGGCACAGGATACAGCGCACAATACAAATGAATACCGACACCGACACCACCACCACCACTACCGCCGCCATCTTCATTCGATCCATTGTCCGAGGAAAGGACATCACCGATGTCGTTGACATCATCCGCCTGTCGAATGGTGACGCCGTTCCGGTGTGGAACGGCAACGCATGCTACGGCGAGCATGACACCGCCGAAGGGCTTCGCGTTGGTGCGAAGCTCGTCGGGATCGAGCTTCGCGAGTCATGGAGAGGTGAGGCGTATCACCACTACATCTTCGATTGATAATATCGCAACCGCTTATTGCATCACGCAATAAGCGGCTTGCCTTGTGCTCTTATTGCAAAGCGCAATAAGGGCACAAGGCAGGCATGTTGCCTGCAAGTGAGTTGCTGTGTCTCACAAGTAAAACACAGGCGTGCCGCATAGCGCGAGGCGGCACAGGATACAGCGCACAATACAAATGCCAAACTACTGCGTCAACATCCTCGTCATCGACGACCTCGATCCAGCCTTCCGCGAGATCCTAAAGCAGGACGGACTGCGATTCAACTCGCTCATCCCGATGCCTGAATCGGCAACTTACGAGGAGCTCTGGGCCGCTTGGGGGACCAAGTGGGATGTCGGCGAGCCGGAGGCGGCCGCTGATGACTTGCTCCGCCACGGCACGGTTTCTTTCGAGACCGCATGGTCCCCGCCGGAGCGATACCTCAAGGCTCTTGCCACTACCTTCCCCGACCAGTCATTCGAACTCTACTTCCTCGAAGAGGGGTATGAGTTTTGCGGAGTGATCCGCTATCGTGCCGGACTCGACGAAGAGGTGGACCTCCAATACATCGAGCGAGAGTTCGATGCCAAAGGATACGACGACTTCGTCGCCGAATTGTTCGGCGAAGGTTGAGCCTTGCCGCACTGTTGCTTATTGCGCTTTGCAATAAGCAACAGCAGGCAGTGCTTACTGCAACACAACACAAACACAAACACGTATGACACTGAAACAAATCGCAATCGCATTCCTCACCGAGGGATGCGCCGATACCCGCAAGCTCATCCTCGAAGATGCGAAGGAGCTTGCACAAAGCATCCGCATCGACAAGCCCGCCGCCATGCTGCGGCAGGTCGGTGTGTCCTACTTCGCCGGAGTCAACTCTTCGGCGAAGATCACCAAGGGTGAGAAGAAAAACTATCTCACGATGGTTCTTTACCTCTCCGCCAGCAACAACGCAGGCGTGGAGGTTTGCCCCTTCGCCTGCTTGGGTTGCCGCGAGGCATGCCTTGTCGGCAGCGGGCATGCCCTGCTGGAGAAGCGGGCGGGCAAGCTCGACATCGCATCCAGCCGTGTCGCGAAGACATGGCTTGCCGTATGGAATCCGGCGGTGACCAATGCCCTGCTCGACTACGAGATCAAGAAGCACAAGCGTGCAGCGGAGCGCAAGGGCATGCGCTTTGCCGTCCGCCTCAACGGCACGAGCGATCTCGAATGGCGGGTCATCATGCTCGCCCATCCGGATGTGCAGTTCTACGACTACACCAAGCGGCCGACTGTCATGCCGTTACCGAACCACCACATCACGTTCTCGTTCTCGACGTTGTCCCCGTCGAGGATGGAGCATTACCGCAAGGCGTTGCACAACGGTCAGCGCATCGCCGTTCCGGTCATCGCATCGGATGTCGAGCGTTGCCTTGCCCTGCCCGACACCTTCGACATGGACGGAACCGATCTCCGCTTCCTCGATGAAGGTCCGGCGATGTTCGGTATTCTGAAGGCGAAGAAAACCGATAAGACGATGGTCGGTGTCGAGAAGGGATTCATCCTTGACTACTACGGTGTGACCCGCTTGATCTCCGCTCTCTGGTAAGAGTGTTGCCCCACTGCCGCTTATTGCACCACGCAATAAGCGGCAGCAGGCAGCAATCCTGCTGCACCACAAACCAGAAACACGACACATGAAAAAAGACAACAAGCAAGAAGTCCACGTCAACGCCATCAACAAGGCGTTGGCCTACCTTGAATCCCGCAATGCCCTCGGCAAGGGCAACACGCAAGTGATCGGCCGCGACATCTGCATTTGGATGCCGCACCGCCAATCGTCCCTCGCCTTCGACCTGCCGAAGCTGAGCCTCAAGTGAACCCTGTATCCTGAACCCACTATCATGAAACACTTCACCTATCGCACCGACAAGCAACTCCCAACCGACACGCACAAGCGTGTCGGCAACTGGGCACGCCGCCGCAAGTATCACATCACCTTCGAGGTCAAGCCCTTCGAGGTGTCTGTCTCGCTCGACACCCAATCCACTTGGGAACACAACAGCGCGGTCGAATCCCTCGCACGCATCCTTGATCGTGCGTCCATGTCTCTTGCCTGAACCCTGAACCCTACACACTACCATGTTTGCAATCAAAGACATCAAGGTCCGCACCGAGAAGTTCGTCGATCTCTCTTCAATCCTCCAACAGGATTGGAAGAGTTGGTTCTATGACGGAATCGATTGGGGCGACGGTGAGACGATCCTTGTATCGTCAGACTTCATCGAGCGCCACTTCGACATCATGCTCGACATGGATGACGCCATCGCAGAAGACCCAAGTGTGATCAAACACACCGAGGCATTCCGTGACACGCTTCGGTATCTCGAAGCCAACGATATCATGATCGACCTGAAGCACTAATCCACAACACCACAAACAAATGAGCAAGCAACTGAAGATCAAAATCACCAGCACCGTTCGCCTTCCATCCGATTGGGTGCGTATGATGAGCGTGGATACCGGAGAGGTGAAGTACTACTCCGACATCGACCCGAAGGATATCAAGAACTGGTACTTGTTCTCCTCCGCCGAGGTAATCGGTGACGCCACGTGCTTCGACTACGAGGCAGATGAGACGATCAAGATCACCGAACTGGAGGACTGAACCATGAACCCTGAAGTCACCGTCCCGATCTGGCTCGCCGCAACTGCGTTGTTCGTCTTCATCGACAGCGACAAGGTGCGTGCCATCCAATACTCTGTCTCGTTCGGTGCGATACTGGTCGCCTTCCACATGGCGGCCGACCTCGTGCTGTCCGCTCTCCAATAAACCAACGGGGGCTGCGCATCCGATCACGCAGATCCGCTGACCCTCCTACCCTATCCGGTTTGGTCTCAACCCTTTTAGTCCAGCCCTCAAAAAGGATTGGAAAAAAGGATTGACGACCTGCCGAATAGCCAGTAGAAGGTCGGCACACCCAACGACAAACAACACAAACAACACAACGCAAATGCAAACGCAACACACTGAGTTCACCGCCGCCTCCCCGTCCGAACTGCTCGACCTCGCCGATACCGCAATCTTGGCAGAGGCGTTCCTGTTCATCTTCGGATCCGGCGGTGCTGCCAAGACCAGCATCGTCTCCAAGCAGATCGCCCCCGCCTTGGGCCGCGAGCTGTGGTACGTCAACCTCAACGGCCAAGGCCCGCAAGAGGTGATCGGCTACGGCAAGGTCATGGAGAACCTCGACATGCTCTTCGCTGCGCCGGACATCTGGCCGACCAAGCAACGGGTTGGCGACAAGCCAGTCCTGCTGTTCCTCGATGAGCTTCCGGACTACGACCCCTACGTTCGAGCCTTGCTCCGCTCCCTGTACCCTGCATCCGGCAAGCGGATGGTGGGTCCGCACGAGTTGGGCAGCAACGTGTTCGTCGTCGTTGCTGGTAACCGCCGCAGCGACGGGACCAAGGGTGCGGTCGAGGACGCACCGTTCACGACCCGCTGCATCAAGGTGCTCATCGAGCCGAACGTCGAGGACTGGGTCAACTGGTACAACAGCGAGCCGCAACTGGTCGCGACTGGTTCGCACGTCCCGACCTTCCTCAAGTACGGCAACGCCGTGGACAGTGGGTCGGTGGACCTGTTCAACCCTCCGGTCAAGATGCCCTACGATGGCGTACCACACCCGACCCCACGGACTTGGGAGATGGTCGCCCGCATGGAGCCGATCCGCAAGACCAAGCCGACCATCTTCCGCAAGGCGGTGTCCGGTGCGGTTGGCAAGTCGGCCGCGCTCGCCTACCTCGCCTTCTTGCAGCACGTCGATGCCCTGCCGGACATCGCCTCGCTGCGGTCCAATCCGGATAGCTTCCAAGTTCCGGAAGATCCGGCCAAGCAGTTCGCCTTGGTCTCCGCCTGCCTCAACGGTGCGCTCAAGGGAATCAAGGATGTCGGTGCTGCCGTCCACGCTGGCAGCTTCGACTGGCTTGTCTCCCTGCTGCTACGCTGCCGAGGTGACATCCGCGAGTACGGCGCACTGTCCGCCGTGCGCCGTGGCATCCCGCTCGACGAGCACAACCGTTCCCGCGACCTGATCGTCGCCTGATACAACAAACCAACGGGGGCTGCGCATCCGATCACGCAGAACAACAAACCAAACACAACACAACACTGATATGCAAAACAACCTCAAGACCCTCAACTCCCTCGTCCTTGCGCATTACTCGACCAATGCGTTCTCGACCACCCGCCTCAACCGTGCGGCTACGGCGCGTGCAACGGCACACGCTGGTGCGTCCGGCGATGCGGCCAAGGTGTACAACAAGGTGGTGCAGGCCAAGGGTACTCCGGTCGGCCGCGCGATCTCGTTGCAGAACCGGATCGGCGTGTCGCTCCGCAAGCTCGGCCTGCCCTGCCAGATCGGTGGCATCTACCTGCCCGTCAAGCGGATCCAAGAAGCGCAGAACATCTTCGATGACGGCATCGCCGAACTCGATGTGATCCGCGAGGACATCCTGTTCCAGTATCCGGAGATGGAAGCCAAGGTGCGGGCCAAGCTCGCCGACTTCGCCCATGAGGTGGAGATCCCCTACGCCACTGTGGTCGCCTCGTCCTTCCAGATGCGGCTCACCATCCTCAACCGTCCGGTTGCGGTCGGCGAGATGGAAGGCATCGTCGATGAGGTCGCCAACCGTGTTCGCGCCGAGTCGCAACGCCGCGAGCAGGAGATGCTGCGTGCCGCCCATGCGGGTCCGATCGAGGATCTGCGCAAGCAACTCACCTCGTTCATCGAGGCGATGCGTGAGAACGAGCGACTGCACCTCTCGCAGTTCGACAAGCTGCGCGACGAAGCCCGCCGCGTTGCCTCCCTCAACGTGCTCGACCTGCCGGAGGTTGACGCTGTCATCCGCCTTGCCGCGTCCGCCGCGTCGATGCCATCGACCTCGCTGACCAGCAACGAGCGAGACGCCTGCGCCCGCAAGGCGGAGGTCGCCGTGATGAAGGCGGACGAAACCCTCGCAGCACTTGGGCTGTGAGGTTTTGCCGAATAGAAGAAAGTAGAATCCAGCAACAACACAAACACAAATGAAGCCAAACCTGATTGACCCAACGTCCTTCCCCAAGGACCACATCGTATCGGTCGCCATGCGACTGGTCTCCCGCCACTGGTTCCTTTGCTACTCCAAGCTGATGGCAATGCAGTGGGAGTGGACGACCGAGACCCCGTACGGATCGACCAACGGCAAGACGCTCCGCCTCAACAAGGCGGGCCTTGCCAAGATCCAAGCGCAACCGCAGGCCGCCAACCTGTTGGCGTTCCTGCTGGTGCATGAGGCACTGCATGCACTCCTCGGACATGGGTGGCGGCTTGCCCCGCTGCCCAACCCGATGCTGGCGAACGTGTCCGCTGACTACGTTGTCAACGCCATGATCGCCGCACGCAACCGCGAGCTTGGCAAGGATGTCTTCAAGTTCATCGACGGTATCCTGATCGATGAGCAACTGTCCGGTGACATGTCCGTCATCGAGTTGTACCGCAAGCTGTCCAAGCCCGAACCACAACCCGAACCACAACCCGAACCACAACCCGAACCACAACCCGACCAAACCAAAGATGATACCAATGATGATAACAAGGATGATGCGTCAGGCGATAACTCGCAGGACGGTGATGACCAAAGCAGCGAAGCACCGGACGGTGGCCCAAACAATGGAGATAGCAGCGAGGATGGTGCTGGTGAGTCCTCTGATTCTGGCGGTGGTGCTGGCGATGATGGTGGCGACGATAGCGGAGACGCTGGAGATGGTGATGGAGAAGACGAAGGACTGCCTGACTTCGTGGGCACTGGCGCTCCTGACCTCTTCAAACCGGAAGCCGGAGAAGGGGAGTCGCTCCAAGATGTGATCGACGAGATGGAGCAGGACAACGAGCGTATCCTGATTGCTGACGAACTAGACAGGCGTACCTCCGGCACATCCGGATCGACTGGCACGCGAGTCGCTGAGCAACGTGCCGACAAGGCCGACCTCGATTGGCCGACACTGGTCCGCGAGTGGCTGCTCCGCAAGACCCGCACCTCCGGCTGGGAGAGTCCGGTCAACGTGCCCATCGGGCAGAGCACCGGACTAGTCTGCGCTGGTCGTCGCTCCAAGCGGGCAGGCACCATCGTCCTTGCCCTCGACACCTCCGGATCCATCGGTGCTGTCACCTACGCCAAGTTCCTCCATCAGGCGCAGGACATCCTCGATGAACTGCACCCTGAATCCTTGGTCCTGTTGTCGGTATCCCATGTCGTGGCCGATGCGGTCCTCCTTGAGGACGGTGACATCGCACCGACCTCGCTCAAGGGTGGCGGCGGCACGCTGTTCCAGCCCGCCTTCGACTGGCTGCGCGACAACGACATCGAGCCGGATGTCATGGTCTACCTGACCGATGGATACTCGGACGACCTGCCGTCCATCGTCGAGCCGGACTTCCCCCTGCTCTGGCTCACCACCTGCCTCCCGACCCATCACTTCAAGGTCGGCGAGGCACTGCGTGTCTTCGACTTCTGACCGAGGGCACGCAGCCTATCCTGTATAGCACAAAAGAAAACAACACAAACAGAATACCATCATGACCAAATCACAATTCAACCGCTGCTTCCCGTATGAGCAAGCGGTCGTTGACCGGAACACAACGAGCGAGGGCATCGACTGGGTCCGCAAGCTGCGCGACAAGGACAAGAGCGTGGTGCTCGACAGGGTGCTGCTGACCCGCAACCCGAAGAGCCTCGACAACGAGCGAGGCTACGACCGATGGGCTATCGTCGGCGAGGGTGCGACAATCAAGAAGCACATGCAGTCCGGCCTCACCACAGTGGAAGCTATCTGGTCTGACGAGATACAGAGTTTCGTCTACCCGAGCAGCTTCATGTATTGCGAGATGGACCACATCGCAAGGACGCTCTTGGTGGACAAGCCACTGTGGACATACCTCGCTGGCAGCTTCTTCATGGGTGGGAACCTACAGAAGGACCGCGACCCGCTTGCTCCGCTCAACCCTGAGTACGCGGCGGACCTGTTCATCCACTCCCCGCTCTTCATGGAGCGGGAGTTCCCTGTCGGACTCACGCTCCGGTCGCATGCACCATTGTGGCTCTCGACTACCTACGGGGTACACGACCCCAACAGGAACATCATCCTGTGGGACAAGACCCTTGAGTATCCGAAGTTCACCAATCTGGATTGCAACTCGGATGTCATCCAAGTCTACAAGCAGATCCGCAACAACCTCCGCCATGCCAAGAAGGAGGACGCGATCAATGTTCTTGTTGACCGCTGCGAAAGATGGGGCTACCCCAACACCATTGTCGGCGATGTACTTCGGCACGCTGCCCTGTTCATCACCCACTGAACCACAACAAACAATAAACAACCAACACCAACCACACCAACCATATGAGTCATCAAGACAACCAAGAAGTGTTCGACACCGGACGAGAGCTAATCACGATTGCAATTGAACACGGTAGGAAGGGTGCAATCTTCACGGCGTTTGTCCACGGTTGCTCGATCCGCTCCGGCAGCCTGCACATCGAGCGCATTCGTGAGCTGTTCCTCAACGGCATCATCGCCATCTGTGGGTCGAAGATCCCAAGCGCAACCATCAAACAAATCGAGAACCGCATCACCGAAACCATCTACAAAAACTGAATATGAAACTGACACCAACACACCACAAGAACAGCCAGATCCACGGACTCCCGCTCAAGGACATTGCCGTCAAGCACACTGTATCGCTCGACTGTCCATGCAAACCCAAGATGAAGATGGAGAACGGACACATCCTTGTCATGCATTGCGAAAGCAAGGGCACTCCCAACGAGTGGACCATGAAGCTCAAGAACTTCGGCAAGAAACTCCTGTCCAAATGAAGACCAAACCCAAGAAGGAAGTATCGCCGCACCTTGAGTTCTGTGAGAAGGCCCACCTCATCCGGTGGTTCCACAGTCTGGAGTACAAGCAGATGCGCGCGCTCAAGAAGGCGTTCGACGCAGCAGCCGCAGCGAAGGAAGGAGGAACCCGATGACACTCTTCGAAGAACTCACTGAGATTGTCGGGTTCCTCCTCTTCGGAGGCGCGCTGCTTGCTTTCTATGTAGGGGTAGTTGTAGGCGTCTTCAAGGAAGTCACCTACAAGGGGAAGGACCAGTGATCACAGGTTCGTGATGTTATAGTAGGTGGGGTTGGCCTTGAGAACCTCCATGATCTTGTTCATGCGAGCAATCGGGTCAGCCTCACCAGTCTGGTTCATGTTGTACTCCATCTTCTTGAAGGCTTCCTTGTTCATGGTCCATGCTTGACGGACCCCGTTTGTCGCCTCGACCAGAGCCTTCTCGCTCACCCGAGCCTGCTTCGCAGCGGCAAGGATCGACTGCTTGCTGATGCCGATGCCTTCCGAGAACAGGAGGTGATTGCGCAGTCTGGCTTGGTTCCTGTTTACCGCATCCTGATAGTCGTTGATCAGTTCCGGAACCTCGGACTCAAGGTCGAGTGCCCGACCAGTGAACAGCTTGGCTCGTGCGGCAGCCGCCTCGGTGTTCGATGCCTCGATCCTCTGAAGCCCACGGCGCAGGATCTCCGCCTTCTCGTGGAGCTGCGGCCGAGCGCCAGTGATTTCACCGAGTACCAACTCCGCTCTGTTCTTCTCTCCAGTTCGGGCAACATCCATACCCTTGCCGATAACTGACGGGAGGTACGCTTGCGAGCCGACATGTTTGAGGATCTTCCCGAATCCGACAAGAGCAGAATCGGATTCAAGCACAATCGGATTACCGAAGTCATCCCTGTTCTCACGCAGAGCCTCACTGAATGCGCTGTATGCGATCTGTGTGCCGAGTAGTTCCTCGCCAATATATCCGGCGAGTGCTTTTACATTGATGCCCTTTCCGGTAAGCAGCCCTTCGAACGCGATGCTCGCAGGGTCGGTGAACTGGCTGAGCGGAAGGATGTTCGTGAGGTCGATGATCTGCACCTTGCCACCGACAAGTCGGGCGTAGATGCCGTGGTTCTTCTGCCACTCCGGAAGACCCTCGCGCAAGGCGGCGATCTCCTCATCGGTCAGGCTGCGGTTCTCATCGCTCTCCTTGTCTTCGTCGTCCGCGATCTGGCGGAAGAGCGTGGAGAACAGACCACCAAGGAGCGGACCAGCGACAGCAGTCGTTCCGATCAGACCAAGCATGCGCTGGAATCCGCGCTTCATTTCGTTCGCATTGCCAGATCGGATCTCCTCAAGCGCAAGCATCGGAGTGTTGACCGCAACCCGCAGCACTTCGGTCTTCCACCGGAGGAACGGGATGAACTGCAACGCCCACGGCGAGCGGTTGAACGCCTTGGTGATGTCGAGCTGTTGCGAATGCGAGGGGAAGGTAGCCTTCACCTTGCGCGCCGCAAGTTGCTCAAGTTCGGCGAGCGTCTTCTCGTTACCGTAGCTCTTCTGCAATCCGGCAAGCTCATAACCATAGGCGTTGATCTTGAAGAACGAATCAATGACGTTGTTCATGACCGCCGTTGCGTTGGCGACGCTGCCAACAGGCTTACCGATATACTTCGCAAAGACGCCAGTGTAGTCGTTGGTCTGCTGCGCCTTGAGGATTTCCCTGAACGCATCGTCCATCTGCTCTTCGCTCTTGGTCACGAACCCGCGAAGCATGTCCATTGCGATCCGACCATTCGGGTCATCGCGAATGATCTGTAGTTCGATAAGCCTACGCAGGTTGTTCCGGACATCCTCTTCCCTCTTGGAAGCAAGAGTCCCGTATGCCTGAGACGCAGTCACGATAGACTTGATAAAGGACGGCGTGAGCGGCGGGATACCCTGCATGGTGGACAGCAGCATACCACCGAGAATGTTTCTCGGGTAGAAGCCGACCGACAGCGAGGTCTTTGCGGTGATCGCAGCGCCGGACGCGAACGACATCCCCTTGCCAATCGACTGCATGATCGAGGTCGCCGCGCCGCCTTCGATCTGCCCTCGGTTGTCGAAGAGTTCGCGCATTGCCTTTGCGATCTTCTTGTCAACGTAGAGTCCAGCGATGGGGCCGAGGGCCTTGTCGTTGCGGCTGCCGTAGAGCAACTCCATATTCGGATCGCTGCCGTTACGGGAACCAAGTCCATTCTCGATGACGAACTTCTCGAACTGCTTCTGGAACTCGGCGTTGGCTCCGGTTCGGGCGATGCTGTAGATGGTGCGGATGGCGTTCTCGAACGGATCCTTTACCTCGCCGAGGAGGTCGCGAAGAACCTTGTCAATATCCTTCTTCGGCTTGAACAGGTTGATATCTTTCGTAAGAGAGTTGATGCCGAGTTGCTCGCGCGACTGCGTGGCTTGCTTGTCGAGTCCGTCGAGGTACTCGTCCATCTCCTTGAGCACCCTGCTGTTGATCTCCGCATCGCTGAGTTTCTCACCACTGTCCTTCGCATTCTTCAGGATCTTGGCTTCGTACAAGTGCTTGCCAACCTCAAGCATGCGCTTGCCGAAGTCGATGGTGTCACCGTTCTCATCAGTGAAGACGAGTCCTTTGCGGAGCGCCTCGCGATAAGCAGCCGAGGTGAAGTACCTGTACGAACGCTTGAGGTACACATCGTTGGTCTCGTCGAAACCAAGCCCAACCTTGAAGCGGCTGATGCGTTGGCGGAACTCGACCGCAGTATCGACAAGCTGACCAAAGCCAGCAGCGCGCAGCTCACGTTCGGCAGCCTCCTGCTGGAGGCGGAACTCCTTGGCGAAGTCGGCGGCTTCTTGCTGGTGCAGCTCGTAATCCTTCTTGCGGACAAGCTCGTCAAGGTTCGGCGCTTTGGCGTTCTCCTTGCGGAACTCGTTGAGCTTGGCTTGGATCCTCGCCTGCCGCTTTTTGTTGACGATCACATCGGTCGTACCGAGGAGCACGCCGATCTTGTCAAGCGGGATGTTGGCAGCGAGGGCTTCGTCACGCAACTTCGGGAACTTCTTGGCGAACCACTCCATGTCGAACTGCGCTTCGGCAATCACACCGTCTCGCTGGTCAACCATCTCCTTCAGCTTGTGGCCGAGGTTCATGTACATCTTGTCCTTGATCTTGCCCCAGAGGGTATCGATCCAAGACTTGTTTCCGGTGGTCGCAACCGGAAGACTGTAGAAGACACCGTCCTCCTCTTCCTCCAGCACTTGATTGTCGAGCACGCGGAGGAACGCTTCCGAGTCGTCGTATCGGACTTGATCCATTTCCAATTGCGGCTCGTTAGTCAGCGACTTCAGTCGGCGATACTCGCGAGACGCCATCGAGATGCGGGCGGCAGTACCGACAGTTGGGCGAAGATCGAATTGGCTACGGAGTTTGGCGATAAACCCACGCAACCCGTTCATCATTCGCTGAATCAGGTTCGGGTTCTGCGACAGGAAGGCCAAGCGGCTTTCCGTGTAGTTGCCGTAGGACATCAACTGGATCTCCTTGCGGACCCACTCGGCGGCCAAGGTACGAGGACTCAGGTCACCGGATTCCATCGAGCCTTTGATCATGGCGGAACGCTTCGCCGGATCGGGTTCGATCTTCTGGTAGTACTCGTTGGCGACTTCCTCCAGCTTCTCTTGTCCGAGTTCGACTGCGATGTTGTCGTAGTCCTCAAGAGTGAAGACGCTGTCGGCGGCGAGGTGCGCGACCTCTTCGTCGATGGCAGCTTGCACTGCGCTACGAGCATTGGTGTCCGACAGTTTAGCAACAAGCGGAGCAAGCTCGGCCGGATCAATGAACAGCTTGTTCGGCTGCCCGTACTTCGTCGCCATTGCAGCACCGTCCAGCGACTCCTCGATCACCTCGATACTTTGCGGGACCAGTTCGTCGATCAGCCTGCGGGCTTTTGGTCCATCACCTTCGGGTTCGGGTTCTGGTTCCGGAGTCGCGTCTGCGGTCTGGCTTTCGATAAGGCGTCTCTGCGCCTCATATCGGATGCTCGCATTGGCGATCTGCTGGTCGATGACCCTAGTCGCCTGTTCAAGAGTGAGGCTGTCAAGGTACGTCGGCGAGTTATTGAACGTCTCGGAGTGCCCAAGCGCCATGTTGACGAAGCTGAATAGATCCTCGATAGCATCAGAGGCGTTCATATCCAGCTCGGTCTTCTTACCGAAGATGTTGCGGACAACTTCGATGATGCGCTGCCAGATCGAACGCTGCCCTTCAGGGCGCAGGTTCCTAAGGATCCGCTCAACGTCCGGAGTAGTGAGGGCATAGGTAACGAACTCCTCGTCCGATGCAAGTGCGAGTTGCAGTACTTTGTTCCTGACACCCATCGAGCTAGCCATGTTGGTCGCCAGCGAGCGGATTGCCCGCAGTCTGGCAACGGCGGCGCGCTGCTCTGGGGTTTTCGGGTTCTGAATCACCTTCACCGTCGCCGCGTGGATCAGCTCGTGCAGCAATACATCTGCAAGCCCGCGACCGTTGTGCTCCGCAAGGTTGAGCGCAATCGAATTGGTCCTCTCGACGTACTTGCCAGCGAACCTCCCACTGAACTCTCCGACATGCAGATTGATTCCGGAGAGAAGTTGCGGAGACCCGAGTAGCATGTCCGCTAGCTTACGTTGGAACTTGGTACCGCTCTTGGAGATTTTCGAAAGAGCAGTGATCATGCTGCTGGGGTCTCCGTCAACAAGCCCAAGCGTTTCAGCATCTTTCGTATTCTTTCTGAGCGCAACTCCACGCAGCCTTGGGTCGATGATAGAGACCGAGAGCAGTGCGCGTTTTTTGGTAGCCGCTCTCGCTGGCTTGACTTTCTTGTTGCGCGTTGCATCCACGGCTCGCACAGCTTCGCCCATCTTAGAGAGTACAGTAGCGATGCTGCTGTCGATCTCTTCTTTAGAAGCCATGCTGTTGAGGGACTTAAGTTCAACTTCCGCACCAGTACTTAGTCCGATAAGTTCGGCTATGCGATTGGACGCGTCACGCAATTGCTTCCTATTCTCAGCGATTGACTTTGACCTATCGCCACCTTTCAGCCCGCCAGCTCCGACCTTTTTGAGTCTGTCAATTTCTGCACTCTGCTCTTCGATCTGCGACAGGAAAGAGTCAGCGTCCGCTTTGACTTTTCTGATTTTCGCTTTGAGAACTGGCTCTCTTGTGGTATAGCCTCGCGCAGTCAGTAGACTATTGAGTCTATTCGCAGAAGTCATTACCGCAATAAGCGTCTTGGTTGGGTTGGTTGCTCCCTCCGCCAGTATGTCTTGCTCCCTTTCGGTTAGGGTAGCTAGGGCACCGCCAACATACTCGTTGACGCTGTCCACGACAAACGCGCGAGTGTCTGCATCTGCATTGATGAGCTTATCGATAACCCCAGACTGTTGGAAGTCGAACCCGACAGGGGCTTGAACAATATCGTTTACGAGCTGCTGCCTCCTCTCGATGTCCGTCAACTGCTCACCGGCGTACGAGGGAAGTTGTGGGAATACTTTGGAGATCGATTCAGCTTCCGCTTGCGTAACAAGCATAGGCCCAAACGGACCAGCAACAGATACCTTGGCTACCTGTTCGTCGAAGGGGTTGCGCGGGAAACGCTTGTGGTTTTCGGCGGCACGCTTCTGCGCTTTCTTAGCTTCTAGTTTCGCAAGAGCGTTCGCGATCTTCGCCTCTCTAGTGCGGATTGCTCCCGCCCTAACGTACTTGTCTACGATCTCTTGTTGTTTCTCAGTGACCTTCTCGCCAGCTTTGACGCGGGCTAGGAGGACAGCCGGATGCTGTTTGACCATAGAGATCATCTCCTCGTACTCCTTGGTGATGTCTCTCGGCTGAGACATACCAGTCTTGATGAGAGACCTGTACTTATTTAGATTCTCCTCAGCTCTGTCTCGAATAGTCTGAAGCTTCTGAAGATTGGTGATGGTGGAGTCGATGAGTACCGGCAGGTCAATCTCGCCACTCTTAACGTCATTCAGTCGGCGCTCGCGACGAACACGGTGCGCTCTCAGCTCTTTGAGTTGCAGCTCAAGTCTGATGTCGTTCGCAGAAGTTTCATGCGCTGCGTAATGCTTCCCTAGAATGGAAACATACTGAGCAAGGATGCTTGAGTTTACATCGCTGGTTTCGTGTAGCTTGGTGAGCTTGCCCAGCAGATCTTTGATAACCTTAGGCTCTGACCCGACTTGATAACTTGAGGCCGACCTTCCTTTAAGGGTGCTATCGATCTCCTCCAGCGCAACTCTGTAGCTGGCAACTCTGCTATTGATCTTATCGCTAAGCGCAATAGGCATGTTAGTGCCAGTGAGTGCTTTCTCTGCCGTTTCAATGTACTGCTTGAAGTAGGTTCTGTACTGCTCTAGTCGGTTGCCGATCTCGGAGGACGGTGAGAGCGGCTTCGGAATGTTGTACCCACCAATCAGGCTTTTGACATTGTTGTAGATGGTGTCGATCTGCTCGTATTGCTTAGGCGAAAGCCCTTTACCCTGCTCTGACAATACTTCCGCAAGCTGTTGCGCGTCCACTAGGGTCTGCTTGACCTTGGCGAGCTTTTGCTTATTGAGGTCGAGAGACCTCAAAGTGGATTCAATAGAGGCAATACCCCTATCGATTTCGGCGACATTGTCCTCAGCAAGTTTTACAAGCTCAGCGTTGATCTGCTCCCGATCCATCGGGGTGTCGAGACTAAAGCCGAACTGAGCGACCTTACCCATGTAGAAGTCTAGGGCTTTGGCTTCACTGGCATAGCGAGCTTTCGCGTTGTCGTAAGCAATCTCCGCCTCGAAGGCTTCTTTTGCTTGCTGTCTAAGCGGGCCGGAGAACACATCAATGGTGTCGATACTCTCGCGGATCTTCGACATCTCAAGACCCAGTTCGGCTTTTGCCAACTTGGTGCCGATGTACGAGGTGTAGTAATTATTGTAAATAACCGCACGACCAGTAAAGATGTTCACCGACCTAAAGAAGTCGGCAAGAATCTTTGCGGACTCCGTGTTCTGCAATCTGGTCAACGCCAGATTGCGCTTGGCTTCAAACGCAGTTGGGGTCGTCCAGCGCATGTATTCGGTACTTCCTAGGCGGATACCGACTTCGACAGCCGCGTCAGCGAGCGACATCGTATCGAGGTTCCTAGAGGTAAACGTCGGATCCCCGATAGAGTCAACAAACCCTTTAAGTGCGTTACGGATTTCCTTGGCCTTCTCTGGGTTATCCTCGGCTGAGTCTAGCTCACGGCGAACATGTTCTGCAAGCAGGCGGGATTCAAACGACAGCGAGCTGGAATCAACATTGCTCTCACCGTAGCCGAGGTCTTCGATCTTTATGACATCTTTCTCTAGGACAGGCTCACCGAATACACTGCGCTCAGTGCCGGTGCCAGCCTGAACTACTGCCTCGACCTCTGCGGTGCTTCCGGCGAAATCAATCGACAGCTTGTCGCCTCTATCTAGGAGGTCGTTCGACTTGGCGGTCGTGACTTGTTTGGCGAAGCGATTGAAGATTGTGAAGGCTTCCGCTCGAATCGGGGTATTCTTGACCCGCATATCGAGCTTGTTGGAGAACTCCCCACCCACCGCAATGCTCTCATTGATCAGGTACAAGCCGAACTGTTTCACAACAGCCTCATCCGAGACAGCCCCGACAGCGACATCCGGATTCATCAACCGGATGGTTCTTGCGATCTCGCTCATCGTCCCGTTGAAGAACTTAGCGGTATCCGCCTCAGTAAGACTGAGCTTCGCAAACTCTAGGATGTCTTCGTTATTGTTGCGCTTGAGTGCCTCGATCTCGCGTTTCTGATCGTCCTTAATCGAAGACAGCTTGATGCTCTTGTTCTTCTCAATTCCTTTGAGGACACTATCCAGAAGTCTCTCGGCGATATGAAGCTGTGCGTGCTTTACAAGAACCAGATTATCGAGTGCCGGAGCTGCTTCAGCAAAGATCGAGTTTCGGATATCTTGGTTGTACTTACTTGCCGAATGCAGCAGGCGGTACAACCCATTACGGGTGACTTGGTACTCCGGAGATAGACTGATTCTCCTCACCACCGAGCGGGTAAGCCCGTTAATGATGGTGCCGCCATCTACAATATCCTTATCTAGGATGCCTTCTTTTTGCTTCTGTCTGGTGGTCTTGGCTCCCCCAGTATTGGTGGAGGTAGATCCGAAGAACGCCCCAGCGAGGGTTGGGGTTTCTTGGTACAGGTCTTGGGGTTTGTAGAAGCCAGTAACAATGCTCCCATCTACTACAATGGCTTTGTTTACGGTCGCGTTGGGGATCAAGCCAATCACTTTGGGGGTGACCCGCTCGATGCTGATGTTCGCGCTGTCGGACAACTGAGAGGCAGTTACCTCGTAGTTGTTCGTAAAAATGTACTCCATCGTAGTACCACCCTCAGTGCGGTACGGGAGGTACAGATTGTTTTCGACAGTCTCGAAAAACTCATTCTGGTTCTCAAAGGTACGCATGACGGTTTTACGTTTGCGTACTTCTTTGGTTTCGTACTCGACCAACTTTTTGGTGCGGCCGACTACTTCCTCGCGGACAAACACTACCCTAGACTTACCGTCCTTGTCCGTCTTGCGGGTGAAGTAACCCGTCTGGGGGTACTTGAGTAGCACCTGCTCAAGCAAATAGTCGTTCTTGTCCCTGACGTAATCTTCAGGTTTCGCATACGAGTCGCCCTCAGCAAACAGACCGTACTTCTTCTGAGTGAATGCTGGGAAAATGGTCATGTTGCGGATTGCCGCAAAATCAAGACGGATATCTTCGTGCCTACCAAGGGACGCTAGGTCAGAGGTAGAAGTTCCATTTTCAACAAGCATGTCAAACAACTCGCGCTCGCCGCTAAAACGGAACTCGTCTTTGTTATACGCAATCGGAGCGCCCTTGAGTCCAGCAAATTCGATTTGACTCAATCGAGCTGTGGTTTTCGTGGGGGCTAGTTGCTTGTAGTTCGCGTCAACAATCTTCGCCAACTGGTCGATCATTGCCGCGCGAGTTTTGGTCTCGTCCTCGGTCTCCTCGACAATCATGGCGTTGAACTCCTTGATCGTGTTCCCGAGTTCGGTATAGACCACTTTCTTGAGTTCGACCAAAGCCTTCTTAGCTGTCTCGATTTCGAAGGCAGCTCCGGTTCGCTTTGCAAGACCCTTCACGATATCCAAGGTCTTCTTGGAAGGAGCCACGCCCATTGCGTTTAGCTCATCTTCGGTAATGCCAACAGAGATAGTCGTGATCTGGGGCTGCGGTATCTCGATCCCTCTCTCCTCTGCCTTATCAGAACGTCTGCGTGACTTGCGCCTATCGGCAGGGGTCATTGCAGCGGAGGTCTCAAGGCGTTCAATCTCTGCCTGCTTATTGGCAAACAGCTCGGCCCATTTGTTGATGGTGTTGTAAAGCTCAGCCCCGCGTTCGTTAATCTTTGGCTCAGCTTGCCATATGGTGTCCTTCAGACTCTTGATGGCGTCATCGGTAATCTCGCTGGTGTTAGCCCACCACTCCGCAATTTTCGATGCGAGGTCATACGACCCATACGACAACTTACTCTGGATTAGGTCCAGAGTACCGTCGTTCATTTCGTACAGTACTGCGGTATCTGCGTCGAAGGCGTTTGCTTCTTCTTCCGTGTCGAATGGGTTTCGGACATTGCTGTCGTTAACTAGAACGTCATCACCGATTTTACCGAGAACCAAAACATGGTGCCTCCCATCAATGACGGAGACGATCTTGACGCGGTTGCTTTGGGTCTTCGACACTACGCTGCTCTTTCGGTACATGACCGAGTCGATATTGTCCCGAACAGACCGATATGCAGCCTCGGCATCTTCCTTGATTGCGGAGTCGATCTGACGCAGCTTTACTTGCGAAGCCTGTTCGACGTTCGAAGAGAACGATAGGATCTCGCCTCCGAGTTTATCTAGCATTTGTTTCGCCGCCGCATTGCGCCTGCCGAGCTTCTTTTTGGCATCGCTGACAATGGTATTGAATTTGTCAGCAAGAAGAGATGCGTACACCAACTCTCTGTCGGTGATGGATGCAATGGTATTTCGAGTGTAGTCCGAAACACCCATGCTGAAGGTGTCGAAGAATTCGAACAGAGCCTGACTGCGCCCATCCAAACGGGCGATCATCCCAGCAATCGTCTGCTTGGTCTTCTCATAAACCTCATTGTCGGTCATCGGTTGGCCGACAACAGAAGACAGGGTGGACTCTCTGGTGGGTACGTCTTCCTTCGGGGACGGCAAACCGACCGCGCTCTCAGCGTACGCTTCGATGTACGCCTCTTCCTGCGCCGCAAACTGAGCTGGCTCATTCTCTTGCGCCCAAGCGACAAGCTCTTCGAACGAGAGCTTTTCCTGAGCTTCAGATTGAGTCTGGTTGACGGCGTTGACCACATCGAGCACAGTACCAAGCTCAATCAGCAAGCTGTCGCTGTCAGGAGGCTTGATGCCCTCGACCGTGCTGCGGAATTGTTGAAGCTCTTCAAGCTGGTTCTGGATCGAGAACGTAGGATCGTTTTCATTCAACCTACCCGTGATCTGGCGGATCCGCCATTCGTACTCTCCACGCGCATCAGTAGATGTGGTCGAAGCTTTCGCTTTGCGGAGGCTTTGTAGGATCTTTCTGTCTTTAGAGATAAGCTCCTTCTTGCTACTAGAAAGTTTCCCTTTCTCTTTTTTGGCTTCCGCAAGAGTTTCGTTAAGAGTCTCGATGTCAGCATCAATAGACTCAAGAGTCGTCTTGAGGTTCTGTTTGAACCTACGCACGAACTGCCTGCGATAATCATCGTCAGAACCCAGTGGTTCGACGGTCTCAGTGGTTTCACCTTGTTGGAGTCCGAGACGCGCGTCGATTCTACGCTGAAGATCAAGAGCCGGATCATCGGGCTGCATCGTCTCTACCCGATTATCGACGTAGATTTCGCGCAGTCTACGGGCGATGTAAGACGAGGGCTTGATATCCATGTCGATACCGAAGTGCTTGGCGAGCGCCACAACACGGTCGTCAGAGATGACAAACGGATACTGGGTTTGACCGTCGTCCATGTTGACCCCTACCACACGGAGTCCGACAGCTTTCATGGTCTCGGCGGGGTCATCGATATTGAACGACCACGAGATAGTCGGCGTATCGACAATGGCGAGGTTCAGCCCACCCTCAAGGACGTACGGGGTTCCGGCAGGGATGTTGTTTTTCGCCGTGCCCGTCTTCAGTACGGATGGGGCGGCCGAAGAAACCTTCGTCGCTCTACTAAACTTGCTCTCGCCGCGAAGGTTCACACGATCAATCGTAGAGCCTTTGATCTTGTTATCTAGTTTAACAAACAGACCGTCCTCGTCTTGAAGCAAAACTCCTCTTTGCCTTTCATAGAAAACAGGCTTGCCGATAAGATCAGCGTAAAGGGTAACTGCCTGTTCGTCTTTGACATCTCCGATATCAAGATTGTAGAGCGCCGCAAACGCTTTCGCCTGCGTTGGGTACACCTTTACGTCAACGATGATCGGCATCGAGGACGCAGCAAGGTCTTCCGAAATCGGCTTGCCCATAATCTGGATCTGGGACACAGCGCCTTTCTTGTCCCGCTCAACACGAACAAGATCGCGATTCGCCTGTACCTCCTCAACGGTCGGCATTGCGAACTCAGTCTTGTTTCGGGTTACGAAACGAGTACCAACAGGGAAGCCAGCTTTCTCTTCCTCAAGGACACCAATCCCACGGAACTTAACAGCAAGGGTGGTCGGGGTTCTATCGGAGATTTTGCCGAGAGTCATAAACTCTCCGCTAAAAGATGGACGATTCTTCTTGTTGAACACCAACACAACCTCATCGGGGTTCTCAGGGTGGGGTTCAATATTGCCCTCGAAGTTACCGACCCTGACGGTATCAAACATAACGTCAGCGTAGGTACGGTTATCAACATCGATAGCAGTTTCATTCGGGTCGGCGTCAACGGAATCCGGAATGCCCTTCTGTTTGCGCTCCAGAGCGGCCGCTTGTGCGGCACGTTCGGAGTCGATCTGCGCCTGCGCCTCATCAAGCTTCGACTGGACGAGCGCAGCGGTGGCATTGCTGTTGGTCTTGCGGAGTTCGGTCGCAATGTTGTTGAGTACTTGCGAGCGAGCCTGAAGCGCAGTGGTCCGCTCAGTCGCATCGAGCGGTTGGATCATCTGCGTGACGGATTCAGTACCGCCACCGAGAGCACCGCCGATCACAAAGGCGTGGAAGATCTGGTTGATCTTCTCGGACATCGGAGTGTTGCGATCCAGCGCCGCATCTTCCAGCTTCATCTGGATTGCGGTATCGAGGGCTTCTTCAACACCTTCCGAGAGCGCACCCTTGGTCGAGGTGATCAGGAAGTTCTTGTACGCATTACCAACACCAGCACGCACCGCCTTCTGAAAGACTTGGTCGGTAACGCGAGCACCTTGGTTTCTGGTCTGTTCAAACAGGAGCTTGGCCTGCTTGTAGTTCAGGCTGCCAAGACCGATCTTGCGGGCGGTACCAGCGGCTGCGGCTGCATCATCAGCGGCTCCGGCAAAAGGACGCAGGGTTCCGGTTGCAAGATCTTCAACAGCACCAGCGCCGAGGAAGCTCATACCGGATGTAATCACGGCAGTGCTCATACCAGCAGCGATAGCGTATCCAAGGGAGGCGCGATGCTTCTCTTCGTGGGTCATCGTGTCCGGCAACTGGTTGTAGATCGAGCCGTAGGTCGAGCCTGCGGAACGAGTAAACGAAGTGGCGGCAACAGGAATAAGTTGCTCGGCGCGCTCCAGACCCGCAGTGAGTCGGGCGGCGAACGAACTGCCAGCATCACGGATCGCCTGACCAGTGAGTGCCTCACCACCAGCGGCAGAAGCTGCGCGCACGGCGGCGGCTGCGGTCTCGTCGATCAAGTCGGTGGCAGCGCCGCGAAGACCAGCACGCATGGTGGACTTGATACCACCAGTGATTGCCGTCTTGGCAGCAGCATATCCGGCGGCAGTGCCCATCGTAAGTCCGATGTCAACGGCGACCTGCGGGATGGTGTTGAGGATCTGAAAGCCGAGACCAAACTCGTCACCAAACAGACGCGAGTATTCCTCGCGGTCACTTTGCTCTTTGTCGAACTCGCCGAGTTGCTTTGCGGCAGGTTCGAAACCAAGCATGGCGGCAATACCAACCGGAACAGTTGCGATAGACGACCAAGTGGATTGGGCGAGCTGCTGGAAGCGTTCAGAGCCTCCGCTGTACTTGCCGCTGCCGACGTAATCCTCGATGAACTGTCGGTCGGACTTGCCTTGCGCACGAGCATTGGCGAGCGCACCAACAGCATCCGAGTCCTCGCCGACAATCAGATTGATCATCTTGGTGGACTGCTGCTCAAGCAGCTTCTCGCGGCTCGCACGCGCATTGGTCTTCTGCTCTTCGTTTAGAGGAGCGACGTTCAGGGCACGCTCGAACTCGGCCTTGTTGGCGAGCAGGGGTGCGGCGATGATCGGGTTGCCGAGGCTATCAGTACGGAAGCCAGTCTGCGGCTTGTCCGGATCGTAGATTGCGCCAGCACGGGTCGCGACGTAGTCGGAGTAGGCTCGTTGAATTTCGTCTTCAGTGAACTTGCCACGCAGCGCCTCGTTGCCAAGCAACTGGGTGATCGCCGGAAGAGTCTCGCGCTCCTCATCGGTGGTGATGCCCATCACATCGCCGACAACATCAGCGGCAAAGGCGAAAGGTGCGGCTACGGTCTTCTTGACTCCCTCGAACATGGCTTCTCCGCCAGTGCGTTGGCCCGCACGAATCTGTTCGTTGGCGGTATTGACATCGTTCTGGATAGCCGATTGCAGTTTGGCATCCTTGCTGGCAACAGAATCGAAGGTGCGCTGAAGCCACAGCGAGCGGCTCGCATCGGCGAACGTGGACAGTCCGCCGTTGATGGGGGCAGTCAGTTCGTTGATTGAGCGCAGGTCAGACGAGTCAACAGCACCGCTCTGAAGCAGGGTGTCCAGCTCCGAGGTGATGATGTCCTTGCGGGTGTTGGGGCCAGTGTAGGGTTGGCGGCCGCCCTCTTCATCGATGAATGCAACGCTGAAGTCGCCGCGATCAACGGCGGCTTTTCGAGCATTATTGACTGCGGTGCGATCCGAAACAATGTTATCGACAACGGATTCAAGTTCAGTAACAGGAGCGCCGGATGCTTTTCCAGCGAGGTACTTGCGAAGCACAGCGGCCTTCTCCGTGTACTCCGGAGTGTCGGTACCGTAATCGATCTGGTAGTGGTCCAGCAGGAACTTCGCGTCCGAGTCCTTCTTGGCTACAGGGGCAATCAGCTCGTTGAGCTTCGACTGCTTGACATCATCCGGCTCGTCATCCGAGATGAGATCATTCTCAACAGCCTTCTGGTAGGCTCCCGATTGGATCATGCTCTCGGTCTCATCATCGAGCTGACCGTTCTTAAAGTACGAAGTCCGCAGATAATCGGCGTAGCCTTTGATCTGAGCGGACGGTTCGGCGGCGGGAGTGGAGAGGCTCCACTCGCTAAAGGGCTTGATTTCCAGCATCGTGAAAATTCGGTTGGGGGTATGTTATTGGACTATTTGTTCCAAAGAGAGGATACAGGAGAGGCTGCGGATTGAGGCTCACTCATTACGGCTTCGACCGCAAGAGCTTTTTGTTGTTGCTGTGAGAGTTTATCCCAGTCCTTGAGGGCACTAGGTCTGTTTTTCTGGACTGTAATCCTAAACAGATTGCGATCACTTTCGCTAAAGCCAGCTTGACCACCGTAGGTAGCTTCCTGCTCCTTGGTGGCAAGTACGGCGGTGCGGAGTGCTCTGCGTTCGCTCGCTTCATTCATCAGCCGACGCTCCTCTTCTTTCGTCGTGGAGATCGCTTTGATTCTACGGTCATCGGCGGCCTTAAGTGCGGGCAACACAACACCGACCGGAGCCTCGTCGTCGAGGTTTTGGATTCCGGATTTGGTAGCCCACTGGCTGATGTACTCCGGATCCGCTCCAGAGCGAAGAGCATCGGCAACGGTAAACTTCGGCGGGGGCTTGACGACAGACATGCTCGCGGACTTGAACGCCGTAGCGGCCGCATCATTGGTCGAAAGCAAGCCGGAGTTCTTCACGCCGAACTGCCCAAGCTGGAACGTCTTCTGTTCCGCAGTGGTGTTGGGGTCGGAGATGATGCTATCCAATTGCTGCTGAATCGGAGCAAGGTCGCGCATCATGCTGCGCTCGCGGTTGTACTTCTCGCGCTCCCGCTCAAGGGCAAACAGCGTGGACTCGTACTGCAACTTGCGTCCGGCGCTGACCTGCTCAGCCTCCGCCATCTTCGCCTGATTGAGGTACGACTGAGCCGCGTTCGTGGAATACTGCGTGGACATGCTCGCAGCAACTTCCGGTCGGATGCGCGGATTGTTCATCACATTCCGGAAGAACCGTTGCTGCAATGGAGCGATGTCCCGCTCGTATTGCAATCCGGAATCCGGAAACACGGTAGCGGATACAGGAGGGATGAGGTCTTCAGCCATTGGTTACTTGTATTAGTATTTCGGGCGCGGAAGTACTTTACGCGCTTGACGCAGTACCTCGGCACGCTGCTGTGCGGTCATCTTGCCGTACAGCTCTTGGCCTTTGCGCTGAACCTCCGCCTTTTGTGCAGAGTTCATGCCTTCATAACCAGCTTGTCCACTAGCTAATCTGTTGACCTCTTCAGAGAGCATTGCACTGCGTTGCCCGAGGCGCTCTTGCAAGGTGCCAAGATCGCGAGCGGATTGCTTGGCAGATCTGGCAGCCTCTCGACCTTGGAGGTACAGGTTTGAGGCACCGAGTACAGTCTTGGAAGGCTCCAGAACGGCATTGAGTCCGGCGTCAAAGAAACCAGTACGACCTTCAATCTCGCTGGTCATTTTGTTACGAGCTTTCTCATCGGCGGCAAAGCGCCCGATATCATAAATCTCGGAGACAGCCGCAACGGGAGCCGCAATCTTTCCAGCAGCCTTACCAAAAAACTTAGCACCTTTGGTAAGGGTCGGTGCTGCGCTCGCGATGGTGCTAACTGGCTTGGCGGCAGCGGCGACAGGCTTTGCGGCCTTTGCGGCGATAGCGCCACGCATCATAGCGGGAACGGCACGCTCGGTCCCTTTTGCAATATCGCCAGTCCACTTGAAAGAATCAGTGACGGCACCAGCCGCTTTCTGTAGACCCTTCTGAGTTCCGTAGACCGCAGTAGCGTCAAGCCCACCTGCGGTAGCTTCATCAATTCGCTCGGCAGTACCCATACCGGTGGAGGTACTAGGCTTGTAGTAGTTTACATTTGGAGCCTCACCCACATTAAAGGGCGTTCCGGTACCAGCACCCGCCATATTGGTACGGGTAAGATTTTTCTGAGCCTCTTCAGTCGAAGGTCTCAACGAAGGCGCGGTGCCTGCCACAATGCCGGAGAGCCGATTGAGTTGGGCCGCGTTTGCCGGAGCCTTTGCCGCAGCGATCTGCGCGGCCTTGTCGGCGGCTGCCCGTTTGTTGGTGGCGGCAAGACCCTCCTCGTACTCGCGCTCAGACTTGCTCGGCCCAAGAGTTGGCAGTCCGGCTTTCTCCGCCTTCTGCCGCATCTGCTTCAGGTACAAGCCTGCTTCGATTCCATCGATCTTACCCATTGGTTCTGTAGCTGAAAGTGTTATTGGGGTTGAAGCCCCTCTTCTTAAGTTCGTACTCCGCAACGGAGCCTTCAAAGGATCCGTACTGCGGGGCGAGCTTACGGAGCGCACGCTCGAAACCAACAGAGGTCACGCCGAGTCGCTTCGCCTCTTCCTCCATGCCGCGAGCCTTTGCAGCACCCGCCTCACGCATGCGCTTGAAGAGTAACTGGCGTTCGTTGAGCGTAGCGCCACCAGCAGGTGCGGTATCGCCTTGCTTGAATCCGGCCGCGATTGCAGCCTGTTCGCGTCGAGCCTGTGCCATCGCAAGTCGTTCATCAATCGAGCGGATACCGGAAGGTTCGCCGGTAGCGACAGCGGCAGCAGCACCGCCGAGTTCAGCGACAGCTTTTTCTCCGGCCGCTCCGCCAAGAACTCGGCGCATGCGGCGGGCCTCACGCAGGAGGCGGGTTGATTCACGTTCAAGTCTCATGGGTTACCAGTTGTAGTTGCATGCCCAATAGCGAGGAGTGGTCTTGTCTTTGGCGGTAGCGCAGTTGTGGCGCGCCTTGAAGTTCGCGCGTCTGCCTTCGTCCTTGTGTTGCAAATAGTCCTCGTACCCACGTTGACCAAACTTCACCTTGGCAACCTTGTCGCCTTGCTTGGCGAGCACGACGTACTTCTTCGGGTCACCTGCGGGAGCCTTCTTCGGTTTGTTGAAACCAGAGAACAACTCACCGCGATAGCGGATCTTGCCGTCAGAGGTTCGGGTAAAACGGGCGGGCACACGCGAATATTCCTTTGAGATGTTGGAAATAGCAAGCACTTTTTTCAACATCCGGATAGGCTTGACCATGTATCCTGAACCCTCTAACCTCCACCCGTCATGATCCGCAGCGTACAGATTGCAGGGCACAGGATTCCGGTGGTGGTCAAGGACTTCTCCGGCGAGGTGTTCGGGCAGTACGATCCGGAACGCAGGATCATCGAAATCGACAAGGCGGCCGCCGCAAACCCGAAAGTGTTCAAGGAAACACTACGGCACGAAATGATGGAGGCAACCCTGTTTCTCTCCGGAGTGGGCTGGTCGGAACGCTACGAGCAAGAACCCATCGTGCGCGCAATCGACGAGATCTTCTGGCCCGCTTGGGACCGGATTCAGAAGCGGTTGGTTTAGCAGACCAGATTCCGGTTACAGGATACCCTTATAAATCTTTCTTCCTATAGGTAATTCCTAATAACTCAATAACTCAAATCATTTGAATTATTGAATTATTTGAGTTATCCACCTCCAGAAAGTTTTCACATTTTTCTCCCGCGCTGTAACGCATATTACTTGCAATAAGGATCAGCTCAGATGTGCATACTTTGTACGTGCAACAACGTCGAGATCCCGTAGAGAGCGGGGTTGCCTTACCCCGAACAGACCCTCCTCACGCTTGATCGGCTCGACGGCAACCAGTCCGTGTCGCTGACGCGCGAGTTCCATTGCGATGAATGCAGCGTCCGCAATGTCGGGCGACTGTCCGGTTCGCGACTTGAGTTCCTGCTTGGACTCGACCTTGACCCGCAGCGTACCGGACTTGACCATCTCGTACTGGCGCGAGCACATCTCCTTCGCAAGGTCGTCCCTGATCCCGCTGATCTGTTTGGTGCGGACGAACTCCTTGCCGACGAACCACAGCTCGCTCACACGGTTCACGTACAGCTCCTCGCCCGTCAGGCGGCTGTTCATACTGACTCGCCTGTCCGACGCCTTGCCGCCGAACTGGACCCGCAGGAACTGGTCTGACCACTCTCCGGCCAGAATGTCGCAAAGGGGTGAGCCAGCTCCGGTGGCGTCAATAGCCACGTTCTCCGGCCGGATGCCCAACCGCTTGCAGTTGTCCCGAATCTGATGGACGATCTGGTACGACCGAGGGATTGCCTTATTCGTCGTATCGTCATTCAGGGTTAGGCAATCGTCGAATTGGATGCCGTACTGCCCGTCTGCAAAGGTGCCGACCGTCGCGATGTACATGGCGGTGCGGTCGCCCCCATTGGTGAACGCAGGGTCCACTCCAGCGATTTTGATTGTCGGCCCGACGAACTCCCGTCTGGTAAGCGCGCCGGATCTGACCAGCTCCGCCTCGCCGTAGATCCCCTCGGTCTCATCGGAATCGAAGAACACGGCACGCACCATTCGGTAGTACGACCTGCTCTTCTCGCCCAAGAGCGCCTTGTCCTCCTCGATCTTTTCGATGGTCGGTAAGAACGGGTAGATAGTTTGACCGGCTAAAATGTTCGGGCTGCGCTCCCCGTCCAGCCTGATGTACTTGCCTCCCCACTTCGTACGCCACTCGTCATCCATCTCCGGTGTCACGGAATCCCACCCGTCCTTGGGCGTACTCCAGTCACCGAACGCATCGAATCGGCTGGCTGGGTTGCTTGCTCCCTTGAACTCGAAATTCGGGTTCTTGCTCAAGTTGGATAGCGCCGCATTCGTAATCGCCGGAGAAAGTTCGCCCAACTCGTCGCCGATCAGGACCACGTGCTTCTGCTTGAGACCGATGAACTTACCGATAGCCTCTCTGGTACGGGACTTTTCGGCCGCGATCAGGGAAAGACCCGCCCTGTCAAAGGTCCGGCCCTCCTCGTCCACGTAGTTCGCTGAACCAATCGAGTCACGGATATTGATGGGCGCGCCGTCGATGACTGACAGCAGCGAGATCACCGAACCCCAGACCCGTTTGCGGGCCTCGCGCAGGGTCGTACTGGTCATCAGCACCAGCGTGTCCCTCGGCCTTGCCAGCCACTTGATGATCCCGTATCCGGCGAGGGTGTGACTCTTGCCACTGGACGCAGCCCCGCCGATGGCAAGATACTTCTCGTTGATGCACTCGTGGATGATCTGCTCCGCCCAAGGGTGCTTGATGAACATGGGTTCCGGTAGGTCGTCCCTGTTCCACAGCAGGTCTGCCACGCGCCAGAAGTAGAACTCCCTTGCCTTGGCTGAGGGGTGGTTGGCAAAACCCCACAGCAAGGCCGTGAGCGTGTTGGTTACAGGGATCAGGAACCCGCCCACATCCATTTTGTTGGTCGCGGTATCGATCCTCGGTTCGAGGACCGAACGGGTGGTCTTATCCGGATTGGCTTTCTTTGGTCTACCCATAGGTGCTGAGCCACCATATTCCTCTAAAAAAGTTTGACAAGCATTTGTTTTTGATCTTGTTTCGCTCCAGCCGCCACCAATGGAAGAGGAGAACCAAGATACCGAGAAGCCGAAGAAGTCGTCTCTTATGCGCGTGTACAACAAGCGCAGCAAGAATCGGGCTAGAACCGACGATGAGAAAGCCACGCTCAAACGGAGGGCAAAAGCCGAACGCATCCAACGCGCCATCGACCTCTTCAAGAGCGGCATGAGCAAGGTGCGTATCGCCGAGGAGCTTCAGGTTACGGATGAGACCATTCGCAAGTGGGTCGCCGGAGTCGCGAAGGAGAAACCCGCTGACGAACCCGTTGATGTCTTTGAGGCCAATCTTGAAAACGTCGCGACCGAAACCGTTGCCGACGAGCGCCTTGCCGCAAGGGATGCAGAGCAGAAAGCCCTGCTGGAAGTCGCGGAGAACCAGTCCAGTCCGGCGGACAAGTACCAAGCCTATGTCGCCGCGAGTGCGATCAAAATGCTGCGCGACAACCTGATGAACGTCCGAGGACCACGGACGATCCGCGAACTCTCAGAGCTGGACCAGTTGATCCGCCGCAACCTCGGCCTGAATCCGAAAGGAGGTTCCGGTTCCGCTGGAACCCTGACCATCGACATCTCCGTCCTCAACAACGCCAAGGCGGCGAACGACCCCTCCACCGTAATCATCGATGCAGACTGACATGGTAGCTACGACAATCGTAGGAATTGACAACGGGATCAACGGTGGCTTGTGCGCCATCAGTTCCCACAGCGGGAACATCATCGAGCGGATCCCGATGCCGACATACACGTATAGCGGCAAGGAAGAGGTCGATGTCGCCGGACTGTTGGAGTTCCTGATCGGATTCCGGTATCCTGAATCCTTGCTCGTGTGCCTTGAGGAACCGCTCCGGCACGCGAAGAGTTCGCAGGCGATGCGCTCGATGTCGATCAACTTCGGCAAGATCCTCGGTGCGTGTGAGGCGAAGAAGATCCCGACGCGCAGGGTGGATGTGAAGAAGTGGCAGGACAAGCTCCTTGGGAAACTTGTGCCGAAGGGCAAGACCAAGGAGTACGCAGAGCTGAAGGCCAAGGAGATCTGGCCGGATGAGAACTGGCTTGCGACATCGCGCAGCAAAGTAGCCCATGACGGAATGGTTGACGCAGGACTGATCGCTTACTACATTTGGCAGCAATCACGATGAGCAGAGAAGACATCACCGAACGGATCGCCGCAATCCTCGAAGACCTCTACGGGATGCCGATGGTCGTACCCATGCGAACGGAGCTTGAATCCTTGTTCGAACCGCATGAGTACGAGCAGTTTACGCGCCTGCTTTTTGAGGAGTTCGACTTCGCCGACAACACTCTCATGGAGAGCGCCTCGACCTTCCTTGAATTGATCGCCCTCATCGAGGCCGAACTTTTTTCAGAAAATTATTGACGCTGGTCGGCTTGTCAGGTAGTTGGTCGTTCACATGGCCAACGCAACCCACAAACCGAACGACCCGAAAGGGGAAGCAGGAAGCAAAAAGACCCCGCTTGGACTGATCCCTCCGTCCGCAATGGAGGAGATCGCTTGGGTCCATCAGTTGGGCAGTGTCAAGTACGGGGAATTGAACTGGCGCAAGACGGGCGTCTGCGCCTCGACGTATGTCCACGCGATTCTGCGTCACCTGAACGCATGGCGGGATGGTGAAGATCTGGATCCGGAGTCTGGACGATCCCACATCGCCCATGTTGCCTGCTGCTGCAACATCCTGCTGGATGCCGCGGCCTGCGGGACGCTGGACGATGACCGCAACAAGCGGCCGCAGACCGTCCATGAGACCATTGAGTCCGCCAATACCCGCTGCAAGGTCTGTAGCAAGCCGATGATGTACCACTACATCTACGGCTGGTGCTGTGAGGAATGTGACTTTACAGATCCCTATTTCGAACCATGAAAGAAAGTACCCAATACCAACGTCGTGCGGATACCGCAACCCTGATCGGACTCTGCTCAATCTCGGCTTGCGTCCCGCTTATGGTAGCTGCCTTGTATTTTGCATTCGTGCAGGAGGCATCGCCAGCCCTGTCGTTCGCGGTGGCATCTGTATTCAGTGCGATGCTCTCGCTGCGGATGTTCCAGAAAGCGGACCATCTGAAGGACAAATCCGAACTACTCAAAATGTATGAACGCTACGGAGTTAGGCTCAAGTAAACCAGAAGACGTAACCTGCACCCGCTGCGGCGGCGGCGGATCCTACTTCAGCCGCGTCGAGCCGATGGGCTACCACTGCGTGCAATGTGGGTTCGATGAGTTTTACGGACCAGAACCAGAACAAGAACCAGAACCAGAACCAATGGACACCATATACACACTCGATTTCAAGGAAGCATACCTCCAGTTGACCCGCCACCTCAACGACTTCGTTGACGGCGAGGAAACCTACGAGGCCACGCTCGTCAAGCTGATCGCCCGTTACTACGACCTCAAGGGCCAGAACGCTTGGTACGAGTATGAGGAACTGTATGGGAAGGAGGCGCAGCCATGAACCACTTCAGAAAATGTATCGTTCACGGATGCTCAAACCACTCGCATCAAGGTGTATTTGTTGGCGATCTGTGTAGCCCATGCTATGCGTACTTAACCACAGGGAATATTGGACCGACAGATTCGTTCCTCTCTACAGTCAATACAGATAGCGTTGCGCTTAACAACGCCAGAAAGCTCGTCAGCAGCCTTGCTACTCAGCTTATTGATCTAACCAAAGAGCGCGATCTACTCAAGGAACAGCGCGACGAAGCCCTGCGGACGCTCGGCAAGTGGGAGGAGGTGCAGCCATGATGACAATCGAACAATTCTGCGAATTGCATGGCGCATGTAAAGATGGCAAAGATTGGGCGCTTGCCAACTGCACATCGCTGGACGATGCATGGAGAAACGCCAAACCAGAGTGGCTGATTTGGATCGCGACGCGCGAAGGCGTGCTTGACGACAAGACTGCGCGTCGGTTCGCCGTTGTTCGGGCCGTTGCTCGGGAAGCTGCTGGGGACGCTGCTGTGGCCGTTGTTCGGGCCGTTGCTCGGGAAGCTACTGGGGACGCTGCTGTGGCCGTTGCTCGGGAAGCTGCTCGGGAAGCTGCTGGGGACGCTGCTTGGGCCGCTGCTGTGGCCGCTGCTCGGGCCGCTGCTTGGGCCGCTGCTCGGGAAGCTACTGGGGCCGCTGCTTGGGCCGCTGCTGTGGCCGCTGCTTGGGCCACGCAAGCAGAATGGCTGAGATCAAACTCAACGCCTTGCTGGGAGGAGAGCCAGCCATGAACCACTTCATGATTACCGAGATTTACGACGAACATGAGTGCGAGACATGCGGATTGTCAATCGCAATAGGATACGAAGTAACGCTCGATGGGGAGCCATTTGTCAAACTTATGCCATTCTCTTCTTGTTATGACGGAGAAACATACGACGAAAGCGATGTTCTCGCTGCGATCATCGGTAAACTTGGCTACACAATCGAATGACCATGAACGTAAACACCATCCTTGATTGCCTCGCGTATAGCTCGCTCGGATTACTCGGAGGCTATGCAGTAGCCAAACTTGTGCTTTCTGCCATGACCGATAAACAACCATGAACGGAACCTGCTCACTCTGTGGCTCCCGCGAGCCGTGGAACGGATGTCCGCTTTGCTTCGTACCTGAACCAGAACCTGAACCTGAAGACACAACCGAATGAACGCTGCTGAAAAAGAAGCTCTAAAAGAACTAGAGCAGTTCAAGAAAGACTTCGCAAAACTGATGAGTAAGTATCCGAAGGTGATTGTGACGAATGATATTCAATGCAACTTGAAAGCTTATCTTTTTCCACATGGTGCTTACAGCAAGGTGCAGGAGGTCTATTTAAACTAATAAACTCAAACATAACAACCTATGAAGAACACTGTTGAACTGATCGGCTACTACGGTAGTGACGAAACCCACGCCCAGTCCGCGTGGACCTCGACCACACGCGACATCGAGTCGAAGCGCGACCGGATTCCAGCGCTATTGAAGATGCTCGCGGAGAACGGACACCACACACCGTTTGAAAAATCTACGCTGCACTTCCTGTGCCGTGTTGACACGGCGACTCACATCCAAATGATAAAACATCGAGTTGGCGTTTCAATCAACGGCGAGTCCGCTCGCTACAAGCAGCTCAAGGAACCGACATGCCTGATCCCTGACGATTGGCCCCCAGCATTGCAGACGCGTCTTCTGGTTGAATTCGGTCTTGCTGTTGAGAACTACAACACTTTCGTTGAGGAACTTGTTGCATCCGGCATCGACCGCAAGCGAGCCAAGGAATCCGCCCGCTTTGTGCTGCCCTACGCGAACCAGCTAACGCTTGATACTTCGTTCAACTTCCGCAGTTTTGTCCACTTTATCGGACTTCGGAATAAGCCTGACGCGCAGCTCGAAATCCGCGAAGTCGCGCAAAAGATGCTGCAACTCGTAAAAGAGATTGACGGCAACCCGTTCGCCCATACGTTGGCAGCCTTTGACCTAAACGAAACACAACCATGAGCGACACACCACGAACTGACAATAACGTAGGGCGCGTGAACAACCACTTTGTGTTCTGCATCGACACCGAAGAGGGCGACCTCGTAAAGGCCGACTTTGCCAGAGAACTTGAGCGCGAGAACACGAAGCTGCTCGCGCTGTCCTGCGAACTTGCCGTCGAGAAGGGCCAGCTTGAGCGCGAGTGCAACCGCTACAAGGAAGCACTCAAGCACGTCACCATAGCGAGCAAGCAACTTGCGCATCCTGCGATCAAGTGCTTGGTGATGAAGTCGTATGCTAAAGCCGCCTTTGAGAAACCAGACACCAACCAACCGAACCAATGAAATCATCCAACGAAGACCTGATCGAAGCCCTGCGCATTCTCGCGTACCACACCGACCCCGAAGACGTGGTCGCCACCATCTGCATTGCCGAAGCCGCAGATCGAATCGAAGAGCTGACCAAGAAGCCGGAACCGGAGCCAATTGAACCTGCGTACTACGTTTACCGCCACGGCCACGGCCTGCCGATCAAGCGGCACAAATCGGGCAAGCTCGCCACCGACGAGGCCAAGCGCCT